>Ga0172379_10000504_pt1:0-95000 | contig 96322 bp, 82 predicted proteins | sample GrowelOW334metaG_FD_119756 | JGI IMG/M metagenome (GOLD analysis project Ga0172379, IMG submission 119756) | Groundwater microbial communities from an aquifer near a municipal landfill in Southern Ontario, Canada - Groundwater well OW334 metaG | ecosystem: Environmental > Aquatic > Deep...
ATGGTTAGAGCGTAGGATTCATATCCGCCGGTTGGCGGACGGCAGTTTCAAATCTGCATAAAATTTGAATATGGCGGGGTAGCTCAGATGGTTAGAGCGTAGGATTCATAACCCTAAGGTCGGCAGTTCGATTCTGCTCCCCGCTACAGTGAAGCAGAGAAGGCCGAAATGAAAGTTTCGGTTTTTTTGTTTATATCCCGGCCTTCACGCTTCACTGTTGCCGGGAAGCGTGACGAGCGCAGTGAGTCTCTGCTTTCTGGCTATTCTCCAATTAATAGTTTTGTTGTTTATTTTTAATTAATCACTGCTTAACGCGATGCTGAAGCAGAGAAGGCCGAAATGAAAGTTTCGGCTTTTTTGTTTATCTCCCGGCCTTCACGCTTCACTGTTGCCGGGAAGCGTGATGCTTTAATTTGTTGAACCTGCACGTCGTTTCGGTTGATCTGGTAAGAATATTTATCGAATACGATTTCAGAGATTTTGATCATTAGTGCTTTAGCAGGATTAAATAACCTGTGTTTGAGAAGATGATTTGTAAAAATATTGAAGATGACATTGTCGTATTACGCTGAAAAACAGGCCCCACTTGTTTCTATAGCAAATGGTAGGGGTTCAACTTGTGTAAAACAAATAGTCAAAAAGGTGTCAGTTCCGTAGAAAATGAAGTAATTTAGCTATTTGAATGAGTAAGCAAAAATGACCAAAACGATCATTATATCGAACCGGCTCCCCATTACCGTGAAGTATGAACAGGAAAGATTTTCTTTTCAAAAAAGTGCAGGTGGCCTGGCTTCCGGTTTGTCTTCTATAGCAGCCGAAGGCGAAAGCATTTGGATAGGTTGGCCGGGTAATTCCTTTGAAGATGATATACAAGAGGTTGTGAAGCAACAACTCAAAGGAAAACAAATGATTCCGGTTTTCCTGAGTGAGCGTGAAGTAAAGGATTTCTACGAAGGATTCAGTAATTCAGTGATCTGGCCAAACTTTCATTATTTTAATGAACATATCCGGATCGAGCAGGAGTATTGGGAAGCATATGAACAAGTGAATCAGAAATTTTGTGAGGCGTTGAAAGAAATTTACGAACCTGGCGACCTTATCTGGATTCACGATTATCATTTAATGCTCTTGCCGGGCATGATCAGACGAGAGATTCAGGATATAGAGATAGGATTTTTTCTGCATATCCCGTTTCCTTCATTTGAGTTGTTCAGGGTCATTCCCTGGCGCGAACAAATTCTGGAGGGAATATTGGGAGCCGACCTGATTGGATTCCAAACCTACGATGACGTCGGGCATTTTGCCGATTGTGTGAGAAGGCTGATCGGAAAAGATGCCGTGATGGGTGAGATTAAACACGATAACCGGATTACCATGTTGGATGCTTTTCCAATTGGTATCGATTACAGCAGATACGAGAAAAGCCCGGATCAAAAAACAGTAAAAACGGAAATTGAAAAATTAAAAAGTACATTCTCTGATATCCGGTTGATTTTATCCGTTGATCGCCTTGACTACAGCAAGGGCATTCGTGAACGGCTCAGAACCCTGGATCTTTTTTTAGAGAAATATCCTGAGTACAGGGAGAAGGTGAGCCTGCTTATTGTGATGGTGCCTTCGCGGGATCAGGTACTTCAATATCAAAACCTGAAAGAAGAGATTGATGAGTTAGTGGGTAAAATCAATGGAAAATACGGAGTACTTGGATGGCATCCTGTACATTATCTATATAAACAACAACCATTCAAATCCCTCAGTGCGCTGTATGCCATCAGCGATGTGGCCATGGTTACACCCCTGAGAGACGGGATGAACCTTGTATGCAAAGAATATGTTGCTAGCAGACAAGATCAAACAGGAGTGTTGATTTTGAGTGAACGGGCCGGTGCAGCGCGCACACTTACAGATGCCATACGGGTGAATCCGGACAATATCTATCAGATGGCTGATGCCTTGCACGAGGCACTATCCATGCCTTTGACCGAACAAAGAGCCAGAATTGCGCGGATGCAACTGCATCTCAAGAAGTATGATATTTTCCATTGGGCAGCTTCATTTATTGAAAGATTGAAGCAGGTGAAATCAAAACATCTGGAATCGGCTAATCCCAAACAATTGCATGAACAGGCCTTGCCTGCCTATCAACAGGCGAACAAGAGATTGTTGTTGCTCGATTACGATGGAACCCTGGTGGGATTTAAAGCCAATCCGGCCGATGCGGTATCGGATAGTGAATTGCACAATCTGATTGAACCCTTGCTGGATGGAACCAAAAACGCATTGTTTATTGTAACAGGAAGAGACAGACGTATCATCGACGAATGGTTTCCGGATCACCGGGTAAATATTATTGCGGAACACGGAATCTGGATCAGGGAACATGGTGAATGGAGAAAATTGTTTGATCCCGACGCTGATTGGAAAGAGCATATTCTGCCAATTCTTGAATTGTATCTGGACCGGACCCCGGGTTCAATTCTGGAACAAAAAGAACATAGCTATGCGTGGCATTACAGGAAGACAAACGAATTGGGAGAATTAAGAGCAAGAGAACTGACCACCACCCTGAATTATTTTACCCATAATATGAATGTGCAGATACTTCAGGGCAATAAAGTAATCGAAGTAAAAAGCTCATTAATCAACAAAGGGTTGACGGTTAAATCACTTTTTCTGGAGCGAAACTGGGATTTTATTTTGTCTATCGGCGACGATACCACAGACGAAGATATGTTCAGGGTTCTTCCAGCCGATGCCTTTACGGTTAAAGTGGGCGATTCCCAAACGGATGCCCGCTTTAAGATCCATTCCTGGAGAGAAGTACGTTCCTTTCTGAAAAAGATGCACGAACCCAGTCAATCTACTGCATAACCGGGTTTACTGTGTACGATGCCAATAAGGAATATCTGATTAGATAACAATATAGGCTCAAATAATTTCACAGAAAGTAGGGTTTATCCAGTTTGGTTGCTATTCTGTATGCGGCATTCATCAAACCCACATGGCTGTATGTTTGCGGGAAATTTCCCCATTGACTTCCACTTTCTACTTCAACATCTTCGCTGAGCAATCCCAGGTGGTTGGAATAGGTGAGTAAATGTTCGAAATACCGGATTGCTTTATCCATTTCTCCCACACAAACCAGTGCCTCAACATACCAGAATGCGCAAATCATAAAGGTAGTATGTGGTTTTCCGAAATCATCCGCATGGCGATACCGGTAAAAAAGTCCGTTCCCCGCATGCAGATGTTCTTCCAGCGCTTTCAGGTGCTGCTTCGCCAGGGGAGATGCAGGATCGATGTATTGCATGGAGATTAATTGCAGGCAACTGGCATCCAGATTTTCGCTATCAATAGCTTGCCGGTAAACATTGTTTTCTTTGTCGAAGCATTTTTCCAACATACCTGAAGCTTGTTGAACCAGTTTAAGAGCGCGGATCTCCAGATCGCTGTTTTTATGAAAACGTGCAATCTTAACAGCAGCATTCGCACCGGCCCAATGAAACAGGAAAGTATATGCATGCAGTTGCTTCCGGTTGCGAAACTCCCATATACCCGCATCCGGTTCGTTCATGGTCTTCTCAATCATATTCACCAGTCTGAAAACTACTTCCATATTCAGGTTGAATTTGTAGGAAGTAATTAACCGTTCATCGATGTACAATGGAAGTAAGGTGGTAAGCAACTGACCATATACATCGTTCTGGATATGGGTATAAGCACCATTCCCAAAATGAACCGGTGTATTGCCCAGATAACCGGAAAGAGGAAGCTCGATCTCTTTAAGTTCGGACTCACCGGATACTCCATACAATGGCTGAATCCGGCCTTCTTCTTTCAGAATAATGTTTTGGATATACCTGAAGTACTTTTCCAGTTCTTCAAAGTGCCCAATGCTGTTAAATGCTTTCAGCGTATAATAAGAATCCCTCATCCAGCAATACCGGTAATCCCAGTTTCTGCCTGAACCATGATGCTCGGGTAAACTGCTGGAACCTGATGCAATGATTCCTCCCGTATCTTCATACTGATGTAATTTCAGCACCAATGCAGACCGAATGATTTGTTCCTGAAAATAGTTGGAAATGGAGGTTGTTTTTACCCATTGCTGCCAATAGCGGATGGTTTTATCCAGAAAATCTTCTGCTGTTGATTCAAGCGCTGCCTCCAATGGAATGCCATAGGTAAAGGCAAGGTATTTGGTTTCTGTGAGAATGAACTCAGCTTCGTTAATGATATAATTAAGCGGGATATTGCTGGTGAGTCGTATCTGCTGGCCAATGTTCATATAACGAATATGATTACTGCCCATCACAATATCCGGCTTGATCTGTCCTGTGTTTCCCACCGGCCGGCATATGATTTTTACGAACGGGCTTCCACTGAGAAGTTCGAGTTTCCGAAAAAGCATAAGCGGACGAAAATGCCTGTCGTATTGACGAAAACGCGGGGCAAAATCGGTGACCCGGAATGATCCGTCGTTGCACTTAAATTCGGTACAAAGAACATTGGTATTGGGAATATAATATTGCCGGGTGGTGTAATCTGAATTGGGGATGATGGAAAATATTCCTCCTTTTTCCTGATCCAGCAATCCGCCAAAAATGAAGTCGCTATCGAATTTTGGCATGCACATCCATTGTACAGCGGCATCTGTATCTATATAGGCCATATAGGAGCAGTTGCCAACAATGCCCATATTATATTGATGTCTGGATTTTAAATTCTCCATTTTGTGAAATTGTGTTTAACCTCCATTATTTGAAACCCTGCAAATCTTGCTGGTTAAATTTAGTCAATTTTTTTGTAGCGCAACAACCATCTTTAAGTTGAATTAGTACCAGGATCTGGTTTATCAGATCACATGCTTTGATCTTTTAGAATTGGGATCCAAAGTACTCCCTCAGCTCGTTTAGTAAATAATGGATGGAGAGAATGTCATGCATTTAATTCAACCTATAAGCTTTAAAGAGATAATGGCTTATCAATCGTACAACTTTCTTATGCGTTACGTGACCATTATTGAGGTCATTTTCAAGAGGCTGTGAATAATTACGCACAAATAATTAACAATTGTTATCATTGAATACCTTAACTTGCGATTTAAATCAGTGAATCCCGGCATGAAAATAAAAACGATAGCTTCTGTTTTATTGGTGATAACTGCCCTTGGCATGACAGCACTTTTTAATGCAAATGGTTCATCCACAGGTATTAATGCAGCTGCATCACCCACTTATCCAACTTTTGGAGTAGAGATTCCGGGTTCATACGAAGTGCATGGCATTGATGTTTCCCGCCATCAGCTGGATATTAATTGGGAAGCGGTGAGCAAAATGCGCCACAATGAGATTGAACTTTCATTCGCCTTTATTAAAGCTTCAGAGGGTAGAACGGTTGTTGACAAATATTTTAAATCGAATTGGAAAAAGGCGAAAGACGCCGGAATGCTCCGCGGGGCTTACCATTTTTTCCGTCCCCATTTAACAGCCGATGAGCAGGCCTCTTTATTCTTTAAAATGGTTCCGAAACTGGAAGTCGGAGATTTGCCTCCGGTACTCGATATAGAAATGCGTGGAAGTTGCCCTCCGGCACGATTGAAAAGAAACCTCAAACGTTGGTTGGTTTTAACTGAACAGAAGTACGGAATGACTCCCATCATTTATACCAACTACGGTTTTTACAAGAATTACCTTACCGGAAAAGAATTTAAGAAATACCCGCTATGGATTGCTCATTATAAAACTGCAGATCTGAATGTAAAATTGAGTAACTGGCATTTTTGGCAACATTCGGATCGGGGCCGTGTTGATGGAATTCGAGGTACTGTTGATTTCAATGTATTCAAAGGTCAGCAGGATGAGATTCAGCAATTGTGTAAGAAATAATTTTTCAAATTGATATCAAAAAGAACCGCTGCATTTGCAGCGGTTTTTTTGTGTACCCTTTTTTGAACTCAGTTCAATACCAGATCAGATTCCAATAGTTCCTTTAACCCGAATGATTCATTGGGAGAATCGGTTGATTCTACTTCTCCAATCCGTGCGATGAAAAGATAGCTTCTTTCATTGAGATTTAACTCCATCAGCCGCGCAATTTCAACTTCGCCAATAACGTAATTATGTGTTTTACTCCGATAGGTTTCCTCTATATGTTTAACCTGGAGTAGATTCAAATCTTCCGCATCGTTAAAGCGGATATAAGCTTTAATCCGGGTATTGTTGCTGAATGTAAGCCCATGATCCTGTTTCAACTTTTTATATCCATACCGGTAATGATAGGTTAGCGCTGAAACATCCGACAATACAGCAGCTCCGGTGGGCAAACTCCCGGCACCTCTTCCAAAAAAGGTTTGATGATCCAGAAAAGTGGCATTTACCTGAACGGCATTGAATTCATTGTTGACCCGCGATAAACCGTCGCGCTCTGAAATCAGTTGCGGTAATACATAGGCATGAAGCGTGGATCCCGATTTGTATACCTGAGGAACCTGTTTGATGACATACCCGTTTTCGCGTGCATACAGCAAGTCGTTTACATGCAGGTGCTCAATCCCGATATTCAAAACCTGATCCGGCTTTACCACAATGCCAAAAGCATGCGCCATCAGAATGATCAGTTTGTATTTTGCATCGGTTGCTTGTATATCAAGTGCAGGATTTGTTTCTGCAAAACCCAGCTGCTGTGCTTCTTTTAAAACATCTTTAAATGTTCTGTTTTCTTCCATGGTTTTAGTAAGTATATAATTGGATGTTCCGTTAAAGATTCCGCGGATTGCATTCACCGTATCGTTGTCGTAATATTCTTCCAGTGAGCGGATGATAGGAATGGCACCGCATACAGCTCCTTCGTACAAGATGGGAATTCCGGTTGACTGTTGCAGTTCATACAGCTCATTAAAATGTTCGGCCATCATTTTTTTATTGGCTGTAACAACCGCTTTTCCGTTTAATAAAGCTGCTTTTACAATTGCGTATGCCTCATCTGCATCATCAATCAATTCCACCACAACCTGTATCAATGGGTCGTTCAGGATTTCCAGTTTATGGGTTGTAAACAAGGCAGGATCTGCATCCCGTTTTTTTCCCGGATTTTTGATACAGACTTTTGTGATTTCAGCTGGAATGCCTGAAGATTGTTGCAGCACATGGTATAAACCGTGTCCAACACAACCAAAGCCAAACAGTCCTATGTGTAATTTATTTTGCATGATGGATGAATTAAAAGGATGAATTACAATGTTGAACTTTTAACTGCTCTGCATCGTCTGTCACTAACCGGAGCGCTTGTTCCAGATCACGAATCAGGTCTTTCGCATCTTCCAACCCAACCGATAATCGGATCAATGAATCCTGAACGCCCGATGCTTTCCGGATCTCAGCAGGAATGGATTTGTGGGTCATTTGAGCCGGATGACAAATCAAACTCTTTACACCACCTAAACTTTCGGCCAGTTTAAACAGGCGGGTTGATGTGACCAGTTTCTCAGCTGCTTCCTGTGTATCCTTTTTCAAAGTGAAAGAAACGATTCCTCCAAATGCGGCTTGTTGTTTACAGGCAATAGCATGATTCACATGGGATGGTAAACCGGGGTAATGCACCACTTCCACGGCGTTTTGAGTGGTAAGGAATTGGGCTACCTGCAAGGCATTCGACGAGTGTTGATGCACTCTGAGCGTTAAGGTTTCAATGCCCCTGATCAGGAGCCAGGAGTCGAATGGGCCAAGGATTGCACCACTTGCATTCTGAATGAATTTTAGTTTTTCACTCAGGTCTTTGTTTCGGGTTATTACCAAACCGGCGATGAGATCGGAATGGCCTCCCAGGTATTTCGTTGCACTGTGAATGACAATGTCGGCACCAAGCGTAATGGGTTGTTGCAAAACGGGTGATGCAAACGTATTATCAACTACCAACAGCGAATTGTAGGTTTTTGCAATGGCGGACAAGGCACGTATGTCTGAAATTTTTAATGTAGGATTTGTGGGTGTTTCTACCCAGATCAACTTTGTGTTTTCGTTGATCAGGTTGATCACCGATTCCAGATTGCCGGTATCGGTATACGTCACTTTGATACCAAACTTTTCATAGATATGGGTAAACAGGCGAAATGATCCTCCGTAGATATCATCTACGGCAAGAATTTCATCTCCCTGTTTCAATAATTTCAATACGGCATCAATGGCAGCCAGACCGCTGGCAAAGGCAAATCCTGCGTCGCCTTCTTCCAGTTTTGCGGCGATCTGTTCGAGTACCTGACGTGTCGGATTGTTGGTGCGTGAATAGTCGAAACCCTGATGTACACCGGGTGCAGATTGTACATAGGTAGAAGTTTGATAAATGGGAACGCTGATAGCACCGGTCAGTTCGTCGACCGGAATCTGATGAATAATTTGTGTAGATGTTGGATATGTTGACATGATAATTTTTTTTAATGGGATTGTAAATTGGATTTTAACTGACAGCAATGCGGATAAGGTTTACCTGCTTTCATGGAAACAAATACGAACGTGGCCTCACAAATGGTTTCTATTTTTCCGAAATGATCTTCGCGGGATACATGTACCTGAATCTGGATGGATGTATTTCCCAAAGCAATGATGTGCGCGCGTAATTCAATGATATCGCCCAGCAAAGCCGGCGTGATAAAATCTACTTTATTCAGGCTTACGGTAACAGCACCATCACAGTCGGATGCGTACAAAAGTCGCCGTGTTGCTTTTAAAGCGGCACGATCCATTTCTGCCAGAATCTTACCGCCAAACAAGGTACCGGCATAGTTCAGATCTTCCGGAAAAACCAGAAAGGAGTGAGTAGTTGGGATTTCGTTTACATAATTGATAACAGGGTTTTCCATCTTATTTGTTGCATTGCTTTGAATGGTAAGAGCATACCTGACCCGTGCTCATATCGGGAATTTTAAAATTGGATTTTTTATCGACCGGCTGCTTCCTGCAGGCCTGCGTCAGTAGTTAATGGCATTGCTCGCGGGAGCAACGCATACGCATAGTCCACATGCACAGAGCATGTTTGCAGCAATGTTGTTTTGCTTTATCGGGTTGGACGTATATGCGTTTAGAAAGATTCAACTTTTCTTGTTTTTTTTTGAAAGGGGAAAGGGGAGAAAAAGCGTGCGGGTGACCTGAATATGGTCTGTTAATGGCACTGCATACACCACATATGCTTGCTTTGCATTCGCATCATTTTGATATGGGTGTTTTGTTGAATCATGAAATGCAAAGATGTGATGAAAGCATTCAGAAATGCAACAATTATTTTTTGATGACGAAAAAATTGCAGTCGATAAAACCTGTATTACCTGATCAGGCTTATGTTTCCGCTGGCTTCAAAAAAGGATAAACGTTTGTTGCGAAAACCGGAATAAGAGGCTAAATAATAATAAACACCTTCAGGCGAATCTTCGTTTGCTACTTTTCCATCCCATTTTTTTTGAATATCGTCGGATAGAAAAACCTCCTGCCCCCAACGATTGAAAATTTGAATCCGGTATTGAACAATGTCTGTACCGGTTGGATCGTATACATCATTTACCCCATCCTGATTGGGAGTAAAAGCATTCGGAAAATATAAACTCACCGGACAACGCCGGATCACCCGGGTTCCGTCTTCTCCCGAACATCCTCTGAAATCGCGCACCACTATAAAATATTGCCCAAGTGCACCCACTATGATCCATTGCGTTGTGTCGCCGGTGGGTGTCCATTTGTAAGTTTGAAATCCTTCTCCGGCATCCAGTTTTACCAGCTCATGTTCGGCATCACAAATGGTGTATTCATCTCCCAAAGAAGTCCACAAATCGGGATAATATTTTACCAGTATTTCATCCTGATTCCAGCATGCTCCATTTCTTACCTGCAACGCATAAGTTCCGGCTTCCTGCAACTGAATAAAGGAAGTTGTATCGCCGGTACTCCATTGATATGCTTCGGCGCCTGGTGGTCCATACAGTGTAAATGATACTCCGGCACAAAGCGTGGTATCCGGTCCAAGATTAACGGTTGGTTTTTGGCCGATTCGCACGGTATCTGCGATTTCGTTTTCAAATCCACAGGTATACCAAATCAGTCTTGTAATGTATGTTCCACCGGAGAGATAAGTATGCGATGGGTTTTTCAATTCGGAGCGGGTTCCATCACCCAAATCCCAGTAAAAAGAATCGGCTTCAACCGGAATATAAGCATCCAACATGGTGGGTTCTCCCAAACATTGGTTGGAGATCCGGATGACAGGAATTGAGTCGTCGGGCAGAGGGTATGTTGTGTAGGCATATTCCGGAAAATGTTCGGTAAAATAAAGTCCGAGTGTTGGTTGTCCGGGAGCCAGATCAATCGTTTGAAATTTAAAATTGCAGGCAATGCCATATTGGTCAGGAGATTCAATTACATTGAGTTTGGAAGTAACGGTTGAAGAAACAGCTGTAGCCTGGTATATTTTTCCATCCGGAGCTAGTTGAATATCTCCATTGTGACTCACATCCTGATGAATGATAACATAAGCAGCATTCGGATCGGGATCGCTCAGGTTGTATTGAAGCAACAAAGCCATGCCATCGTTGTTGTATATCCAGTTTACATAAAGGTATTTGTCGTTTGGACTAAAAGCCGGGTAAGCCACAATTTCGTAAGCCTGCATGGGATGAGACAGGATGCGGGTTCTGAAAGTAAGGGTGCCGCATTTGGGGTCGAAATCAAACAACTCGGTAACCGCCATTTGGTTAATGTCTTTATATGAATAGACGAGTTGTGTTCCTGTTGCATTCATCACCATTTTTCCGGAAATATAAAAGCCGGCCAGGCTTGATATCCCATCGGAATTGGAAACGATAGATGTTGCTTCGATACCTTTTTTTGTGATCCGGTAGGTTTTGAATGCATTGGTTCCTCTTTTATGGGTAATTAACCAATACCCTTGCCGGTGAGGCATGCTGCATACCAAGAATTCATTCTCTATCTGGGAATCGATCACATTTGCTTTGGACACCACATCTCCCAGGCCGTTTTGCAGATCCATATCTACCAGGGTGTAGTATATATTGCTTGATGTGGTACTGGTTGAAAATATATAATAACGGGTTTTGCTGCCCGGAACAGGAACGATGACTGTATGAGCACTCAACGTCTCTTCGTTGATATAAAAACCATTGGGCATTTGTTGATGTTGCCGGTTGTAAACATAAGCTCCACTTGTGTAAAACAACAACTGTCCTGTCGCGGGATCCGACCAGGTACAACTTCCAAACGGCGCATACATTTTAGAGGTATTCACCGGAATAACCTGCATAGAACCGGTAGAGAAATTCATGCCCAGAAAGGTTCCTAAAAACCAGTTATCACCTTCCTTTTGTGCAAAGGCGGAGGTGGTAATGAAGGACAAAAGAATGAACAGGCAGGGTTTCATTGATGGGTAGACCAAAATTAACGTAAAACAGTTGCAAAAATTATGGGCAAAACTTGTGGAAAAGTGAGATTCGATTTCCGTTGAAATGCTTAGATAACCTCGCGTTTTTGGTGTATTTTTACGCGTTCAATTGAGTATATAAACAATGTCAGAAAGTTCGATGGAAAACAAGCAAAATTACGGTGCCGATAATATACAGGTACTCGAGGGTTTAGAGGCAGTACGGAAGCGTCCTGCCATGTATATTGGAGATGTAAGCGCCCGGGGTTTACACCATCTGGTGTATGAGGTGGTAGATAATTCCATTGACGAGGCGTTGGCCGGTTATTGTAAAACAATACAGGTAACCATACATCCCAACAATGCCATTTCGGTTATGGATGATGGTCGTGGAATTCCAACCGGAATGCATACCAAAGAAAAGAAGTCGGCCCTCGAGGTGGTTATGACCGTATTGCATGCCGGAGGTAAATTTGATAAAGACACCTATAAAGTTTCAGGTGGTTTGCATGGAGTGGGTGTAAGTTGCGTAAATGCATTGTCTACCCTGATGCGTACCACCGTATACCGTGAAGGTAAAATCTGGCAACAGGAATACAGTTGTGGTAAACCCTTGTATGATGTAAAAGTGATTGGTGAAAGCGATAAACGGGGAACTTTACAGTATTTTGAACCAGATACCAGCATTTTTAATACCAACGATTATAAATTTGATACCCTTGCAGCCCGTATGCGTGAGCTGTCTTTCCTGAACCGTGGAATTACCATTTCGCTGAAAGATGAACGTCCGGATGAAAACGGCAACATGAAAGAAGAATCGTTTCACAGCGATGGAGGCTTGCGTGAATTTGTGAATTTCCTGGATGGTACGCGCGAAAAATTATTGCCGGAAGCCATTTATGTGGAGGGCGAACGCAACGGTGTTCCGGTGGAAGTAGCCATGATTTACAATACCGGTTACAGTGAGAATCTGCATTCGTATGTAAACAATATCAATACACACGAAGGAGGAACACATGTGGCTGGTTTCCGCAGAGCGTTGACACGTACATTGAAAGCCTATGCCGATAAAGAAGGATTGCTGAAGAATATCAAAGTTGAAATCAGTGGCGATGATTTTCGCGAAGGCTTGACCGGAGTTATTTCCGTAAAAGTACAGGAGCCTCAGTTTGAAGGGCAGACCAAAACCAAACTCGGTAACAGCGAAGTAACCGGAGCCGTGGATCAATGTGTGGGTGAAATGCTGAACAATTACCTCGAGGAAAACCCACGGGAAGCGAAACTCATTGTAGCCAAAGTGGTACTTGCCGCAACGGCTCGTGCAGCAGCACGCAAAGCCCGCGAAATGGTACAACGTAAAGGAGCTATGGGTGGAAGTGGTTTGCCGGGAAAACTGGCCGATTGCCAGGAGACCGATCCTGCACGTTGCGAATTATATCTGGTGGAAGGGGATTCGGCCGGTGGAACAGCCAAGCAGGGACGTAACCGCGCGTTTCAGGCGATTCTTCCGCTGAGGGGAAAAATTCTGAACGTTGAAAAAGCGCTCGAACATAAAATTTACGAAAACGAGGAAGTAAAAAACATCTTTACAGCATTGGGTGTAAGCATAGGAACTGCGGAAGATGGAAAGGCGCTCAATATTGAAAAACTTCGTTATCATAAACTTATTATCATGACGGATGCGGATGTTGACGGAAGCCATATCCGTACGCTGATTCTTACCTTGTTCTTCCGTTACATGAAGGAGTTGGTGGAATTTGGATACATTTATATTGCACAACCACCGTTATACCTCGTTAAAAAGGGTAAAGAAGAAGAATACTGCTGGACAGAACCACAGCGCGAAGAAGCGCAATTGCGCCTGGCCAAAGGAGGAAATGTAGATTCTGTAGGAGTACAGCGGTACAAAGGTTTGGGTGAAATGAACGCGGAACAATTGTGGAGTACCACCATGAATCCGGAAACACGTACTCTGAAACAAGTTACCCTCGAAAGTGCAGCCGAAGCCGATCGTATTTTCTCAATGTTGATGGGTGATGATGTACCACCTCGTCGCGAATTCATTGAAGCCAATGCGCGCTACGCCAAGATTGACGCATAAGCACAGATCTTATACAAATAAAAAAGTCCTGCTTGCAGGACTTTTTTTATGGAATGAGACTTTTATGCATGCAATGGCAATTCCTTCGGCAACGGAACGATGTATTCTCCTTCCAGCACAGGAACCAGATCCAGCGTGTCGGTTTGCATGCAATATGCCACATCATCGGTATGTGCATGCAGGGTTTTAAACCGCCGTGCATGCGACGACCGATTTACCAGATTCAATAAATTGCCTTGTGCCGAAGTGTATAAGGTAAGCGCAGCCAAGGCAGAATCGCACGAGATTTCTTCGAGCTCAGGGCGCATTTGGTGAATTACGGCTCCTGCAAACAAGGTATCTTCCATGTTGAAATTATCCTTCCAACCTGCACACAGCAATACCACCGATTGATGTTGGGCGATCAGGTACTTGCACAACGCTGTAAGATTGAGGAAGGATCCGATCAGAATTTTATCAGCCTTCATTTCTTTGGCCAGGCGAATGGCTTTGGTTCCATTGGTAGTGGTAAAGGCTATGCTGCGATCGCGAATCAATGGGTTTTCAAATTCAAACGGTGAATTGCCCAGATCAAATCCTTCCACTTTTACAGCATTGCGTTCGGCTGCCGTCAGAAAATCAAAATCGCGGAACAACAACGCTTCTTCAGGTGTGGCAACCGGCAGGATCTTTTTTGCTCCGGTTTGAAAAGCCACGCAAATGCTGCTTGAAGCGCGCAGGATGTCAATCACCACTACGGTTTTATCCTTCAACGAATACAATGGAAGGAGAGCAGGAGAGAGCACAACCTCAATGCTTATTGCCATAAATTATTCTTATTCCCTGTGGGTTACTTGGATCTGCAATGCTTTGAATTTTCTTGAGAAATTCCACGCGGTTTTTCTCCACGTAATCTACAAAATGATTTTTGAAAATAATAGTGTACGTATTTGGATATACCCAATAGGTATTGGTATCTTTTGTAGATGGACGAATGGTTACAAAGCCTTCTACGCGCTCCGGGTTTCCGACTAATTCGCGTACATTTTTTTCTGAATGACCCGGCAGAATTTTTGCGAATGCCTTCTCTTCCTCTGCATCATCCTGCGCAAGCACGCTCAATGCAAAAAGCATAGGCAGCATGAACGTAAAAAAGGAAGCGTATTTCATCTTACAAAAATGGAATTTTAACCACCTGTGCTTTTACCTGTTTGTCGCGTATGGCAATATAAATTTCAGTACCTACTTTGGCATGAGCAGCCTGTACATATCCCAATCCGATTGCTTTATTCAGCGAAGGCGACTGTGTACCGGAAGTTACTTCACCGATTGTATTTCCTGCGGCATCTTTTATTTCGTGATGCTGACGTGGTATTCCTCCGCGTTCCGTCATTTCAAAACCTACCAGTTTTTTAGCCGGACCATCGGTTTTAATTTTTTTGTGTAACTCGTGTTGAATAAAAGGTTTGGTAAATTTGGTAATCCAGCCTAAACCGGCTTCAATTGGCGAAGTTTCGTCGTTGATGTCGTGGCCGTATAAACAGAATCCTTTTTCCAGACGCAGGGTATCGCGTGCACCCAGACCGCAAGGCTGAATAGCGAATTCTTTTCCGGCGTCGAATATAGCATCCCACATTTTTCTGGCGTCTTTATTCAAGACATAAATTTCAAAACCACCTGCTCCGGTATAACCTGTATTGGAAATGATGACATCTTCGCAACCAGCCATTTTGCCGGTTGTAAAGCTGTAATATTCGAGAGCGCTTAAATTTACTTCGGTTAATTTTTGCAAGGTTTTGATGGCATTCGGACCCTGAACGGCAAAGAGACTGTAATCATCGCTTAAATTGGTCATTTCAACTCCGAAAGTATTGTGCTGACTGATCCAGTTCCAGTCTTTTTCAATATTGCTGGCATTTACAACCAGGTAATATTCCGTAGCGCTATACCGATACACCAGCAAATCGTCTACAATTCCTCCCTGATCGTTGGGCAGGCAGCTGTATTGCACTTTGCCGTCGGTTAAAACAGATGCATCATTGCTGGTTACGAGTTGTATAAGGTCAAGTGCTTTATCTCCTTTTAATAAAAATTCGCCCATATGGCTCACATCAAAAACGCCTACATTGTTGCGCACGGCCAGATGTTCCTGAATCAGGTTGTTGTACAATACCGGCATATTGTATCCGGCAAATTCGATCATTTTGGCGCCCAGGGCAACATGCACATCGTTTAAAGCTACGTATTTCATTGTCATTAATAGGAATAAGAGATTGAATAAATTTTTTTCAAATTAACCGGAATATTACCACAACAGCAATATTGGCGGGTATTTCTATATAGGCCGGTCAAACCAGTCTTTTCTGCGGGTCATCTTCAGATCCTGCAACAAGCTGGATTTCACATTGATGGTTAATAAAAAACTCTGACGGTTTCCGATCGGAATCCAGTTCAGTTTCACTTCCCAACAATGCAGGTCGCGTACGAAATCTATGGAGGTGAAGGTGATTTTGTCGTTGCGTAGATCGTAACCGGAGGTATACCCAATCTTCCATTTTTTAGTGATATTCAGATCGCCGCTGAAATTCATGGTTTGAATATAGTTGGATCCGGTAGGGTCGTTGAGCGTTTGATACTTGTTATAGGTTACAGTATAATTTACGTTAAAGCTCCACGGAATATTGAAGTCGTAATAGTCGGTCGGGAAATCATTGATATACCTCAGTTCGCCTTCGTAATTGGGGCGTTTGGTGGTTTTTCCTTTGAATAAATCGGGATTAAAATTGGCACTGATCCCCAAACTCGCATTGTTTAATAAACCCAGAGTCTTGTTGTGATCCCAATAAAATTCATTGCGACGAACAATGGTTTTGTAATTGAAATTCGTGACCACCTGATTGTAATATGGGTCAACCGATCCATTCGCATTTATGGAAATATTTTTGAAAAGGCGGGTTCTGGCAGAAAGGCTGATCATGCTCAGATTAAGCGAATCGGCGAAAATATTGTAATAGGCTCCGATGCGGATACTTTCAAAGATTTGCACCTTTCGGTCGGTATTGGTAGAATCTTTGGGATTGGGTCTTACTTTCAATTCAATGTTATTGTCCAAACCAAAACCAATATTTCCCTGCCGGCCCATTCCGGGTCCGCCTACAATACCTGTTTCGAAGATGGAATAGCGTATGGGTTGACCGGCGGCGTTGTAATACGTGCGGTAATAGCCGTATTTTTCATCACTGAAATCGGGCATGTACGTAAAATCGAGGGTAGGAATCATTACATGTCGTACAGCGCGGAGAAAACCTTTTTCGAATTGGGCAATTCCATAGTAGCGCGTGTTTAAACCCACACGCGGACTATAGGTAAAGGCATTTTCGAACCCAAATACATTGTTGTTATGTACCACACCAATTGTGTCTTTGCGAATGGTTTTATAATACATATAATCGGTGAAGGTCATACTTGCCGACAAGGTGTAAAATTTAAACAATTTGAAGGACGTCTGAATGGGTATGGAATGCACCATACCATAACTATTTGCAGTATCCAGAAAGGCAGTTAAATTATTCAATTCACTACCCCAACTGCGAAACAGTATTGAATCTTTTGTTTTGAGCGCATTGCGAAACTGCAACTGGTAATTGGTCGTAATATTTTCGTACCATTTATCGGCTGTTGCTTTGTATTTGGGCTTGAAAGGAGCAAAGCTCGAGATTGAAAACACCACATCCGGTAATGAAAGTGAAACATCGCGGGTATATGTATTTTGTGCCAGGCCTGCATTCACAGAAAGGTTATAACGTCCGTTGCGCGAACCTTTGCTGAATGAAATGCTCGAGTTCAACTGATTGGTAACGATGTTTTGTGGTACATACGAATTGTTTGCCAGATAGGAGCTACTTACAATATTCACATTGGCGCTGAAGTTGGTATTGGGTCGTGCTTTTGGGTCGGAATGATGCAACCAACTCAATTGAAAATCTTTCGACTCCTGGTACTCCGGATCCTCTTCGAGACCAAACTTGTTGAAATTGTAATTGAACCCGAAATTTCCGTTGAAACGGTAGCGTGTAGCATAGCGGTACAGGGTTCTGCTGGCCCAACTGGTATTGGAATAAATATCTCCCGTTAATTGCAGATCGTGATGATCGCCGAGTGCAAAATAGTACCCTCCGTTGCGCAGAAAATAACCGCGGTCGAGCGAATTTCCGTATTGCGGAAAAATTAATCCGGTGGATTGGCCTTTCTTAATCGGAAATATGCCGAATGGCACAGCCAGTATAGTTGGCACGTCTTCAATCCATAAATTGGCCGGACCGGTAATGATGCGTTTATTCGGAATTACTTTGATGCGCGAGGCACCAATATAAAAATGCGGATGCTCGTCTTCACAGGTGGTATATTTGGCAGCCTTGATTCCGAAATTGTTTTCTGCATCTTTTTTTACAGTTGAACCGTGAATATAACCTTCCCCTTCTTTGGTCCGAAAACCGGTCAGAATTCCTTTTTTGGATTTGAAATTATATTTGATTTCATCCGCTCGGTATTCAATATCTCCCTCCTTGAATACCGGTTTCCCTTTGACCTGACCTGTTGAATCCTTTGTACCGCGGGCTGTAATCAGATTCTTGCCAAATTCTATTTTAATAAAATCGGCATCGAGTTTCATGGTGCCATACACCACTTTTGCATCTCCGTACAGATAAGTTACACGTTCGTTGCCATAATAGGGCATTGAATCGCGGGCTGTATAGTTTACCGCACTTTCGAGTGCCGATGACGATGTACGAATTGTAAAAACGGTGTCAAGCGGGTCGAAAAAGGTGGTATCGTCCTGCAAAAAACGCATACTATCCATTGGTATGGCTTTTGCTAAAGTATCGGGTGGTGGTATGGGTTTGACCAGATTCTTTTTTGCCTTTTTGGGTTGGAGCGGGATCTCCTGTGCATAACCCACTGAACAAATTAACATCAGCGCGGGCAAAAGTTTAAATGTCCCGGCTCTGATTAGCGATAGGAGTTGACTAAAATTGTACCTGATATATGACAATGCGCGCAAAGCTAACCAAAGTTACCAAGAAGTTGAAATTTGAGCGTTGGGTTGCACTCGCCATCCTGACGCTTCTGATTTGTGCGTATAAGCCTCTGGATCATTACCGGCAGAAATTAAAAACGGTAGTAGTGGATGCCGGACACGGAGGTCATGATGTGGGGAGTATGTACGGAGGAGCAAAGGAAAAAGACGTGACATTGGCGATTGCATTAAAGGTAGGAGAGGAAATACAAAAAATCATGCCAGATGTGAAAGTAATTTATACCCGCTCTACCGATGAGTTCATAGAATTGCATGAAAGAGCCGGAATTGCTAACCGGAACAACGCCGATTTATTTATCTCGATTCATTGCAATGCCAATAAAAAAACCGAGGTTTTTGGGACAGAAACGTTCTCGATGGGTTTGAACAAAACCGAAGGCAACCTTAATGTGGCTAAACGGGAGAACTCAGTTATTTTGCTCGAAAATGATTACCAGGAGAAATATGAAGGATTTGATCCCAATTCTCCGGAAGCCAATATTTATTTTTCTTTCCTGCAAAATGCCTTTATGGATCAGAGCTTACGCTTGTCGTCTTATGTGGAAGATCAGTTCAAGCAAATTGACCGCAACAGCCGTGGGGTTAAACAGGCACCTTTTATGGTATTGTGGCGTAGTAAAATGCCCAGCATCCTGATTGAGACCGGATTTATCAGCAACAAAAATGAACGTGGTTTTCTGACTTCTCAATCGGGGCAGGATAAACTGGCCACTGCCATTGCCAAAGCCGTTGCCAATTATAAACAACGCATGGAAAGCGCCCACTGATGAATTTGCCGCAATTCGTTTAATTTCGTTGCATGATTATCTCGCTCATTGTTATTGCCGACGAAAAAAACGGAATTGGAAAAAGCAACGGATTGTTGTGCCATCTTCCGGCCGACTTACGTTATTTCAAACAAACCACCACCGGGCATCATATAGTGATGGGCAGAAGAACGTTTGAAGCTGTGGGTCGTCCGTTGCCGAACCGTGTGAACATGGTCATCACCCGCGATACCGACCTGGAACTGGAAGGCTGTGTGATGTGTCAGTCGTTGGATGAAGCGGTTAATATGGCGGAGATTCATAAGGAAACAGAGCTTTTCATAACCGGAGGTGGAAGCATTTATGAACAGGCTATGCAGCTGGCCGATAAAATATACCTCACACGCATTCATGCTGTTCTGGACGCCGATACTTTTTTCCCTCAGCTTCCCGAAGGTCAATGGACTTTGGTGTCGAACGAATTTCATGCGAAGGATGAAAAGAATTTATACGATTATTCGTTTATGGTGTATAACCGGATATGAAAATTCGAATCACACTTATTGCAGTATTGGTTTTTGCCGTATGTACAGCCTTCACCGGTATTCCCACTATTCGCATTGCTAAATTAAAATACAACGGGGGAGGAGATTGGTATGCCAATAAAACATCACTTCCGAATCTGATCCGGTATTGCAATCAAAACTTGGGAACTACCATTTTTCCGGAAGAAGATATTGTAGAGGCTGGGAGTGCCGATTTGTTCAATTATCCGTTTGTGCATCTCACAGGTCATGGTAACATTATTTTTTCAGCACAGGAAGCAGAGAACTTAAGAAACTATTTATTAGCGGGCGGCTTTTTGCATGCCGATGATAATTATGGTATGGATAAATTTTTCAGACGGGAAATGAAAAAAGTTTTTCCCGAATTGGATTTTGTTGAATTGCCATTCAATCATCCGGTGTATCATCAAACGTATAATTTTCCGAATGGCTTGCCCAAAGTGCACGAACACGATGGCAAGTCGCCACAAGGATTCGGGTTGATTTATCAGGGGCGGTTGGTATGTTTTTATTCGTACGAATGCGATCTGGGCAACGGTTGGGAGGATGCAGATGTATACAATGACCCCGAAACTATTCGTATCAAAGCACTTCAGATGGGAGCCAATTTGGTTCAGTTTGTTTTTAATAAGAATTGAAGGGAGAGATAGGTGATATGTGTTTAGGTGAAAAGAGTCGCTGAAGAAAAATAATTTTATAAGGGGAAATATTCATAAACAAGTAATTCAGGTACTATGTGTTTAAGTGTTTAGGTGCTAAGAGACGTTGAAGAAAAATTATTCTATATAAGGAAATGCCTCATCAACACCTATCTCAGAGATAAGAGCTAAGTGTTTAGGTGCTAAGAATTGAAGTAGAAGAATGATTCAAAGCTGGAAAATCTTCATAAACATCTATCTCAGAGATAAGAGCTAAGTGTTTAGGCGCTATGAACCGAAGAAGAAGAATGATGCTATCACTGGGAAATTCTCATAAACACTTATCTCATCAACACATATCTCAGAGATATGTCTAATGGTCGGACAGCCATTCGGTGACTTTGGGGCGAAATTTAATTTGGAAAATAGTTGTCTAATTAGTTAACTTTGTGTGGTGGCCAATGATAGACAGGTAATCGCATACAAAAAGTACTTTCTCGAATTTTATGAGAATCAACCGGATAATGTTCAACGAAAAATCGAGTGGACTTTAAATCTCATTCGGTTAACTCCACAAGTCCCTGAAAAATACTTTAAGCATTTAGAAGGCACGAAAGGACTATACGAAATAGGGGTTGAAGTCGGAAGTAATATTTACCGCATCTTCTCATTTTTCGACAAAGGGAATTTCGTCGTTCTTGGAAATGCATTCCAGAAGAAAACTCAAAAGACACCCAAACAAGAATTAGAAAAGGCCATTAAAATAATGGTGGAATATCAAAATGAAAGCAAATAATAATATCACAACCTTAGATCAAATACTTGACAAAAAGTATGGTAAAAAGGGACAAGCGAAACGTGAACAATGGGAACAAGAGTTTGAGGCATTTCGACTTGGCGTTTTGTTGGAAGAAGCTAGAACCAAGCTTGGTATGACCCAAGAAGAACTTGCAGATAAATGCGGTACAAATAAATCATATATCTCACGCATAGAAAACAACTCTTCTGATATCCGCCTCTCGACTCTTATGAAAATTATTCAACAAGGACTTGGCGGGCACTTAAAATTGACTCTTGAACTATAATTCGAGAGAACCACTGGCCATAACAGCGTACTCGCTCAATTGCCGTTAAATCGATGTGTTGGAGTTTTTCGTCTCGCTTTTATCATTATCTTGGCGTGACAATTTATAGTTCCGCATACGGCAACTAAGCATATGTGCAAAACGATAAGAACTAAGTGTTAAGGTGCTATGAATCGAAGTTGAAGAATGGTTCTAAGACGGAATCCCTCCTAAACACCTATCTCAGAGATAAGAGCTACGTGCTTATGTGATATGAAACGAAGTAGAAGAATGATGCTAACACTCGAAAATTCTCATAAACACATATCGCATAAACACCTATCTCCTCTCTAAAACTCTCCCATATCCGGTTGAGCCTCATTGCCGCGTTTGGCCGGTTTACGTTTGAAAAGGGAAACATCCCATTCGCCAAAACGATAGGTGAAACCTAAACGAAAAAAGCGCGTATCGCGCCGGCGCCATAATTCCTGTGTAAAGAATTCAGTAGTATAATAGGTTCCGAAACCTCGGGTATTGAAAATATCGTTGATGGTGAAATTGAAAGTCAGTTTTTTAGTTACCTCTTTACTCACCGAAAAATCGATGGAATACACTTCTTTGGTTTTACCCTGGGCAATAATTCGCGGAGCATCGTAAGAGCCGTTGAGCTGAATATTGAATTGCTTAGGGAGTCTGTAACTAATCATAGATTTCATATTCCAGCTGATCCCTGAATTTATCAGGTTGGTGCCCGATGCTGTAGCATTGATGGTGGTATGAAAAATATTGGCATTGAAACTGAAATCCAGTTTCCGGTTCAACAACGTAAGTTTAAAGGTATTCTCCCAACCATAGGCAATATTGGATTCGCCATTGATAAAGGTTGAAATTAAAATACTTGAATCGGTAGATGAACGATAGACATAGGGTGTTATTGGATTCTCCTGGAATCGCGTGTATCCGGAAGTGAGCCAATTGCCGGATCCAAAAATCAGGTTATAATTCAATTCTACCATATTGATAAATTCCGGTGCGAGTGCAGGATTTCCAATCTGGAAATTATTGCGGTCACTGAACATGATGAAAGGAACAACCTGCATCCATCCCGGCCGGTTTATCTTACGCGAAAAATTAGCCTGCACTTCATTTTTTTCATTTAATTTTTTAGAGAGGAAAATACTCGGAAAGATGGCCTTTGCAATATTGTTGCTCAGGTTGGGATAGATATATTCAAAACGTTCTTGTGATCCCAAACGGTTCAGGTCTCCGGTAAAATGAGTTTGTTCGAAACGCAAACCGGCCTGATATCCAATTCCCCAAATCATGTTGGTGTAATTGATATACGCCGCATTGATGATATCATAAATGGCATAATGGGTAGTCAGGAAAGTATCCGGTGCGAATGCATTATCGGGGTTGCCGGTTTTTTGCATTACATCCAATCCCGAACGGTTGATGGAATAGTTACTTTTTACGCCAAACTCAATACGCGCAGTATCGGTAATTGGATTGGTGTAATCCGATTGAAAGGTAAATACATCCCCCGATCCGCTTCCTTCATTTTGTTGCCATTGCGGATTATTGGAGAATAAGACATTCGATGCGTCGTAATTATGTGTGGTAAAAAGGGAAGTGGCTGTATGATTTCTGCGATTGTAAGTGAAATCAGCTGTAAGTTCTTTATCCTGTTTGGGAAAGGTGTGTTTCCACATGATTTGCGATCTCGCAAATTGCATTTGGTTGGATTGTTCGTTGGTACGGGTCCCCTGATAAAGCAGGCTTCTGTAACTGGTTTGCGAAAATGTTTGCAATTCATCGTTATCAAATCCGCCTTTCATAAATCCCTGCGAAAAGGTAAGAGTATTACGGTTGCTCAACGTGAAATCAAATCCAAAACGGATATGTTGCATCATTCGCGTTGAAGTATTGCGGTTATCCTGATGGTATGTTCCGGTTTCAGCACCATTCAACAATGAAGTACGGGTGGTATAACCCAATGTAGGGTTGTTGTTGTAATTGAGATTGTAGGAGATAAAGAAATTGGTTTTACCTTCTTTGATGTTCAGATTCCCATTCACATTATAGCGGTTGAGTTCATCAAATGAGATGGTTCCTATATTGGCACCGATCATGCCATTGTAACCGGGTTTGTTGTTCTTTTTTAATACAACATTTACAATTCCACCTGTAGCACCGGCATCAAATTTTGCCGAAGGATTCGTAATCACTTCAATGCGGTCAATTTGATCGGATGGCAATTGTTCCATGGTAAGTGTGGTTGGCCGGCCATCAATAAATATAGTAGGTGATTGATTGCGCAACGAAACATTGCCATCGGCATCAACGGTTAGTCCCGGAATATTTTTCATAACATCAACTGCAGTTCCTCCACTCGACGACAAATCTTTTTCGACATTGTAGATGCGCCTGTCAACGCCAATAATTACGGCTGGTCTTTGCTCAGAAATGACGGCTTCTTTCAGTGTTTTGGCATCGGCTTGCAAACTGATATTTCCAATATCCTGTTCCACATTGTTTAAGTTGATAACAACCGGAATGATCAACGATTTAAAACCCATGAATTGTACTTTCAGTTTATACCGGCCGAAAGGGAGTTTTTCGAGTGAAAAATCGCCATTGGCACGTGTAAGACCACCGGAAATCAAAGAATCTTTTTGATTGTGCAAAGTCACCGTTGCATATTCAATAGCGTTACGTGAATTTGATTCCATCACTTTTCCATAGACCCTTCCAATGGCCGGCATTTTTTGACCATTGCCATTCATGCCTCGATTGCCCCCCGGATATTGTTGAGCCCGGAGGCTTAGGAAGCCGGTTACAAATAAGAGAATGAAAAGCAGGGTGGGTTTGAGTTTGGTGGTCATCGGGGGATCAAAGGTATTTGGTATCAAAAGGGAACTGATTGGTTTAATGATAAACGGCTTTTGTGTGATGTTAGATGGCAAAATGAACCACAGGTTTAATGGATTATCTAATTCAACATTATAATTCACTGAGTGCAGGACGTGTATAATAACCTGTTCCATTGTACATGCGTTTGCGTGGATGTGTCTTACAGGTCTCGCTGCAGGCTCCTTCCATGATCTCAGCGCAGGATTCACACATATTGAATTGTTCGTTGCATTCTACATTGGCACAATTGAGGTTGCGGGTTACAGGCTCATTACAACGAATGCAAGCGGCTATTGCGGTAGGATTTACTTCATTAACCGGAACTGAAACCCGGCCATCAAATACATACAAAACGCCATCAAAATCTTTTCCGCCCGTATCTTTGGCATAGCCTATAATACCGTTGTGCAATTGATACACTTCAGGAAAACCTTCTTTGAGCAGTAGGGCAGATGCTTTTTCGCACTTGATGCCACCGGTACAAACAGTAACAATTTTTTTGTCTTTGTAGCTCTTCAAGGCTTCAATTTTCTCCGGAAACTCTCTGAAATTTTCCATATCGAGCACCACTGAATCGCGAAAGCGACCCAGACGGGTTTCGTAATTGGAACGCACATCCACAATAACCACATCGTCCTGTTCTTTCAATTTCTGAAATTCAGTGCCGGTAAGGTGTTTACCGGTTTCGCGGGTTGGATCAATAATCTGCGGATCACGCAATCCGGAATGCACAATTTCTTTTTTGTGTCGTACATGAATGCGGTTGAATGCATGTTCGTGGTGTGCATCCACTTTGAATTCGGTTTTTGCAAAACGGGGGTCTGCTTTAAGATCACGCATGTATCGTTCGCAAATTTCTGTAGTACCGCTGATGGTTCCATTGATTCCTTCACGTGCAATATAAATACGGCCGCGTATGCCAATGGATTTGCAATACTTCAGGTGTTCGAGCGTAAAGGTTTCGGCATCTTCAATGCGCGTATACAGGTAGAATGCTACTACCCGATAATTTTTGTTCTCCATTTACAAGATGGGTTAAAATTGGGCGCAAATATAAGTATAACAACCTGAACGAGGAAGAAATTCTTTGATCCGCTTATCAAAAGGTATGGGTCCTATTTTGATTAGCGCCAATAATGCTTTTATTTAGTGACATGAACAAAGTGTTGTCTTTTCTTGCTTGTGTACTACTCATGCAGGTTTCTCTGTCGGCTCAGAATGCTCCCTATACCGATGCCTCGAATGCTTTTTACTGGAAGAATCGGAAACCTTTTGAAGGATACTGGCAACAAGATGTAGAGTATAAAATAAAAGCAAAACTGAACGATTCGTCGGATATCGTAACCGGTGAGGAGATACTGACATATACCAACAACTCGCCGGATACCTTGCATTTCGTTTATTTTCATTTGTATCAGAATGCTTTTTCCAAAGGAAGTTATCTGGAGAAGCTAAACCGGGCGAACAAGTTTTATCAAAAATTCGGGAAATACGAGAAAGATGGTGACGGAACAAGGATTCAGAAAATGGAAGTGAACGTGGGAGGCAAATCCTACGCACAGCGGTTTATGTCGCCGACCGAATCGTATAACCTGATCAATAATCCGGAGTTAAAAAATATTTATGAAGACCGCCGTGAGGATCTGGCATATTATCAGGATACACCTGGTGTTGCAGCATTTGATAATGACTTTGTGATGTTTGATAATACCATCATGCGGGTTAAACTTCCGGCTCCGCTCCTGCCGGGTCAGCAGGCTGATTTTAAAATTGATTTCAAAACATTTTTCGATGACGGAGGCAATCAGCGCCGGCGCATGAAAACGTTTAAAGATGCCTGGGGCAACAAGCAATACGATGGGGTGCACTGGTACCCCCGGATTTGTGTGTATGACCGGAAATTCGGATGGGAAACGGATCAGCATCTGGGGAAAGAATTCTATGGTGATTTTGGCAGCTACGATGTTGAGCTCACCTTGCCCAACCACTATATTTTAGACGCAACCGGCGTATTGCAAAACACTGATGAAGTATTGCCGAGTGAATTGCGGACCCGCCTGGATGTTTCGAATTTTAAGGATAAACCATTGGATTCAAAACCTTCGGTTATTGTAGAACCCAATGGTACTTACAAGACATGGAAATTCAAATCGATCAATACTCATGATTTTGCCTGGGTTGCCGATCCTACTTTTCGGATAGGCGAAGTTGAACTGACGCTGAAAAGTGGCAGAAAAGTTTCGTGCATTTCGCTTTCGCAGGAACCGCACTCGGCCCGCTGGCAGGATGCAGCCACCTTTAATGCCAGAGTAATTGAAGTATACAGTCGCGATATCGGTGAATATGCTTATCCCAAAATGATCGTGGCCGATGCCCGGGATGGCATGGAATATCCGATGCTTACACTGGATGGCGGGTTATCGCCCGGATATTATGGATTGTTTGCGCATGAAATCGGACACAATTGGTTTTTTGGAATGGTAGGAAACAACGAAACCTACCGCGCAAGTTTAGATGAAGGATTTACCCAGTTTCTGACCAACTGGTGCATGACCAGCATTTTTGGCGAAGTGAAACCAACGCGCAAAAATCCTTTTCCATTATCAAGAAGAGATCAAACGGTTTACATGGGTTACCTGCGCGATGCCATGAAACATCAGGATATGCCGCTGAATACACACAGCGATGATTTTAATGGCGCATTGCATCACGGTGGTGGTTATGGCCATGTGTACTACAAAACAGCAACCATGTTGTACAACCTGCAATATGTGCTTGGCGATACCTTGTTTTTAGCAGCCATGCAACATTATTTCGATCAGTGGAAAATGGCTCATCCGTATTTCGAAGATTTTCGCAGTTCCATCATTCAATTTACCCATGTGGATCTCAACTGGTTTTTCGATCAGTGGATGGAGACCACAAAAACCACAGATTACGCAGTATTGGGATTTCGGAAAGAAGGATACCTGATCCGGAATCAACCCATGTCTAAAGTTTTGGATGCTTCATCGAAAATCAACCGGTGGCATACGGTTGATTTTATTCGCAAAGGGGAAATGCAGATGCCGATTGATTTTACAATCTATGGCAAAGATTCCGGACAAGAGTACCATTACATTATTCCAAACACCTATTTTGTCAAAGCGCACGACAGCAACACCACTGTTTTACCGGTTTGGAAAGGGTGGAGTATTTTAAACAAATCCTATCAGGCCGATGTATACCTGCCTGAGCAGGTGAAAATCGACCGCATAGAAATAGATCCTTCGCATCGGCTGGCCGATGTGAATCACCTGGATAATTCTACCGGATCAAATGCTTTATTTCTTATGGATCGCGGGAAAAAAAGATCGGCCGACCGCTATCGTTACGTATATGAATGGAGACCGGACCTATGGTATAATGCAATTGATCAAACAAAAGTAGGATTGCATCTGGAAGGAAACTATATGCAATATCACGACATTTTTAAAGCAAGTATCTGGTACAATACCGACCGGATTAGCCGTGCGTCAGGATCAGGAAGAAATACACTGGATTATTCGTTCGAATTTAAAAGTCCTTCATACCTGTCCAACAAGGTTTTTCCAACAATAGAGTTGCGTCAGTTAGACGGATTAACATTTATAAAAACCGGTGTTGAAGTGGAGGCAGGCAGAGGGTTATTATACAGCATATATTTTAAGGGTATGCGCAGAAGCGGTGTATACGCTGTTGATTACTTATTGTACAATCAATTGTGGAATGCCGATAAGAGCAACAATACACTGAATATTGATTTATCGAAATCATACAACTACCGCCATGGCAGTGGTGAACTCAGCGAAGGTCTGCGCGCTTCTTTTGCATCCGACTATGATTACTCATCGGTGTTTATGCATTGGATCAATCATCATCGCATGGCAGGACTGGAATTGCATTCGCGTTTGTTTTGGAAAGCCATTGTGGGAGATAAAATAGCACCTGAATCGCAATTGTATTTAAGCGGAGCCAACCCGGAAGAAATGATGGACAATAAGTATGTCCGTTCGCGAGCTTTTGTTCCGGTTGGATGGTTGGGTTACGGATCGGATTATAATCATTTCCAGTATGGAGGAGGACTTAATATTCGCGGATATGCCGGTTATCTGGTACCCCGACAAATAGAAAATGTTCAGGTATATATGTTTGGAGGAAACGCAGGTGCATCAGCCAATATGGAATTGGATCTGGATGGCTTGGTGTCTTTTAAACCACGCGGTCTTTCTTCGTACCTGCACCTGGATGCATACCTGTTTGGAGATGCCGGATTCATGCAAAACACATTCAAGGCAAGCGATTTCGGATTAACCGAAGACCGGGTAGTATCAACCGGTTTGATGGCCAGCGCCGGAGCCGGATTCGCACTCACGATCAAAAAATGGATGCAATGGGATAAAGCAAAACCATTAACGCTGCGCTTTGATCTTCCGCTCTTTTTATCGCATGTACCTTTTGTCGACGGGCAAAATTTTCGCTTCCGCTGGCAAGTTGGGGTGAACAGAAGTTTTTAATCCATTTCAACACAAATAAAATTTAAAATGAAAATCAGCAAACCTGAACCCGGAACCTATCCTGCCTATTACGAACCTTACATTTCAATAGTAAAAGGAGAAGATCTGATGCAGGAACTCCTGACCGAGCATTACGACACCATCGATCTGATTACTTCGATTGATCTGGAAACTCAGCATTACCGGTATGCTGAAGGAAAATGGAATGTGAAAGAAGTGGTCCAACATATCATGGATGCTGAGCGTGTGTTTGCTTACCGGGCATTATGCATTGCCCGCGGAGAGCAGCAATCATTGCCCGGATACGACGATATGGCTTACGTCCTGGCTTCAGGTGCTTCAGAACGTAATATCAATGATATGGCGCGCGAATTCTCCGTTTTGCGTGCATCCACGATTGAACTTTTCAAGAGTTTTTCGGCAACGATGCTGGAACAAACCGGAATGGCAAACAAAATGCAGATAAGCGTAAAGGCCCTCTTGTTTATTACGCTGGGACATGAAATGCATCACCGGAAAATAATTGAAGACCGTTATCTGCCAAAATAATCAGGAAAGCTGGCGGGCCCTGTTGTCGAGCAGAATAGCGGTGGCAATGGCAGCATTCAACGATTCTGCCTGTCCTGTGCGTGGTATGGTAACCGGTTTGGTGATTAATGGCAACAAAGCAGATTGAATGCCTTTACCTTCGTTTCCAATGAGAAGTATGCCATGACGGAGATCTGCCGTATAGATGCTTTCACCTTGCATCATTGCTCCATATACCGGAATATCAGGGTTGGATTCCAGCCATTCTTTTAAATCTGCTATATATACGTTGACGCGTAAAAAAGACCCCATACTGGCCTGAATAACTTTCGGATTATACAAATCGGCACAACCCGGAGAACAGATAATTTGCCGGATCCCATACCAGTCAGCCAACCGTATGATGGTACCCATGTTTCCCGGATCCTGTATGGTATCCAATGCCAGGGTCAACTGATCGGGGCTCGCCGGAAGTATTGTTTCAGGGTATTGCGTGAAAGCAAGTGCTAATACATCCTGAGGAGTTATAGAAAAGGCAAGACGCTGCAGTTCTTCTGTGCTAACTTCAATCAGTTCTGTGTCAGGTGCAATCAGCTCCCGATTTGCCTGAATCCATTGGGTTGTTGCAAAAAGTGTTTTAAGCCGTATTTTTGAATGAAGCATTTCGGCAATGATTTTGTTACCTTCAACCACAAACAAACCGTGGATTTGCCTTTGCTTTTTATCCTTTAACGATTGTACCAATTTGATTTTTGCCTTCGATAACATAGCCTGCAAATTAAACAGATTCCTGCTTATCATGGTTATGGTTGCCGGTTTTTCTTCGTGTAGCGTGAAGAAATTTCTGCAACCCGGTCAATTGATTTTAAACAAGAATAAAATTGAGATAGAACGCCCTTACAAGAAAGATACAGAGCGTGAATTGGGTCAGCTTTACAAGCAGCGGCCAAACTCCCGCCTGTTCCTTTTTATTAAAACCAAACCTTACTTTTATTTCAAAGGCTCACAGGGAGAAGATTCCCGGTTCAAACGTTTTCAGCGCAATGTGCTGGGTGAACAGGCCGTTTTGGTCGACACCACATTTATTGAGTCTACCCGAAAATCCATGAAATCCTACCTCAGCAGTATCGGATATTATTATGCAGATGTAACGTATGATGTAAAAGCTAAAAGAAAGAAATACGCTACTGTTACCTACAAAATAAAGCAAAATGAACAGTACAAATTCGGAGCCTACCATTTGCAAATAGCAGATCGCAATGTGTATGATATTGTAAAACGAAATCTGAATGAATCTTTTGTCCGGATAGGAAATGGACTTAGTAATATTACCCTGGAAAATGAGCAATCCCGTATTGTAAACCTGTTGCAGAATAACGGGTATTATATGATGAGCAAGGATTATATCGACTTTGATATTGATACCACCAACCGTAATTATTACGCTTATGTAGGGTTGAATATCCGGAATCCGGACGCCTTGTCCCTGCACCGGAAATATTACAATGAATCGATGACGGTAGAAATCGATCAGAGCGGAACGGCTGAAGGTGCAGGAAGGATGAAAGATACCATTGAAACCTCATCGTTTCGATATATCCCGGGTCGTTATGAATTGAATCCACTGATTCTGGATCGTAATATTTTGTTGTTTAAGGGAAATGAATTTAAACAAATTGCATTGTCGCGTACGTATTCACGTCTTTCAGATCTGGGGATTTTTCGTTTTGTGAATATACAGGCGCAAACGCATGAACACAGCGATTCGGGTTTTGTGCATTATCATGTGAAGTTGATTCCGATGGTGAAATACGATTATTCCATCGAACCTCAGGCAACTACATCCGATCAAACCAATGCTATATCCTTTCAGAGCGGACGGAATTTTGGTGTAGCAGTTGAATTGAAAGTAATTGACCGGAACGTTTTTCGCGGAGCAGAGATGTTGCAGTTCAGTTACCGTTCGGCATTTGAAGCGCAGGGTGGTGCGCGTACGACAAACTTTTTCAATGCAACGGAACAACGGCTTACGGCCAGTTTAATCATGCCGAGATCATTGCTCCTGCCGCGTTTCGACCGAAATGAGAAATACCTGAGTACCCGTACCGCATTCAATATCTCGGGTATTTATGAGGTGAATTATGATTACAGCCGTCAGATTTTCACAACCAATATGACATACCAGTTCAATAAAAAACTGGTTTCATTTTCAGTAGTTCCCATAGAATTCAGTTATATCAAAAGCATCATGTCGGATTCGCTGAGCCGGAGAAGTGAATCCGATATTTTTCTTCAAAATTTGTTTTCCAACAATGTTATTCTCGGTTCACGTGTAGGGTTGATCTATACCAACAAACCAATTGCAAAGGGCATCCATTTTGTATACCTCAAATGGGATATTCTGGAAATTGCAGGCAATACACTAACCCAATTAAAAGCATTAACCAATGCCGATAAAGATGAAAACGGAGAATACACCATGTTTGGAGTACGTTACTATCAATATGCGAAATCGGCATTTGATTTCCGATTCAATTCGGTATACGACCACAACAATGCATCTGTTTACCGCCTGTTTGCTGGAGCAGCAGTTCCCTATGGAAACACACCGGCTTTTGCCCCGTTTGAAAAACGTTTTTTTGTGGGTGGAGCAAACGATTTACGTGGATGGCTGCCACGCTCGTTAGGTCCCGGTGCATTCAGTGAACCCAATCAATTGGATTATTCAGGTGAAATTAAACTGGAGTTCAATGCCGAATACCGTTTCAATGTTTACCATCGTTGGTTGGAAGGTGCATTCTTCGCTGATATGGGAAATATCTGGACCATTCAGGAAAGTATAAGTCGGCCTCTTGCTGATTTTGCAATCAACCGCTTTTATAAAGAACTTGCTGTGGATGTGGGTTTCGGAACCCGATTGAATTTTGAAATATTTGTAATTCGTTTCGATTTTGGTATCCCCTTGCATGATCCGACTTATCCGGTGGGCTCGCGATGGATCATTTCGGATTTCAGCGGACAATGGCTGGCCCGAAATTTCATTTTTAACTTTGGAATCGGTTATCCATTCTGATTTTATACTAAAATTCCTTTTGGAAATAGCTAAGCTTATTTCAACCGCTGAAGCGCTATTTTAGCCATGTTGATAGTACTGCTGCGATAGGGATAATTTTTGTACGTGGTTGCTTTCTGGTACCACGCTATGGCTTTTGCTTTGTTGCCAAGTTGTTCGTGAATTACGCCCAACTGATTGCATGAAAAGGGTGCAAAATGCAAATGCGAATTATTTCCACTGATCCGAATACAATTTTCATAATGTTCGATGGCTTTGGGATATTGTTTGAGTTCGCCATAAATACGCCCATACCGGTACGCGCTTTCAATTTGATCCGAGATCCGTGATAAAGGTTTGACCGGCATCTCTTCCAGGGCACGCTCATAATATCCGCCATCGTAAAGCAAGCGTGCTTTAAGCAAGGAAGTTTCCGGTATAAATTGTTCCTGTGCCTCCTTGAGTGCTACTTTATCTTCTTCGGTATTCGCCGTTCCGAATCTTTTTATCATGTTCTGATAAATATGGAATTTTTCCATGTCGCCGGATAAAAGGGAGATCCACGACAAATGTTTATAGGCATCTTTGATCATATCCTGACCTTTGGTGAAGCTTACAAATTTTTTGAAATACAATGCAGCGTTGATTTCCTGCTTAAACAATACGGCTTTCCCCTTCAGATAATACATCAACGGAAAGGGAGCATAATCCGGTCCGGTTGGTTGATGGTTGAGAGCTTCGAGAGCAATATCATTGTGACCGGTTTTTAATGCAATGAATGCACGGAGGTAGCAGCTTAATAAGTTGGTGGAATAGTTTGTTGTGGTTCGTTCACAAAATCGCCAGCATTCGTTTTTATCTCCAACACTTAATTGAAGTAAAGTGTAATAATATTCAGCAGATTGTTTCTCGAGAATCTGATCCGGGGCAAAAGACTGATGCGAAGCAAAGTTGCCCAACAAATCGATGCCCTGCCTGAAATCGCCTTCCATCCCAACAATGTTCAGTACCCATTTAAAATTTTCGGGAATGCTGCCCAGCATGGCTTTGATGACACCAGTATTTTTAAAGTTTTGCGTAAAAAACGGAAATAATTCAACGTTGCGTTCAAGTAGCCGGTAACTCTCTCTAAACTCGAGTGCTGCGGTAAAATACTCCTGCTGAAATATCCGGCTGAATGCCCACTGAAGATTGATTTCGGCCTGTGCATATAAGCGGTATGGAGAAGTAGCCGGCAATTGTTCAAACCGGCTTATTCTCCCGGCTTTATTCTTCTCTAAGATTTTAAGAGAACCCGCGTTTTGTTCTGTAATCAGGGTATAAAAATCGATGTAGTTTTCCAGGTAATCAACCGCGCAATTGTTGGGGTGATTGGTCTTCTCCTGATTCAATAGAGCAGTAGCCGTTTTGAGCTTCATTAAACTGATCTGGCGCGACGCTTCGATGCAGGCAGAATTGAAAATAAATTCCGTGTTTTTGGCCGTTCCCTGCTGAGCGAAAAAAAAGAGCAAAAACACTGCCAGCGTTTTTGCTCTTTGAATAGGTTTCATGAAAAAGGTATTACAACGTTACTTCTTCTGATAACTGAGTATCAACCAGCACACGGCCGCAATGCTCACAAACCAGGATTTTCTTCCTTTGTTTGATGTCGAGCTGACGTTGAGGAGGTATTTTTGAGAAACATCCACCGCAAGAATCACGCACGATTACTGCAACTCCGAGGCCATTCTTAACACTGTTGCGAATGCGTTCGTACGAAATACGCAAACGATCTTCAATTACATGATTGGCTTCCGAACGTAGTACATTCAGATCTTTTTCTTCTTTTTCGGTTTCTTCAACAATCATGTCCAGCTCCGCCTTTTTATTTTTCAGGTCGGTTTTACGTCCTTCCAGTTCAACATTCAGCGTTTCGATTGATGCTTTTTTCTGTTCAATTTCGAATTCGAAATTCTTGATGCGTTTTTCAGCTGCCTGTACTTCCAGTCCGGCAATTTCGATTTCCTTGTTGAGGGCTTCGAATTCGCGGTTGTTTTTTACGTTATCAAGTTGCTTTTCGTACTTCTTGATATTGGATTTGGCTTCTGTAATCCGAAGTTTATTGGTCGAAATGGCTTCTTCCAGATTTTTGATTTCAAGGGAAATGTTTTCGTTCCGGGTTTCCAGTCCGGCGATATCATCTTCCAGATCTGCCACCTCGATTGGTAATTCGCCACGCACCGACTTGAGTTTGTCGATCTTAGAGTCGATTACCTGCAATTTGTAAAGGGCTTTAAGCTTTTGTTCTACACTGATTTCTGTAGTACCTGCCATATTCAATAGTATTTAATTGGGTTCGTATGAGTTTCCGATAAAAGGACGGCAAATGTAGTAAATTTTTTGAGAATTAAGTCTTTAAGCAGCTCTTTGGTAAAAAATTCACTTTCATAATGGCCTGCATCAGCCAGCAAAAGGGCAGAATCAACCCTGAAAAAATCATGGTATTTGATGTCGGCAGTAACAAAAGCCTGAGCACCCGATTGAATGGCCTGTTCGAGCAGGAAAATGCCGGCACCTCCGCAAACAGCCACTTTTTCGATCATTCCGTTGAAAGGGGTATGACGTATCACCTGTGTATGCAACACCTCTTTAACATGCTTCAGAAAGGCTTCTGCCGTCATTGGCGAAGGCAGCACCCCGACCATACCGGATCCTACTGTAGAAGACGTATTTTCCAATGAAAAAATATCGTAAGCAGGTTCCTCGTAAGGATGCACCTCATTTAATGCGCTTATTAATTGGTTTTCGAGATAGGCCGGGAAGATTACCTCAATGCGGGATTCCTGCTCCAGATGTTGCGTACCCGGAGTTCCCACGAAGGGATGCGTGTTTTCATTTCCCCTAAAACTGCCTGTTCCGTTAACTGAAAAGCTGCACTGATCGTATTCACCGATTTTTCCGGCACCAGCCTTGTATAAAGCCTGAGATACATTTTCTGTATGATTCAATGGAACAAAGGTGACAAGTTTCCGGAGGAGATCTTTTTTTGGAGAAAGAATCCGGCAATTGCTGAGGCCGAGTTTTTCAGCCAGCTTTGCATTTACCCCGTTGCTCACATTGTCCAGATTGGTATGAATGGCGTAAACGGCAATATCATGTTTGATGGCTAATATCAGTGTTCTTTCAACCTCATTGCTACCGGTTAGTCTTTTTATTCCTCCAAAAATGAGTGGATGATGCGCAACAATGAGATTGCAATTTTTGCGAATGGCTTCTTCCATCACGGTTTCCGTACAATCCAGCGTTACCAGTACCTGCTGCACCGGCGTATCCGGATTTCCGGTAAGCAAACCGGCATTGTCGTATGATTCCTGATAGGAAAGCGGGGCAATGGTTTCGAGATGTCGGATGATATCTTTTATCCGGTAGGCATCATTCATACCTGCAATGTGCAACTTGATCCCTGCAATTCAAAAAACAACCGTTTAAATTATCGCGTGAGTGAAGGAAGTGCGCCGTAAACACGCACTCCGTCAACGAAATAAGCTGTTCCATCAGCGGCTCCGCGAATGATTACTTTTTCGCCAACCCTGTACTGAACGCCAGTAACTGTATTTGCAATCTGATTGATGTCTTTGGCTGCCATTTGCTGAATCTGACGCCCGGAGTAGGTTTGTCCCGAACCCTGAATAACTTCATTGGTTCGGCTGTATTTGTATACATCTGCAGGAACAATCGTTTGATGGATACTATCCGGGTGAAGTCCGCGATTCGTTTGTGCATAGAGGCGGTTGGAACCCAACAACAGGAAAATTCCAAGCGTGAGGGTCAGATAGATTTTCATGACATATACCTTTAGTGAAGTAAAGGTAACACTGTCAGAGCGGAATCTCAACATAAATGATTCCTAAATTTGATAAGCGGAACGGGTTGTTTTTAAGGCAATTCGGCTAAAGCGAAAAATCGGGGTATAGCAATCAGGCATCCACTTTTACAATCCAGTTAAATGTATCCGGAATGCGGGAAGTGCGAATGTCTTCAAGGGTATTGTACAGCAAATTGGAAACTTTACGGGTCTCAGTCGGAGGTAGTTCGTAGCGTTTATCCTGATACGTAAAGCTGGCAATCTTGGCAATTAATGCGGCTGTTCCGGTACCGAATGCATCCTGAAGCTTTCCTTGTTCATGAGCCTGCACAATTTCTTTAATGGAAACCGGCCTCTCTTCAATCACAAAACCTTTTGAGCGTAAAATAGTAATGCAGGAATCGCGGGTTATTCCTTCCAATATGGTGCCGTCGGGTTTAGGTGTAAGTACTTTATCATCTATGACAAAAAACAAGTTGGTGGTACCTGATTCTTCCACGAATTCGTGTTGTACTGCATCGGTCCATATTATCTGTTCAAAACCTTGTTGCTGGGCTTCCAGTGTAGGCAACATGGAGGCTCCATAATTCCCGGCAGCTTTGGCAAACCCAACACCACCATTAAAGGCGCGGGCGTACTTTTGTTCTACCAGAACATTGATGGGCTTAGGGTAATAGCTGTTAACCGGACAGGTAAAAATCATAAAACTGAATTGTTGCGAAGGCCGAACTCCTAAAAAATCATCGGTGGCAAACATAAATGGTCTTACATAGAGTGCGCTTCCGGTCTTGGTCGGGATCCAGTCGGCGTCTATCCGGATCAGTTCTTTTAAACCCTCAATAAATAACTCTTCGGGTATTTCTGGCATGGCCATCCTTTTTGCAGAAAGGTTGAATCGGCGCCAATTATCGGTTGGCCGGAACAATTGTGGTTCGCCATCCCCACTTTTAAATGCTTTCATGCCTTCAAAAATGGATTGACCATAGTGCAGGGCAGATAAAGAAGGCGACATTCGTATTTCGGTAAAAGGACTGATTTCAGGTTCTCCCCATTCACCATCCTTGTAATCAACGCGAAACATATGATCCGCGAAAATGCTGCCAAACTGAATGTTCTCAAAATCACACTGCTCAATACGAGACTGTGGAGTTTTAGATATTTTTATTGAAATTGCTGTCGAATTATCCATGAAAAATCTGATTAACCGGTTATCTGAAATTGCACCTTTGTTTGATGAGTTTTACCTGATCAGGGAGCCATCTGAAATCCGCACCAAAGAAAGTGAAAAAATCAAACAACCACTCAATTATTTCGGTGGATTTGAGTCGCAAATATTGATGTTAGTCAATTCTTTGCCGGATTTGGATCACACCGATCGCGAGATGCTCAACAATTTGGTAGAAAAGGCCATAAAAATCACATGGGATAAAGTAGCACTGCTCAATCTGGCAAAAAATCAGGACTATTCTGTTCTTGAAATTATGAATGAATTAAACCCCAAAAAGACAATTATCTGGGGATGCGATGAACAACCGGATGAATTAACCGGTGGTCCAAAATATCAGGTTGCAATATGGAAGACCGGCGAAGTTTTGAGGGTTGAAGGCCCCGAAGCCTACCGCAGTAATTCTGATAATAAGCGGATGTTGTGGGAACAAATTCAAATCCTGTTGGCGCTGAAATGAAACTGATTCTGGCAACACATAACCGGCACAAGGTTTCAGAACTGTCTGCAATGCTACCTGAAAGTTTCACATTGATGAGCCTTGACGATATCGGGTTTAATGAAGAAATAGAAGAAACAGGTTCAACTTTTGAAGACAATGCAGGCATTAAAAGCAGCCTTATTTATCAAAAGTTCCGCGTCCCATGTATAGCCGATGATAGTGGTCTGCAGATCGATGCATTAAACGGAGAGCCCGGAGTTTATTCTGCGCGTTATGCGGGTGAAGCGGCCAGCGATATAAACAATTGCGCATTGGTGCTTGGGAACATGAAAGGCAAAACAAACAGATCTGCGCGCTTTGTTTCCGTGATAAGTTTCAGATGGGAGGGGAATGAAAAATTATTCAGGGGAGAACTGGAAGGTACAATCACTCAGGAACCCAAAGGAAGTCAAGGGTTTGGATACGACCCCATTTTTATACCGGATGGATATGCCATAACCCTGGCTGAAATGCAGCCCGAAGAAAAAAACGCGATCAGTCACAGGGCTAAAGCCATACAACAACTGGTAACTTATCTGAAATTAATTTGATTCCTGCGTTTTCTGAATTTTATTCAGCGATTCGTTGATCTGACGATCAATATTGTGTTCAACTTCTATATCCTGGATCCGGTGTTTCAGCACATAAGTTGGAATATAGGTGAGAACCAATGCAAGCGATCCAAGAATCATCAGGATGTTTAAATTACCGCTATCCTTGAGCAGGAAGGCAACCATCACAAACAGTATATTGGCGATATACATAACGAGACAAACTTCTTTGTGCCCCAAACCGATTTTAATCAATGCATGATGAATGTGATTGCGATCGGGAGTAAAGGGTGATTGTTTTTTGATTAATCGCAATGTGAAAACACGAATGGTATCGAACAAGGGTACGATCAGAATAGCAATAGCCAGGGAAGGGGCAGAAGAGAGCTTGTAAAAATTATATGCCAGATCGTTATTGAATTCGATGAATTGAATTGCCAGAATGGAAATCAAAAATCCGGTTGTGAGTGAACCGGCATCGCCCATAAAGATTTTGGCCGGGTTGAAATTAAAAACCAGAAATCCGAATAAAGCACCCGCCAATCCAAACGACATAATAGCCCATCCGGTCTGATCTATAAAGTTAAACCATAATCCAAACGTGAGGCAGATGATAAAACCAATTCCTCCGGCAAGCCCGTCAACACCATCAATCAGGTTAAAGGCATTGGTAATTACAATGATGGTAAATAAGGTGATGGGAACTCCCACCCACATAGGGATATCATAGATTCCAAACAATCCGTAAAAGCTGGTAATGCAAATATTTTCTCCAAAAACTACGATAAATGCTGCTACAAATTGGCTGAGTAGTTTTTTAACCGGCGATAATCCTACAACATCATCCTTCAATCCGGAGAAAAATAAAATAATCACTGCGGCCTGTAAATACTGCAGCCTGCTCATACCTTCCTGTAAGCCCCATATGCTGATAGCAATAGAGAATCCGGCTATGATAGCCAAACCACCTAACCTGGGAATTTTAGAGGTGTGTATCTTTCTGTTATCAGGTTTGTCGTACAAACCTTTCATCTTGGCAATTGTGATAATCGAGGGGATACCAAAAATGACAACAAGAACAGAAGTAAAGAATACGAGTATAATATTTTGCATCTATGAAATGCGTGGTGCAAGACAAAAGTAACGAAAGTGAGAGGTGAAATAAAAAGGAAATCTTAAATATTTTTTTGAAGGTCAGCTTACTATGGCGACAATCTACTGATCGTCCAGTTATTCAGTTCGTTCATTTTGTAGAGCAACCTGTCGTGTAATCTATTGGCCCTGCCTTGCCAGTATTCAAACAGAACCGGTTTAACCAAATAACCTCCCCAATAAGGTGGTTTTGGAATTTTATCCCCTGTCTTATAGTCCAGCATAGCTTTATTGAAAGCCTGATCCAGATGGTCGCGGTTAGGGATAATTTCGCTCTGTTGGGATACTGTTGCACCTACCTGGCTTTCCAGAGGGCGGGTATTGAAATATTCAATGGCTTCCTGCTCTGAAAGTTGCTCAGCCAGTCCTTCAATTCTTACCTGACGTTGCATTTCGGTCCACATAAACAGCAATGAGACCCTGTTATTCTGTTTTATTTCCCGGCCTTTCTGACTTTCATAATTGGTGTAAAAGGTGAATCCGGTATCCGAAATATCTTTTAACAGGACCACCCTGGCATGAGGGATTCCATCTGATCCGGCAGTAGAAAGGATCATGATATTGGGTTCGGGAACAGGAAATTCGAGTGCTTCCTTAAACCATGTTCTAAATTGCACAATGGGGTTATTGTGCATCATATCTTCGTTGAGTTGACTTCGTGTATAATCAACGCGCATATCCGACAAGCGATTGGAATCAGCATTCATGGGCATTCGAATTTCAGTTCAAAAGTAATACAATCCTTAAATAGGATAGATGATATATATTATGGATTCTGCCATTTCAGGCTTTCTATCATGTGTACAATATCCTGTTCCAGAAAGGCCAATACTGGCTCAATGGAATCGTTGTTCGTTTTAACATTGAAATACAGGGAACCGCGTAAAAAATGACGGGTACTGTCGGTAACATAAAACTGAAAATTAGTAGCCGTATTACCACTCAGGTTATACAGCATGCCATTGAGTTGCTTGTTACCGATAAGTGTTTCATAAATTTCATCGGCTTTAATAGTGTGTTTATATACCAGGGTGCGCGAATCCTCAATGAGATTAAACAATTCATTTCGGCTGCGAATGGGTTTATAACTCAGGTGCAAAGTGGCCTGAAAGGGTAGGTATTGAATATTGAACCAACATTTTTCAGCATATTTAAAGCTATCGGGATAAGCTTCAGCATACACCGGAATATCTGCGGTAAAGGGACAATCCGGGTCAAAGGTTTTGTATGCTTTTTCCGGAAATTCGATGCGTTGGAATCCACGCGGTTTTGGCGTATAGACTTGTTCACATCCGCCAATGGCGAGCATGATCAAAAACAAAATTACCGGCACAATCCGGCCGGAGAACTTAATGCTCATGTTCGGTTTGTTGCAGATTAAGAATCACTTTTACCCGTTTGATTTTGCGTTTATCAACGGCTTCAATGATAAAGGTGAAACGGTCGAATTCGAGTTGTTCACCGCGTTGAGGCAATTCTTCTGTTTGTTCCAGCAACATACCGCCAAGGGTGTCGGCTTCATTGCTTACTTCATCAAAAAAGTTGGATTCAACACCCATGAATTTACACATATCATGGATGGGAATTTTTGCTTCAAAAATGAATGTATTATCGTTCACCCGGGAATAAAAATGTTCATCTTCATCAAACTCATCGTTTATTTCTCCGAATATTTCTTCCAGAATATCTTCCATGGTCACGAGACCGCAAGTTCCACCATACTCATCCACTACAATGGCCATATGTACACGTTTCTTCTGAAACTCTTTAAGCAGGTTGTCAATCTTTTTGCTTTCAGGAACAAAATAAGGTTTACGAATAAGACCATCCCATTTAAATTCATTATCCTTTTCAATATAGGGCAATAGATCCTTGATGTATAAAATGCCCGTGATATTGTCGAGACTTTCCTGATAAACCGGCATACGCGAATATCCAATGGAATTGATCTTATTCAGTACTTCGTGAAAAGAAAGGGTTTGATCGAGCGTATACATATCGGGTCGCTGCCGCATGATTTGTTTCACATTGATATTCCCGAAGTTTACGATGGATTTTAAAATAGTCTTCTCGTTGTCGGATGAATCGGACTCCGAAGTAATGTCGATGGCATGGGTTAGTTCATGCACACTCAAAACATGTCCTTTCTTCGTGATACGCTTATCGATAACCGAAGTGGATTTAACCAAAACCCATACAAAAGGGGAAAGCAAACGGGAAAGAAAATACATGGGAATAGCAATCCATCGGGCAATGGAAGTATTGTTTTGCGAAGCGTAGATTTTGGGGATCACTTCACCAAACAACACAATGATAAAAGTTACCAGCACGATCTGAATGGTAAATCCCAAAGCGGGGTGTTCTGAAAAATTAAACAGGACATCAAACATCAGGCTTGATACCATTACAATACAGATATTGACAAAGGTGTTTGCAATCAGTACCGTTGCAAGCAGTTTTTTGGGATTGCTTAAGAGGTATTTTATAGCATCCTGTGAGCTTCCGTTTTCTTCAGTGAGGTCTTCAATCTGAACTTTGGTGAGCGAAAAAAAAGCGTTTTCCGAGCTGGAAATGATACCCGACAATAAAATCAGAGCCAGGATCAATGCCAGACAAACAGCAATGGTTACAAAGTCAGATGCTGCCAATGACGAGCGGAAGATGGAGAGAATAAGTTGGAGTTGATACGTTGGAGGTTCCAAAATGATTGGGGTTAAGTTCAAAATGGCAAATCATCATCCCCTGCAGGAGTTTCTGCCGGTGCCGTGTTATTTGCCGTGTTGCCGGTATCAGGATTACCGGCCGGTGGATCCGCATTACGTTGTCCCACCAGCGTCATGCTCAACGCTTTTATTTTTGTACCTGTTCGTTCGTTGCCTTCTTTGTCGCGCCAACTATCGGTTTTGATTTTTCCTTCGATGTAAACCTGGGATCCTTTGCGCAGGTATTTCTCGGCTATTTTGGCCAGGTTATCCCACATTTCAATGCGGTGCCACTCGGTATCGGTTTTACGTTCGCCATTGCGATCGGTAAAACTTTCGCTTGTAGCCAATGAAAAAGTAGTAACAACACGATTGTTTTCAAGATAGCGGGTTTCAGGATCGCGTCCCAGATTTCCGAGCAATATAACTTTGTTAACCGACATGGATTTATTTCAAAAGTACCTGCAAGGTAGGAGAATTCAAAAATTTATCAAACAACCGGTGTACCGGATACTGATTTAATTGTTTCATATTCAGTTTTATATGTTGTTGGCAAAAGGTTTTCGACAGGCTCATATTTTGTATGATCCAGAAGCAGGCCTGTATTTTTTGGTGTGAAAGATGATGCGTGAACTCCATGGCCAGCTTTATTTCAGGACGTGTACTTTTTGCGGAAAGTATTTTTCGATGTTGAATCAGTTTCAGGATTTCCGGTGGTTTTGCTGCATGATTTAACTCCAGAAAGGGAGGCTCGTATAAATTCTTCCAGATACCCTTATCAGTACGCTTATATATATATGTGTGCTTCTGATCCCAAAAAAACAGGAAATGTACAAAGCGTTCTTTTTGTTTTTGCTTTACGGTTTTAACGGGATAATGATTTGTTTTACCTGTATTGAAAGCCAAACAGGCATGTGCCATGGGGCAGGACTCACAGGCCGGATTTCGGGGTGTACAAATTCTTGCACCCAATTCCATCATAGCCTGATTAAAAGTACCGGGATCTTTATGATTCAGGGCTTCATCAGCAAGATCCTGAATTATTTTCTTACCCAATGTACTGTCTATAGCTTCCGAAACAGCAAACAAGCGCGACATGACCCGCGACACATTTCCATCCACTACAGCCTGCGGCCGGTTGAATGCGATAGACGAAATAGCCGCCGCTGTATAGGGTCCGATTCCCTTTAACTGCAGCAATCCTTCATACGTATCCGGAAACTCATCCTTGTAGGCACGATGGATTATTTTTGCGGTGGCTATAAGATTCTCGGCACGGTTATAATAACCCAGGCCCTGCCATAGTTTAAATACGGTTTCGTTGCGGGCCCGGGCCAGATGGGCTACCGTTGGAAATTTAGCCAGAAAGCGATGGTAGTATGGCGTTCCCTGATCGACCCTGGTTTGTTGCAAAATGATTTCTGACAACCATATTTTATAGGGGTCGGTTGTTTGCCGCCAGGGCAATTCTCTTTTATGAAGCGAATACCATTTTAAAAGGGGGTTAAAGTGCATAAATCAGCGCAAAAGTAGGTTAAGGATAAAAATTAATGGGGTCAATATGGATAATTGCGTAAGAATGGTTACATTTGCGACCCTCAATTTGAAGTAAGGATATTAATTTAACCGACTGATAATTAACTAAAAACTAAATTTATATCAAGATGACTAAAGCAGAAATTATTGCAGAGATCTCAACAAAAACAGGAATCGACAAGATGTTGGTGCAGGAATCCGTTGAATCTTTCTTTAAAGTAGTAAGAAACTCCATGGTAGAAGGCAAGAACGTTTATTTTCGTGGATTCGGGAGTTTTGTGGTGAAAAAAAGAGCCAAGAAAATTGCACGTAACATTTCGAAGAATACCGCAATGGTAATCGACGAACATTATATTCCAAGCTTTAAGCCTGCTAAAACCTTTATTGATAAAGTTAAGAAGAGCGAAGCTGTAAAAGCCAAAGCCTCTAAGCAATCTGCTTAATCTTCATGCGTATCAGCAAAAGCCAGGCGATTGTATTGCTATTATCCATAGCAATTATAGGTAGCCTGACTTACATGGGATTCAAAACAAGCCGGGTAAGTCAGGACGACGCTACTGCGGTTTCTGTTGTAACCAATTCTTTGGAAATGCTGACCGATGAAGAACTAAACAGCCTACCGGATTCATTAAAGGCGCAGATCAATGCGGAAAACAACAATCCCGTTGTACTCAAGCAACTGATTAGCGGAATGGACTCATTGGGAAAACGATTGGTGGCTGCCCGATTGATGGAGCAATTAGCCGGTCTTGACCCCAATGAATCAAACTGGATGATTGCAGGATCCAAATATTATTCGATCGCGGTTATGAGCAACGATTCCAATCTGTTTCAGGATGCGGGATCGCATGCGCGGGATGCTTTTGAAAAAGCGTTGCAACTCAATCCCCAAAGTCTGGATGCGAAAAATGCACTGGCTTCATGCTATGTAGATATCGATAAAGACATTATGAAAGGGGTTGGTTTATTGAAACAGGTTGTTGCAACCGACAGCAACAATGTTCAGGCATTGTTTACACTGGGAATGTTGTCGATGCAATCAGGCCAGTGGGACAAAGCAAGGCAGCGTTTTGAACGGCTCACCGAATTGCAACCCTTTAACCCTGAATATTATTATTATGTTGGCGAAGTATATGCCAAGTCGGGTGATACCAAAGCAGCTATTGAATCGTACGAAAAATGCAAAACCCTGTTGAAAGACAAGGCTGCACAAAAAGAGATACAGACATTAATTGATAAACTTAAATCCATTTAAATTATGCCAAGCGGTAAGAAAAGAAAACGTCATAAAATAGCCACTCACAAGCGTAAGAAAAGGCTGAGGAAGAACAGACACAAGAAGAAATAAGCCGTAGTTTGATACGACACTATCCGCCATGTAGTACCATACTACATGGCTTTAATTGTGTTCAGTTGTGAGCCAGGAAATTATAATCAACGCACATCCCGATGGTGGGGTAGAAATCGCTTTATTACGCGACCGCAAACTCATTGAGTTGCATCACGATAAGGCCGAAAACAACTTCGCCGTAGGAGATATCTACCTTGGATCAGTTAATAAACTGATGCCGGGTTTGAATGCCGCATTCATCAATGTGGGTCACGAGAGAGATGCGTTTTTGCATTACCTCGATCTGGGACCACAGGTAAAATCCCTTCAAAAATTTGTGCGCGGTGTTATAGGTAATACCGGCGCTCAACTTTGGCCAACGGATTCCGACCGGGAATCCGATATCGAAAAAAACGGAAAAATCGGTCAGATTTTAAACCGCAACCAACAAGTTGTGGTGCAGGTCACCAAGGAACCTATATCCAACAAAGGTCCCCGTCTGACTTCCGAATTGTCGCTTGCAGGACGCTATTGCGTGTTGATGCCATTCGATAATACCATTTCCATTTCCAAAAAGATTGTCAAAATAGAAGAACGTCTGCGCCTGAAGAAACTTGTGCAAACAGTGCGTCCGAAAAATTTCGGAGTGATAGTTCGAACCGTTGCCGAAAACAAAAGCGTTGAAGAAATTGAACGCGATATCAAAGACCTTTCCGAACGTTGGGAAGATCTGGTAGAGCAACTCAAAACATCCAAACCGCCTCAGAAATTATTGGGTGAAAGCGATCGTACGTTAACGCTGATCCGCGATTTACTCAACGAAGATTTCAGCGGAATTTTTGTCAACGACAATTATATCTATACCGAACTCCGGCACTATGTGAAGCACAAAGCACCCCAGCTGGAGAAAATCGTAAAACAGTATACCGGTAAAGTTCCGATTTTTGAACATTTTGGAATTGATAAACAAATCAAAACCACCTTTGGCCAGCAGGTCAGTTTTCTGGGTGGTTGTTATCTGATTATTCAGCATACGGAGGCCTTGCATGTAATTGACGTGAACAGCGGCAATACAACCAATAAGGAGATCAACCAGGAAGAAAATGCCCTTCGGGTAAATCTGGAAGCTGCCGAAGAAATTGCCCGCCAGTTGCGTTTGCGCGATATGGGCGGAATCATTGTAATCGATTTTATTGATCAGAAAAGTGCCGGCAACCGTAAACAGGTTTACGAGCGTCTCAAAGATGAAATGAAAACGGACCGGGCCAAGCATAAAATCCTACCCATGAGTCCGTTCGGACTGATTCAAATTACACGTCAGCGTGTTCGGCCGGAAATGAATGTGGTAACCAACGAAAAGTGCCCTACATGTAAAGGCACCGGTGAGATTACATCCAGCGTTGTGATCCTCGACGATATTGAAAGTCGCCTGAAATATCTTATTCTGAATATGAATATGTCGGGCATCACCATTGAAGTTCATCCCTACATAGCGGCATATCTTACCAAAGGATTTCTGAAATCTCCGCGATTTAAGTGGCTGTTTAAATACAAAAAATTTATCCGGATCAAACCTGTAAATGCTTTTCAGTTCGGCGATTATCGCTTCCTGAATTCTTCCGGAGAAGAGATTTTACTCTGAGCACTTTGTTATTTTACACTTTACCTTATATTTGGGTAAACGAATCCATGCTATGAAGTTCAGATTATTATCCCTGTTAGCCATCCTTTTGTTGTTCGGCAGTTCTTGTGTTACCAAGCGTACATACAACGATATGCATGCATTATGGGTTTACACCGATTATCAATATCAACTGTTGAAACAACAGGTTAGTCGCGAAAAACGCGACTGCAACTGGTTGCGCGATGAGATTCAACGTCTCAAGCAGGATTCGGCTTCGATGGATTCGCTTTATCGTGCCAATTTGCTGATGAGTGAAAAAGATAAAGCAAAATTGCAAACTGAATTAATCAGTCAGTCATCGAGTTTAAAATTATCGGCACGAAAAATCGGTGAACTGGAAGCGTTGTTGTTTCGCAAAGATTCAATCATGAAAGCAACCCGTGATCGTTTAACAGCTGCGTTGACCGGTTTTTCCGACAAAGGTGTGAAAGTGCATGTGGTTGGAGGCAAAGTGTATATTTCTTTGGATGAACGTTTGCTTTTCCAATCGGCAAAAATTGATGTTGGTGCTGAAGGAAAAACTGCATTGCTCGAAATTGCTACAGCATTAAATCAGGATACATCAACTATTTTAACCGTAGAAGGTCATACCGACGATATTGAATTTACAGGTGGAGCCAAAACCATTTACAAAGACAATTGGGACATCAGCGTATTGCGTGCAACATCAGTTGTAAAATTGTTGCAAAAAGAAGGAATGGTAAGTCCGAAACGCTTTATTGCCTCCGGTCGTGGTGAATTCTTCCCGATAGATCCTGAGAAAACACCTGAAGCACGGAAGAAAAACCGCCGGATTGAAATTATTATTACTCCTAATCTCGACGAAATCGCGCGTTTGCTGGAAGCCAATTAAACTGCGAGATGTTTAAGATATGCAAAAGTGGGATTGCATTCATTGGGAAGGAAATTGCGGTTTTATGCAACAGTGTAGATGAGAATAAGGCTTCGTGGTTAAAAACAGTGCGGTCTGAAAATACTCAAGGCACGCATGTTTGGGTACAGGGAACAGAAAACAACATTTCAAAGGCATACGGAATCAATGGAATTCCACATTATTACCTGATCGATAAGCAAGGGCGCATCCTTTCAAGCAATGCAGAACGCCCAAGCAGTAAATCCATTCAACAGAATCCGGATGCAGCCTTAAATTAGATGTAAAAGGATGAGAAAATGGATTCAATCGGCATTTAACTCACCTGCCTCATTGCGTATTTACATGTTTGGGTTGTTTATGTTTTGCGTGTCTAGTTCACAGGCGCAGGTCAATGCTAAAGTTGTCGAAAAGGAGAAGGCAGTAGAAATTGTTGGTTTTGATTTTGGTTCAAAATTTGTCAGCATCCGAACCGGTGGATATGATCCGGGATTGCCGGAGCGTAATTCAGTTACAATAATTCAGAACGCTTTAAATTACGGGATTGCCCGCAAAAAGCATCAATGGATTTTTGCCTTGAAAACCGGAATCGGAAATTCAAGCCGACGCCGTAGTGGCATCAATTTATCAATCATTGAGTGGGGGCCTTCTTTGGGATACGCGAGAATTATAAAGTTATTTCCATTTTATCATGTTGTACCATCTTTTCAATTGGGACTTGTAGGCAGATCAATATCGTTATCTGTAGACAGTACCGTTCAAATGCGAACCCGGTTTTCGGATTTCTCTTCTGTACACCTTCATATTGAACCCGGGATCTATTTTTCAATGCCCCGGTCAAAAAACTGGAAGCGACCTGTACGATCCAGTGTGTACATGGGTTATTCCCACGATTTCTCGAGCCGAAGTTTTGATGTAGGTGGCAGAAGGCCGCGAACGGCTTATGCATCGACAGCCGCATCGGGTTTTATAATAACATGGAATGTTCAGGTGTTTATTCCCTGATAGAAATAATGATAGATCATCAGTGATTTGAAAAGCGGAAATTATACCGGAATTAAATTAAGTATATAGCCTTCACACACGGGTGTATTTAAATAATCTATCATCACCACGATTACTAAAAAGTATTCAGGTCAGTAAATACACAAAAGTCAATCACAACTCTTTTAACCACTTATTGAAAATACAGGCCAAATGGATTGGTCAGCTCCAAACATCATCCAAGAACGACAACACCCCGCGTTAGGCGCAGAGCGGCCTGTCTGAGCTCCATCCCGGTACCCCGGGGTGAGCGAGTAGCGAGCGCCGACCCCCGGACGTCAAAAACAAGATGCCTTTGGAAGAGTCCATTCAGAGGAAATATCTCATAAAGGCATTGTAGTTTTTGCCGACGGGGGGAACGCCCTGAAAAAGCTTTGTAAAAAATAAACAGGTCAGCTGGATTCTGTAAAACGATTAAGCAGAATCCGGAAATCGGTTATTTCCCTTTTTGTCCTGAGCCCGTTGGTTGATAGTTGCTCAAATCGCGATCGAACAAATACATGCCACCCTTATCGGCACCAATGAGTTTAAGTTTGTCGAGCATATTGCGGGCCAAAGCTTCTTCTTCTATTTGCTCTGATACATACCATTGCAGGAAATTATGGGTGGTATAATCCTTTTCCTTTAAGCAAACATCAACCATTGCATTGATTTCTGCAGAAACATTTACTTCGTGCTTAAACAAATTGAGGAAAATAGTATCCAATGACTTGAAATTGGTATTGGGTGCTTTTAATGCCGGAATAATTGCTTTGCCTCCCCGTTCGTTGACATAACGAACCAGTTTTAGCATATGCAAACGTTCTTCATCAGAGTGGATATAGAAAAAATTTGCTACTCCGTTGTATGCATTGTTTTCAGCCCAGGAGGCCATTGCGAGATAAAATTGTGAGGATTCTGCCTCCAGCATAACTTGCTTATTGAGTGCAGATTCGATTTTTTTATTTAACATAGCGGTTGTATTTATACGAATATACAACAACGGATTAATTTGGTTCAGGAGATTTGATAAAAAGAATGTAAAGAAAGTATGGCTTCATCGTTTCAGCATCGCGCATTTCGTTTGGTTAATCGCATTTTACCGGCCTACCTTATTGATATGAGTGGCACGCCGGTACATCAGCCTTTGCCCGGCAGGCAACTGGATCATATTGATCCATTTCTGTTATTGCATCACCACCATCAGTTTATCGAACCCGGACAAAATCCCCGTTCGTTGGGAGTTGGTCCGCATCCGCATCGTGGGTTTTCTCCGGTTACCCTGATTTATAAAGGGGCAGTTCATCACAGGGATTCCCGTGGAAACGATTCGGTGGTAGGAGCCGGAGGCGTACAATGGATGCAGGCCGGAATGGGAATTATTCACAGCGAACGACCTTCTGATGAACTGGCCAGAGATGGAGGTGAGCAAGAAATCATTCAGCTATGGATCAATACTCCGCAAAGCCACAAGCTGGATCAGCCGGTTTACACAGCTATGACGGCCGATCAAATACCCACATTGACGCCGACAGATGAAGGTGTTCAAGTCAGGGTCATTGCCGGAAATTACGAGGGTGTTCAGGGGTTTCAGCATCCGTATTCTCCACTAATCTTGTTGGATATTGTCATGGAGAAAGACGCTTTTTTGCATCTTGAGATTCCTGAGACTTATAATTTTCTCGCTTATAATTTATACAATAATATTGACGTTGAAGGATTTGGTCTGGTAGATGCCCGACATTTGGTTTGGTTTAAAGCAGGGAAGGATCCCGCCGGCATCAGAGCGTTAGAAGATACCCGTTTGCTTGTATTGGCCGGATTGCCCATTGGGGAACCCATTCAGGCTTATGGGCCTTTTGTAATGAACAACCAAACACAAATTATGGAGGCTATCCGGGATTATCAGATGGGAAAAATGGGAATTTTGATTGAAGATTGATTATTGCTGTTTCTGCCTCACATCAGACCTGTATCTGACACAAATCACATCAGAAATCCATGAAATAATTTAATCTTTGAGTATAAATTAATACCATCATGGAGAATCAAGTTAAAGTTACTGCCGCACATCGCGATCACAATGAGTGGATCGGATATCTGAAATTCTGCAAAGACGAAATCAGCAGCTTTGAAAACAGGCTGAGCGAAGTGGTGACGGCGAATAATAAGCGGGAAATAGTTGCACAGGTGGAACATTTCCAAAATCAATTTATACGCGAAAAGGAAGTGATTGATATTCTAAAACACGATATACGTGCCATGGAAAACCAATTGGAAGTGCAGGTTGCAGCCAATCCGGTCGCAACAGAACATAAACGTGTTGCTGACGAACCTGAATTGCGCGAACGCATGGACACTTTTGAAAAACTCTTCAATGAACTGAAAGAAGAATTTCATGGTTTTATCCGCGTTACCTTATAAGAGTAATTTAAACAAGCAGGTTAAATCATAAGTATGCCCGGCATCGAAGTCAATTCGGCTGCCGGGCATGCTGTTTTATAATGTTCTCTCATTTATCCGCCGTAGCTTTAGCGAAGGAGGACACTATTACATTTATCCACCGTAGCTTTAGCGAAGGCGGATACAATTACACATTACATAATTACACAATTACACACTCCCCCGCTCATTTAGCATAACAATTCACCATCCATTGTATCCCGAATTTATCGGTGCAACTTCCATAATATGCTCCCCAAAAAGTGTCCTGCAATTCCATACTGACAGAGCCGCCATCTGATAGGGCATCAAAGAGGCGTTTGGTTTCATCACGCGTGTCGGGTTCAAGACTGATATAGATATTATTTCCCTGGTTAACGGTAAAACCCATCGACTCCGGTGCGTCGGTTCCCATCAACATATGTCCGCCTGTTATGGGTAATTCAATATGCATAATCAGATCAAGGTCGGCTTCTGCAATAGGAGGATTTCCCTGAGAAGGTGGAATATCGCGGAAGCGTTGAGGCCCCCTGGCTCCAAAATCTCCTCCAAATACGAATTGGTAAAATAGAAATGCCTGCTCAGTGGTTCGGGGAAAATTGAGGTATGTGCTTGTACGTGCCATGATAAGGTTAAAGTAAAACGTTTTTAAATTACAGTTGAAGTTGTAACAATCGTATTGAAACAACAATCAAAAGGATACTGATCAACAAAGTTACTATTGATTTTAAAAAAGGGAAAATCATCAGGCAATAGATTACCATAAAGCAACCGATCAACAAGGTAATCATTGCACCGTATTGCATCTTATGTTGGATAGCCCAAAAGGCCACCATGCTGATGGCGCCCGACAGCAAAAGCACATGCCCGTCCATCAACAGATGCAAGAGCTCCCGGTTATATGGACCCTTGTGTTTTGCCAGAACAAAAAAATCATGCAGTATTCCATTTTCCATGTACCAAATGGATGCTGCAAGAATCCAGTATACTGAAAGAAATGCACTCATTTCAACTCACTATTTTGATATTGAAAGCGCCATTTTTGGTCGCACCATAAATACGCAACCACAACGGCAGATACATTTCCATGCCACGGGCTGCAGTTAAATCTCCCAGATCAAGAATATGGGATTCTTTCCAGCCAAAACTCTGCAGTATTTGTTTTACTTTATCTTTGGCCAATGCGTCATTTCCGCTCACAAAAGTATGGTGATCCCCGTTGTTGATCATTCCGGGATCTACCATAATCCCGCACCATGTTGTATTTAACGCTTTAACAACTTGTGTTTGCGGTAATGCAGATTGAATCGATTCTCCCAACGAACCGGTATTGCAAACCGACAATGTAGGGGGCATTCCATTACTGAAGTCAAGCGGATTGGAAAGATCAATTAAGATTTTGTTGTTCAAACTCTCTCCGGTTGAAAGCAAAGCATCAAGAGATCCTGCACCGGCTGTACAGTTAAACACCAACTCACCGAAGGCAGCAGCTGTAGCGAAAGTTCCTGCAGAAGCCATCAATGGTGCTTTTTCAGCAAAAGATTTCGCTTTTTCATTGTCGCTTGTGCGCGAGCCCATGCAAACTGAATGTCCGAGTTCTAATAGTTTGGAACCGATTGTTTGTCCGACCGTGCCGGTACCGAGTACACCTATATTCATGGTAAAAGGGTTTTATGTGGTAGTAAATGGGAGAACGAATATAGGAAAAGGTAAATGTTATTGGTTACTGGTTATTAAGTTATTGGTTAATAGTGTTGCTCAAATCAGGAGAAATATTCTGGTGAGGTTCAATGTGGTTTGTAAATATGTAATTGTGTAAATATGTTATCCAATCAGGATCAATCTACCGGTTAGCCACTTCGTACTTCACACTTCGTAATTTGTACTTCGTACTTCGTAATTTACTCAAAGTATTGATTGAAGGTATCAAAAGATGCATCGATCTCTTTCAGGTGTTGCTCAGCTTCTGCAGGAGTGCCAGTTGCTTCATCAAAGGCTTTAACCAGATCGATATAGGGCAGGAGCCATTTGTGCAATTCATCATGTGATTTGCCGGTCATGGTACAATTGGAAGTTAATCCGTCAACCTGGGTTTGTAATGTTTTAGCCAGAGCAGGGTAGTCTTTTTGAGCAGACAAATTACTGGCATGCACTTCTTTTTCCATGATCCGGATATATTCCATCATGGGAGCATCCACTTTCCATTTGTGGCCATTATCGAGTTCAATGGATTGCAGAGCGTCAGTATGTTCGTGGTGCTCTGTTTCAGGTGAAGAGGTAGGAGCAGGAGGGGTGTTGTTGGTGCAACTCATCCATAACAGGGTGGATGTTGCAATCAGCAGGTGTTTGATTTGCATAAGTGTTTTGTGATAGTATTGAAATGCAAAGAGAAAACAAGGAGATGGATAATTAATTGATGCAGGTCATGATTTGAATGTATTAACCATTTTTTAAATATTTAAAAGAGCAGGATTCCATTAGGTTACCTGTAATTTTTGAAGCAAGTTTCTTTTGATCTGCTCTTCCCATTCGGGTTTTAAGATGCTGAGTACAATGCTATCGCGGCGGGTGCCGTTATGCCGCACTACATTGCTGCGCAGTATTCCTTCAACGCTACATCCAATACTTTTCATGGCTGCAATACTTCTCAGGTTCGTATTATCGGCTCTGAACTCTACACGTTCCATTCTCAATTGTTCAAAGGCAAATTGGAGCAACAAATATTTGCAATGCTTGTTAAGTCCGGTTCCCTGAAATTCCTTTCCGTACCATGTATAGCCGAGTTGAAGACAACCGGCATTCAACTGCATATCGTAAAAACGGGTGCTACCTGCATATTCATTGGTGTGTTTATCGAAAACAATAAAAGGATATTCTTTTTCATCTTTACGTCCTTTTAGAGCTTTAAGCAAATAATTTTTAAGACCTGCTTCTCCAATGGCATGTACTGATGAGTGATCCCACAGTTCCGGCTCCTGTATTGAATAAGGAAGTAAATATTCTACATCGCCGATAGCTAATGGACGTAACAGCACTCTTTCGTCTTCGAGTGTATAATCGGTTTTAAAATCAAATGACATATCAGGAAAGATTGTAAATAAAAATTAGTTTTTCACAAATCGGCGAACGGCTGAATTACCGTTCCCTGAAATCACTTGTAGCGCATAAATCCCTGTTGGGAGTTTTGATATATGAATGCTTTCAGACAATTCACCCCGAAAAACTTCCTGCCCGCTTTGATTCAAAAGAGTCAATTCGGCATTTTTGGTCTCGTATGCAGTATAAGAAATATGCAGAATGTCACCGGCCGGATTCGGATATAAATATAATTCAGTTGGTGAAGCATTCAGTTCATTGATTTGTGTATTCGAATTCATTTCTATGATAAAAGCCAAATCAGAAACTCCATTGATGGTATCAACTCCCAGTGAGTCTTTTCTCCATTCAGTAATTTCAATTTTAAAGGCATAGAGACCGGGGGTATCAGTTGTAAAAGTAAAAGCTCCGGTTATGGGATCAATGTTTGCTTGAGGAGGGATATATGAATTGTAGATATGAATATTTTGAAGTCGATAGGATAGACTGTCCTGATCCGCATCTGTACAATTCGGATTGTACGTTATTTGATTTCCATTACTCTTTAAACGAAGTGGCAAATTACCGATTGACGGTGCATAGCGGTTTCTTGCGATGTCATCTTTAAAATGAATTTTGGTGTATAAAAACAGATAAGCAGAATCAGGCTGAATGAAATTCTTGATTCCGCGAATCCAAAAAGCGTTATCTGTTGAGATATCTAAAAGGAAGGGTTTTGGTACAGGAGAAGCATAAAAATGGGATCTGGAATATGTTTTTAAAAGAACTCCATCGATTTTCATTGATGATACAATGGATATATTTTCTCCTGAGGCATCTCCGAAATTAAAGTAACAATGAGGCCTCACAACTTCATTCGCTGTATCACAAAACAGCGTGGCCTGCAGCATATAGGTACTGTCGGCAATCCAGAACAGACGAAAATATCCGCCCCGGAGGTCCTGAGAAATTCCACTTAAGCTGAGCAACAGAAAGAATGAAGTGAATACCGTTTTCATACGTGAAAGTTAGCAATAAAATGGTATTTAAACGTTGTTGCAAACAACACACGTTTTAAAATATGTTTTAAGTGTTATGTTGAATCGCAACATCAATGAACGAATATCATTCATGTTTGTTTTTTAGGATGAAGTATTGCTTATATTCGATTAGGGGATTGTGGATTCGTTTATTTTTTAAATGGATTTGAATCCATGTGCTGAAATATTATCCTTTACAAACTATGCTGAAGATTAAGTTAATCGGTTATTTCTGTATAATACTGACTCTTGACACATTTGCGAATGTGAATTTTATTGATATCACTAAAATAAGCAGCAAACAGGAACATTTGCTTTCATTTAATTATATCAAAGACAATAAACAATACTATGATCACTGGACCGAAAAATGGACTTATGCCATACCCAAACAGGAATTAATCAAAAACTTGCGCGATAAGTACAATGCCTTTTCTGCGCTCACAGATTCCAATACAGAATTATACTTATTGCTGGGTGATATTGCGCATTATTTATACAACCTCGACGATACCATTTATTTCACGAAGGCAGTAAAATATTACAACAACGCAAAAAAAACGGATCCAAAGGATTACAGATCCTATTGGTTCCTGGGATTTCATTACGCACTTTCCAATGTTCCAATACCGGCCATCGACAATTTTTTGACAGCCGAAAAGTTATTGCCCGACAATCAACCCGCTGAATTCTGGAACGATTACGCCTGGACTGCTGCCGTTACCAATATGCCCTCGCATTGCATTTATGCCATGGACAAAGTGAAGTCTGTTTCAGGCACTCGGGGAACTTTTGAGATGCAGTTGGGTGACCAGATGAGAAGCAAAATTGAACCGGTTAACAAATTGAACGTTTACAAAAAGGAATTTATTTGGACTGTTAATAAAGGAAAGCTAACCACATTTACTAGCAGGCCGCTGGGCATTAAGCTGCTTTTTGATTCCGGTTGGAAATTTTCTGTTTATGATTACCAAAAGCAGGAAAGTGCATTTATTCTGAATCCTCCTTCAATTAAAAGTAAACAGGGAAAAGAGATTCATTTTACCCTTGCCATTTTTATGCGTGTTGCAAACAAGGATGATCAGTTAGAAGATTACGTTAAAAAGTTCATTGCAAAATTTCCATCGAAAAGAATGGTAAAGCCATCCGGCAAATACAGCAAGATGATTGTATGGGAAATAGAGGATAATACAAAATATAAGGAGATGGGTGGAGGTCGTTTGCATATGGTAGGAGTGGAACGCGTTGCTCCCGCATATCCCGGGTTGCTTTTGGAGAATCCGGTTGATTTGCCAACAGGAGAACCCGGTCAGGTTGCCTATTATAGAGCATCCACCAGTAAGGATCGGTTTAAGGGACGCATATTTTATATATTCATGTTGGATACCAGTGAAGATATTGATGAGGAATCGCTTGCTATTTTCAATACACTAATAAACGAACAAATCATCATTGAGTAACCGGTCTGAAAAGGCAATGCAAGAGAATATGGATTCTCGCAAAATTCTGTAAATTCACTTTTGCAATTACCGGATAAGTTGAAATATTAAGGAGTCAGGATATAAACAAACTACAAGCATAATTCACATGGCTGAAAAAAAATCAAAATTGGTTGAAATTAAAACCAAGCCTACGACTGATAATGTTGAAGGGTTCATCCAAAAAATTCCGGATGAACAAAAGCGAAATGATTGTTATGTATTAATGGAAATGATGAAAAAGGCCAGCAAGGAAAAACCGGTTTTGTGGAGCAATTCCATTATAGGCTTTGGTATCAAGCGTTATAAGAGTCCTACAACAGGAAGGGAAGTAGACTGGCTTCGTATAGGTTTTGCTCCCCGCAAAGCAAATTTATCCTTATACATCAGTGCCGGGATTCATGAACATGCTGCTGCTCTGAAGAAACTAGGTAAGCATAAAACAGGGGTTGGCTGTCTTTACATCAACAAACTGGAAGATGTGGATCTTAAAGTTCTGGAGGGAATGATCAAAGCTTCGTTATAATTTACCACGGAAACAGCACGGTACTCTATTTTTATAAATTTCCACGTTTATTATGGATTTACTGATTTTGAAAAAATAGTTGCGTAGTTAAATAGCTTCATATATATTTGTAGTCAAATAGCTACACAATGAATTTACGACGCGACGTTTTTCAGGCCATTGCAGATCCAACCCGCAGGGCAATTCTGCTTATGGTTACTTCACAAGCCATGACGGCAGGTGCCATAGCAGCGAATTTCAACACTGCCCGGCCAACCGTTTCGAAACACCTTCAGATCTTAACAGAATGTGAATTGTTAAAACCCGAACAAAACGGAAGAGAAATTTATTATCAGTTGAATCCCAAAAGTATGAAAGAGATTGCCGATTTTATTGAACCATTTCGTAAAATGTGGGATGACCGGTTCAATAAACTGGAGTCGGTTATGAAAGCATATAAAACCAAAAAGTAGCAGCAATGGAACGAAAAACCAAAATAGAGGCCGAGCCGGGCAAACAGTATCTGGTCATAACGCGTGAATTTGATTTACCCGTGGAATTGTTGTTTAAAGCATATGTTGATCCTGAATTGGTGGAGCAATGGATGGGAACAAAGGTTTTGAAACTTGAAAACAGGAAACATGGCAGTTATCAGTTTGAAACAACAGATCCGAAAGGAAATAAATTTGGATTCAATGGAACCATCCATGAATTTGTACCGAACTTAAAAATCACACGCACTTTTGAATTTGAAAATACGCCATTTGGTATACAGCTTGAATTTTTGGAATTTAAAAAACTAAGCAGCGAAACCAGCCAACTTACTATGCAGACCTTGTTTAAAACGATTGAACAGCGCGATCAAATGTTGCAAATGCCGTTCGCACAAGGAGTCAACATGGCACATAACCGATTGCAGGAAATACTTCTCAAACTAAAATAATACATTATGAAAAAACGTAACAAAATCATTTATTGGATCGCTACCCTTTGGCTATGTCTGGGTATGACCTCAACCGGACTTGTTCAATTGCTTAGAATGCAGGCAGAAGGTGCGGTTGCACCTCCGGGGGTCGATGGAATCATTCATCTGGGCTATCCTGTTTATTTGTTAACTTTACTGGGAGTTTGGAAATTATTGGGTGTGCTGGCGTTGTTGGTTCCTAAATTTCCTTTGCTTAAAGAATGGGCTTATGCCGGATTCTTCTTCACGTTGATGGGAGCAATCTGGTCGCATATTGCAGTTGGTGATCCCATGATTGAATTATTTCCATCCTTACTACTGATAGCATTGCTGTTTTTATCATGGTATTTCAGACCTGCAGAAAGGAAAGTAATCACTGCAAATTAAGATACTTAAATCGAGTGTACCTGATAATGTAATTTTCAAGAGTTTATAAGCAGGAAGGTTTAATTTTTTATTTTGATATTGAAAGATGAATCCAAAAGTTGATTTCTTTTTTAGAAAAGCTAAAAAATGGCAGACAGAGTTGGAACACCTGAGAATAATTGCACTCGATAGTGGTTTGACAGAGGAATTAAAATGGGGTGTTCCATGTTATACTTTTCAGGGCAACAATGTGGTATTGATCCATGCATTTAAGGATTATTGTGCGCTTTTATTTTTCAAAGGAGTTTTGATGAAAGACAAGCATGGATTGCTGATCCAACAAACCAAACATGTACAGGCTGCGCGTCAAATACGGTTTACCGGGGTGAAGGAAATACTCAACTTGCAACCCCGCGTGAGAGCCTATATCAAAGAAGCTATTGAACTGGAGAAGTCGGGAGTGAAGGTTGAATTTAAAAAGACTACCGAATTTGAGATGCCGGAAGAATTTAAGATTATGCTAAAAGAATTTCCCGCTCTGAAGGTTGCTTTTGAAGCATTAACTCCAGGCCGGCAACGTGCCTACCTGTTATTTTTCGCAGCGCCCAAGCAATCCAAAACACGGGAGTCGCGGATTGAGAAAAATATACAACGCATACTCGATGGAATAGGGTTGGATGATTGATGTTTGTATAAAAGTCATAATTCTGAAACCATTCACACGAGTGCATGCAATTTATTCCCGGATGATTAATTTTGTTTAGCACATAAGAATATGAAACCTAAAAATACTGCATCAAAGGCTATCACAATAAAGGCAACGGCAACAAAAAAGGTTCCGGCAAAACCAAAGTCTGCTAAAGTGGTGCTTCTTTCCGGGGGAAATCCGCAAATTGCCAAAGGTGAAGGGGATGCACCGATTCAAGCTTATATCGATGCCATGCCGGGATGGAAAAGCATAGTTGGGAAACAACTCGACCAACTGATCTCAAATACGGTACCTCATGTAAAGAAAGCCGTAAAATGGAATTCGCCTTTTTATGGGGTAGAAGGTAAAGGGTGGTTTCTCAGCATGCACTGTTATGCAAAATATATCAAGCTTGGATTCTTTAACGGAGTAGCACTAAATCCTATGCCACCCGGCGAATCCAAGCATAAAGCCGTTCGTTATCTCGACATATACGAAAACGATACGCCCGATATGAAATTGTTAAAGAAATGGATTAAGCAGGCTGCCTCTTTGCCGGGATGGATTGCCTGATGCTAAGCAGTAAAATCCTTTTATTAATGAAGAATTCAATTCTAATATATCTTGAATTATGAAATATAAAATGAAGTCGTTAAAAGATTCAGTTAAAGGGTATATCAACTCTGTGAATTTCTTTAGGTGGGGTGTGTTCGTTGCACTATTCACAATAACGGGCGGATGTTATTCTGTAAAGTCAATTACTCCTACAGAGAACGATGTTGCCCGAGTTAAGGATAAATATCCCGGTTATTCACTCACAGATTTGAACAGAGGAAAGGATTTATTCGTAAACTATTGTGGTAATTGCCATAAACATAAAAACCCGGCTTCGAAGACCGAAGAGGAATGGACCGTTATAGTGCCCAAAATGAGTGCCAAAGCAAATAAGAAATCGTTGGTGCTGGACGAAAATGCGCAACAGGACATTTTACGGTTTGTGATCACCATGCGGGATGCTTCAAGGTGAACCTTATTAAATGGACTTCTTATTTATGTTAAATAGAAAAAGGCCTTGCTGTTATGTTAACAAGGCCTTTGATATAAAATATGAGAGCATTAGGTTTAAAACGCTATAGTGCCAATGTTTGTGCTGGCGCCCGATGTTACTACCACCTCATTTTGAATAACAGGTAACATCGGTTGAGCAGGAGTAATGGTGATGGTGTGTGATCCGGCTGGAATTCCAACGATCTTAAATTCTCCGGTAGCTGATACATAAGAAGAATAGCTCATTCCGGCAGTTGCTGTTACAAAGGCCCGGGTACCGGCAGGAGTGATTTTCCCTTCGATTGTTCCACCTGAACCAACTTCAATGGTGCGGATAACAGGCTTTAATTTATACGTCCCGTTTCCTTCTTTTACTATGGAAGCATTGGCATCAAAATCAATCAGGAAACTGTACAAAACATCGGCCTGAAGTGTTTGATGCACTTGCAATTTTAGTCCTGATTGTTCTGCACTTGGAGTACTCAAAGGATAATTTACACCATCGATTACAACATGGTTGTTAGCACCCAGTATAAGTCTTACCTGTTGAATGGTCGGGGTCTCTAAATTACCGGAAGCCAGTAAAGTATCTCTGCCATTGGAAAAGTCCAATAGATTGTATAAGCCCGCCTTCACATTCAGCGATACAGCTTTACCATTATTGCCGGTAACTTCAACTCCGATTACTTCGATTATTACAGCATCATAAGGTCCGGGAGCATCCGTCATGCGCACATTATATGGATAATTGGCCGTTGATTCGTCGTCGGAGCAAGCGTTAAATGAAATGCCAAGCATGACAAAGAGTATCACGTTTAGCAGCATAGTTGTTTTTTTCATATTGATTAATTGATGCAGTTGAAATCATTTTCACTGCAATCCAAAGGTTACCTTCCTTAAACGGTATATGTTACACAATTGACTCATTATCTTATAGGATTTACTGGAGAGATAAAAAGAAGGGAGCTGTATTCAAGGCAGTGCGCCCATTACTTTTAGCGCAATCATCGGTTTTGAATGCAAGCAGGAATATTTTATTTATCTTGTTTCCCTTGAAACACGCCGATACGAATAGCATAGATGCAACGGAATCCGATTATTTATACAAGGGAATATCACAAATTTCCGATTCCGGAGAAGGCTTGTTTACTGCCATTGACATATTCAGAGATGAAATAATTGCAAGATTTACCGGCGAAATTTTAACAGACTGGCAGGCGGCTAAACGACAGAGCGAAGGAAAAGACCGGTATTTTATAAACATGTTGGATGGCAGTATTCTGGATTCGATGCATGCCGATTGTTTTGCCCGTTTTGCCAATGATGCGAATGGATTAACACTTTCCAATTTTAAAAATAACAGCCGGATTGTTTTGGATGAAAACGGAAATGTTTGCATTCAGGCTACACGAAAAATTAAAGCAAACGAAGAGTTATTTTGCAGTTATGGCAGAAAGTACTGGAATCAATTTGAGAAGCATGGGAAGAATGATCGGCAAAAAGATCAAGATAGTTATGTTGTTCGCTCAAAAGTTGTGAAAGTATGAAAAAAGTTTCCATTATAGGTGGAGGACCGGCAGCTTTGATGTTGGCTATATCCCTCGACGAAACCTTATTCGATATTACAATTTATGAAAAGGGAATGGCGCCCGCCCGTAAATTTTTAGTTGCCGGTGATGGTGGATTCAACCTTACCCATGCCGAAGATCCGGAATTGCTTTTGTCGCGTTATATCCCTAAAGGTTTTTTGGATCAGTGTATTCGTGATTTTAACAACAGAGATTTACAGATGTGGTTAAAAACTATCGGTATTGAAACCTTTGTTGGTTCAAGCAATCGGGTGTTTCCGTTAAAGCAAATCAAACCCATTGATGTATTAAATGCCCTTTTAAACCGCATAAAAGAAAAGGGTATAAGCATAAAAACCAAACATACATGGAAGGGTTGGAATGAGCAAAACGAATTGATTTTTGAAGTAGATGAAAAGCAAATGGACATTACTTCTGATTATACCGTTTTTGCATTGGGCGGTGCAAGCTGGAGTGTTACAGGAAGCGACGGAAAATGGATAAACCGGTTTCAGGAAAAGGGAATTGAAATTGTTCCCTTCGAAGCATCAAACTGTGCTGTTCAAATAGACTGGGATCGTGATTTTATTTCCCAGGCTCAGGGTCAGGCTCTCAAAAACATTTCGATCACATGTGGCGACTTGTTCAGAATGGGAGAAGTAGTACTAACTCGATTTGGAATGGAAGGTGGCGCTATTTATGCCATGAGTCACGCAATCAGGATGCAGCTGAGATCCGGAAAAGCAGCGCTCATTCAATTAGATCTGAAACCAACGCTGACTTATGAAGTCATTCATGAGAAGTTTGCAAACATGGGCAATCATTCCATCACCACAGTTTTAGAGCAACAATTAAAATTAAATAAATTGCAGGTTGCGTTGCTAAAAACTATATTATCGAAACAGGAGTTCTTGGACATAGAAACGCTGGCAAAACGCATCAAGCAATTACCAATCTCAATCCAGAGTTTAGGCTCAATCGACGATAGTATTTCAACAGTTGGTGGAATTGCACTACATGAAGTAAATGCACATTTCGGGTTGAAAAAACTCCCAAACCATTTCGCTATCGGTGAAATGCTGGATTGGGACGCGCCAACCGGTGGTTATTTGTTGCAGGCTGCATTCAGTATGGGTAAGTTTGTTGCAGAGCATTTAAATTACTTGCACAAATAATAGATTCGTATTCAATATGGAAGTTTGGATCAGGCCCTACGATAAAAGCTATAAAGAAGGTTGTATGACTGCTTTTAGAAGCAATGTACCCGATTATTTTGTACCCGGAGAAGTGATGGAATTTGAAAATTTTCTGGATAAAATCTCAAAGCAGATCATACCGCTGCAAACCTATTATTATGTCGTTGGTATGGATGACCGGGTTATTGGTTGCGGTGGATTTGGTGACAAGGAAGATACGGGTACCATTACATTGGCATGGGGACTAATTCATCACGATTTTCACAAAAAGGGGTTAGGGGAGAAACTATTGGAGTATCGTATTCATCAGATTCGGCAAATTTATCCGGCTATTCCCGTATTTCTGGATACAACCCAATTTACCTATACCTTTTTTGAAAAGTACAGATTCAGTGTTGTAAAAATTACTCCTGATTATTATGCAGGAGGAATGCATCGGTACGATATGGTTTTGAAACCTTAATACAGATCAGAAGTGGTTAACCTCCGTAGACCTCAGTAATATGTTGCTTGTTAACTGGTCATTTTTTGATGACAATCAAAATTCTGATCCGTTAATCCTCTAGCATTGTATTAACAATTTCCATTAACCGGACAGGCTTATGAAAAACAGAAACTATTTAACCTTGATTATTCTTGCATTGATGTTTGCACTTTCTTTAAGTAGTTGCGATAAATGCGATGAGGAAGATCCAAGAGCGCGCATCATTAACAATGGAACTCAAAAGGCAAGTGTACAAATCAAAACCTCCGGTGGAAATACGGTCAATATAAATAATGTGGATCCGGGCACTGCCTCGCCATACAGCAGTTATGCTCCGGGAATTGTAACATTTACCATTGTAGTGAGCAATGTAAATTATGTTAAAGCAGTAGAAATGAAAGATTGTTTCGAATACGATATCGCAATCGATGCGAATAATACGATTACCTCAACCCCAATTGACAGAAACGATTAGGCAAGTATTCACTTCTACATCGGAAGACTGATACACTGCGCTTATTAATTCTTCGAGCTTTATAATTATTCTGGGATTATCTCTATATAGTTTAGCACACCTTCCGGCATATTCAGCCATCAACATTTTCTGACCATATTGTGATGATTATTAGACCATAATATGATACATGAGTGAAACAATTCAATTTAATTTTGGGATATCAATTGGCAAAGCCCTTGTTTTTATGTCATAATGAAAGAATGATTTTCTCAATTTGAGACGATCTGCTTGGTTAGAAGGGATTCGTTAATTGGTAAAAAGTTTTGTTCTTTTTATACCACCACATTAATCTGCCGCTTATGAATAACTTTACTAATCAACTTAAATCAGCTGCGAAATCTTTTCTCTTTTTACTCTTCTTATGCTGGTCTTTTCCCTCCTTTTCCATTTGCCCTATAACCGGCGATACAACTGTTTGTGCCGGCGATATAAATACCTATAGCACTTCTCTCTCCGGGCCGTATACTTATCAATGGAATGCTTATGGAGGCGTAGCCACGGGAGGCGGCACATCAGTCAGTGTAGCCTGGGGCAATACAGCTTCCGGTCAGGTCACACTGATCGTACGGGATGTCACAAACAATATTGTGTGCACCTCGTTGTTAAACGTGACCATCATGAGCAAACCGATGCCCTGGATCTTACCTTCGGTTATGGTGGGTTGTGGAGGTGGAAAAGCAGATACGCAGGGCAGGAAAGATGATGAATGTTTGAATGTTTGTGATTCAACATGGGTTACTTATAGTACTCCTAACCATTCAGGTAGTTCATACACATGGGTAATTACAGGTACAGCATCATTTACACCATCAACCAGCAATTCCATTCAGGTGTATTGGACAGGCGCAGGCAGCGGTTCGGTACAGGTTACTGAAACCAATGTGAACGGATGTGTAGGAACAGATCAGGTATGCGTAAAAATAATTGAGAAACCGCATGCTTTATATACTTCATTAAACACACCGGTTGCAGGTATTATCAATGCCTGTAAAAATCAGCCCATTCAATTTATTGATCAATCTTTTGCAGGTGCCGGCACACCATTACTTTCCTGGGAATGGCAATGGGGAGATGCCACTACTACAGCAGGTACATATCCGGGTTCAGCAGATGCTACCCATGCATACAGCACAGCAGGCACTTATCAGGTTATGCTCATTGTTGAAAATGAATGCCATTGCAAAGACACCTTTATACGTACAGTTCAAATCTCTTCCAATCCGGGTCCCGATATTTTTTGCATCAGTACCGTTTGTCCGGATGCTATTGTTACATATCATACCAATACCGCCTGCCCTACAGCAGTGTATCATTGGTCGGTTACCAATGGCACCATTCAAGGCGATAGTACCGATTCGGTTGTAACGGTTATGTGGGGATCAACAGGTCCCGGGATCATTACTTTAGCTGTTACCGGTTGCGCCGGGATTTGTACAACACCTACTTCCGTTTTTGTTCCGATCATTGTTCCCAATGCTCAGATAATGGGTAAAGCATTGGTATGTGCAGGCGAGTGCGAAACCTATCATATCAGTTGCGATATCCCCATCGACAGCATCATTTGGCATGTACCACCCGGTGTTACAGTAATAACGGATACTATCAATGTACATGAAATTCAACTTTGCTTTTACAATTTTACATTTACCAGTGGAAATATTTTTGTAGAGTACTATCACAAAATTCCGGGCAGCACAGAAGGTATGGCTTGTGGTGGTCAAGCAATCCTGACAATTAAACAACGTCCGAGACTTTTTCTTTCTGCTCAACCCGGGATCTGTGATAAATCGGTACTTACCGTTTTCCCTTCTCCGCCAACTGCAGCCAGTCTGCAATGGATCATCACCAATCAAACGGGAAATATTACCTATTTCACCTCCGTACTTCCTTCTTCTTCCAATCTCACCTTAAACTGGATTTACGGTCCTGGAAATTTTGTCATACATGCAAAAGATTCAACCGGTAGATATTGCAACAGCCCGCAGCAAATTAATTTAAAAGTTAATCCGCTGCCTCCTGAACCGGATTCCATTTCCGGTCCTCAGCCGGTTTGCCCGGGGATCCCTTACACTTATCTCGCATTTCAAACTGCTTCCAACCTGTCCGTTATGTGGACTGTGCAAAACGGAACGCCGGTAAGTGGTGCAGGGAATACGATCAGCGTTGTATGGAATGCAACCGGTCCATACATACTCGGAGCAGTTCAGGTTGATCCTATAACCGGATGTGCATCCGACACACTGAGAGATACTATTCCATCCATCTTACCTTTAGCCCCATCTCCGATTCTGGGCGATACATCGGGATGTGCAAATAATAATACCACACATTCTCTCAATGTACCCGGCGATGATTTTGTCTGGTCGATTACACCTGCGATAGCCGGTAGTGTTATTTCCGGTCAACATACTTCCAACATTACCATTGAATGGAACAATTATTCCGGTTCAGCCACCATAACAGTTATCCGAAAAGTGTGCGGGCAAAGCATAACACTCAATAAAACTATTTTAATCAATATGCCTCCAGTGCCTGCAATCACAGCACCGCTTACTGTTTGTGCCGGTGTGGGGGTAAACATGAGCGCAGCTCCTGCGGCATTAAGCTACAACTGGAATTTCGGCGACGGATTTACTTCTACGTTAGCCAATCCATCGCATATTTATCAGAGTGCGGGTAACTTTATTATTTCTCTGACGGTAACATACGGTGGAAATTGTGTGGGTACGGCAACCACCACAAAAAGCATCATGATCAATCCGAAGCCGAATATTACCATTTCCACACCCGACCCGAATATTTTTTGCGGACCGGTTGGAACCGTGAATATGTTTGTAGCAGGTCCGGTTTCAGGTGTAACCTACAATTGGTTCAGATCACCTTCCGTTTCCTTAACAACAGGTACAAGCTATAGTTCCAATGTTTTGGGTTCCTATTATGTAATAGGTGTAAATGGATACGGATGTGCCGATACCAGTAATTTTATTCCTATCGATACCTTATGCGATACATGCTCAGCCAATCCTGCTTATACAGTAGATTTTAACCGGCTTCGTCTGGGTTGCAACAAGGATACCTTTATGGGAATTTATACTGTTGGTGCACTCAATCCAAGATGGAATTTTGACGATCCTTTCAGCGGATCGAATACGGCAACCGGAAACAATGCAACGCATACATTTTCTGAGCCCGGTTATTACCGTGTCATGTTTTGTGTAGATGTTCCGAATACTTCCGGAACCGGTTTGTGCAAGATTTGTAAAATGAAAGTAGATACCGTTCAGTATGTACCCGATTTTTACGATTCGTTGTATTGCGTTTCAGGTATCGACTCAGTGAAGATTAAATTCATTAACAATACAAAACGTTTGTCGACTTTACCTGTACCTTCATACAGTTGGCTGGTTAATCCGGGTGGGTATACCAGCACCCAGGTAAATCCATTGTTTTCGCTTCCTCCGGGTAATTATACCGTTTCTTTAACCGTTGCAGGTACTTGTGTAATCACAAAGAACATTACCATACCGGGATTTCCCAATGCTACATTTACTACCAACGATTCTGTCTGTGTATTGGCCGGAATAACGTTTAACAATACCAGTACGGGCAGCTTTACACAATCAGCCTGGAACTTTGGCGATGGAGCAACTTCGCTGGTCAATTCGCCAACACGGGTATATTCAACTTCCGGTTTATTCACGGCTGTTTTGAAAATCACCAATGCATTTGGTTGCATTGATTCAACCATTAAATCTATACGTGTGTTGCCAAATACTTTGTTTGGAATTATTTCTGCATTCGGTGACACTGTTTTGTGTGAAGGTGATAGCGTTCAACTAATTGTCAATACTACCGGTGGATATCCGGCATACAATTATTTGTGGTCCAATCTTAACACCACTTCCAGCATTTATGCTAAATATACCGGAGCGTATTATGTTGATATTACTGATTCAAAAGCCTGTTTCTACAAAACTGATTTGAGAAATATTTATGTAAATCCGGTACCACGGCCTCAAATCAGTGGTTTGCATCACTTATGTGTGAATGACCAACAGGTATTTGCTGTCAATTATCCGGCTAGCGGTTATACCATCACATGGAAACTGGACACCACCATTCAAACCGGTTTTACCACACTCTTCAATTTCTTTGCAGCATTTCCAACCATTGGTACACATACACTTTCAGTAACCGTTGTTTCTTCGGATGGTTGTATTGGGAAAGACAGTTTTCAGTTCGAAGTACATGCATTACCAAATGCATCCATTTCGAGTACAGGTAATCTGTGCGAAGGGCAATTGAACTTACTCGTTGGAACAACCACTTCTTCCAATATAATCAATACGTACTGGAATACCGGTCTCATGAACGATACATTGTATACCAGTGTACCGGGTTCATATACGTATACTGTTGTCGATAGTTTTGGATGCAAAGCCACCGCAACTTCAGTTGTGAATCCATTGCCGGATTTCTGCGGAATGCTCACCGGTTGTTACGAAATTTGTGATAGTATACAACAACTGGTGTGGTTTGCTCCTCCGGGTTATGCGGCATATCAGTGGTATTACAATGGCAATCCTATTCCGGGATCTACAGCCGATACCATTCATATTCCATTGTATCAGGCAGGAATTTACCAGGTGCTGATAACAACTGCTCAAGGATGCAAAAAAATGTCGGAACCGATAGAACTCAGTTTCGTGAAATGCGGAGAATGTGCCATGCATGTGGTACCCGATATACATTGTGGTCCGGTGAACAGTTCCGGACAACAAACATATACCATAACCATGTCCGTAAATAATACCCTTGGGGCAGGTGCAGGCATCAATGTTAATACTGGTTCAGGATCCGTTACCGGTTTATCTCCTGCCATATTGGTTGCCGGAAGCAATACAGTTACGTTCACGTTCACAGATCTTGCTCCATTCGACACTATGGCATGTTTTACCCTGGTTATTTTTCACGGAAATACAAAATGCGATACCCTTATTTGTATCAAATTACCGCCGTGCAAAGGAAAATGCCAGGAGAAAGTAACCATTAAAAAAATTGATTGTGCAGGTTACGATGCACTGGGACATCCGATGTATTCACTTTGTGCAGATATTACATGGGGAGGAAGCAGTGGGGCATCACTTACCGTAAGCACTCCATCCGGAACTTTCTCGCCTAACCCGGTCACCATTACCACCGGATTACAATCGGTATGCTTTACTTATATTGATTTGCCTCCATATACCGGCAACTCGACTTTCTATTTCAATTTCTTTGATCCTGCTACAGGTCTTAATTGCGTCGATTCAGTTAAAATGGATTATGAGCCATGCAGGGATTCTTGTCGTGTAAGTGTGTATGGCTTGTGTGCACATTGTAAGTTTAAAGAAAAAGGAATCACAACGTATAATGTTGAAGTAACCGTTTACAATCCATTCAGCCTTGCAACAGTGAGCATCTTACCTGTAAGTTCAGGAGTGTTTGGTGCTATTTCTCCAAATCCGCTTGCAGCAGGAATGCAAACATTCAATGTCTTGTTTACAGATAGTCTGCCTGCCGACACCATTATTTGTTTCCGTGTGGTCTTGAATGATGGAGGTGGTAAAACCTGTTGGGAAGATGTATGCGTTTATCTGCCGCCTTGCGACCATACCGGATTGGATGCAACCTTAGCTGATAAGATACATATTGCCATTGCACCAAATCCGGCCCGCGATAAATTTACGGTGTATTATTCGGTTCCCGTTACCAATGAAGCATTCAGCATGGAGATCACCGATATATCCGGAAAAGTCATTCAGCAGAAAGTGTTGGATAATCGAAATGGAATACAGGAATTCTCCAATTTCGAAATGAGTGAAGGATTGTATTTTGTAAACATCAAAACCCCAACCAGGTCACTTGGAACGCAGCGCCTGGTTATTATTAAATAAAAACCCAAAAGATACGGGGTGAATTAAAAGGGCTGTCTCTGGTTTGGAGGCAGCCTTTTTAATGCAATAAATCTGAAAAGTTTGAATAATGATTATACAATCAACAGCGTATAAAATCAATTTTCGAAATCCGCATATTGATAGACTAATGTATAAATTTGAAAATGCCATTTAACCCAAAAATATTTTGTTGCATTCAAAAGCAGTTGAACGATTTTGAGTTGAAGAAATTAAAAATTGTACTCCTTTTTGTACTTTTAATTCAATATGAAATTGGCTTTTCACAATGGGTTCCGGCTGGTTTAACCGGAACAAGCGTGTATGCATTAGCAAACGATGGAGCAAAAATTTATGCAGGGGTATTTGCCAGTGGAGCTTATGTTTCAGCGGATAGCGGAAGTAATTGGTCGGTCATAAATTCCGGACTTCCTTCTCAACTTTCCTCCTTCGATTGTTTTATTTCCTGTTTTACCGTGATGGACACATTCATGTTTGTCGGAACTGCCGGAACCAGCGGTGCCGGAGTGTATATGTCTTCCAATGGAGGCGAAAGCTGGAAGGCTGTCAACCTGGGTTTAACTCATCTTAAAGTTACTGCATTGGCTTCCGAAGGATATAATTTGTATGCAGGTACGAATGGAGGAGGAGTGTATTGGTCGGGCAACAAGGGTAAAAATTGGATGGCAATAAATACCGGGTTAACAAATCTTGAAATATCAGTATTGGAAATTATAGGATCTGAAATCGTTGCCGGAACCAGTGGAGGAGGAGTGTTTATGTCGAATAACCGGGGAGCGTCATGGGATGCAATCAATGCCGGATTGACCAACCTGAATATTCAATCGCTATTGATTTTTGATTCGCTCATCTATGTAGGAACACACGGAGGTGGTGTGTTTAAGTCGGCCGATCATGGTAATAACTGGAAAGCAGTGAATAGTAACTTGCCGCTGAATGCAACAATTTATGCTTTGTGCAAAAGTGATAACGTGATTTTAGCAGGCCTAAAAAATCATGGAATTTATGCATCAGTTGATCAGGGTACAACCTGGTCATCATTCAATGATGGATTACCTAATCTTGTGTTTACAGCAATGACCTGTAACAGTTACTTCCTTTTTGCAGCACTGGATGGAAAGGGCATCTGGAAAAGAAAGCTGACCGATTTAAAGCACATGGAGAAGAATTAGCAAGCTGCATTCAATGGCATTAAGCACTTAAATCTTCTAAGTTTGGCTATTTCTTTTTTACATGGATTATTTTGGGCGTTCCCCCGTCTGCCAAAAACTACAATGCCTTTATGAAAGATTATCCTCTGAATGAACGCTACCAAAGGCATTTTGTTTTTGAGCGCCGGGGGGCGGCGCTCGCTACTCGCTCACCCCGGGGTACCGGGGTGGAGCTCAGACAGGCCGCTCTGCGCCTAACGCGGGGGGAGTTGTTCCTTCAGGCTCATTGAACCCGGCCAACCCATGTGGTCTGTGTTTTCATCAGTTGGCTGGAGTGCGTTGCATTTGATTTTAATACGCATACTGACCTGAATACTTTTCTGTCATCGTTTTGAAGCTAAATTGGTGAGATCCAACCGGGCAAATAAGTTGTATGGGCTTATTCCTTTAATTTAATTTAGTTGCAACCGTTAACGATAAAATTTAGTCTATACCACATTCCGTTTCTTTAACCTTTAACAACCACATTATGAGAAAGAGTTACATTTTACTTGCGCTCGGAATTAGTTTTCTATTAAGTCAACAACTGCGCGCACAGACAGCTTTACCATATTTTTCAGGATTTGATACCACCAGCCAGCAAGCAGGTTGGATGGAATACAAAAAAGCAGCTACCACATTCAGTCATTGGAGTTACGCCAGTTTCGGAGCTTACTCGGCACCAAACAGTGTAGGACATGATTATTCACCATCCACAGGAATTACCCTTACCGACAATTGGTTCGTCTCTCCCGGATTTGCCATTGCCAACGGAGGTAAATTGGATTCAATCCGCTATAAATTTTCCGGATTTTCAAACCCGGTAGATGGAGATACCATTGGCATTTATTTATTAAAAGGTTCACAGGATCCGGCAGCGGCATCTGCCATTGAACTGCTGTTTGACTTCAGGGGAAGCGAATATCAAACCGATAATACATGGCGCGTAAAAACAAATATCGCACTTGCTTCAACTAACGGATTATGCTATTTCGCCATTCGTTACAGAAATACCGATTGCAGTTCAAAATGGCTGACCGTAAATTTTGATAATATCGCGATCAGCGGTTCGGGATCAACATTTACACGCGAATGGGAAAGTAGTTTGAATGAAGTTGAGATTTTTCCAAATCCATCAGGCGGAGTGTTTATGGTTAAAAATTCCGGAAATGCAGCAATTCAGATTCAAAATGCTGTCGGGCAAAAAGTGTTGAGTATGTCAGCTTTAAAGGATCAGGGAGCAATTGAAATTGATTTATCAAATCAACCCCGTGGGATTTATTTCATGACCATATCCAATGGTCGGGAAACGATGACAAGGAAAATCGCTCTGCAATAACTATCTTTCGGGCCAACCATTCGAAAACGTGCCTTAATTTCTTTGTTACATCTTATAGTGTTCCAATGACAAGAAGATGCACTGGATCCAAACCTGATACACTTCGTTCTGAGGATTTTCGAATAGGGATAAAGTATAATGAGTAAACCCGAAATATCCTTACGACCAGTTAAGACCAGCGATTTAATAGACCTGCAAACCTTATTTGTAGATACCATTACCCACGTTTGCAATGCCGATTATACACCTGATCAGATCAGGGTATGGTCCGATTCGATCAACAATTTACCCAGTTGGATCAATAAAATTGTTTCTCAGTATTTTGTGGTGGCAGAATTGGATAACAAAATGGTTGGTTATTGTTCGCTTGAAAATAATAACTATATCGATTTTCTTTATGTGCACAAAGACTATCAGGGAAGAGGTATAGCAAATAAGTTGTATGCTGAAATTGAGGCAGAGGCTATTCGATGCAATGGAAATAGTTTAAATTCTGATGTCAGCATAACTGCAAGGCCATTCTTTGAGAAGAAAGGGTTTCAGGTGATACAAAAACGCATCAGTAAAATTGCCGGAACAGAGATCGTGAATTTTAAGATGAGTAAACTACTTTGACTAAACAGGTTGAAACAACGGAACATATCAAATAGTTAATTTGAACGGTTTTAAATTATCTGAATACTATTGATCCATTTGTCAGTATTCTTTGAATGACGCAGCAATCATAGCATAACAGGCATTGCCAGCCGAATATTAAGTTTTCATTTTCGCACTTTTTTTGTAAATCTGTATTACATCAAAATGCATTTCCATGAAAACAACCAACCAAACCGGGAAATTCATTTCACTTCTTTTCGTTGTATTTCTGGCACATACGCAAATACTTATAGCGCAAATCAGTGGAACCAAATCTATTGGATCAGGGGGAACTTACACAACCTTGACAGCAGCTATAACAGCTGCTACCTCCGCAGGAATGGGAGGGCCGCTGTTACTTGAATTGCAATCCAATTATACTGGAGCAGGTGAATCGTATCCTATAACAGTAAGCACTATTGCCGGATTGAGTGCGACCAACACCATTACGATTCGTCCACAAACCGGGGCAAGTGGTTTGTCTATTACCAGCGCCAATACCACAGCAACTTTTGCATTTAATAGTACAAGTTATGTCATCATAGATGGACGACCCGGAGGAACAGGAGGATTTACAGCCGGAACCAACCTGGTTGTTTCCAATTCAGCCGGAACGGCGCCCGCAATTCTTTTCAGCGGAGATAACAGGGGAAATCAGGTGAATTATTGCGATGTTCAATCCGGCAATTCAACGATTATGACAGCTACCGCCGGAGCCGGTGTTATATGTTATGGATCTACAACAGGAAGTTTTGGAAGCGATAGCAACAGCATTACCTATTCCAATATTCATGGGTACGGGGGTGTTTTGCCGGTAATTGGCGTATTTAGTTATGGCAGTACCACTTCTTTGGCTCATTACAACGACAGCAACATATTAGATCAATGCAATATTTATGATTTCAATACAGCTGGAAATTCTTGCGGTATCTATGCTAGTGTGGGCAATAATGCCTGGAGGATTACAAACAATCACCTGTATCAAACTGCGGAGTTGGTGTACACCGGAGCGGCCATTCAATACGGTATTTATATAACATCCGGAAGCGGATACACCATTGATAATAATTTTTTGGGTGGAAATAACAGATTAGGTACGGGTATGTATTCCGTTAACCTATCCGGTACTACAGCAACGAATACTTTTTATGGAATTAATTATGCCACAGCATTGCAAACACAAACCACTTCTATTCGATCCAATACCATATCACGCATCGATTATACATCAGCCGCAAATGGTTCGGGAGTTATGGTATTGTTGCAGATATATGGAGGAAATGTGGAGTGCCACGATAATATCATTGGTTCACCAACGGTTAATGGAAGCATAAAGTTTACCACCACCAATGCCGTATCAGCAGGAGTGGGAGGAATGATAGCATTGCGTGTTGGAACAGGTTCAAATATTGTGAACCTTACCGGCAACATCATTTCCGGAATTGATATGTATGCAGCACAACCTGCTTATTCACCGGAGTTTCATGGCATCAACCTGACCACTTCCACTTCAACGGCAGTTATTACCGCAACCAACAACACCGTAGGAAGCAAAACCCTGGCGAACAGCATCAATATTGTTTCATCCTGTTCAACCAGTACAGCAGCTTCGCGTTTGAATGCATTTATTATTAATAACACACAACCGTTGATTAGCATAACTGTTTCAAACAATATTGTAGCAAACCTGAATACCAATTACTCCGCATCGGGAACTCAGGCGGCTTCCACCCGGGCTATTTGGTTTAACCCGCAGGCAGCCGGATTATTTACTATCAGCAACAATCAGGTATTTAATATTTCCACGGCCACTCAAACCACTGGTACAGGGGTAAATAGTGCACTCATCGGAATAGCTGTAAGTACGACAACAGGAACAGTGCATATTTCAAATAATTCGGTACAATCGCTGAAATTAACAGGTACTTCAACCAACGCTTCAGTTACCTGTTCCGGAATTTTTTACAATGGGATCTCAACCGTATCGAATTCCATAGACAGAAATTTTATTCGTCATCTCACCATGAGCGCTGCTAATCCTGCCACAATTATACAGGGGATGGAATTAAACGCAGGTTTGCTGAATGTAAACAACAATATGATCAGTCTGGGTTACGATACAGCCGGGAACAGCATAACTGTTCCATGTGCTATCAAAGGAATAATTAAAAACAGCGCTGCTGTCAGTTTGTATTTTAATACGGTTTATTTAGGTGGATCGGGAGTGTCTTCCACATCAGCCGCATCTACCATGGCTCTACAACGTTTCTCAGCCGGAACCGACGATTTCAGAAACAATATTATAATTAATAACAGATCAAATGCAAGCACAGGAGGTACACACTATCAGGTATACTTAAATGCAAGCACCGGTTTAGTCGTTAACAACAATAATTACAATGGCAACGGCAGTGGAGCGGTTTTCGGATTCGATGGAACATCCGATGTTACCGCGTATTCATCCGGCTGGATCAGCGGCGATAATGCAAGCTATACAACTACACCGGCGTTAATCGCACCTGCCGGTAATTACCAAAACTGCAATCTACACATTTCAATTCCTGGGAATAAAGGAGTAAGTATTTCAGGAGTGTCGATAGATCTGGATGGAGATTTGCGTAACACGCCTCCCGACATTGGAGCTGATGAAATTCCCTATGACCTGAGCATTTTAAGTATTGATTCACCCTCCTCATCAAACTTTTGCAGTCAGGTAAAACCCGTTTTTATCACATTAAAAAATACTGGAACCCTTTTAATAACAAGTGCCACCATCCGGTATTTTGCGAATGGTGTGTTGTCCGGAACATTCAATTGGTCCGGTAATCTTGTAGGAGGAGCAACATCATCTCCGGTCAATATCGGAAACTATAATTTTACCGGTGGCATTAAAGTTATTTCAGCCATCTGCTCTGCACCCAATGGTAAATTGGATAATAATGCAGCAAACGATACAGCCAGATTTACATATACCATAACCCAAACCGTTGTTCCGAATATTACTGTTTCAACTCCGCTTACATCGGTATGTACCAATTCGCAGGTGGTGTTTAAAGCAAGCTTTTTGAATGGAGGAGATTCACCTGTTTTTACTTGGAAACTAAATGGTTCATTAGTTGGCAACAATGATTCTGTCTTAAACATTTCCACATTGGCCAGTGGCGATTCTGTATGGGCAGAAATGACATCCAATGCAGCGTGTGCAAATCCGGCAAATGCAGTTTCCAATAAAGTTAAAATGACGGTAAGTAGTTCACTGATTCCATCCATCAGTGTTGTGGCCAGTAAGGATACAGTTTGTCCCGGACAGCAGGTAATTTATACAACGTCCATTATCAACGGGGGAATAGCTCCACAGTACCGATGGATGAAAAACGGAATACAGGCAGGTACTGATTCCGTTGCTTATGTGTTAAACCCACCTGCAAATCAAGATGCCATTACCTGCATTCTTACTTCTTCATTATCGTGTGCATCACCGGGCAAAGATACCTCAGATGTTAAAGTCTTAACGGTTTTGAATGCCCCTGTACCTTTAGCATTGATTTCAGCATCATCCACTACAATATGCAATGGTGTATTGGATACTTTCACGGTTACTACTTCCAACGGAGGAAGTAATCCGGCATACAACTGGCGTAAAAATACCAATACCTCATTTGGTGTGGGCAACGATACGTTGGTCACCAATATTTTGCAGGATGGAGATAGTGTGTATGTTATTCTCACTTCGAATGCACCTTGCGCAAATCCGGTAACCGTTACTTCAAACAAAATTGCCATTAAAGTGCTGCCAATTATAAATGCTTCTGCAACCATATCTGTTAGCAGCAATGCCATTTGTACGGGAGAAACATTGAAGGTAAATGCTTCATTTACCAATCAGGGATCATTACCTGTATTCGAATGGTATAAAAACGGTGTTTTGCTTCCTAACACAACTGATAGTTTACTCATTTCGCAATTGAACAATCAAGATACCATTTACATGATGCTTACTTCCAATGCACCTTGTGTAAGCCAGCCAAAAGTTACTTCCAACAAACAGATCATCACCGTGAATCCGATTGTAACACCGGATGTTACCATGAGCACGACATCCAACAACATATGCGCGGGAACGATTGTGCATTTCAGCGCCCAGCCTGTTAACGGAGGAAGTACACCACATTTTGTTTGGTATCGTAACGGACAATCGGCAGGCACCGATAGTTCAGGATTTACCACTACATTAATCAATCACGCCGATTCCTTTTCGGTAGTATTGATTACTTCAGCACCTTGTGCAACAAAATCGACTGATACTTCATCGGCGATAACGATGACCGTAAATCCGACCGTAACACCAACGATTGGCATACAAACGTCATCCATTACTTTTTGTCCCGGAGCAATGGTATCGTTTAATGCCAATGTAACTAATGCAGGAACCAGCCCTCATTTCCAATGGTACCGAAATAGTTTAGCAGTAGGAGGAGATTCAGCTTCATTCAGTACAAATACGCTTTCCGATAAAGACACCATCTCCGTTGTGTTCACTTCCAGTTTGAGTTGTGTAACGGCAAACAATATCCGGTCCAACAAGCTGGTCATGCTCATGTTACCAGCTATCAACAGCAGTGTTACTATTCTGGCCGATAAAGATTCTATTTGCAGCGGTACAGCAATTACGTTTACGGCTCAACCTATCAATGGAGGTACAACGCCAATCTATCAATGGCGGGTTAATGGAGTAAATACCGGATTGCAGGGTCTTCAATTCAGCACTGATTTGTTGAAGCACAGCGATACAGTTCAGGTTACAATGGCCTCTTCGGCATCCTGTGCAGTACCGGTGGCGGCTTTCTCCAATTCAATTGTAATGCATGTGAATCCGGCTGTTGAACCGAACCTTATCATTACCTCAGTACCTCAAACAATTTGCACAGGTGAATATGTACGCTTCACAGCCAACGACAGCAATGGCGGAACTTCTCCGGTTCACAAATGGTTTTTAAACAATACCCTTTCAGGCAGCGACAGTCTTTCCTTCACAACCAAAGTGCAAAACGGCGATATTATCAAATGTGTGTTGAAGAGCAGTATTTCATGTGTTACAAAAATGTACGACACAGCCTTTGCCTCAGTAACAATTAAAAGCAATCCGGTTAAACCTATCATCACACGTTCACGCGATACTTTAACCTCAACCATAGCGGCAACCTATCAGTGGAGCCGCAACAATGCCGACATAAATGGCGCCACCAACCGCATGCTGGTATTCAGCGAAAATGGTGTGTACCGTGTAACTGTAGATAGTATAGGATGTAAAACCCAATCCGACGGATTTACGGTAAACAATGTCGGCATCCGGGAATTGCTACAAACTCAGCACATCGAACTCTGGCCAAACCCAACCAACGAATGGTTGTTTGTTAAAGCCGGATTTGAATCATTGGAAGAAATAGAAATCAGCATTTTCGACCTTTCAGGACGCGAGGTATGGAAGCAAAACCTATCTCCCGAATCTGCAATCGACCCCATTCAATTGAATATAAGTAAGCTCGATTATGGCTGGTATATTTTGCAACTGAAACAGGGAGAGTGGATGCAACGGTCTAAGGTGATGAAGGGGGAGTGAAGGGGAAAGTAGGCAGCATGTTTTTCCTTAGAAATTCTTTCAAATGCTAGTGCTTGAAAATAGAAATCTTGGTGTTGTAGTACTTGCAAAACGATGATTAAGCTATAAAATTTGTATATTTGAAGCATGAAACCGAGGAAGCATAGAGATCAACCTGCAAAGGCTTACCTTACCACACGCTTGTTTCTATCAAGCAGCTCCAGAGCAATACGTGCAGCAGCTGCCGAGGCTATTGCTATAGAGGGATTTGCTGTTAAAGCGAAAGGTGGATGGGTAATTAAGGAGTATGCTAATGGCCACATTGAGAGACTAAGCCAATTAGAAGCTGTTAAACGTCCATCTAAAATTGTCCTCGATTAAGCGCAATCCAACCCTAAGATTACGGATTTTTGCCGGCCCGAACGGTTCTGGTAAAAGCACTATTATTAACGCTGTAAGGGAGAACAAGGTAAATGGCATACCCGTTGATTTTGGCATTTACATAAATGCCGATGATATTACCAAAGACTTACGATCAGGCAAATTCTCATTCAATAAGTATAAACTACCTGTTATCACCAGGGAGATTTTCACACAAACAGTGCTTGATTCAGGTTTGATTCGTGATTCATTTACCAGGCAGGTTTTCTCAAGGTCTTTCCAAATTCAAGATCAGAAGTTATTGCTGAGATCGGAGAAATTTGCCGAACATTTGGCACAGGTAATTGCTGATTTTTTGAGGAAGCATCTTTTAATGCATAAGAAGAAGTTTTCTTTTGAAACGGTATTCTCGCATGAAAGTAAACTGGAAATAATGCGCAAGGCAAAGGAATCTGGTTATAAGGTTTATCTGTATTTTATTGCAACTGAAGACCCGCAGATCAACAAATACCGGGTTCAGCTTCGGGTGAAAAAGGGTGGCCATAATGTGCCTGCGCATTTAATCGAATCACGCTATTACCGTTCGCTTAATCTGATGTTTGATGCCGCTCAATACACTCACCAGGCATTTTTCTTTGATAATTCGGATGAAGGAAAAGACTTTAAAATGGTTGCGCATTTTAAAGTGAAGAAGAACGGAGGAAAGGAATGGGATAATATTGATTCAAAAGAGGTTCCTGGTTGGTTTATCAAGTATTATTCGAATAAAGTTGCCAGAAAGGGCTGACCAAAGAGTCAGCAATTTAAGGTCAGATCAAGGCGCCGAGACGTTTAATTGCCGTAAACTTCATGTTTTTTTGAATGGAAACATGTGCTTAGAATTGTGAAAGAGAAAGAAAATGAGAAAGAGTGAGAATTTTCACTATGCAATTTGGATTGCGGTTGTTTCATTGCATAAAAAAAGGCTGCCATTCGACAGCCTTTTTGCGGTGCGGACGGGACTCGAACCCGTCTCGTTGGGGAATACCCAACGAGATGACAGGCACTATGTATTGATCAATTTAAGAATGGATACTCTATTGAGACGTTTAATACGTTTCTCTTCAATTAATGCCAATTTCTTGGATTCAAATTCTTTTTGCAAAACAAGTTTCCATGGAATTCCGTCACTCGTATAACGTGACCCACCGACATTGTGAGTTTCCAACCTGATTAATGGGTCATACGAATAACCCTTGTAAAAAACATCCTTTGATGCTGAATGCAATATGTATACAAAATGTTTCATGCATAAAAAAAGGCTGCCATTCGACAGCCTTTTTGCGGTGCGGACGGGACTCGAACCCGCGACCCCGTGCGTGACAGGCACGTATTCTAACCAGCTGAACTACCACACCGTCTTTTAAGGACTGCAAATATAGGTCTCCATTTTATTTTGGCAAATCAAATTGAAAAAAGATTTTTAATCAATCTTCTATTACTTTGCACGACAATTTGAATTCCACTTATGAGTTATTTTGATTTTGAGAAACCGATTGAGGAGCTGGAAGTTCAGCTGGAAAACATCCGTAAAACTGCTGATAAGAACAAGATGGACCTGAGCGCTTCTATCAACGAAATCGAGGAGAAAATAGTAAAGACCCGTTCAGATATTTATGCCAAACTGAACGGATGGCAACGCGTTCAGATCTCCCGTCACCCGGAACGTCCATATACATTGGATTATATTGAAAATACCTTTTCAGACTTTGTTGAACAACACGGCGACCGGAATGTGAAGGACGATAAGGCCATGGTAGGTGGATTGGCGAGGTTGGGTGAACAAACGGTAATGGTTATCGGTCATCAAAAAGGCCGGAACACCAAACAACGTCAGTTCCGGAATTTCGGAATGCCCAACCCGGAAGGTTACCGTAAGGCTTTGCGCCTGATGAAACTGGCCGAAAAATTCAATATTCCTGTAATCACACTGATAGATACTCCCGGCGCATCACCAGGTTTAGAAGCCGAAGAGCGTGGGCAAGGTGAAGCCATTGCCCGGAATTTGTTGGAAATGTCAGTCCTTAAAGTGCCAGTAATCTGTGTAATTATAGGTGAAGGAGCCTCAGGAGGTGCTTTGGGAATTGGTGTCGGAGACCGCGTATTGATGTTGGAAAACACCTGGTATTCGGTGATTTCACCCGAATCCTGCTCCTCAATTTTATGGCGCAGTTGGGAACATAAAGAGAAAGCCGCCGAAGCACTTAAGCTGACTGCGATAGATATGCTCAAAAACAAACTCATTGATGGCGTTATTCCTGAACCTCTGGGAGGAGCGCACAATGATCCGGCATCCATGTATTATACGCTAAAAGAGAAATTAATTGAACTGTTGAATGAGTTAAAGGCCATTCCACAAGAAAAACTAATTGAACAGCGCATTGAAAAATTCAGCGCCATGGGTTCTTACGAAGAATTATAATCATTTTTTTTAATCCGGAATTTCCTATAATTGCACCTCGTTTGGGGGATTAGCTCAGCTGGCTAGAGCGCTTGCATGGCATGCAAGAGGTCATCGGTTCGACTCCGTTATCCTCCACCATAAAACAGAAATATCCTGTGAAGATTATTCGATAATTGAATAGTTTTTGCAGGATTTTGTGATTTATGGGATCCTTTGATCCGGTTAGAAACGCCGTTCTCGGACTTGCAGTCCGTGAGTTTCTCCATTAAACGGCATTTTCACTCACTGGGTATCAAAATCAACGAACCATTCTGGTTGGAATAGTTCAAACGGTAATGATGTTTAATGCAGGCAACGAACAAGTAAGCTTTCAACAGACAAAGTGTCTTTTGTATATGCTCAAAGACTGCAAGTCCAAGAACGGGCATTTTTTTTTGTTACATTACTTCTTCACAACTATTGCAAATAAAAAATCGGGTCCATTGATGTCGATATATCGCTTGATATAATCTAGCGATTTATTTTCACCTTCTACTACATCATTCTCCTGATATGTCCAGCTATCACCTGTATAGGATGGAATTCCCTTTTTCATTACCAACACATCTCCTCCCAAAATCAACAGATTGTTTTTTGCCGTTAATTTAATCAATTGAATTACGAGATCGGAGGGCCAGGCATATTCATTTACACCAAGAATATCAAGATCAATTGCATGCTTAAATATTGATTCATCAACATATCTAAGGTATGGCGAGTGTTCTAGATATTTCATTGCACTTGTATTGAAGTATAAGTATTTTATGATTTAAGTAGCAAAGTAGACCTAATCTTCATTGTAGTTTCAAAAATTTATTGTCCAGGTCTTATGTTGAAGGGTGTCTGTAAATTGAAGAATGCCATACTGGTAGTTATACAGAAGAGATTGTGAACCCAATCGTCTGCCAGAAATGGTCTTTCCATTAATCAAAACAGGTTCGGTATATTGTGTAGTATCGTTAGCGTAGGTTGGCTGAATATAAAAACTAAGTACTAAAATCCCGTTGCAATTAATTTGGAAACTTTCATAGTCAGTATTCCTGCCATTATAAATTCCACCAGCTCCTGCAGTTATTAAGCCACCTTTTGTACTAAAAACAATTTTGTCAATCAAAAGGGAAGGCCCATAAAATGTGTAGTCATTAATCTCTTCGCGCTGATAATCAATTACGCCGTTACAATCTGGATTTAGGTCGCTGCTATACGCGTATTCTTTAAAGTATTCTGATTTTCCCATACCTGTAAGTTTTGCCGTGTCGCCCGTATTGCTGATAAATACAAGGCTCTCCAAACCGGTATAAGGTACTTTGGCTTTTGTGCCCTCCTCAATGGTGTAGGTATACGTTTTTGAATCAGAACATACATCACGGTCTTTACCACATCCGATTAAAACGAAGCTAAAAATCAGGAGTCGCAATTGTTGTTGCATGGTCTAAATTAGTTGATTGAAGCTTGTATTGCTATTAAAAATGCAAAGTTTGGATTTCAACAAGGCATTCCGCATTTGTAACTTTTGTTACATTTTTCAACCCATTCAATTCGTAATTTCGTTTTCTAGCAGTATTATGAATAAACACCTTTTACAGTTAATCCTGGGTTTTATAATCCTGATTGGAATTTCGGCATGCAAGCATGAGCCTACTACAAACACAGTTTTGGGAACCAACTTGCCAAACAATCCAACTGATACCACAAACAATATCCCATGCGATTCGGATATCGTTTATTTCAATCGGGATATTTTACCCCTATTGATTTCCAATTGTGCGTATACGGGTTGTCATGATGCGGCAACTGCAAAAGAAGAAATAGTCCTGAATTCCTATGCCAATGTGATGCGTACAGGTGGCATTGTACCTTTCAATGCCGGCAACAGTAAAATTTATAAGAAAGTCATAGACACTGATCCGAAAGATGTGATGCCCCCAGCACCCAAACAGAAATTAACAACCCAACAAATTGAAACCCTTGCCAAGTGGATCAATCAGGGCGCCTCAAATATTCAATGCAATTATACGGGTTGTGATACCACCAACGTAAATTATACCGGACAAATCTCATCACTCATTAGTGCGAATTGCCTGGGTTGTCATAGTGGAAGTGCGCCTGGTGGGAATATTTCCTTAACCAATTATGCCGAAGTAAAAAGTGCAATACAACAAGGCAAATTATTGGGTGCTATAGAGCATAGCAGTGGTTTCAGTGCAATGCCCAAAGGAGGGCAGAAACTGGATGAATGCAAAATAACAATCTTCAAAAAATGGCAGGCTCTGAACTACCCTCAATGAATTTGGGTATGTAATTAAAGTCTATCTGGAATTCTCAAAGCACAAACTTCAGCACCACAATCACAAACCCGATCACGATGGTTGAAAGTATCACTCCACGCGCAGCATACAGGCGGTTGGTTTGCAGCAGCAAATAAAAAAGTCCCAGGTTTACGATTGCGCAAAGGCTCAGCAGCGGAGAGAGCATGCCTTTATCAATAGCCGTTTCCATAAATTCCATAAAAGGTGTTGAACCGAATTTAACTGTATAAAAACCAAGCAGCGCAAGCAGCGGGCCGAGCAATCCAAGCGCAATGCCCAATATTAATTTATCCGGAAATTTTATCATTGGTTCAAAGTGTAAAGTCCCATTGGTTAATAACCGGTATGGCGTGATGGGCAGTAAGATCAAAATGTACCGGCACTACTGAAACATACTTATTGGCCAATGCCCACTCATCGGTATCCAGGCCTTTATCCAGGTTCATAAATTTCCCGGTCAGCCAGAAATAGCGGCGTCCGTTGGGGTCGCGCCGTTCATCAAACTCTTCGTCCCATTTGGCCACAGCCTGGCGACAAACTTTAATGCCTTTCAATTCCTGTTCGGTTACGTATGGTATGTTTACATTCAATAAAGTTCCTTCCGGCAATCCGTTTTGTATGATATTGGAAGCAATGCGGTGCGCAATTTTTTTGGCCAGACTGAAATCTGAATCGTAGGCATAATTGCACAACGAGAACCCAACCGATGGAATGCTTTCAATGGCTCCTTCCACAGCGGCACTCATCGTTCCCGAATAAATCACATTGATGGATGAATTTGATCCGTGGTTGATACCCGAAACCAGCAGATCCGGTTTGCGGTGCAATACTTTGTCAACAGCCAGTTTCACGCAATCGGCCGGTGTTCCCGAACTTTGATAAGCCGGTATATCGCCATAGATATCTGTTTTATCCAAACGCAACGGTTTGCTGATGGTTACTGCATGTCCCATACCGCTTTGCGGACTATCGGGCGCCACAATAATCACATCTCCCAAAGGTTTTACAGCTTCTATCAAGGCACGAATCCCGGGAGCGGTAATCCCATCGTCGTTCGATACTAAAATTAAAGGTCTTTCTTGCATATGAAGGCGCAAATGTAATTCATCATGCCCCTTTATTAAATTTTAATTTTTTAGCACGTCACCCCTGTAGTATGCGCTCCGTATGTTTAAAATTTAGTGCGCAACTCATGCGCTTTACTTCAGGGGTCTTTCTTGCATAAACTGGCGCAAATGTAATTCATCATGCCCCTTTATTAAATTTAAATTTTTGAGCACTTCCTGAATCACAAAGACGGGCAGATATCGTGCTTTCAAGCCAGTGAACTATTGAATACATCGGGGAATGTTTCGCGAGTCGTTTATGACCACATTATTTAAGCAGGAAATTGAAATTCCGTTTTAAAAATAAATCGTCAGTATATGATTCCCGATTAATGGTATTACTTGGAAATTAGGTTAATCACTTGGCGTCTTTCTGAAAAAGTCGAATGGAGGATTAGCCCCGCGAAATGGACAGCAACGGAAATCCCCTGAAGGAAATCGTACCCGATTACTTCAGGGATTGAAGTGAATGGCCCGACCCTGCCATACAAAACATGGGAGTGGACCAGAAAATTGTTGGGAATTGAAACACGAACCACTCCCGTAGTTTTGGCAGGCAGGGTTTCGCCCAAATAGAAATTCACAAACCTGCCTACTTTCCGTTACAACTAAAATTTAATTCGGCTGATAGTTTGACAACGTATACAACAAACCCAATCCCATCACCTGCGAATATTGAATCCGGTCAACCTGGTCGTAATCATACAGCACCACCGTTCCTAAACTCACATTCAAAAACCGGTTAATTTTTGCAACCAGATTGGCATCAAGACGACTTACCATGCCTTTTTTATCAAACTGTTGGTAATCCTGTAGCTGCATAAAACGTGCCTTGAGTGTTACATTTTTAAATATTTCCTTATCGAATGATGCGATGAATTGAAAAATAAATTGATTGCGCACGTATTCACCTTTGTCCACTCCATATACAGTAGGAGCGTAACGGTACAAATCCTGATTCATCACAATGGATTGACGAAAAGATACAAATCCGAATTGAGCAGAAAAATAAGGTACAGGTTTGTATTCCAGTCCGAGCGCCTCGGTCACATAAGCTGGCGACAAAGCTGCAGAGATAAAAGAAACGGAATCACTGCCATCTCCTTTCTTTTGATAATCAAAACCATCACCAAACTGAGACTGAAATGAAAGCGCTCCGAATAAATTCCATACCGGCGAAAGTTTGTTCGACAGTTTGGATTCATAAAAGATGCGATCCAAACTCTTGCGGTATCCAACATCTTTTGTATTGGTTTGTCCGTATTGCAATTGCAAATCGTTACCCCAGCCGAAATCACCATTTTGGTAGTCTGCTTTGGCATTGAAGAAAGCATTCCAGGATACGGTATTCACACCCCCGCCTTTCCAGTTGTCGCTAAAACTGGCCTGATTATAATTAATTCCGGTTTGCATGGAGTTTTTCCATAAAGAGGGGAGCCTGGGATCATCAACCGGCGTTTGTCCTCTTACTTGAGTAAATGCCAGGATCAGACCTGAAAGGTAAATTGAACGTTTCATATAAGGTGAATTGATAAACAAATATAAGGGTAGTAAAATTGTAACTTGAATTAAGAAAAATCATCAGAAAATAGGGGTTAAGCAGGAAATAATTGTCTTCATCATAAATTGTGGCATCATTTTTATAGTTTTGATACCATAAAGGCTAAACAACTTATTACATGAAAAAATTAATCGTAGCTCCCCTGATGATTGCATTGCTGTTATTCAGCAATTCTTGTGCGAATCGTAAAATTACCCGTATGGATCCCAATGCGCAAACCGATTTGAGTGGTCGCTGGAACGATACCGATTCTAAACTCACAGCCAATGAATTAATTGCAGATGTGTTGGCCCGCCCGTGGAGAAGCAATTTTGAAGTTAAGCATAACCGCAAACCGGTTGTAATTGTAGGTACGGTTAAAAACAAGAGCAGCGAACATATCGATCCGGTTGTTTTTATCAAAGACATGGAAAAAGCCTTTATCAACTCAGCCGTAGTTGGGGTTGTACAATCAGGTTCCGAGCGTACCGAATTGCGCGATGAACGTACCGATCAACAGGTTTTTTCATCAGAAGAAACAAAAAAACAATGGGGCCGCGAGAAAGGTGCTGATTTTATGATGAATGGAGTAATCACTTCGGTAGTGGATCAATACAAAAACAAAAAAACCATTGCCTATCAGATCAATCTCGAACTCACAGATCTTGAAACCAACGAGAAAGTTTGGATTGGTGAAAAAGAAATCAAGAAATACGTTAAAAACTAATTTCCGGTGTTGACCCATAAAGGTATACCATTCCAGCGCTTCTGGCTGCTGGTTGCCGGAATCGGAATGCTTGCATCCTGCGCAACCTATCACCAAAAAAACATGGAGTTGATGTCGGCTGTTCAGGATGGCAGGATAGATGAAGCCGGTAAAATACTGGAGAAGCCCAAAGCCGAAGGGCGTAAAAAAGACGCCCTACTGTATTATTTCAACCGGGGTACTGTGTATTGGATGTTGCGGGATCCGGTAAACAGCAATAAATATTTTCAGCAAGCTGATTATTATATCGAAGATTTTCAGAAGAATTATGTAAATGATGCATTGGGACTGCTTTCCAATCCGATGGTGGAACCATACGCAGGAGAAGGATTTGAACAAATCTTATTGCACTATTACACAACACTTAATTACATTCAACTGGGTAATTTTGAAGGTGCTTTAGTAGAATGCAAGCGCATGCAACTCAAAATGCAGCGTATCAACGATACGTACAAAGGAAAAAACAGCTATAAGCGTGATGCTTTTGCTCATCTGCTAACTGGCATTATTTACGATGCGCAAAAAAATTACAACGATGCTTTTATTGCTTACCGTAATGCATACGAGGTTTACCGCGATGATTACAAGGGTCAGTTAAACACTGCCATTCCGGAACAACTCAAATACGATTTGATACGCACGGCTTATCGTACCGGTTTTTACGATGAAGTCAGAATGTACGAATACGAATTTGGACGGAAGTATCAGCCTGCCTGCGATAGTTGCGGTTCCTTACTGGTTTTTTGGAACAATGGTCTTGGGCCTGTGAAAGATGAATGGAGCATTAATTTCTTCATTGCTCCGGCCGGAGATAATGCGGTAGTGTTTTATAATCCGGAGTTGAATATCCGCATGCATTTTCCCACCAGCGATGAACATCAGAAAAAGGATTTATCGGATCTGAAAATAATTCGGGTGGCTTTTCCCAAATATGTAACGCGTGAACCATTGTTTACAGGAGCACTGCTGGCAATTGACAGCCTCCCTGCCGACACTGCAGGATTTCAAATGGCAGAGCCTATTAATGCCATTGCGTACAAATCATTAAACGATCGCATGATGAAAGAATTTGGCGAAGCGCTGTTGCGATTGGCGATCAAACAAATTACCGAATCACAGGTAAAGAAGAAGAATGAAGGGTTGGGAGCGGTTGTAGGATTGATCAACGCCATTACAGAGCAAGCCGATACGCGAAACTGGCAATTATTACCATATGCCATTTATTATAAAAGAATAACGTTACCGGCAGGTAAGCACCAGGTGATTTTGCAACCGCAGGGCGGGGATGTAGCCAACGCTTCCAGATCAGCCGATGTGCTAATTCAACCGGATGAATTAAATATTCAATTCTTTTACAACCAGCAATTCAAAAAATACAGCAAGAACTAAATTATTGCTGCAGATATTCTTTTACGCATAACGATTTCCAACCCAAACAAAACGACGGGTTAGAAAATCAGAGGTAGTTAAACTAGCATTTCCTGCAGCATTTCCACCAGTAACATGGAAATCACTGAAAGCAGCATGGGAATTAATCAATGCAGCGCCGGTAAAATTGAAAGAAACCGGAACAAACACACTATTCATTGCTTCCGCAATTTTATCCATAACTGACTGATCGGTTGTATAGGCTGCACATGTCAAAGCTCCTTTTTCAGATGCCAGTTCGCGTGCCAGTTCAACAGAGTCTGCTGTATCGTTTGTTTTAATCAGATAGGCAATAGGACCAAAACACTCCTGATTGTAAAGAGCTTTGTCTTTCCTATCCAGCACGATTAAGGTTGGTGTGGCAATGCGCGCATCTTTGAATTCAGCATTTTCGATGCTTTTTGAGGCAAGGGCAACCTGTCCACCGCCTTGTTGTGTGTCGGCTATACGTTTAAAAGTAAGTTCTGATTGAATAGCGCCCAGGGTGGGAGCTCCGGCTTTGGGATTATCCACCAGACCGCTGACTGCTGCACTGATCGCTTGTACGGTTTCATCGAAAGAAAGTATGCCCGTTTCAGTTTTGATTCCCTGTGCCGGAATGAAAATATTTTGAGGAGCCGTACACATCTGACCGGAATAGAGGGAAAGCGATAAAGCCAGATTTTGTAGAACCGGTTGAATATCTTTTACCGAATCCAGGATAACCGAGTTTACGCCGGCTTTTTCAGTAAACACCGTTTTGTTTAGTGATTCAACGTATTTACCAAACTCGGAGCCTCCTGTATAATCAACCAATGCAATGGCAGGGTGTTCAGCCAATTGTTTGGTTATTGGTTTGGCAGACGAATCCACGGACAACTGTACAATATTGGCATCCTGTCCATTTTCAGAAAGGGTTTTGCGTATTTCTGCTACAACTATGGCAATCGGAAGAATGGCTTTGGGATGTGGTTTTACAATACAGGGATTTCCTGTTATGAGGTCAGCGAAAATCGCCGGTACAGAATTCCAGATGGGGAAAGTAGAACAGCCAATCACTAATCCGGTTCCTTTGGGCAAAGCTTTCCAGGTTTTGTGTAATTTCAGGTCGAATTTTCCCATGGGCTTAATCCAGTCGGTAGCCGAAACATAGCGGGTCAGTTCGGCGAATCCGGTGGCAATGGCTTCCAGGGCGCGGTCGTTGGAGTGCGGACCGGAGGCCTGAAACGACATCATGAACGATTGACCTGTGGTATGCATGGTAGCGTATGCAATATCAAAAAAGCGGGATTTAATGCGTTCCAGCGACTCAATCAAGATACCGGCGCGATCCTGAACAGGTGTATTCTCCCAAACGGCTTGAGCAGTCTTACTATTTTGAATCAGGGTTTCAACAGAAAGTTGCGGATAGCGCACACCTATGCCTAATTGGAGGAATGGAGAAATTTCTTCACCGATCCAATCCGATTCTCCGGAAGTTTGGAGTTCGGTAAAATTATTATTCATGGCAGCACTTATATATGCACGCGCAAGTTCATCCGATTTTTCATCGTAGGCTTTGGGAGATTCGGGGTAAGGAGTATAATAAGAACGGGCATGGATAGCATGAATAGCGTCGTTCAGGAGGGATTCGTGTTTCTGATACAGGTTCATAAAGTGGGTAGTATTTTTTGTCAGGGTGCGAAGTTATTGGATATTATCGGGATATCCGAAATTGAAAACACGGAGGAAGAATTGATTTTTTAGACTTGAAACACAAGGGACTGTGAACGGTGATGGAAATAAATTAGCGTGACAAAGAAATTGCCATACATTTGCACCCCCTTAACGAAATGAATGGTGCGGAAAGATGTTGAGGAAAGTTCTTTAAAGTGATGTGTGTGGATAAAGATTTTTAAAAGATTTCTTGCCAGTTTTAAAAACCCCATTACCTTTGCAACCCCGATTTGATCTACGACTGAATGCAGTTGTAAGTAAAAGAGGAAAGTTCTTTGGATAATGTGATAACCTGAAAAGTTTTTTTAAAATAGTTCTTGACAGATTTAAAATAACACATACCTTTGCGACCCCTTTAGGAAATAACCTTACAATGTTTAGGTGAAATAAAAGAGGAAGTTCTTTGGTATCAGATGTAAATAAGATCAGTTAAAAATTCTTTAAAAAGTTCTTGACAGATTTAAAAAAGCACATACCTTTGCAACCCCGATTTCATTATCGGGAAAGTTAAAAAACATATCATCGCCGTGAGGCGCAAACGGATATACGTTCTTTGAAGTTTTGAGATAGCGAACACTTGTCAAATTTTGATTAAGTTTCAAATCCTTGAATGCCAAATATCAAATAATCTTTTACTATGAAGAGTTTGATCCTGGCTCAGGATTAACGCTAGCGGCAGGCATAATACATGCAAGTTGAACGGGATAAGTTGTAGCAATACGACTTTGAGAGTGGCGCACGGGTGCGTAACACGTATGCAATCTACCCCCATCTGTGGAATAGCCTCTCGAAAGAGAGATTAATACCACATAATATAGTGAATAGGCATCTATTTACTATCAAAGCTCCGGCGGATAGGGATGAGCATGCGGCTGATTAGGTAGTTGGTGAGGTAATGGCTCACCAAGCCAACGATCAGTAGGGGGTCTGAGAGGATGTCCCCCCACACTGGTACTGAGACACGGACCAGACTCCTACGGGAGGCAGCAGTAGGGAATATTGGTCAATGGGGGAAACCCTGAACCAGCCATGCCGCGTGCAGGATTAAGGCCCTATGGGTCGTAAACTGCTTTTGTACGGGAAGAAATCACATTACGTGTAATGTGTTGACGGTACCGTGAGAATAAGGATCGGCTAACTTCGTGCCAGCAGCCGCGGTAATACGAAGGATCCAAGCGTTGTCCGGATTTACTGGGTTTAAAGGGTGCGTAGGCGGACTATTAAGTCAGTGGTGAAAGCTTGCAGCTTAACTGTAAAATTGCCATTGAAACTGATAGTCTCGAATATAGTTGAGGTGGTTGGAATGTATCATGTAGCGGTGAAATGCTTAGATATGATACAGAACACCGATTGCGAAGGCAGATCACTAAACTATTATTGACGCTGAGGCACGAAAGCGTGGGGATCAAACAGGATTAGATACCCTGGTAGTCCACGCCCTAAACGTTGCATACTCGGTTTTAGCGATATACCGTTAGGACCCAAGCGAAAGCGTTAAGTATGCCACCTGGGAAGTACGTCCGCAAGGATGAAACTCAAAGGAATTGACGGGGGCCCGCACAAGCGGAGGAGCATGTGGTTTAATTCGATGATACGCGAGGAACCTTACCTGGGCTTGAATGTGAGTGACCGCTGCCGAAAGGTGGCTTCCCTTCGGGGCACAAAACAAGGTGCTGCATGGCTGTCGTCAGCTCGTGCCGTGAGGTGTTGGGTTAAGTCCCGCAACGAGCGCAACCCCTATCTTTAGTTGCCATCAGGTTATGCTGGGGACTCTAAAGAGACTGCCTACGTAAGTAGTGAGGAAGGTGGGGACGACGTCAAGTCATCATGGCCCTTACGTCCAGGGCTACACACGTGCTACAATGCATGCTACAAAGGGTTGCAACATGGCAACATGAAGCTAATCCCTAAAAAGCATGCTCAGTTCGGATTGAGGTCTGCAACTCGACCTCATGAAGTTGGATTCGCTAGTAATCGGATATCAGCAATGATCCGGTGAATACGTTCCCGGGCCTTGTACACACCGCCCGTCAAGCCATGGAAGTTGGGAGTGCCTGAAGTCCATCACCGCAAGGAGTGGCCTAGGGCAAAACCAGTGACTGGGGCTAAGTCGTAACAAGGTAACCGTACCGGAAGGTGTGGTTGGACCACCTCCTTTCTAGAGTTTCAAGGATTTGAATTGTTCGCTATCTTAAAAATTTCAAAATTGTTCTTTTTTTTTTAAAAAGCTGTAGGGAAACCAATAGCTAAATCAGGAAGAAGCTAATAACCTTCTTGAGTTGGCAGATGAATAGTCTCGTAGCTCAGTTGGTTAGAGCGCTACACTGATAATGTAGAGGTCGGCAGTTCAAATCTGCCCGGGACTACACAGCTACTGGAATTGGCTCACCTGGCTAAAGCTTTCCGAATTGTCGGGAGGTGAACAGAAATGAGTCTAATATGCCAACATCAATTGGAAAATTAGCTCACCTGGCTAGAGCATCCCGAATTGTCGGGAGGGTCAACAGAGATGAGTCTAATAAACCAAAACAATTGGGGAATTAGCTCAGCTGGCTAGAGCACCTGCCTTGCACGCAGGGGGTCAACGGTTCGAATCCGTTATTCTCCACCATCGTCCGACGTAGCCATGCGAAGTCGGATATTTTTAAAGTTCCGATATCTTAAAAGTATCGGAGGAAACAAGGCGAAAGCCTTGATGTTCTTACACATAGGATTGTTAGCCAATTGGGGCTAGATTAAACCGCCCGGCGGGATGATCGACGGTTCGAAACCGTAATTTTCCACATTGTTCGATGGATCTTTCGGGTGAAATCGGGCCATCTATTAAAGTTACGACTTTAGTAGGAGCGTTCTTTGACATATTGAAAGAAAACACAATTTTACATTAAAAAACTTTAGGATATTAAATCATTAAGTTACTAAGAGTGTATGGGGGATGCCTAGGCTCTCAGAGGCTAAGAAGGACGTGCCAAGCTGCGATAAGCTACGGGGAAGTGCTGAGAACTTTTGATCCGTAGATTTCCGAATGGGGAAACCCGTCCCTTTATGGGACTTAAAGCTAACCCGCTGAACTGAAACATCTAAGTAAGCGGAGGAAGAGAAAACAAATCAGTGATTCCCTAAGTAGTGGCGAGCGAACGGGGAACAGCCCAAACCGATAATGTTTCGGCATTGTCGGGGTTATAGGACTGCAACATGGAATATAATAACGAAGTTGAAGTGCATGGAAACGCACATCATAGAGGGTGATAATCCCGTAAACGTATTTTATTATTACCTAGCAGTATCCTGAGTAGCGCGGGGTCGGAGACGCCTTGCGTGAATTTGCCAGCACCATCTGGTAAGGCTAAATACTACTGAGAGACCGATAGTGAACTAGTACCGTGAGGGAAAGGTGAAAAGAATCTCGAACAGAGAAGTAAAAAGAACCTGAAACCATACACTTACAAGCGGTCGGAGCCCTTTAGGGGGTGACGGCGTGCCTTTTGCATAATGAGCCTACGAGTTACTCCTCACTAGCAAGGTTAAGTCCTGATGGGACGCAGCCGCAGCGAAAGCAAGTCTGAATAGGGCGCATAGTTAGTGGGGGTAGACGCGAAACCTGAGTGATCTACCCATGAGCAGGATGAAGGTGCCGTAACAGGTACTGGAGGTCCGAACTGGTGAACGTTGAAAAGTTCTCGGATGACTTGTGGGTAGGGGTGAAAGGCTAATCAAACTGGGAGATAGCTCGTACTCCCCGAAATGTTTTTTGGAACAGCCTCGAGTAAGAGTGTCGCAGAGGTAGAGCTACCAATTGGGTGAGGGGGTGTCAAAACCTACCGAGCTCAGATGAACTCCGAATACTGCAGACATGTTTCTCGGGAGTGAGCCCTTGGGTGCTAAGGTCCGAGGGCGAGAGGGAAAGAACCCAGACCATCGGCTAAGGTCTCCAAATCTAAATTAAGTTGAACTAACGTGGTCCAATCGCTAAGACAGCTAGGATGTTTGCTTGGAAGCAGCCATTCATTTAAAGAGTGCGTAACAGCTCACTAGTCGAGCGATCGGGCGTGGATAATAAACGGGCATCAAATTTAGTACCGAAGCTATGGATTTCTACCATCCGGTAGAAGTGGTAGGGGAGCATTCTAACAGCTGCGAAGGTGTGTCGTAAGGCATGCTGGAGCGG
>Ga0172379_10000505_pt1 | contig 95967 bp, 64 predicted proteins | sample GrowelOW334metaG_FD_119756 | JGI IMG/M metagenome (GOLD analysis project Ga0172379, IMG submission 119756) | Groundwater microbial communities from an aquifer near a municipal landfill in Southern Ontario, Canada - Groundwater well OW334 metaG | ecosystem: Environmental > Aquatic > Deep...
CCGCAATTATCTCTTTTGAATTCGGAATACTATTTATTTCAGACTCATATTTCTGATTAATAAGTTTTCGGGTCACTTCAAATTCTTTTCCTTTGGAAGAAGTCATCGTTGAACCGTCATTGTACCAATTTACCTGTACTGTATTTTCTTTTACATGTTTGAATTCGGTAACAGAAGAAAGTCGGAGCCAGAAATCCCAGTCCTCAAGTACAGGAAGACTTTCATCAAACAAACCAACCTTCGTCACCAAAGATTTTTGAAACACAAAACAGTTAACCGGGGCAATGTTGCCGACCAAAAGCTTATTGCGGTTATAATCAATTGAATAGGGAATAGATTGAGCTTGTAGCGTAAAAACTTCCCCAACTTTTATATAAGAATTTCTTACAGCATCGGAATAAATCACCCTGTGTTCATCACTCAAATTGTTCAAAGCAATTTGTAAATGATTTGAATAGAAAAGATCATCGTCATCAAGTAGCGCGATATATTCTCCATTGGCTGCTTTAATTCCGGTGTTTCTTGAAGCGGCAAGTCCTTTATTGGTTGGATGGTTGATAAGTTTTATTCGCCTATCGCTAAACTGTTCAATGATATCTGTAACATTTTCACCTGCATCATTGACTACAAGGACTTCAATATTTTTATAGCTCTGCTCAAGAACACTTGAAATTGCTTTTTTTAATTTATCAAGACGATTGAAAGTAGGTATTATAACTGAGATCAGTGGTTGCTCTTTACTTGTAAAAACTAAGAACGTCGATTTATATTTAGTGTAATCCAGCTTTTGCAATTGAGCTTTTTTACCATAATGCAATCGAACTTTTACTGTCTCATTCCGCATCTCATCGGTATGCCGGTGTTCTACGCTATTATCTGAAAGTAAATAGAGTCCAAGCCTTTCCGGTATATGTTTGAACTGAACTTTCTCCGAAATTCTAAGCCACCAATCATAATCACCGGCTACTTTAAGTGATTCATCAAAGAAACCAAATTTTTCATGCAAAGACTTTCTCCACATCGGTTGTGGCCCAACGCAAGCACAATGGATTAACTGTAGCCGGTCGAATTCCAACCATTCGAAATAACCGGCTGCATCATGGTCATCAAATGTCTGGTTTTCTTTCTTTGTTACAAATTGATCAGCATAAACGAGACCAATTTTTTCATTTGCGTCTAATTCATGTGCAAAAATTTCAAGTGCATCTTTTCTATGACGGTCATCAGTATTAGCATTGGTTACATATTTTCCTGCGGCAATTTTGATTCCTCTATTCCATGCTTGGTAAACGGTTTCCCGTTCCGTTTTAGTGTACTTGATATTTGCGAACTGACTCTGGTATTCTTTTACAATCTGTTCTTCATTCTGGGTTGAGCCTGAATTGACTATAACAATCTCTAGTTCACCTTTTTTATATAATGTTTGGTTGATAAGATCATCTAAACATCCACGCAGAAATTTTTCCGAATTATATGTTGATACAATCGCGGAGACTTTAAATTCTTTCAACTTTTTTGTTTCACCTTTTTTAATTTCGGAAATTCTCATCAAAGTGTTTTCATGTTGTGGATAAATACTTCTTATTTTTTCAAGCATTACAAGCGCATCATCCAATTTGTTAAAATGGATTAATAAGTCTGCAAGATGCGATCCAATAATCCAATGGTTCATTCCGTGTGAAAGAGCCAAAGAAAAAGCCTCGAGCGATTTATGATAATCGTTTCTATTTAAATAGCTCAAAGCTAGGACATAATAATAGTAAGGATATACCCGTTCATTATGTTGGTCAACAGTTTTCGGCAGTAAATATTTTTGGGCGTCTATCGAACCAACAATTTTCTCTGTCTGCTTAATTAATTCTTCATTTGCTTCAAAGCCCATCTTCAATTGAGAAAAGAGTTCGTCATAAGCTTTACTGAACAGTTTATCGGTTTTAATTTTATGAAATAAGTTATCAACCGATCCAAGATTCGGTTGCGGTTTTTGAGGTATCGGGTTATACGTTTCCAAATAACTACTTATTCTTTTGGCAAGTAGTTCGCCACTCAATGTCCATGAGAATTTTTTAGCGTTTTCTAACCCTGTTTTTATATATTTTTCGCGAACTTCAGGTTTTTCCACCTTTACCAGGGCGTTTTTCAAACCTTCTACATCATCTTCCTTAACAAAAATTGCCGCTTCACCGGCTACTTCCTTTAATGAAGAATTTTTGCAAGTGATTACAGGGCAACCTGATTTCATCGCTTCGATTATGGGAAGCCCAAATCCCTCATATTTTGAAGGATAAACCAATGCAACCGCTCCCGAATATGCAGTCGAAAGTTCGTCAACTGTAAGATATACTATTTGATATTTTGCTTTACCTAAAAGTTTTTTAATATCCAGTTCTAATTCTGGACTGCCACCGGTAAAAAGAATTTCAAAGTCATTTTTATTTTTTAATTTAGAAAATGCTGCGGCAAACTGAATTACGTTTTTATATAAATTGCGGTTACCCGAAATAATAAAATATGGTTTTTCAATCTTGTACTTTTTCTTGAAAGCCGCTACCTCTTCTTCACTCTTATGTGAAAACTCATCCGACACGGCATTATAAATAATACTAACATCTTTATTTTTATTTTCAGGGTAGAATTTCTTTAGATCCCTTGCGGTGGATTCGGATACCGATAGATATGCAAAAGCTTTTTGAATAGCCTCTTCTTTTGCGCTCCATTCCGATCCCTCCCATTTAAATAATTCGGGAATAAAATCATGCAGCATAAGAAGAGACGGCGTGTGTTCAGTGTACGTATAGTAAGTTGAAATGAATAGCGCCGCATTGTTTTCGAAGCAAATCTCATCCAGATAACAAACCTCCGAAGTCATCACTTCATAATCATAAAATAATGGAATTGAAATCTTTTCAATCCCAGGTATATCGGGGGCAGTGTTGCCTCTATCAAGTAGTAAAATATTATTTTCTTTTTTACCAAGCTCAGTCAACAGCGAAGTCCAAACTCTGCTTATACCTAACGGTTGATTTTTTTGTAGTTGAAATATGATACCATCGACAACAATTTTTGAGGTTTTTGAAGCTAGTCTTGTAGCACCTTTTAATTCACCGGCAATTTGAGCTTCGGCAAAATTATTTTCAATCCAACCAAGCATCTCATTCATTCTATGCTTTATTGTGTGGTTATTTAATACTTTTTGATAACCAGCTTCAGCAATTTGTTCAGAACTTTCCGGATCGTTTAAAATGGTTTCAATTGAACTTAGCAACTCTTCCGGTTTATCTGCATCATAATTTATGATGTCAACTCCATCAGTAAACAGTTTGTTGGATTTTTCACCTAAAATTTTATTTTGAAAAAACACTGCCCCGCTTGCCATTGCTTCAAACGGTCTAACTACCATAGTTGGAGAGAGTGAAGGAAGTCCAAGAACAATTTGATAATTGTTCATTGTACTTATAAAATTGAGAGCCCGCTCTTTTGTAGTACCTATTTCTTCTTCATAGGAATCAAAGATTTCGGTTTTATTAAAGTTCTTTAATGTGTCAATTAACTTTCTTCTTTGAGAATATGTTCCTTCGTAATAAAATGGGGTTGTCTTTCCCTTGAAAAAACTTTTGGAAATTCTTTCCGCATATTTTTTAGGCTGAGGGAAAAGTTGTTCATCGATTGCAAAGGGCTGCCATAAAATAGGTTTTCCGTACTTTGAAAATAATTCTTCATCAATCTCATGAGCAAAAACAACAGCATCCGCCGACTTCAACGCGTTATCTACAGCAGTAATATTATCATTCCACCAACGAGCATCTTTTTTAATGGTTGGGTTATTCATACATTCAAATGAGAATAAAATTTTTGTCGAATTATTTGCTTCCCATCTTTTCTGCCAGTCCACATTGTTATGAAGATATTGGGCATGCCAATCAGTATTCATCAAAAGGATAAAATCGGAAGTTGGATTTTTTAAGTACTCAAATATTTCTCTGTTGCTATCATTCTGATTTACGTAAAATGATTTATTAAAAACACCGTAGTGTTTCAATGCTTCGGCATACCCTTCCCGCACAAACCAACTATGACCTTCCGGCATTACAATATCTATCTTCGGTTTAGATCCTAGTGATCTAACAATATTTAGTGTTTTCTTTTCGTTAGATGATTCAACACTCTTACTTTTAACGGTGGGTAAAAATATTTTCCCATTCCCCTGTTTTGGAATACACTCATTTGTATTTAATAATTGCTGCATAACCTGGTAAAACTGCATTCTGATTTTTTGTGAGAATTCAGTAACGTTTATCCCAAGGTGATCGTTGACTTCTTTCTCTTGAAGAACATTAAAAAACTCAACCAGAAGACCCGGAGTCATTTGAAGCTTAGAATGTTGGTGTATTATTCCCCACTGCTCAACCCAGCGCTTTAAGCCACCTGTTTTGGTTTTAATATCATCATACCACCGGTATGCAGAGAGCTCTTCATTAATTGTTGTAACTGAAAATTTACTTGCAATCCTTAGCCAATATTCAAGATCCATCGCATAGAAAAGCGATACATCCAAATATCCAACTTCCTTAATAGCTTTAGCATTAACAAAAGTGGATGGCTGGAGAATATAATTTGATCCCCTCAATAGAGTTTGATAATCGAAGATAATATCATGTGAATATCTTCTGATTTTCTTTCCACTTCTATCAGCCACAGCACCATTTCCAATATACAAGCCAGCATCGGGATCCGACAAGTACATTTCGGCGATAAGATTTAACGCACCGGGGAAATAGTAATCGTCCGAATTAATCCACGCAACAATTTCGCCGGTAGCCTTTTTAAATCCTTTATTTATTGCGTCAGTTTGCCCGTTATCTTTTTCGCTTACCCAATAAGTAAGATACTTCTCATACTTTTTTATTATTTCAACACTATTATCGGAAGAACCTCCATCAATAATGATATATTCTAGATTTGGATAATTTTGATCGAGTACACTTTTTATCGTGTCTTCAAGAAACTCACCCTGATTATAAGAAGGAGTGATGATACTGATGCGTGGCAATTTTTCGTTATGTGTATCACCAATCGTTGGAATAGTCCGGGCAGACTTGCCCGAAGTTTTGAAGGATTGTTGATTCTGTACATCATGTAAATTGAACTCAGCTTCTAAGAGACTGAGTATTTCCGTCTTTTTTTTCTGATCGGCATAATCCTTAATACTACTGACATCTTTATTATATGATTTCCATGCATATTCATTTCTTATTGAAGATAAATTCAGTCCTTCATTATTCTCGATCATCCGGCTTTCAAAATTGATAATTGTATCACCATCACAGGGTAAAATTTGGGGAGCTTCATTCCAATGGATTATTTCTTTTTCAATTGCTGCTGCGGCTTCTTGGTTATACTTATCCATAAACATTAAAGCTTTCTGATCACCGTGGTTTCTCCATCCGGCTATAAGTGCGTTGAAACTATAGAGATCTGTATGACGGAAAAAACGCATCCATAATTCAAGATCACCGGCTAAATCGAGATTTGTATCTAAGTGCCCCCCTGCTTTTTCCCACAAAGAACGTTTCCAGAAAGTACTCTCTTGTTGAATAAAAGGATCATTATATTTTTTAGCTAACAATCTCTCTCTTGTCCACCTCGGCATAATTTCATGAATGCCTGTGAGTTCTCCTTCTTTATTCCAGAATGAGGGTCTACCGGTTACCCATTCAACAGTTGGAAAAAAAGTAAACAAGTAAGCTATTTTGTAAAGTGCATTCGGATGTAATTTATCATCTGAATTTAACCAACTCATTATTGAACCGGTTGTTTTTTCAAATCCCGTCTGAATTGCCTTATACTGCCCCCCATCAGGTTTACTCTGCCAGTAACTTAAAAACTTCTCATACTTCTTTATTATCTCAACGGAATTATCAGAACTTCCACCATCCATCACTACATATTCCAAGTTAGGATAGTTCTGACTTAATATTGAATCGATACACTCTTCCAGATATTCTCCTTGATTAAAGGAAGGAGTTACTATTGAAATTTTGGGAAATTTATTTTTGTCTTTGATAATAGGAACGAACGGAGATTCCACTTTTGGGGTTGCCGTTTTTTGCCAAAAAATGTTGTATGAAAGTGGTCGGCCAAATTCTTCGTATGATTTATCTGTGTACTTGTGCCAATAATATTCATAGGAATCCTTTGACATTACATAGAGATCATCATCTTTCGAAATATCTTCAAATGGAATAAACTCATTTAATGTTTTGGTCTTGTTGAAGAGATATGGCAATAGTCCGTTTGTCCATGTCGTTTCTTTTTGCAGAACTACATCAAAACAATGGAAAGAATAGCCTCCGGGTTTTAAAACGCGATCTATGTCTTGCAATATGTTTTTGTATGTTTCTTCATTTTCAGGAACATGTTCTAAAGCTGAAATACTAAACACACAGTCAAAATAATTCTCCGGTAAATCTGGATTAAAGTTCCCTATATAATCCAGAACAAGCTGAAAACCTTTTTTATCGTTGATGGCTGTAGGACCGTTTCCGTTTCCCTCGAACTTATCGATATTCCAGCATTCGTAATCATTTTTCAAAGATTCGATAACACGGGAATTCCCTCCTCCTATCTCTAATATCTTTGAACCGACAGGAACATTGTTCTTTATAAAATTAAATGCAAGAAGATCCTGATAAACTTTTAAATCACATTTATCCGGATCAATAGTATTAAACCCCGGCAACTTTTCAAATACATTAAAATGATTCTTTTTAGAAAAAGTGTATGCATTCCACTTATCGGTTTTCAAATTTATCATCGTTTTTCCCCCTGATTGCTCTGCATACTTCCGGCTCAGAATTTCATTATATTTTTTCAAATACGCATTTGCTTGAATTTGTAAATCGTAATGCTTGACTGCAAATTCTCTACAAGCGTTTCTGAGGAAATCATTACTGTTGTTTCGAAGTGTCCAGCTAATTCCTTCACCTAAATCCTTGATATCACCTTCATCGGCAAGATAGCCTGTCTTCTTATGCGAAATCATATCAGGCATTCCACCTATATTAAAAGCGACTACGGGCGTACCGCATGCAAGTGATTCCAAAACTGTATTGGGTAGATTGTCTTCAAGTGAGGGTAGTACAAACACATCCGCTAAGCTATAAACCAATGCTAAAGTATTCTCTGAATTTATTGTCCCAAAATTCAATATTTGATATTTACTTTGTATTGGAGTTCCCGGAGGAAGGTCACCAAAAATTCCAAGAGCAACATCACCTTCGTTATGATCTGCTAGTTGTTCAAGTGTATCTAGCAATAACGAAAAACCTTTTCTGTGATTCATTACATCGTTTGCTCCAAACAAAATAATTTTTTTGCTAAGCGGAATATTTAATTTCTGCCGCAATTCATCTTTCTCATAAACCTTAAAAACGTCTAAGGGAAGACCATATGGAATTACATCAACCTGGAATTTTGAAAATAAAGAACTTCTTTTCGCTTCATCTCCAAGCCATTTACTCGGAGTAACAACGTTTATTTGTAGTTCCTTATATGCTTCTCCTTTTTCTCCGAAAGAATAATACGATTTATCTTTTTGACTAATGGAACCGAGCTGCGGACACGCATTACAACCATTTAAAAACTTATTACATTTGCCTGTGTAGTGACACCCACCCGTAAAAGGATTCATATCATGCAAAGTCCATAAGATATTTTTCCCTTTAAGCGACAATGGTAATTCTTTAAAATTAATCATCCCTGCAACCCAGTGAAGATTAATGATGTCAGCTTCTGCTATTTCTTTTACAAGATCAAGTCTCACCGTGCATGAATTGTCAGTGAAAATCTCCAGCCCTTTCACCCTACCGGGATATTCCTTCAGCATATCCGCCCAATATTTCCACATCAGCTTCATGCGTGATGAACTATATGAGTCGGGAGAGTTACAATAAGAACTCTCTTTTGGTTGGTTATCGGGAATGACTTTTACGGAAGGGTCTTTACTTTTTTTATCAAGAACAATAAAAGTAGATTCAACTCCAATTGCTTGTAATCCTTTATGAAGACGGTATGCCGCATTACCGGCGCCGCCAAAATCTTGTGTACAGAGATGAACTACTTTCATTTTATTGCTTCCATAAATAACGAATCCGGTTTTCTGATTGAATTATCTGGTTCTATATCTAAATTGTATTTATTAAAATTCGGTATCATCGATTCAAAAGCAGTAGTTACTTTTATATTTGTAAACCCGGCGTCCTTTAATAATTTGCTTAGCGAATAACGATCATACATCCACTGATGTACCTCTCCCGAAAGTCTGAATTTACCTATCTTCGTCGGATCAGGCTCTTTACCGTTCCCGTTATTGTTTTGTCCTCGATTTTTTCTAACTGAATTAATAACATCTTTTGCTTCGGAACCCATTCTTGCAACCACAAATGCTTCCGCGGGAATTTCCTGCTGTTGCCAGTATTTTAGCATTTCACCACCAGAATAGTTCCTCACGGTTTGGTCGAATAATTCCAGCATGATCCAATCATATTTAGCTTGTGCATTAAGATCACCGGTTAAAGATTTTCCCATTAAGTCAAGGTAGTATTTAGCTATTTGTTCTAAATCCGGAACAACAACCCTGATAATGCCCCCTTTCCGCAGAACATTAAAACAGTTCTTTAAAAATTTTGGAGCGAAAGCTTTTTGGAAATGTTCAAGTATATGGGAATGATAAACAACATCAAATGAACCATCGCTAAAAGGAAGTGGATTTTTAAGATCAAGTTCCATAACTTCTTTACTATAAGAAACGAAGTCGACATTTACCCAATCTTTATGGAACCGGTTCCCGCAACCTAAGTTTAGCAGTTTATTAAAATTGCCTTTATTTAAATCTTTAGATAAAATTGTCTTATATACATCTAATGCCGTTGCTTTGTAATTTGGCTCTCTCTTTTCCGGACTGGTAGTTTTGGGGATAGGATTACTTTCCTGTAAGTTATGTTTGTTAACAAAGTGCTGCAGCAATTGTTTGTTTATAACAACATCAGCCGGGTAAACACTGGGCTTGTTCAGCGCCATAACTGTATCGAATTTATTTGTTTTACCGCAGTGAACCCCTGTACCATCAAGTCCGATGTTTGCGATATGAGATTTAGTCGGATAAATATAGACCCCATTGTTAAGATAGACCGAAAGCAACCAGCTCATGGTCCATACATCTTTCAGACTACCATTTCTCATTTGCTCGAACATTACCGGGATATCATCGCCACCCTGGTTTATATCAACATTCTTCTTTAGTAATTCATCATTAAGAAAATTCAGATCATTTATTTTGTGTTTCCATGCTCGTTTCCAAGTAGCCCATCCCCAGCTTCCAATCCTCGGACAAAAGTATAGATCATTAGGATATTCACTTAGTATTTCGTTTGGAATCGGGATTGAGTACCCTGAAATACCGTAAATCTTTTCATTCTTTTCGTACTTATTCAGGCAAGTGTACATAAAATCAAAGAAATATTTTTGCGGAACACAATCATCTTCAAGTAGAACAAGTCTGTCATATTTCTCAAATACCAAATTGGCGGCGGTAACAATTGATTTAGCCAAACCTTGATTTTCAGTTTGATAAACCACTTTGGGGTGAGTCCAATCAATAGATTTAATAAGATTGCGGACTGCATTTACCTCTTCAATATTTTTAGGTGTCTTTGGTGCGTCGCAGAAAATGTATAAATTTTTTATATCGTTTTGTTTCAGAGAGTTCAAAACTTGTTGAGTGTGCCATGGTCTATTATAACAAATTAAAATAACAGGAACATCATTTGTGCGATCGTTTTCGTTTTTAAGTCCAATTAAATTAGTATTTGTTTGATATACCTTATCCGGGTTTATATTTAGACTCAAATTTGATGATTCGGCCGGACTCTTAATTAGATCAATTACGAAAGACATGGGCCGCCTTGGACTCTGAACTCTTTTATCATTATCAGGCGTTCTAGCAACAAAGCCTTTAGAGTAATCAATGTTATTTAACACTGAAGATCCATCAGAGTTATAATAATGAAGCAAATCTACTATCCCCGATTTTACAAATTCCGTTTTTTGTAAAAGTTCTTCTACATTGGAAATAACCGGGAACCACAAATGTCCCGGGTTTTCAATAGTTCCACCTCCACCGGCATCAAAAATTATTTTACCGCTGGAATCCTTTAAAGATCTCTCGTAAAGAATATCGCAACCGTAATCAGGTATCGACAACCGGAATGTTGCTCCCGGTTTTAACACTCTATAAATTTCGTCAAACACAGCAGGAAGTTTTTCATAAGGGATATGTTCAAAAACATCTTCAGCCTGAAAACTATCTACCGAATTATCCTTCAGAGGAAAAGGATTAGTCATATCATGTAAAATATGCCGGTGATCTTTTTTCTCGATAGAAAGCCCTATCAATTTTTTGTATTCATCCCGTTCAGGAATGTCCCCCGCATAAAGTTTAAGTGAAGAATACTCCTTGATATCGTCCCATTCCATTGTTACGTTCAATTCCTTACAAAGCAAAAGTAAATTTTTATCATAAGGATTTTTTATGATTATTTTTTTTAAAAATTTTGTTGCTTCTTCAAGGCGGGACATTGCAAGATAAGATAATACTATTTTAAAAGCGGCTTCAAGCCCATCACCTGAGAACTGAAAAGCGGATTTATAATTTCTTAATGCTATTTCATAATTTTTTAACGAATAATTGATATCTCCCAGTTGATAATAAGCGTCGGAGTTCTCCGGGTCTTCGCTCAAGATTTCATAACATTTATTCTTCGCATCTTCATTGTTTTCTTCACTTTTTTTATCGCTCTTCAACTGCTTCTTAAAATTTGAAAAGATATCTTTCCATAAAGAAGCCTGCTTTTCAAATGAATACTCATCCTTTAAAAATTTACTTGCTTTAATTGCATCTACTTTATTGTATTTGTAGAAAGATTTAAAATCAAGACCAGCTATATCCGAGGTATTATAAAGCTTGACACCTTTTTCCGTAAAATGTGAAAAAGTTGCAATCTCTTTTCGTAAAAACACTTTCTTCCCCAGATAGAGAAGATTTATAGTGTTCCCGACTCCCTGTTGTCGGTTGTGATTCAAAACCACAACATCTATTGTTGATAAAAAGTCGGCATATTCTTTAAAGGGTTGGAATTTAAATAGTGGAACAAATTTTTCGCCAAATAAATCATGTCCTAAGGCGGCAACTTTTTCACCTAAAGTTTTATCTCCGTAAACAAGAGGGCAATAAATTTTTATTTTCTCATCTTTGAACTTGCTCAGTAATTCTAAAATCTCATTATGTCTGTTCGATATTGTAGATGAAGTTCCGGCTAATATGTTAATTTCGTCGGTAGTTTTTTGTTTGTTTTTTATAGTATCGAGATAATCAAAATCAATTAACGCAGGATAAATGCCATACATAAATCCCGCTTCCGTTTTGTAAACTTCTTTTGCAACATTATAATCATCCTTCACCGCCGCACTGATCATAAAAATTTTTTTGATTATTGCTTTTCTCTTTTCCTCTAATTCATAGGGATTTGTCGGGGAGCCAACCTCTCTATAAAAATTAACATCTCCTCCCCATATCACCCAATGGACTTTGGACAATAGGTGCTGGCTTTTAAAAAAGTAGTCTATAACTTGATTGAAAAATAGCCCATGAATGATTATACCGGTGCATGATTCTAGGATTCGTACTATTTCCCTATCATCAAAAGAGTTTACTTTAATACTATTAATAAAGGTATATTCCTTTGTATCATCCCACATAGCTCTTCCAACTATTAAAAACAGATGCTCAGAACTATCAAAATATTTGTTTATCATTTTGTTATGCACATATGCATAATCGGATTCAAAGACGATGTGTACAAACACCAAAAACCTCATATAATATTTGTCGGGTCTAGATATTTTTCTATTATCATGCCATGGATTTGATGACAATAGTGCTTAAATCTCAACTTTTATGGATATAACTTGGCAAATAATGGTCAATATTAGACAGTTGTTTGAAAACAGTCCTGATTAGTTCTCGGTCAGATATTTTTTATAATTTGATATGATTTAAGGAATAATTTCACGTAATGACAATTTCCAGGTATCGCAAATTTGGTGTTTGATCTTCGGAGTTAAATAATTTTTATCAGATTGTTCCTGAATCCACAAAAATATTTTGCCCGGTAATTGATGCCGACCTATCCGATAGAAGAAAACTAACCGTTTGAGCAACTGATCTTGTACTGGTTGGTTTTTTAAGGGATGTTCTTTTAAAGATTCTGTTTTTTGTTTCATCATCTAATTTTGAAGACATTTCTGTTTCCATAAATCCGGCGACAACACAATTGGATCGGATTCCCTTTTCACCCCATTCTCTTGCTGTGTTTTTTGAAAATGCTTCGAGCGCACCTTTTGTTGAAGCATACATTGCAAGCCCCTTATAGCCGGTGTGTGCAGATATCGATGAGATGTGAACAAGGCTTCCCTTTATTTGATGAAGCAGCATATTCCGCAGAACATTTTTCGTAAGTAAAAATGGAGCAATTACATTTACACGGCACATCTCTTCCAATTTTTCAAGATTGATATTTGTGATCAAATCGTCAACGGCTAACGCAGCGTTGTTTACAAATCCATGAACAGGAATATTGGCGGCAAGGAAATTTTCCTTCCAAAAAGTTTTAATTCCCGCTGTATCTGATAAATCATACCTGATGTGATTAAAATTGTCATAAAATTCTTTTGATAGTTGATCCGTATTATCATTAGCTTTTCGACTCAACCCATAAACGAAATATCCCTCTTCAAGAAGTGTTTTAGAAATTTCAAATCCCAATCCTTTCGATACTCCCGTGACCAAAATATTTTTCATACTCTTTTCAACTTTCCTGTTCTTGTAACTTCAATGGCATCAACTAGGTTTATGATCCTCGGAACCTTGAATGGTTGCAAATATTCTTGCAAATATCTTTTTAAATCTTTTTCAATAACACCCTGATTCCCAACGGTAACGTCTGCAATTAATACATTTCCTAAAACGGAATTTTTTCTACCGTAAACTCTTGAAACAATTACACCCGGATGATTGTTAATGATCTCCTCTACTTCGCCCGGATTCACTTTATATCCGCCGACGTTAATCATTTCATTTTTTCTTCCAACAAATTTAAATTGCAAATTTCGATCCGGCAAAAGCTCAACCATATCGTTTGTTTTGTACCAATCACCTTCCAATTCAAATGAATCTGATATACCGAGCATGCTTTTATGAATCAATAGTTCACCTTCAACAATCTTAACATTTTCCGCATCTTCTTCTTTGATACTAAATGTATCGCAATCAGAAGCGAATAAACTTCCCGCTTCAGTTGACGCATAAACATTGAGTATTCTGGCATTGGGAAAAATTTCAGACATACGCTGAAATAACGCTAGATTAAAATTTTCGCCACCACTCGTAATTCTCTTTATTGAATTGAATTTTCGATTACCGGGAACAAGCATGCGGTAAAAAGTAGGAGTAGCTGATATATTTGTAATATTGTATTCATCAATTAATGAGAGGATTTCACCAGATGACGGTCCAAATAAGTTTATGATTGTATCTAGATTGAAAAGCGCCTGGAAGAACACCTGTAAACCGGCAATATGTGTCGGGTTGTAAGCAAATCCCCATACATCATTCTTTTTCTTATCGGAAATTTTAACCATTCGGGAAATACTTTTTAAACTGTGGGTTATTTTTTTAGGTTGTCCGGTTGTACCGGAGGTATAAAGAGTTATCCGCCAATCTTTCGACTCTTGAACCGAATCAATGAAATTATTCTCATCTACTCTTTTATTAAAAACAACCGTTTCTCGCTTTAATAAAGAATCATCATTCAAACCGAGTTGCCCTAACTCAGATTCTTTAAAATCGTTATCCAGGAGAACAATGTTTTTTTTGTACAAAACCGATGCTGTAATCAATACAAAAATTTCAAAAATATCATCGGTATAAATAAACAACGGAAGAGACTCGACATTATTCAACCTATCGAAAAAGCTCTCGTAAGAATACTCTCTTTGTTTGAGGGGATCGAATAAAAATATTTTGTTTTTATCCATTCCCGTTATCTAATTTGTTTAATATTTCGCCTACGGTTAACACAATACCCGATTCAAAAACATCAATGCCGAATTTCATTTCGATGCGGATGGTGAGTTCCGCCAAATCGAACGAATCTAACCCAATTTCATCTCTAAGGTTTGTGGATGATTGTAAAGATGAAATTTTTTCTTTCGAATTATTTTCCAGAACCTGGTTGATAATGACCCGGAGAATTTCAATTTTCTGCGGCATAAAATTCCTTTTCGAGTTCTAAAATTTTTTGTTTCCTTTTACCGATTTCGATTCCGGGTATTCCACGATAAATTGTGAATGCATCGCAATTTTTCACTACGAGTGTTAAAGCTGAAACTGCCGAACCGGTTTCCATTACCACATTCGGCATGATGACGGAACCCGCTCCTATTATTACATGCTTTTTCAAATGAATTTTACCGGAGGTTTCTCTGCGGAATCTATCCGGGATCAGTGGGTTAGTCATCCCCAATCCCATATAATCATCCGTACTGGAATATAGCGACACACGACCGGAAATTGAGACAAAATCTTCTATTAGAATTTCACCTTTCCCAATGAGTGAAGTATAAGGTGCAATATGAACATAACACCCGATGTCTATTTTACTTGCTGCTGAAAGAATGCAAAAATCATCTATCCGGATATTGCTTCCCAATGAGATTAGATGTGGATTATATATGCTCGCTTTGTCGGAGACATTTACATTTTCACCGAACTCTTTAAATCCGATCTTGAGCAATTGTTCCTTGTTTAAATACGCCATTTTATTTCATCTTCGTATTAAATTAATTGTGCCGTCAGTATGGAAATCACAAAGTCAATCTCTTCAAATGATAATTTATAATAAAGCGGCAAACACAAAATTCTTCTCGAGATATCTTCGGATATTGGCAAAGAAGATGGCAACAGAATTTCCTTATACTGATTTACTGAAGGATAAAAATATCTCCTCGGAAAAACATTGTTTTTGTTGAGAGCCGATTCAACTTTTAGTAGTACATTTTCGCTTTCCAAAATAACAGGGAGATATGAGTAATTAGTTTCGCCAAATTTCACTTCCTGAAAACCAATTGAATTTATTTTACCCAATTGCTCACAATAATATTTGTACTTGTTTTTTCTGTCGTCAAGAACTTCGTGATAATATTTCAAATTTGCCAAACCGAGCGCGGCATGCACTTCGGTCATCTTGCCGTTAAAGCCTTCTTCAATAACCCACTTGCTATCGTCATGTCCAAAGAAACGAATTCTTTTTAATTTTTCATGAAGTTCATTATCAGCGGTTATCACTCCGCCGCCTTCGGCTGTGTTCAATAATTTTGTTGCGTGAAAACTTGTAGCCGATATATCACCAAAATTTAGCAGACTCTCGTTTTTATAAGTTGAGCCCACAGCATGAGCGGCATCATAAATCACTTTTAAATTATGCTTCTTTGCTATCCTTTCAATTTCTTCAACATCGCAGGGATTTCCAAAAACATGAACCGGTAAAATTGCGCAAGTTTTATCGGTTATTTTTTCTTCAATTTTTTTCGGATCGATGTTAAGTGTTCCAGCATCAATGTCGGCAAAAACCGGTGTACAACCTTCCCACTGTATCGCACTGACCGTTGCAATCCATGTAAACGGAGTAGTAATTATTTCACCTTTCAATTCGAGAGCTTTTATTGCCATTTGAATTGCGATTGTACCGTTAGAAACAGCAACCATGTTTTTTAATTGTAAAGCAGTAATCAATTCTTTTTCGAACTGTTGAACCAATGGTCCGTTGTGAGTAAGTATACCTCTCTCCCAAACCCCGGTTAATATTTGGTTATACTCTTCCAGTGGTGCCAGTGAAGGAGCTGTAACATAAATGGGCTTATTCATAATTTTTTTTTCTTATCTCTTCGAGCAATTTTGATTGACTAAAATTCTGCAGGATCTCTTCTTCGTAATTATTTTCTATTATTAATTTATGAAAATACTTAAGCATATTGATAAAATTATTATCCGCCGGTAATTCCTCAACAACTTTACCACTTGGCTTTTCAATAATTAGAGATGGTTTAAATCCAGGTGGAGCAGTAAATATACGCTCGGCTGTAATTTTACCTTTGCTTCCCCACAGTTCCAGATTGCACTGATAAAAATTATCGAATCCGAACGCGATTTCTGAAAACAATCCCGCATTCCGGCTTGTAAGAAAAGCGCCGCCCCATAAATCCACACCGAGTTTCTCGTCATAGTATAGTTTTGAAGATTTCACTTCGATATCTTCACCTAAAAAAAACTGACTTATTTTAACCGGATAAGCGCCTGCATCCAGCAAAGCCCCACCACCTAACTCTTTTTGATAACGGATATTATTGACATCGCTAAATGGCGGAAACCCGAACGAACTTCGAATGCTTCTTAATTGACCAATCTCATCATTGTTCACCAAATCTAAAATATATTTTAACTGCGAATGAAATCTAAACTGAAAATTCTCCATCACCACAAGTTTCTTTTCACGGGCTTTATTCATTACTTCAAGCGTGTCGGTCAATGAGCATGTTAAAGATTTTTCGACAAGAACATGCTTGCCATTTTCAAGCGATTTTAAAATCCATTCATGATGAAGTGAATTTGGAAGCGGAATATAAACGGCATCAATCAAATCGCTGTTCACTAATTCTTCATAATTATCGAAAGGGAGTGCATCGTACCGTCGTGCAATGTCTTTGGCTTTTTCATGATTCCGGCTTGCAACCCCGTTTATTTTGTATTCGGTTCTTAAAGCAGCTAAACTTGGCAGCATATACTTCTCGGCAATTTGAGCGCCGCCGATTATTCCAATTCTTACTTTTTCCATCTTAAGCCTAAATAAATGAAATCGCCGAGAGTAAACTTCTCGATTGAATATTTAAATAATTGTTAAACTTGAGAAAGACGTTCAGTTGATTTAATGTCAACCAAATATAGTTCGGGGGCAGTTCAATTGAAATTTCATTACCAGCAAAGACAATCATATTCCTATTTTGCTCTCTATAGAATCTCCCTCCCTCTTCAGATTGGAATGTATCTAGCACAACTTTTTCTTTAGGTGCATCTAGAACGTATTCTAAAAATGGGATACTTCCTGCTTTTGAATGCCGGTAATTTCCGGTCAAGCACTGAACGGTCGGCGCAAATTCGACAATGTCGTGATTTCCGCATTCCAATTTTGTCTGAACGGCAAAATGTAAGATCCCGTTGATCTCTTTACAAACGAATGCCGAGATACCTTCTTGTGCAGGTTCAACCATTGGCTGAGACCAATTGGTTACTTCTCTATTTGATATTTCAATCTCAACCGCTATTACTTTAAAATACTTATTGTCTTTGTGCCGGATTTCATCATCGGTATAAACCCACGAGTCTAACTCTTTTAAAGAGCGCTTTTTTATTTCAAGATCGTAAGTGCTTTTAAACCGGGTTATGTAAGAAATGACATCGTCAATTAAATGCAACGAACCCTGTTGTGATAATGCTGACTTTAAGAATGCCTTTTGAATTGTGAACTGTTTTTCATTGTGTCCGAGGAAATTAAAAAAATCTACCACGGAAACATCAAAACTGCCATAGGGAATTCCCGAGATTACCGTTCTTGTATCCATATTAACGAGATTGTTGACTTGTAAAAGTTTTTTTATCTGTGCCAATGTAACCCATGTATAATTATCATATACCGGCATCTCCTCTTCAACTTTGATTATAATATTCCGATTTCTTTTTTTTAGAAATCTTGCCCCTTGTTCAGATTGAAGTTGATCAAGTAAAATTTGTTCGGTTTTTGCATTCTGAAAATATTCAAGGTATAACGGCTTTTTACCTTCGTGCACCTGTGTGTAGTTACTTTTTGTAGCTTGCAGGGTTGGGGATAATTGCACATAATTTCTATTACCCGGTTCTATTTTTGCTTGCATCAAAAAATGAAGAATCCCATCGAATTCTTTTGTGATTATTCCTAAAAATCCAATCTCAGGCTGATTGATAATAGGCTGTTGCCAGCTACTTACCGATCCCCAATTTGTGCTAATTTCAATTCCGTCGATTGTAAAAAACTTACCCGATCCGTGCTGAATTACGCCCGTTTTCTCATTATAATTCCAATTTTTAAGCGATGAGAATTTTGTTTTTTGGAGCTTTACATTTACATGTTGTTTCTTTTTCTTTACCCATTTTATAACTTCTTCAACGGAAAGATACTTTCCCTCAGACGAGAACGCCGATTTCATGAAGAGCAAATTATTCCGTGCTTTATCATCCATATTTATTATATCCGACTACAAATTTTGTACATCCCGGGTCTTAATTAATTATAAGTAAAATGTTCTCTTTATAAACTTAACGAACTTTAAATACACATATGATTTCACAACCTACCCGTTGAGTACATGCAATTTTTTACCTATACGTACAATTATCATTCCATCTTTAGGATTAGAAATTTTGATTAAACAATGCCAAGTATGGTTAAGATTAAAATAGAGGACAATATTAGCCAGTTTGTTACGCGGTTTCCGTGGTTAGTAGAGCTAGCAGCGGCGCAGCTTCTTCTTTTAATTGTTCATCAACTATTTTCTTGGTCTCAATTTCAAGTTTAGAACGCTCTTTAGTTAGTTTTTCTATGGTATTTTTTAACTCTGCTATCCGGTCGTCATAATTCTCTTTGACTAATTTATCTTTATGCTCTGTCTCTTTTTTGATCCCGCTTATTTCAAGTTCTTTTTGATTTTTTAACCAATTAATTTTTTGCAGCAATTTTTGCTTAAACATTTCACGCTTCACAAACGTGGAAACTGCAATAATCACGGCTAATAAAAAACCGATCATAAAAGTAGCCAATCCCCATTTTATGCCGGCGAAAATTAGTTGTCCCAGCATTTCCTTAAACTCCATTCCACCGTTGAAATGTTGAGTAGAGTAACCGGAGCAGCCGCCGATGAAAAAAAGCAAAGAGGAAACTACTACATTATAAGTCATCATGTTTTTAAAGGAATCTACCGGGTCGTGTTTACTTTCTAATGGAATTGCCTTTATCTTCGCTTCAATTAATAAAACGTAGTCTTCTATTTTCTTTTCAATTTCTTTTATTGAGGCAGCAAGTCTATCCTTTTGTTTTGCTTTTAAAGACTCAAAATCGTTGGTAAGAAGGGTTATTGCGTACTGCTTCTCTTGAATCAGATCATCAAAGGTTCTCAGTTTGATTTTTACTTCATTAAAATATTTTTGTTTGATTGATTCATAAATTGCCAGTCCCGACTCATTAAATTTCCGCATCAGTAAACGGAGAGAATTGGTTACAAGTAAATTCTTACTATCAAGGAAATGCTCTACCAATTTTTCCATAAATCCGACGGTCCGCGTTGTTTCTTCCGTATAATACTTTTTCATATCCAAATTATTTAGCGTAGAAAGATTCGATTTTAACTTGGAAAGTTCGGGAGAATCCGAAGTGGACGAAGAGGTAAAAATTTGTTCTAACCCATCAATGATAACCGCAAATTCTCTTTGCGAAAACACATTATAGACCGCCGAATTATTTACAAAATACTTGAACATGCCGACATTGTTTTTTTGAACAGCATACTCAATCCTTTTCAGATCATATTCATACAATTCATTTACCCGAAAAATGGCAGTTTCAAATTCAGCATGTTGTACTTCTATAAGCGAAAGATAAAACTTTGCCGTTATGCCAGATGGCTTAACTCTAAGGGCATCACTAAATTTTACCTTTGCCTGTTCATTGTTCTTGTGCCTTAAAAAAGCGAAGGCTGAAAAAACGTGGATAAGATAAAGGAGTTCATCTTTATACGTTTCACTCACCTTGGTCGAATTAACAACATCGATACTTCTATTAAAAAGTTCATTTGCTTTGTCCGCATCAGCCATTGATTTTTCAAACGTGAAAATGACTGCTTTAAGGATGAGATAAAAAAAGTTGTACTTTGATGTTGATTTATCAATATAACTTAAGACCGAGTTGGCAAAGTATCTTTTCTCATTTTCAGATTTTATTACAATCCATTTGGAATAGCAATCTTTAATTAATCGATAATTATCATAGTCATTACTTTTACCCAAATAGATCCTAAGGGTATCCTCTAAATATTGCACAAGCGGAGAGTCAAAAATCCAAAAAAGGGGCGCTTCCTCAATTCGAATAAAAACTTCACTAAGATTGGCTGGAACATTTAGATGAAATAATTTAGTGCTCTCCTTAATTCTGGTTAAGAATTCGACAGATGATTTTGCTTCGAACTGAAAATATTCTTTCGCAAACATCCTGAATTTAGCGTACGAGGCCTCAAGTATTTCTTCAGACATCGGCGTGGTTTCGCTATTTATTGTGTTACTTTCGATCATTTAATCATTTTTTAAGATTTTAGTGTGGACTATATTAAGATTCTGATTTAATTATCGGACAAAATTGAAATTACTTAACCTTTAGCAAAGACGCTCAAAGACCGCGGATGAGAAGAAATATTTTGAAATCCTTTCTTTTGAAGAGAAAATGTCATAACGTTAAACTAAACTTATTTGCAAATTTATATGGGATTGATTAAAATTAATCAAATAAAAATATATTTTTAACAGTTTTTTTTTCAAGTTAAACTCAGGTAGTGATGGTATAGGAACGATGCATGTTTGATGATTTTGTATTTGAAAACCGTTTACACATATTAGGTAAAATTACCGCTGCGCTTCTTCACGAGATTAGGAACCCTCTTTCAGTAGTTAAACTAAATTTGGATTACCTAAATATGCACCAGGATGAACTTTCAGATGATTTGCTTGGTTCCATTGAAAACTCATCGCAAGCGCTTTTCCGGATACAGGCGTTGGTAGATAACCTGCTCTATTTTTCGCGTCCTAACACAAGAGACGAAAAACTTTGTTCCGTAGTGCAAATCTCAAATTATGCTTTGGATATTGTTGAAGTTGATGCCTCACGTAAAAGAAATCACATAACCAGAGAGTATGCAGCAAACATTCCAAATCTCCGTTGCGATATTAATAAGCTTCTTCAAATATTTCTTAACCTGCTTACTAATGCCGTTGAAGCCTGTAATGAGGGGGATAAAATATTTGTACGAGTCTATACTAATGCACAGCACAACATTGTTTGGGAAGTTGAAGACACCGGTGTCGGGATAAGCGAAGAGAATAAAAAAACTATTTTCGAAGATTTTTATACCAACAAACCGCAGGGAACCGGATTGGGCTTAAGCGTTTGCAGATCCCTTGCAGACGAACTTAAATCCGTACTTAATTTCGAAAGCCAGCTAGGCAAAGGCTCCAAATTCTTTTTAATATTTAATTCAAATTTAATGGTAAGTGAAAATGAAATTTAGAATTCTTGTAATAGACGATGACAATTTGGTTGGCCTTTCGTTAAACAAAGTGCTTACAAAACTGGGCTACGATGTTCAAGTATGCATGCACGCCGAAGAAGCGCAAAATAAAATTGACGAATTTGATCCTGACGTAATCTTGCTTGATATTTACCTTACCACTCACAATGGTTTAGAACTTCAGAAAACCTTTCATAAAAAATATTCTCATATCCCGGTTATCATGATCACCGGTTACGCCGATGTGAATATTGCGGTTTCGGCAATGAAATCAGGCGCTTTTGATTTTATGTTAAAACCCATCGATTTGGAACAACTTAAACTCGTCCTCCATAAAGCGTTGGAAAATGTAACCCTTAGGGCTGAAGTTGATAAATTACAAATCTTGTTGAAAGGGAATGAAGTTTCAAGGGAATTCTTCGGCAAAAACACCAAGATACAACGAATTCTTAATTCAGCAGAAAAATTAGCAAAAAGCCCCGATACTACCATTTTAATTGAAGGAGAAAGCGGAACCGGTAAAGAAGTTTTCGCTAAATTTATCTATCAAAACAGCCTTAGAAAAGAGGCGGTTTTTATCCAAATCAATTGCGCCACTATTCCAAAGGAGTTAGCCGAAAGCGAACTCTTCGGACATGAAAAAGGAGCCTTTACCGGAGCTTCTCTTAAAACAAAACTCGGCAGATTTGAACTTGCAAACGGCGGGACCCTTTTATTGGATGAGATTGGCGAACTCTCGTTAGACCTTCAGGCAAAATTATTACGCGTACTGCAAGAAAAGAAATTTTACCGCCTTGGGGCTGAAAAAGAAACATCCGTGGATGTTCGTGTACTGGCAGCTACTAATAAAAACCTCGAAGAAGAAGTAAGATTGGGGAATTTTAGAGAAGACTTGTTTTACCGTTTGAACGTTGCAAAAATTACCGTTCCCCCGTTACGAGAAAGAAAAGAGGATATCCCGATGCTGGCTTATTCTTTCTTAAATGAATTTTCCGTCAAGTTTAATAAAAAAATATCGCGGATATCTTCGGAGGTTATTTCAAAGTTTCAAGAATACCCGTGGAAGGGAAATATACGCGAACTTCGGAACGTTATGGAGAGAGTTGTTCTTTTAACCGACGCTGAAGAACTTAAGGAAGTCCATTTCGGATTTATTTTTGAAAATGAGCAGGAAAAACATAAAGATGAGGACAAATTTGTTTTGAAAATTCCTGCAAAAGGAATAAAAATCGATGTAGTTCTAAAAGATCTCATTCAAAAGACCTTGAAAATAACCAACGGAAACCAGGTTAAAGCGGCAAAAGTCCTCGGTCTTTCCCGCTCAAAACTGCGCTACCGCATGGAACAACTTGGTATTGAAGTTACGAAAAATGTGCAGTAGACGCCGCCTAAAATATTTATGCCGTCAATAAAAAATCATTTCCCACTCGCTTTGCTTTTCGCATTGCTGCTTCAGGTAGATGCACCAGCGCAAAAAGAACTTACCAGCGATGATCTTTTTCTTCAAGCCCGCACAGCAGCGTTCGATCAAAAAGATTATAACAAAGCAAGAGCCTTGTGTAAAGAAGCCTTAGCTAAAAGTCCAAACTACACCGACGTTGAAGTTTTTTTAGGGCGCTTATACTCTTGGGATAAGCTGCGTGACTCCGCGCGAATTGTTTTAACAAACGCGCTTGCAAAAAATCCAACCAGTCTCGACGCCCACAATGCGCTCATCGATCTGGAATATTGGTCGGGCGATTCGCCGAAAGCATTAGCCTACGCAAATTCAGCATTAGCATTAGATCCTGTTTCCGAAGAAATTCTTTTAAAGAGAACAAAAATTCTTGTTGATCTTAAAAATTATGACGAGGCTTACCGGACAATCAAGACCCTGCTTCATATTAACGGGAGCAACACCGAAGCCTTTGTTTATGCGGAACGAATAAAAGATTTAACGCGCATTAATACTATCGGCACCGGTTACGATTACGACCACTTCAGCAAAGTTTTTGATCCTTGGCATGCTGTTGCTGTTTCCTACTCCCGCAAAACTCCTATCGGTTCTGTCATCGGAAGAATAAATTATGCGAACAGATTTTTAACAAACGGATTGCAGCTTGAGATGGATGCTTATCCCCGGTTTATGGATGGATTTTATGCTTATCTAAACGCTGGATATTCTAATTCAACTATTTTCCCAAAACTTCGCTTTGGACTATCGCTTTATTATAGCTTGCCGTTAAGCTTCGAGATCGATGCGGGTATTCGCTATCTCAAATTTCCATCTTCCAAAACGGACATTTATACTTTTGCACTCGGAAAATATTACAGCGCTTTCTGGTTTTCATTCAGAACGTTTATTATACCAGGCGGAAACTCGACATCCTATTCATACACTTTGATAACACGTTATTATTTAAGTGATGCGGACAATTATTTAGCCCTATCACTTGGTACCGGAATTTCTCCAGATGAAAGAAGTCTGAACAATCCGAATCTTTTGGTTTCAAAAAAAGTTGGGATGGATTGTAATTTCAGAATTTCAAAACGGCAAACACTCTCGCTTACAACCGGATATATCTATGAAGAATATTTTGCCAATTCATTCCGGGATAAAATTTCTTTCGGCATGGGAACCCAACTAAGTTTTTAATATGCGTTACATAAAAATATTTGGTTGGTTTCTCCTTACCATGCTAATCCCCTTTCCTTTGTGGATGTTTATCGCATGGCATCTTACACCGGCAAGACAATTCCCCATTGTCATTATTGATAAAACCGTTTTAACCAGCGAAGGAAAAGAGCACGAATCTTTAAACTGGATTTTAACAAACGAAAAATTTGCCAAATCAAACGGAGAACTATATTCAATCGAAAAAGATTATTACGGTTTCTTCCCCAAAAAGAATAAAAAATTTTCTTTGCATGGATTAGAAAACTTTACTCCCCAACAAATCGATAGTCTAGCTAGTGCTTCTAAAGCGGTTTATGTAACGGATACTTACGGAATCTTTTCTAACGAGTGGTATTCGCAAAAAGTACAAACTGAACAGAGTAATTTGATCTATGGCGGGATGTCCTCTGCTGATCTCAAGTTCCTGCAAAAAATGAAAGAGAAGAAAAAACTTATTCTCACGGAGTTTAATTCTATCGCCTCTCCCACACCCGATTCCATCCGTGCTGGTTTTGAGGCAATGTTCGGACTTAGATGGACAGGATGGACAGGGAAATATTTCGAAAGTCTGGATACGCTTAGCAATAAGGAGCTTCCCCACTGGCTTATCCGGGATTATAAAATGCAGCATCATAATTTATGGTCATTTAAAAACTCAGGAATTGCCTTCGTGCATTATGACGGACGTGTTGAAATTTTGGAGAACAAAACTCATTTGATTAAGGAAATTCCCTATCTCTTAACCAACCGGGAGAACCGGGAGCGCTTTAATCTCCCGGCGAAAGTAAAATATCCCTACTGGTTTGATGTGATGTTTACTAAGCATTCGAACACTGTTCCTTCGGTCTATTCGATCTATACAAACACAAAAGGAGATTCGTTGTTGCGTTTAAATGGAATTCCAAAAATCTTTCCCGCGATAATTGAACATACAGGGGATTATAATTTCTATTATTTTGCGGGGGACTTTTGTGATAACCCGGTAGAACAATTTGCAGCAAAATTAAAAGGGATTCGACTTTTTAAATGGCTTTTTTATGATTCGAAGGAAATTTCGGAACGGCGAAGTTTTTTCTGGGAATATTACGCACCGTTAATTACAAAAATTCTTAATAACTTTTACGATGCACACCACTAACCTATTTTATTCTTTGCCCTCTGAATTGAAGCACGGAGTCGGGCAGTAAGGTTCCGGTCTGAAGCATTGTATTGTTCTTCAATTTGAATTCGTCAAAGTAATTTTGTAACTGCCCTTTCACTTCATCATCATTTAATTTCCTTATAATGAGATTGTCGGAAACTTCAAACACCTCGTCATCGGCAAGAAAATATGTTTGATTTAAGTAATCAAGTAATTCGTTTTTATTCCTCATTAACGGGGCAGAGTGCAGACTGCGGAAATTTTGCACCGTATCAATACCACTGCCAAGCCAGGTAACATATTTTGGCGTTTCAATCTTGTAGTTCTCATGCAAGAAAGACATCAGCGTAGGAAGCACATCAAAGTGTGTTGAAACGGAAGAAAATGTTGCAGTTCTTTTTAACAGAGGAGAATAGATCATGAAAGGGACATGAAATCGGTCGAGTTTTGTTTTAATAGGAATTTCCGGCATCCGGTGATCGCCGGTAATAATAAAGATAGTGTTTTTAAATTCCGGTCTTTTTCTGAACTCCTCAAAAAAATATTTGAACGCGTCATCTGTGTACATTACCGTTGCATACATCTCAATATATTTTTCGTACTCTTCTAATTGCTTTGGCGAAAGAGACATCGTTTGTAATTTTGCACGTACTTTATCCCGGTAATAATCTTGACCTTCAACTAAAAAAGGATCGTGCATTGAAAGCGTCATAAAAACATCAATGCGGGGAGATTTATTTTGTTGATCGATCATTTCCAACCCCCGTTTGAATAACTCTTTATCTCCATATCCCCATGAAAATCCATTTGCCTTTGCAGGCATTTTATTATATCCGCCGCCAAAAGTTTTTTCATCTAAGATAAAGTCAACGTTTTGTCTTTTAAAAAAAATATCCATGTTATCAAAATGGGTATCTCCACCGTAAGAAAATGTTGCGGTGTACCCAAGTTGCTTTAGAAAAGAAATTAAAGAAAAATGAGGCGGCATTTTTTCTCCTAGTTCCAAAAATCCTTTTCCTGCAAAAGGAAGTGAGCCAAAGAGTGAAGAGAAAACGGCAAACGTTCTTCCACTGGTGCTTAGAAAATTTTTCCAGTAGAGGCTTTGGCCTGCAAGCGAGTCTAAAAACGGTGTAAAACTTCCGTCAATAGCCCCTTCACCGCTATAAGATCTTCCAAGACTTTCGGTAATAATAAAAACAAAATTGGGAAGGTCGTTTGTTGTTTGAAAAAAATTTCCCAGCACATTTTGACTGCTGTCTATCCGCAAAAAGGGAAAGTTCTTATCAACGTACGTAAATTTATTTTGTTGGTCATCTCCGGAATCAATAAAATAATCTCCGGCAAGTTCTACATCTTCTTCATTTAATAAATAGGGGAGAACTTTCTCACTAAAGAATTGCAGCTTGTTGATAACCGTGTAAAATTCAAGATCCGTCCGGTACTCTTCATTCTTTGGAATGAACGAAGCGTAACTAAAAAATGCACCCGCAAGCAGTACCAATAAAATATATGCAAGACTCTTCGGCAAAGGAATTTTTTTACTAAGATGGAAAGTGAAAAGAACAGCAAACAATACTACAAGAATCGGAATGATTAAAAAGAGATTGAAGCCGCCGGAAGCCCGAGCCGTGTGCATAATTTCTTCTGTTGAATATCCGAATAAATCTATACCTAGCGGTACAAGAGATTTTGAATAGTAAAAAACAAGGAGAAGATTACCCAGCAAAAGCAAAAGAGAAATTGAAATAAAAAGAATCTCTGCGATCTTGGGTTTAAAATAACTGATAAGGAAAAATGGGATTACTGCGTAGCCGTAAATTTTCAATATAAAAATTAAATCATAGAGAACTCCGGAAGCGGCAAGTCGCACACTATGTTCCGGCAGATTATGTAAATGAGAGATGAAAAAATATTCACCCACTCTAACAAAAATAAAAAGAAAAATTACCGCCAGTGTATACTGGAAGAATCTTTTGGAGGTTTCTTCGATAAAAAAGAAGAGGTCTTCCCGGGTTTTATAAAAAAGACTGCTCATACACTTTTCATTTTAATAAGAAATTCGTTTTTTAGCCTGTTCAAAATTCGCGCTGTAAAGATAGCACGTCCGGTTAAATAATCGTAAATCATGTTTCCTCTTTTTTCTATCCATGGGGGCTTAGAGATTTCGTTCCCATCTTCGTAATTGTTTTTCGCTTGAACAAACCCTCCGTTTTACCAAATTTTAACTGGTAGGAAACAAATCCAGGGAAAACAAGAGACACTTAATTATAAGACCAACAATTCCGTTAGAATTTTGGGGATGGTAATAATGGTGAAATGATTTGCCACCTGAAGTTTTCAAATATTTAATACTGTTTCATTCAAGAAAATTTGTTAAATTATAAAAGTTGTTTTTATGAAACTAATAAACTATCAAGCACTAAAAAATAACCTTTATAAGGCTGCCGAACTTTGATGATTGAAAAGAAAACCATACTCTTTGCAGAAGACACGGTGCATATTGCAAAGTTATTAAAATTTAAACTTGAGAAGGAAGGTTTTAATTTAATCCATTTCCCCTCGGGTGTAGGTGTTACAGATGGAGTTATAAAGTTTAAACCTGACCTGGTTATGCTTGATATCATGATGCCGGTTAAGGACGGACTAACAGTTCTGAAAGAAATAAAAAGCAATCCGAGCATTGCAGACATCCCGGTTATCTTGCTTACGGCTAACTCCCACGAGGAATATGTAGTAAAAGGATTGCAACTTGGTGCAATTGATTACATCTTAAAACCATTCGCTTCAAATGAAATTGTACTTCGCATAAAAAATATTTTAAAAATGCGATAACCTTCCGGGACTTTACTTTTACCATTTGCTTCCCGGCAGTAGAACTGTTAATCTTTTGGGAGTTTTTTTTGGTTACTCATTTAGACATTTTTGGATTTCTCGCATTAACTATCTTCGCTCTGTTAATTTTAACCTACGTTCTTGTTATACAAGTAGTGCTGCTTCGTCTGGTTCATGGTTACCAGGAGAAACAAGAACAGAAGTTTATTTCTATCTGGGGCGAAAGAATTTTTAATTATCTCGAAAGCTCGGAAAAACCTGAAACCTTAATAAGAATAATTCGAAGAGGGAAATACATTTATCTGCTTCACTACTTGCGTGAATTTTTCCTCATGCTAAAAGGTGACGACCTTAAACGGCTATCAGGATTAATAAATGAAACGAAACTTCAGCCGTTTCTCATTTCTCATTTAAAGTCAGGTTCTCCCAAAAAAATTAACGAAGCTGCATATTTTTTAGGATTAGCCAAATCGGCAGCATCAAAAAATATTTTGCGTAAAAAATTGCAAAGCCAAAACGCTTCAGTATTTCTAAGTTCTGCTTTAGCTTTAGCCCGTTTGAATGATGTTAAAGCCATCTTCGAAATCTTCCGCAACGCGCGCAGATTTACTTTTATTTCCAAAGACTCCTTACTAACCATTTTCTCCGAATATACAGATGAGATATGCAACCCGCTGCTTGAAAATCTTAAGAAAGAAAAAAACGCATTAATCATAAGCATCACAATTACTCTTTTTCGACATTTTAAATTCTATCAAGCAGGAGAAACCATTCTTAAAATAATGGTCTATAGTCAAAACAAAGAGGTTGTCATCGAGAGCATCAAATACTTTAGCGCCATTGATTTTTTTGAAGCCGCGACCGCATTGCGATCTTTAATCAATCATCCGAAAGCTGAGGTACGAGCCGAAGTTTTAAAAGCCCTGGCTGTTTTGGGCGATAAATCTTTCGAACAACGGATCTGGGATCGTATGTACGACTCCGAATATGAAGTTCAGTACAACGCTGTTACCACCCTGCTAAAAATCATTCCGGATAGTGAAGAAAAAATATCAACCTTTGCATACGGCAATTTGAATGACCGCGCCGCTGCAATTGCAAGAATGGTTTTAAGTGAACGGAACATCAAGAATTAATATGGGAATTATTAGTTATATCGTCTTTGGAATCAATGCATTAATCCTTTTTTATTTTCTATTAATTTGTACGATTTATATAGTCTTAAACATCGTCGCATTTTTTAAGATGATCAGGTACAACAGAACTATTAAATATCTTGACCTCAAACGTGTTTTCAAATTGACAAATTTTAAATCTATTTCGGTTATTGTTCCGGCGTATAACGAAGAAAACGGAATTGTTGAAAGTATAAAGTCACTACTTCAACTTGAATATCCTGACTTTCAGTTAGTTGTTGTGAATGATGGTTCAACTGACAATACGCTTCAAAAAATATTTGAAAATTTTTCAATCCGTCAGGTCTCATTCACTCCCTTTTATAAATTGAAATCCCAGTTGATCCGTTCAGTTTTCATGTCCTCCGAATATCCAAATTTAATCGTCATCGATAAAGTAAACGGTGGAAAAGCCGATGCGATAAATGCAGGGATTAATCTTGCAAAAAGTCCGTTGATTTCCGTTATTGATGCCGACTCTGTTCTTGAACGTGATTGTCTTTTGAAAATTGTCCGCCCGTTTATGGAAGATGAAAACGTGATAGCCGTAGGAGGCACAATCCGTATTGCCAATGGATGCAGCATTCTTCACGGAAATATTGTGGAAGTTGGGCTTTCAAAATCGTGGCTCGCCAGGTTTCAGGTTGTAGAATATTTACGCGCTTTTTTATTTGGTCGAAACGGATTTGATGTGCTTAACGGAATTCTTATTATTTCCGGAGCGTTCAGCTGTTTTTCGCGCGACGCGCTTTTGAAAATTGATGGTTATCGTGCCGGATGTATCGGCGAGGATATGGAGATCATCGTTCGCATGCACAAAAAGTTGCGGAAAGATAATCCCAAATTGCGTATTACTTTTATTCCCGATCCGGTTTGCTGGACAGAGGCGCCGGAAACTTTTAAAGTCCTTCGCAGCCAACGGATACGCTGGCAAAAAGGAACAGTTGAAAGTATTCTACTTCACAAAAAATTATTTATGAATCCAGCTTACGGCTGGATTGGAATGGTCGTATTTCCTTACTTTGCGCTGTTTGAAATGCTTGGGCCTATCATAGAAATCTTTGGTTACGGCTTTTTTATCTTTTCTTTAGCGTTCGGCTTTGTTACACTATCATTTGCCATTGCTTTTCTTTCAACAGCAATTCTTTATGGAGTTGTACTTTCTGTGCTCTCTGTAATTTTAGAAGAGCTTTCTTTTCAACGGTACCCCAAAATTTCCCATTTATTAAAATTGATTACAGCCGCCTTTTTAGAAAATTTCGGATACCGCCAGTTAACTACCTGGTGGAGGTTTCAGGGGATGGTTGAATATTTTAGCGGGAAAAGACATTGGGGACAAATGGAAAAAAAGGGATTTACTAAATAGAGTTTCTCCATTACGTAAGATTTTTTTCCTAATTCATCAACTTTTTTGCAACCTTTCAAATAAATACCTTGACAATAACACAATTTTTCCGTTAGTTTGGAAACGAAAAATACAAAATTCGTTTCTATTGAACCTCTTGAAACCATTTCAAGTTCTTTTTTGTTCTTTTGGAAACGAAATAAACGAACAATGTTTCTTGGTTAAAAAGGAAAAAATGCACGAAGAAAATGAAATAAAGGAAAAAATACTCCTCAAGACTGATGAGAAATTCCAACAATTTGGTTTTGCAAAAGTTACGATGGAGGAAATTGCTGCTGATCTGGGTATCAGCAAAAAAACGCTTTACAAATATTTCCCCAATAAAGAACATATTTTGAAGGAAATCCTTGATAAAAGTAAATGTGAATTTGAATTATTCGTTGAAAATTTATTTAATGATACCTCTTTGGAATTTATTGAAAAACTAAAAACTTTAGTAGATCATATCTCCAAAAATTCACATCGCTTTCATGGACCTCTTGTGCAGGATCTGATGAAGAACCATCCGCAATTATGGCACGAGATTCAAGATTTTAGAAAAAAGAAAGCCTATAATAATCTTTCTATGATGCTTAATGCCGGGGTTAAAGAGGGAATTTTTAGAGACGACATTAATACGGAAATAATAACTTCCGTTTATATGGGGGCTATTCACAGCTTAATTAGTCCGGAAATTATTTCGGAACTTCCGATCTCATTTGAAAACCTTCACAAAACAGTTACAAAAATTGTCCTTGAAGGAGTGCTTTCAGAAGAGGGAAGAAACAAATACAAAACAAAAGATGTTTTTAATGAAAACAATGGAGATAAAGTCGTATGACAAATTTTAGAACACTCTTCTTCCTGTTGGTACTACTCACGTTGACAGGTTCAACCCTATACGGACAGGAGAAGTTGCAGTTGTCCGTAGAACAAGCGATTCAACTTGGATTAAAAAACAGTAAATCGTTACATGCATCAATGATGAAAGTTAAATCAAATTCGGCGCGCGTTAGTGAAGTTACTTCAAGCCGCCTCCCTTCGGTTCGCTTTACCGGGGTTTATACAAGATTAAGTGAAATTCCCCCATTCACTATCATGATGCCGACAGGACCGTTCGTTCTTTCCCCTTCTATATTGAACAGTTACCAGTTGAAATTATCGCTAGCCCAGCCGTTATTTACCGGCTTCCGTCTTAAAAGCACAAGCGAGATGGCGGAATATCAATTGAAGGCTTCCGAGGTTGAATTCACAAAAGATGAACTTGAAACCGCATTTGCAGTTCGCAACGCGTATTGGTCATTATTCAAAGCGCAAGAAATGAAAAAAGTTGTTGATGAAATTGTTGCGCAAATGAAGGCGCATTTAAAAGACGCAAGCAATTTGTTAGCTCAAGGCATGCTTACAAATAATGATGTTCTAAAATTACAGGTACAACTTTCCGATGTTCAACTGAAACAGTTGGAAGCACAAAACGGCGTTCAGCTTGCCCAAGTAAATTTGAATAATACACTCGGAGTTCAATTAAATACTGAAGTATTTGTTTCTCAAGGTGAAGAAGCAATGTCTGCGACCCAATATCCGGCTAAAACTGACGGGGAACTCGACGCGTTTCTTCAAAAAGCATTTGAAAAACGGGGAGAATTAAAAGCTGCCGATTACCGCGCGAAAGCAAGTGAATCGGGAGTAACAATCGCTAAATCTCGTTGGTATCCCGAAGTTAGTCTTTACGGAAATTATTATTACAATCGTCCGAACTCTCGAATTTTTCCATCTCAGGATGCGTTTAAAGAAACATGGGACGCCGGCGTTATGGTGAGTATGGATGTTTGGAATTGGCTGGCAACTTCACATCAAACCGATCAAGCAGAAGCGGGGCTGGCGCAATCACTCGACGCGCTTGGTATGTTGAAAGACGGAATTACGCTTGAGGTTACACAAAACTATTTAAACTATCAACAAGCGAAACAAAAAATAATCATTACAAAATTATCCGTTGAACAGGCTGATGAAAACCAGCGCATTACTTCTGAGAAATTTAAAAACGGTGTGGCGCTCAGCTCAGATTTAATTGATGCTGAAGTTTCATTACTTAGTGCAAAAACAAATTACACTTCCGCTTTAGTTGATCTTGAATTAGCAAAAGCAAAATTAGATAAATCTATCGGCGAATAAAATTTTTGGAGAATTCGAATATGAAAAAAGGAAAATTAATTATAGCAGTAGTAGCGGTTTTAATTGTGATCGTGGCTATCCTGGTTATGAACAAGAGAAAAATGTCATCATTTACCGCCGGAGGAATAAAAGACGTTTATTACGTCACGGTTGAAAAAGCATCAAAGAAAAATCTTTCGGAATCGTTAAGCCTTGTTGGAACGGTTTACGCGAACAACGATGTGAACATCGTTTCGGAAACATCCGGCAAAGTTACCTCGGTCTTTACAAAAGTTGGTGATTACAAATCTGCAGGCTCGGTGCTTTTTCAAGTTGATGATGAATTAAGAAAAGCCGCATTGATGAGCGCTGAAGCTAATTACGAAAAAGCAAAAAAAGATTACGAACGGTCACAAGTGTTGTTCCAACAAAAATCCGCGACCGATGCACAATTAGACATGGCAAAACTTGGCGCTTCAATGGCAGAAGCGCAATACATTGTTGCAAAACGGCAGATGGCTGACACGAAAATCAAAACTCCGATTTCTGGTTTTGTTACGGCGCGCTATATCGATCTCGGTTCGATGGTTCAAGGCGCTCCACAGGCAACACTCGTTGCAAATGTAGTTGATATTTCTCGTGTAAAAATCAAGTTAAGTGTCTCTGAGACAGATGCATTCATTTTAAAGAAAGGTGATCAAGTTTCCGTTACCTCTGATGTTTATCCGGAAGTAATTTTTACGGGAAGAATTGAATCGATTGGCGCTAAAGGAGACGATGCTCATACTTTTCCGGTTGAAATAAGTATCGCTAACACAGCGAGACATCAACTTAAAGCGGGGATGTTTGCACGTGTTGCTTTTAATTCCATCACATCAAGAGAAGCGATTGCAATCCCAAGAGAAGCGTTAGTTGGCAGCGTTAAAAATCCCCAGGTTTATGTTGTTGAAAATGGAATTGCAAAACTTCGCACTATTACTGTTGGTGGTGAGTCAGGTCTTTATATTCAAGTGCTTAACGGTTTGTCCGAGGGTGAAGTAGTTGTTGTAAGCGGACAAAACAATATTGTTGATAACACTAAAGTTGAAATATTGAAGTAGCGACATTCGGCTGAATGTCTCTTCTAAGAAAAAAGGAAATTTAAAAATGACCATTACAGAATTATCAATTAAAAGACCCTCGTTAGTTATCGTTGTATTCGCATCGTTAATTGTGTTGGGACTTTTCGCATTTCAGCAGTTAAAATATGAATTACTGCCGAAAATTTCTCCACCAATTATAACCATTATAACAGTTTATCCCGGCGCATCGCCAAGCGAGGTCGAAACCGGAGTAACTAAGGTTATTGAAGATGCCGTTTCGGGAATGGATAAAGTTTCTGAAGTTCGTTCGACCTCTTCAGAAGGTATTTCATTTGTTACCGTTGAACTTTTACAATCGGCGAATACCGATCTTTCGTTACAAGACGCGCAAAGAAAAGTAGGACAAATAACCGCTCAGCTTCCTACGGATGCAAAAGCTCCTACAATTTCCAAGATAGCGCTTGATGAAGTTCCCATTTTGCGTATGGGAATCTCCGCCGACATGGATCCTAAATCTTTTTATCAATTTACCATAGATAAGATCCAACCGCTGCTTTCACGCGTTCCGGGAGTAGGACAAATTGCTCTAGTTGGCGGTGAAGAACGGGAAATAAAGGTTAATCTCGATCTCCAAAAACTTCGTACATATGGACTTTCAATCCTCCAGGTTACACAGGCAATTAAATCCGCTAACCTGGATTTTCCTACCGGAAAGATTAAAGATACCGACGGGCAATTTATTGTAAGAATTGCCGGAAAACTTTCTTCTCTTGAAGAATTGAAAAATTTAACCGTCGGTGAATCAAGGCTGGGCGGCGAAATAAAACTGCAGGATATTGCAGAAGTTGAAGATGGAATAAAAGATTACCAAAACATTGCACGTATCAATTTCAGAAATACGATCGGACTTATTCTGCAAAAGCAATCTGACGCAAATTCAGTTGAAGTTGCTAATCTTGTAAAGAAAGAACTGAAACGAATTGAAGCGGTTTATAAAAGCAGCAATCTTAAATTTGAAGTTGCGCAAGATGGTTCCCTCTTTACTATCGATGCAGCAAATGCGGTAAAGGAAGATCTGTTAATCGCTGTCTTTCTTGTAGCTATTGTTATGTTAATGTTTTTGCACAGCGTTCGAAATTCAGTTATTGTACTAGTTGCCATTCCCACATCGCTCATTTCAACGTTTATCGTTATTTGGGCATTTGGCTTTACGCTTAATTTGATGACTCTGCTCGGTCTCTCGCTTGTGGTGGGTATTCTTGTGGATGACTCGATAGTTGTGCTCGAAAATATTTATCATCACCTTGAAAAAGGTGAAGCGAGTAGAATTGCGGCATTGCGCGGAAGAAATGAAATCGGATTTGCCGCCCTAGCTATTACGGCTGTTGACGTTGCCGTTTTCTTTCCGCTTACGTTAGTTGGTGGAATTGTCGGAAATATTTTAAGAGAATTTTCTGCAGTAGTAGTTGCATCAACGTTGATGTCGCTCTTCGTTTCCTTTACGGTTACACCAATGCTTGCCTCGCGTTTTGCCAAGTTAGAAAGATTAACCACGAAAACGTTGGTTGGAAAATTTGCTGTTTGGTTTGAAAAGAAATTTAAAGACCTTACAGAGTATTACATAAAATTATTGCATTGGGCTCTGAGGAACAGAGGCAAAATTGCACTGATGACTATTGCTGCATTCATTGCCACCTTCGCTTTAATTCCACTTGGCTTTATCGGTGCCGAATTTATGACGCAAACCGACCGCGGTGAATTTGCCGTGACAATAGAATTAGCCCCCGGTGCAACCATTGAACAGACAAACAGAGTCTCACAACAAATTGAAAAAATCATCGGTGAGATGCCTGAAGTAAAAAGAATTTATGCTAATGTCGGTGCATCGAGTGAAGGATTAATCGGATTTCCTTCAAGTAATACTACCGAACTTGCAGTGACACTTGTTGACAAAAAAGATCGGAAAAAGTCTACCGATGATGTTGGCAATAACATTAAAATGGCAACACAAAAATTTCCGGGCGTAAAAGTACGCGTAAATCCTATCGGTATTTTTGGAGTCGCAAACCAAACTCCTATTCAAGTATTGATTAATGGTCCGGACTATAATGATGTTGTTAAGACTGCAAAACAAGTGGAGGACATCGTTAAGAAAATTCCGGGAACGGCAGACGTTCGTCTTTCGGCTGAAGATGGTAACCCTGAAACACGTATCGAAATTGATAGAACAAAATTATCAAGTTTCGGATTAACTGTTGCGGAGGTTGGGCAGGCTTTAAAAGTTGCACTTACCGGTGATGACGATTCAAAGCTGCGCGAAGGAAATACTGACTATGACATCAGAATAGTGTTAGATCAGTTTGACCGTTCAAAAACAAGCCAGCTTGGTAATATCAGTTTCGTAAATAGAAAAGGACAGCAGATCTATCTTAAACAATTTGCCAATATTTACCTTACCACCGGACCGACAAAATTATCCCGCCAGGCAAGAAGCGCGTCGGTAACTATTTTTGCACAGGTACAAACCGGCAAAACATCCGGTGCAATTTCGCAGATAATTGATAAGCAATTAAGCAGTTTCAAATTCCCTTCCGGGGTTGTTTATTCATTTTTAGGCGATGTCAAAAATCAACGCGACTCATTCGGCGATTTAGGTATTGCGTTGCTTGGTGCAGTGCTCTTCACCTACTTAGTGATGGTTGCGCTCTATGATTCATTCGTCTATCCTTTCGTTATTTTATTCTCCGTACCGCTTGCCATGATCGGGGCGTTACTTGCGTTAGCATTAACCATGAAATCTTTGAGCATTTTTACTATCCTTGGTATTATCATGTTGATAGGCTTGGTGGCAAAGAACGCAATTTTAATTGTGGATAGAACAAACTTCATGCGCGCGCAGGGTGAAAGTGTAATTGACTCCTTGGTTGACGCCGGCAGAATGAGAATCCGCCCGATCTTTATGACTACCTTAACAATGATCTTCGGTATGACTCCGATAGCGCTTTCAACCGCCTCCGGCGCCGAATGGAAATCAGGTTTAGCGTGGGCGTTAATTGGCGGACTAACGAGTTCACTCTTTTTAACCTTACTTGTTGTTCCTGTTGTTTATACAAAAGTTGAAGAGTACAGAGTTAGGATTCCCGCTCTATTTAAACGAGTTAGTGAATTGCTGGGATTAAGAAAAAGTACTGTAAGCGATATGGTGATTGAAAAGTAATGCTTTCTTATAAGAGCTACCATTCAGCCAAGGAATGGTAGCTCTTCTTCTTCTCTTCAACGAAATTTATTTCAAAGCGAAAAACTCCCCAACATTTCTTCTTCACAACATCATATTTTCAATAATGCGGCATTGCATTTTGCAACAAAAAATTACAGCACACAACTCTCTTCTTTGAACACTTTTCTTTCTCTTTTATTATTGCGCAACAAAAGGAAAAGAATTATGAAAAAAATATTAGTAGTTGAAGATGAGCCGGATGTTCGCGCTACCATTCAGGAAGTTTTAGAATCAGAGAATTATGATGTTATTGCTGCTCGTGACGGCAAAGAAGGTTATGAATTAGCGCTTGCGGAAAACCCTGACATGATTTTAAGTGATGTTAAAATGCCGAGGGTGAACGGTTTAGAAATGATTGAACTCCTGCATAAACATAAAAAATTTAAAAATAAACCATTTCTCTTCATCTCTGCAAAAGTTGATCTTGCAGATATTCGCCAGGGAATGTCTGTCGGAGCAGATGATTATATTACAAAACCCTTCACCATTCAAGATCTACTGGATGCCGTTGAACTCCGCTTCAAGAAAAAAGATGCGCCCATACATGAACTTGAAGAGATTCGCGACAGCCTGGTAAAGAGAATCCCGCACGAACTCCGTACACCGCTTGTTGGGATCCTTGGGTTCTCCGAATTACTTTCAGAGGATATTGAATCATTCTCCAAGGAGGAAATCCTTGAGATGATACAGAATATTCATCAAACTGGAAAACGGCTTCATACTATAATAGAGAAATATCTTACCTATGCAGAATTGCTTGCCCCGGAAGTTGGTGATAGAACACTAGAAAAATTTCTGAAGAATAGTCACGAGATCGAACCGGAGGCAATAACTTACGAGTTGCTGAAATCCTTCGAAAAATCGGATCGGCAGAAAGATATCTTTTTTGAAATTGAAAAAGCTGTTGTCGCAATGAGTGAACGTAATTTTTCTGCGGTCTTAAAAGAATTGTTTGAGAATGCAATAAAATTTTCAGAGAAGGGAACCCCGATTCGTGTAAGAGGAATAATTTCACAAGAAAACTATGAACTTGGTATTGAAGATCTGGGAACCGGAATGCTTGAGGAATCCATGGATAAGATAGCATCGTTTCGCCAATTTGAGCCCAACCAATATTTATACAACGGCGTTGGATTAGGATTGGCAATAGTTAAAAAAATAGTGGAAAACACAAACTCCACTTTAACTATTAAAAGTAAATATGGCGGAGGAACAATGGTAAAGGTGAGCATCCCGCTTTCAAAGCAGCTGTAAGATTAATACCCGCATCCGGTTCTAATCAAGAGTCCACACACTCGTTTACACCGGGTGCAATTTTACTATTCTCAATAATTACTCACGAGGAGTCTGTCATTCACAACAAGAAAATTCCGTTCACAACCAGAAGCCTTTATTATAAAAGTTGAATGTTCGATAGTAGAGAACAAAGTGAGAGTAAAAAGGTTTATTCGGAGAAAGCAGATACTTTGAAAGAATATGCGGGTGAAAATATTATGCGAGAAAAAAAATTCAGAAATTTAACCAAAATGAGGAAATGGGTTGGCTTATAACGATGCTATGGATTCTTCACATGAAGAAAAATTGGAAATGAACCAGGAAGCGGCATACCGCAAGCAAGCTTCGGTAACGTTAAGTGATTCATTAAAACAATTAGAACAATTCTTAGCAATATCGGAAGATGACTTTCTCGTTATTGGGGGCAAACTCCAGAATTATCAGAGTCTTTGCAACAAGATCAACACACTTTCACAAAACATCATTCAGAAAATTGACACCGAGATTCTCTCCGCAGGGATCAATAAACTTGACTCCCTTTTCAGTTCAATTGGAACGCACTTTACTCAAGCCACCGAAACGATTGAAAAAGATAAAAAAGATTTGCAATTCATTTATTCCAGACTCTCGGATGTTGAAGATAGTTTAAATGGATTTGATAAAATTGTAAAAACCTTACGCATGCTTGGTATCTCATCCAAAATTGAAAGTGCGAGATTAAATCTCATGGACGGCGGATTTTTTTTATTGGCAGAAACAGTTGATAAAATGGGAACACTGATCGGGGAAAGAAAAAATGCTATAAAGAGTAAATCAAAAAGTTTATTAGTGCAGTTGGCAAAATCTCTGAGAGATTTGACTGGTCTTGCCGGGGATCAAGAAAAACAAAGTACCATCTTTAACCGTTCGACTACAGCATCGCTGGAATCTTTCAAAGAAAAGAACATGATTTGTGCCAGCTCGATAGGCGAGATCAAAATTGTAGGAACAAAATTAACAGAATACCTCCGCAATATTGTCGGTGCAATTCAGTTCCACGATATTACCAGGCAGCAACTACAACACGTTGGCGAAGTTGTTGAAGAAATGATACATAAATTAAACGAAGCTGGAACAGAAGGGTCCGATCTCTATTCACACATCCACGATAACACAGAATTGCAAGCAAGGCAATTGAGCGGCACCTTAGAAAACTTTACAAATTCTATCTTCTCGATAATTGAAAGTTTGCGTGAAGTTGAAACGGGAACTCATCAACTTTTTAGCGAGTCGAAAAAAATTATTGGAATCGATACAACACAGAGCGATTTGCATCAAGCGCTGTTTGAAAGTGACTTACGCTTCATAACGGAAGGTTTGCAGGAAAGTTTACTGATTGACAAAAACCTCGATGCTTCAATCGCAGAGATCGTTTCAATAGTGTCGGAACTTGCAAAACAAATAGACAGCATTGAAGAGATAGGAACAGAGATTGAGTTGGTTGCTTTAAATGCCCGTGTGAAAGCAGCACACTTAGGGATAGAAGGCGCGGCTCTTGGTGTTTTAGCAGAGGCTATTCAAAAACTTTCTATTGAAGCAAAAACTCAAACCGGCAAGACGTTCGAGGTTCTGATGTCTATTGACAAACTATCCGGAGAGTTGAGAAATGAACTTACTTCAACCCGCCATCAAACAACGAGCAATCTTTTGCAGACAACGGTTGAAGATTTGAATCTCCTCCTCGCTTCAATTAAAAAAGTTGAAAACTCAGCGTTAGTAGAGACCAAAGAGCTTGACGGCATTGTTAAATTATTTGAGAGTGAATTGCAAGTAACGGTTCAAAACATACAGATTCATTCAACTGCCGAAGAGTTACTCGTTCCGGTTATAAACGGTTTCAATGGTATAACTACCGATTTAAAATCTCGATACAATATTGAATCACGGCGCGCCCAAAACACTCAGAATATCATTGGAAGATATACGATGATGAGTGAACGCGAGATCCACACCCAGTATACAAACACCTCTTCTGATTTTAACAACCAGGTTACTCCTACCGAAACTGGAAGTGACGACCTCGACAATAACATTGAACTTTTTTGATGAAAGAACATTTTATGAAAAAAACATTGAGAAATAAATTGGAAATAACAATTGCAAATGATCTGACGATCAACTACGCCGCGGAGATTTATAAACTGTTTGCCGAAGCGTTGAAGGGAAAAAGAGACATACTTATCACCATTTCTTCCCCATCCCCCGTTGATGTTACGTTCCTTCAGATACTGCACGCTTTTTTAGCAAAATGTGCATCACTGAACAAAAAAGTTTTCTTCGAAATAAACAAGCAAAATGAATTAAGAGAGGCGCTTATGCGAATGGGATATTATGACATCGCCGGGGTTCTCGGTGCAACTTCAAAAGTAGTGGAAGGATAAAAGAGATGGCAAAAACAATAATGACGGTGGATGATTCAGCTAGTGTACGGCAGATGGTTGCATACACACTCCGCGAAGCCGGATACGAGGTGGTGGAAGCGTGCGACGGAGTAGATGCTCTTGCAAAAATTGATACGACTGTATTCAGTTTAGTAATAACAGATTTAAATATGCCCCGCATGGATGGCATTTCACTAATTAAAGAATTGCGCGCTAATCCCAAAATAAAATTCACGCCAATCCTGATGCTCACGACCGAATCACAAAATGAACGCAAGATGGAAGGCAAAACCGCCGGAGCGACCGGCTGGATAGTAAAACCATTTAAACCGGAACAATTAGTAATGGTTGTAAAAAAGGTGGTAGGATGATAGATTCTTTGCAACAAGCATTTATTGAAGAAACCAGAGAATTGCTCTCTGAGTTAGAGATAACCTTATTAGCCGTTGAGGATGCCCCGACCGATTCCGAGTTGATTGCAAAATTGTTTCGTGCATTGCACACCATTAAAGGTTCCTCCGCAATGTTCGGCTTTGATGATATCGCTTTATTTACGCATGATATTGAAACAGCGTATGACCTTATCCGGAATGGAAAACTTACCGTTACAAAACAAATTATTGATCTGACGCTTCTTGCTCGCGATGAAATAGCCAACATGCTGGTTAAAACGGGCGTTCATAGTCACATTAATGAAGAGAACACAAAAAAAATCATTGAATCGTTCAGGGAGATTGTTTCCTCGTTTCATAAGTCGGATGGAGAGCAGAAGCCGGTCACAACTGAATCGAAACCGGACACGAAAAAAAAATCAACTGTTTCACAGCAATTATTTTATATCCGTTTCATACCCGGTACAGATTTGTTCTTATCGGGAACTAATCCTTTGATGTTGATTGATGAGTTGAGGGAAATGGGTGATCTTGCCCTCTCTGTTCATGTTGACAAAATTCCTGCTTTTGAAGAATGTAATCCGGAAGCCTGTTATTCTTATTGGGATATATTGCTCCGAACTTCTAAGAATGTGGATGACCTAAAAGACGTTTTCATTTTTGTTGCCGACACCAGTGAGCTGATCTTTGAAAATATTACTTCGGAAATCGGCAATATTTCGGAATTAGATTTTGAAAAATTACAAAGTGCGATTGCTGTTGATAAAGCCTATCACGTTCAAGATATCCGTACTCTTATAAAAGGACATTCTGTTCAGGCTACGGTAGCTAAACCATCAGCAATTTCTCAGGAGGCAAAACAAACCTCTCAACCGGCAGCAGCGCATACAGAACCTGACTCTGCCTCAAGCATTAGGGTTAGTTCTGAAAAACTTGACGAACTGGTTAACCTTGTTGGTGAGTTGGTAACAATCCAGGCTACATTAAGCCAGATTGCACTTAGCAATAATAACAATGACATGATCTCCATTTCGGAAGAAGTAGAACGAATCACATGGTCATTGAGAGACAGCGCGCTCAATATTAGAATGCTTCCTATCGGTTCAACGTTCAGCAAATTCAAAAGATTAGTAAGAGACCTTTCTAATGAATTAGGAAAAGAAGTTGAATTAACTACCGAGGGAGCTGAAACCGAACTTGATAAAACGGTAATTGAAAAATTGAATGACCCGCTTATTCACATCATCAGAAACTCAATAGATCATGGAGTAGAAACACCGGAAGAAAGACTAAAGTCAGGAAAATCCTCAACCGGCTCCGTTCACTTATCTGCTTCGCAATCAGGAGGAAATGTTTTAATAAGAATTACCGATGACGGGGCTGGTTTAGATAAAGAAGTGCTCAAAGCAAAAGCAATCAAATCAGGTTTAATTTCAGAAACAGCAGAATTATCCGATACCGAAATATATTCCCTCATCTTTGCCGCAGGATTTTCAACAGCAAAGAAAGTTACAAGCGTCTCAGGTCGCGGTGTTGGAATGGACGTTGTAAAAAGAGCTATTGATGGTTTACGGGGAACTGTTCAGGTAGCAAGCGAAAAAGGAAAAGGAACGGTGATCACTTTAAAGCTTCCTCTAACCCTTGCAATCATTGACGGATTATTGGTAAAAGTTGCAGACGATCATTATGTGCTGCCTCTTTCTTCTGTTGAAGAGTGCATCGAGTTATCGGAAGAAGATATTGCTAACGCGCATGGCCGGCATATAATAAATGTTAGAGGAGGGATTGTTCCTTATATCAATCTTCGCGAACGATTTGGAATAACTACCGTTAGACCTAACATTGAACAGATTGTTGTTGCCGCAATAAATAATCACCACGTTGGATTTGTAGTAGACCAAGTATTGGGCCAGCATCAGACGGTACTCAAATCGCTTGGCAAATATTATAAAAACGTCGAGGGTGTTTCGGGAGCGACAATATTGGGTGACGGAACCGTGGCGCTAATTCTTGATATCAATAAATTATTTGAAGGTGAAGAATTGAATGAAAACGCTTCAAATAATGTCTTGATGAAGAACAAATAGAGGATGAAAAATGAAACCGTATTATTCTCTGAAAAAAGTTTTGCCTGCAAATTTACTAATTGAAAAAACCGGCTTAGTAATACAAAGAAAAAACAATGGCGCATTTTTCAGCATTGTTTTTACCGAATTAGCAATGAGTAATAAAATTATTTTTCTGGTACTACTATTGTCGCTTTGTACGATTGCAAAAGCACAAATGAACACGAAAGACACTCTTGTTGTTGCTTCCAACGTTGCTAGCAGCGGTACGTTTACTCATAACCCGGCCAACACTACAGAACAGAAAACAGAAAACGAATCGTTCCTTACCGGTTTACTTAAAAGAAATAATATTAGCGGTGGGTGGTGGGGAGTTAGAAATATTCTTAACGAATCCGGATTGGATTTTAATCTTGTATACAAAGGGGAAATGTTTTCTAACGTTTCAGGTGGTTTAGAAAAAGGAACGACAACACTTGATAATATCGATCTAATTCTTTCGGCTGACCTCGGAAAAAGTATGGGCTTTGAGAATAGTAACCTCTTAATACAATTTCTTGGTAACAGCGGCGGAGTTCCGTGCAATTTTGTTGGCGCTGCCCAGGGTATTTCCAATATTGAAACAATCCCTACATGGAAAGTATATCAATTAATATTGGAGAAGAAGTTTTTTAACGAACAATTTTCTGTTGCGGTTGGTTTATATGATCTCAACTCTGAATTTGATTACCGTGAAACGTCATCGATTTTTATTAATCCCTCACACGGAATTGGTCCCGATTTTTCTCATAGCGGGTTAAATGGACCTTCAATTTTCCCCACAACTTCTGTTGCCTTAAGAATAAAGTATGAATCTGAAAATGGAAATTATTTTCAAGCCGCCATTTTGGACGGTGTGCCGGGCAACCCTGATAATCCATATGGAACACACATCATTTTTAATAAAAAAGATGGTTTACTATTAACATCAGAGTTCGGTTCAATTAAGAAAAAAGATGAATTGCTTGATAGTAAAATTGCATTGGGCGTATGGACCTATACAACAGACTTTGAAAAAAATAATTTTACCGAATACTCCGGGAACATCATCTCACTTGAAAAAAATTATGGTTTGTATTTAACTGCTGAAAAGAAGTTGGTATCGAATTCCGAAAACCCAAATAGAAACCTAGCCGGATTCTTTAGGATTGGTTATGCAAACAAAAATATAAATCCCGTTGATTTCTACTTTGGTGGTGGATTGAAACTTACCGGTTTGTTTAGCGGAAGAGAAGAAGATGAGCTCGGTCTTGCCGTTGCACTGGCACATACTTCATCTACGTTTAGGAAAACTTCCGAAATATTGGAAAACACCTTCATAAAATCTCAGGAGATCGATCTTGAAGCAACTTATATTTTGAAACTCACACCATGGTTAATAATTCAACCGGATATTCAATATTTAATAGACCCATCCTACTGCACATCATCCGGGAGTGCTTTTGTTATGGGTTCGAGAGTTCAATTAATTTTCTAATTATTAAAAAACAGTAGAGGTACAAAATGAATTGGTTTTACAATTTAAAAGTCAGAGCGAAACTCTTAATGGGATTCGTTCTCGTTGCTCTTATTGCTGCGTTCGTTGGGTTTAACGGCATCGGAAAAATGGCACTCATGAACGAAAATGCACAACAAATGTATGACGACAGAACGGTGCCCATTGTTGAGTTGAGCAATTCACTTCAGGAGGTATATGAACTTCGTCTCTCTGTTGCAAATCTTGTGGTGTCAAAAAATTCCGAAGAACGTACTATGCTTGAAAAAGCCATTCACGATCATGAAAAAATGGCTGAGGAAATGATGGCTAAGTTTGCAGCAACGAACTTGAACCCCGAAGAAAAAATACTGTTGGAAGGATACAAAAAATCTTGGGAGGAGTTCCAACCAGCAGTAGTGAAAGCTGTTCAATTGGCAAAAGGGAGTAATGAATTAGCTGCCCATGACTTCGAAGCAGGTGAGTTTGATAAAGAGTCAAAAAAAATTAGTGAAGAGTTGGACTATCTAATAACATCTGAAGAACATCTGGCTGATTCATTAGATCAGGAAATAGGAAAAGAATACAGTTCCGCCAGCACGGAATCATACACCATAATTGTCTTTGGTGTTTTACTTGCAATAGGGTTAGGTCTTTTCATTTCAAGCATAATTTCCAAACCGTTAAATCTTCTAACAGCCGTTGCAGCAAAAGTTGCTCTTGGCGATGTTGATATTGAACTCGAACAGAAAACTACCGATGAAATCGGTGAGCTTACCGGTGCGTTCAGAAAGATGGTAGAGAATATTCAAGACCAAGCCGGAATCGCGGCAAGACTTTCAGAAGGTGATTTGGGTGTTGATGTTAAAATTAAATCGGAAAAGGACGTTTTGGGAAACAGCCTTTTCAATATGGTCGAAAAATTAAAGGAAGTTGTAGAGAGTGTAAAAGCGGCATCAGATAACGTTGCAGCCGGCTCTCAAGAATTAAGTTCAAGCTCTGAGCAAATGTCTCAAGGGGCAACAGAACAAGCAGCCGCGGCAGAAGAAGCCTCCTCATCAATGGAACAGATGACCTCAAATATAAAGCAAAACGCCGATAACGCTCAACAGACAGAGAAAATTGCGCTTAAGTCATCTGAAGATGCAAAAGAAGGTGGAAAAGCCGTAACCGAAACAGCCGAAGCAATGAAAGAGATTGCCGGAAAAATATCGATCATCGAAGAAATTGCACGTCAGACAAATCTGTTGGCATTAAATGCTGCAATTGAAGCTGCCCGCGCCGGTGAACATGGAAAAGGATTTGCAGTTGTAGCAAGTGAAGTAAGAAAACTTGCCGAAAGAAGTCAAACTGCAGCAGCCGAAATAAATAAACTATCTGCTTCGAGTATAAAAGTTGCAGAAAGAGCTGGAGAGCTTTTAACGAAGATTGTTCCTGATATTCAAAGAACATCGGAATTAGTACAGGAAATAACAGCTTCGAGCAATGAACAAAACACCGGAGCCGAGCAAATAAATAGTGCGATTCAACAATTGAATCAAGTCATTCAACAGAACGCTTCCGCATCCGAAGAAATGGCTTCAACAGCAGAAGAGTTGACGAGTCAGTCTGAACAACTACAGGAGACCATAGCATTTTTCAGAATTGATGACAGACGGAATGGGCAGGAAATCAAAAGAATAAGTGCTGGGATCCAAAAGCCGGTAGCTAAGAACGAATCTCACAAACTGAATATAGGGCATATTATTCATGAAAAACCCGGTTCGGTAAAAGCGAAAACACAAAAACCAACCAATCCCAAAAGACTGGCGAAGGCTGGTGGTGTATTCTTAGATATGGGCAATAATGGTGACAAACTAGATAACGAATTCGAAAAATTCTAATTAAATAAATCTCAAAGGAGAATACGATGAGTAATATAAATGTAAACGAAACAAAGCAGTATCTCACTTTCAAATTAAGTGAAGAAGTGTTTGGAGTAGATGTTGCACAGGTACGCGAGATTCTTGATTATGTAAAAATAACCAAGGTACCGCAGACACCCGATTTTATGCGTGGTGTAATTAATCTTAGAGGGAGTGTTGTCCCGGTCGTTGATATGAATCTAAAGTTCGGTATGGAAAAAACGGAAAGAACGGTGAACACCTGTATTGTAGTGGTCGAAGTAAAACTAGGTGATGAAACCGCGGTGCTTGGTGCGCTGGTCGATTCGGTTCAGGAAGTCTTTGAGATCGAACCACAAAACATAGAACCGGCTCCAAGGATAGGAACAAAACTGAATACTGAATTTATTAAAGGGATGGGGAAGCGGGAAGAAAAGTTTATCATCATCCTTGATATTGATAAAGTCTTTTCTTCAGAGGAACTGGAAATAGTACAAAGTGCCGGAAGTTTTAAATCAGGCGAACTGGCATCAGTAAACTAAAATGAAAATTATTAATTAATTATAACAGGAGTAATTACAATGAAATGGTTTTATGATTTAAAAATCAGTGCGAAATTATTAGGTGGTTTTATACTAGTGGCTTTCATTGCCGGTTTAATTGGCTATGAAGGGATTACAAGCCTTAAAACCGCAAATGATAGCGACGCAATATTATATGCAAACAATACCGTGCCCTTATCGGCTATGATTGATCTAACATCGGCTTTTCAAAGGATGCGCGCTAACGGGTTGGAATTATTAATAGAAAGTAATCAACAGGAATATGCTGCAACCCTCAAATCAATTCAAGCCAGACAAGCTGACATTGATACCGGTAAAGCGGTTATTCAGAGAACGATTGTGACAGACGCAGTGCAGCAGAAAATGAACCAACTTGTAAAAACCGATAATGACTTTGACGCTCTTTATACAAAGTATGTTGACCTCTGTCTTGCCGAAAAGGATGCTGAAGCTAAAACCTTGTGGAATACCGATATGGAAACCGCGCGGGTTGCAGAGCAAAATGCTCTTGCAGATTTAGACAACACTTTAACGCTGAGAGCTGAAAACAGATCTAATACTAATTCCGCTGCTGCAGATGCCGCCTCAAGAAACATGATAATGTTTGTAATAATAGGAATGATTGTAGCGGTTGGGTTGGGAGTATTTATTTCCAAAATGATCAGCAAGCCATTAAATAGAGGCGTAGATTTCGCCGTTGCTGTTGCAGGAGGCGATCTGACCCAACGTTTAGATATTGCTCAGAAAGACGAGGTTGGAATACTTGCGAAATCTTTAAATGATATGGTTGAAAAACTGAAGGAAGTTGTAGAGAGTGTAAAAGCAGCATCGGATAATGTTGCAACCGGCTCACAAGAATTAAGTTCAAGCTCGGAAGAAATGTCTCAAGGAGCAACAGAACAAGCCGCAGCCGCAGAAGAAGCGTCATCATCAATGGAACAGATGACTTCCAACATAAAACAAAATGCAGACAACGCGCAGCAAACAGAAAAGATTGCACTTAAATCCTCGGAAGATGCAAAAGAAGGGGGCAAAGCAGTAAAAGAAACAGCCGAAGCAATGAAAGAGATTGCCGGAAAAATATCGATCATCGAAGAAATTGCAAGGCAAACAAATCTGTTAGCATTAAACGCAGCTATTGAAGCAGCACGCGCCGGAGAACATGGAAAGGGTTTTGCAGTTGTTGCGAGCGAAGTTAGAAAGTTAGCAGAAAGAAGTCAAACGGCAGCAGCTGAAATAAATAAGTTATCTGCATCAAGTATAAAAGTTGCCGAAAGAGCAGGCGAGCTTTTAACGAAAATAGTTCCGGATATTCAGAGAACATCGGAATTAGTTCAGGAAATAACGGCAGCCAGCAATGAACAAAATAGCGGAGCCGAGCAGATAAATAGCGCTATCCAACAATTGAACCAAATAATTCAGCAGAACGCTTCCGCATCCGAAGAGATGTCATCAACAGCGGAAGAATTAACAAGTCAGTCCGAACAATTGCAGGATACTATGGCTTTCTTCAAATTGGATGATAAGAAAAACGGACAGGGAGTAAAAAGAATAAGCGCCGTTACACCTAAGTCAACATTTCATAACGAAGCACACAAATTGAATGTTGGTCATCTAGTCGGCGAACGAACAAATTCTATAAAAGCAAAAGCACAAACATTGACCAATCCCAAAAGGCTGGCGAAGTCCGGGGGTGTGTCATTAGATATGGGTAATAATGGTGACAAACTGGATCATGAATTCGAAAAATTCTAAGTCTTGAAGAATAACTTTGTGCATCTCAATAAAGATTTATTGAGATGCACATCAATTAAAAACATAATTACTGAAACGGATTGAATGCATGCTCACAGAAACTAATTCGGCAACTTTATCTAAAAGCGATTTTACCAGACTTAGTAGTTTTATTTATGATCAATGCGGGATAAAAATGCCCGACTCAAAAAAAATAATGGTTGAAGCCCGTCTCAGAAAGAGGCTCAAGGATTTGCAGATGCATTCATACGGGCAATATTGTGAATTCCTCTTCTCTCAAAAAGGAAGTGAAGAAGAAATTACACAGATGGTGGATGTGATCACCACGAATAAAACCGATTTTTTTAGAGAACCGAAACAATTCAACTTTCTTACCGAAACAGCACTGTCGGAATTATTAAATACCAATGGAGCGGGAATTCAAAAGCCGCTAAAAGCCTGGAGCGCCGGATGTTCTACCGGAGAAGAGCCTTATACGCTATCAATAGTTTTAAGCGAATTTGCGCAAAACTTTTCAAGGTATTCATTCAACATATTAGCTACCGACATTTCTACCAGGGTTTTAGAAAAAGCCGCTACCGGAATCTATGACGAGGAAAGAACCGAACCTATTTTGCGAAGCTTAATGCAAAAATATTTCTTGAGGAGTAAAAACAAAGAGAAAAAACTTGTTAGGGTCATTCCGGAATTACGAAGATCAATTAATTTCCAGTGGCTAAATTTTATGGAGAATGACTTTGGCATAAAAGAAAAATTCGATCTAATATTTTGCCGCAACGTGATCATCTATTTTGATAAACCAACTCAAGACAGATTAATTGCTAAGCTTCTTAGTTATTTAAAACCGGGAGGGTATTTCTTTCTTGGACATTCCGAATCAATTTTTGATACAAATTTGCCAATAATTCAAGTGGCAGCCAGTACCTACAAGAAGACAAGATGAAACCAAATTTTAATGGATTACAAAACGTTTATATTCATCCCGGAGAAGCTGTCTTTAGCGGTAATCCTATTGTTGTTTCCACTGTGTTAGGTTCATGCTTATCAATTACAATGTTTAGTAGAAAAATTAAATATGCGGGCATTTCTCATTGCCAGCTTCCGGACTGTAGAAGTTGTGATTTGAATTGCGATAATTGCTCTGATCCGTATAAGTACGTTAATTGCACGATCAACCAAATGATTAAAAAATTTGAGGAAATGAAAATTCAACGAAAAGATATTGAAGTCAAAATTTTCGGAGGAGCTGATGTACTTAAAAATTCTCCAGGAGAAAAAAGAATAAGCACGGTGGGAAGGCAAAACATTCAGATGGCACTTGAATCACTTGCAAAAAATAATATGTCGGCTATAACAACTGATGTGGGAGGTACATTTGGTAGAAAGATTTTTTTTTTAACAGAAACCGGTGAAATATTTCTAAATAGGTTAAGGAACAATGGGAAAAATAAAAGTATTAATAGTTGATGACTCTGCCGTAGTAAGACAAACTCTTGCCGATCTCTTGTCTTCCGATCCTTCTATTGAGGTGATCGCAACAGCATCAGATCCGTTTGTGGCTGCAAGTAGAATTCAAGAACAGGTGCCCGATGTGATAACACTGGATATAGAGATGCCCCATATGGATGGGCTTACTTTTTTACAAAAGATTATGACCCAGCATCCTATTCCTGTTATTATTTGCTCAAGCCTTTCGGAACATGGTTCTGATACCGCCATTCGCGCCCTCGAATTAGGGGCGGTTGATATTATCACTAAACCTAAAATGGGAACCAAGCAGTTTCTTGAAGAATCTAGAATTCACATTTGTGATGTAGTTAAAGCCGCTGCTCAAGTAAGCATAAAAAGATTTGTTTCAAGGAAACACGAAGTTGAACCGAAGTTATCTGCCGATGTAATTATTGCGAAGAATACCAGCAAAGCAATGATCCAAACTACCGAGAAAGTAGTAGTGGTTGGCGCTTCTACCGGCGGGACCGAAGCCCTCAGAACGTTTTTAGAATATTTTCCGCTTGATTCACCTGGAATTGTCATCGTACAGCACATGCCGGAAAATTTTACAACAGCATTTGCAAAAAGACTTGACGGGCTTTGTCGTTTAACGGTTAAAGAAGCAGAAGATGGTGATACCGTAATTAGAGGACGTGCTTTGATAGCGCCGGGAAATCATCATTTGCTTTTGAAACGAAGCGGCGCGAGATATTATGTAGAAGTAAAAGATGGACCACTTGTTAGCAGGCACCGCCCCTCCGTTGATGTTCTTTTCAGATCGGCGGCGAGATACGCGGGAAAAAATTCCGTCGGCGTTATCATGACGGGAATGGGAGACGATGGAGCAAAAGGTATGCTGGAATTAAAAGAAGCCGGTGCGTATACCATTGCGCAGGATGAAAAATCTTGTGTCGTATTTGGAATGCCGCAGGAAGCAATTAAACTTGGGGCTGTTGAAAAAGTTCTGCCGCTGCAAAATATTGCCGCCGGTGTTCTTCATCATTGTTAACCTTAAGATAAGAAAATGAACAAAGGAAAAATATTAATAACTGAAGATGAAGAAATCGTCGCTATGGTAACAAGGCGGATGGTTATTTCTCTTGGCTATGATGTGGTTAACATTGTCTCAAGCGGTGAGGACGCGATTCAATCTGCAAAGGAACAAAAACCTGATCTGATCCTTATGGATATAAATTTGAGTGGAGAGATTAATGGGATAGAGGCTGCGGCAATCATTAACAAGGAGTATGATGTTCCTATAATTTTTTTAACTGCATCTTCCGATGAAAAAACAATTTCAAGCGCAATTGAGTCAGGTCCATACGGGTATATATTTAAACCTTTCGAATTAAACACACTCAAAACTACACTTGATTTATCGATTTATAAAAGTAAAACTGAGCGCAAGTTAAGAGAAAGTGAATTGTGGTGGAAATCTTCTATTGATAGTATTGATCAAGGAATAATAACGACAGCTGTTGACGGGAGTATCAATTATATAAATTCAGCGGCAGAAAAAATTCTTGGATATCGGTTGGACGAATGCAAGGGGATGAACTACTTAGATATTTATAAAGTTTATAAGAGTGTGCCAAACGAATTGTTTATTTGTGCAATTCAAGATTCTCAAAACAATCCCGAAGAACTTTTAAACAGCAAATGGTTCATCGATAGGAATAATCACCATATTCCTATTGAAGAGACTGTATCGGATATCAAAGACAGCAACAATAACTTTCTGGGAAAAGTTATTGTCATTAAGGATATTTCGCAAAAACGGGAGAGTCAAATAGCGGTTGTTGCCGCGCGCAATTTCTATATTTCTTTGTTAGAGGATTTTCCCGTTCCGGTATGGAGAGCAAATGCCGACGGGTACTTTAACTACTTTAACAAAACATGGCTCAATCTTACCGGCAGAATATTAGAACAAGAAATCTACTATGGATGGATCGAACTCATCCATGAAGAAGACAAGGAAGCATTTCAAAATCTTTTCAAGATCTCGTTTGAAAAAAAGGAACGGTTTGAATGTGAATTCCGATTACTGAACAGTGAAAAAAAATATAGTTGGATCCTTGCTGTTGGCACTCCTTTTTATGAGTTGAACAAAAAATTTGCCGGATATATTTTTGCGGGTCTCGACTTATCAAAAAAGAAAGTTTTGGAGAAAGAACTGCGCACCGCTATAAATAAAGCGGAAAAAGCAAGTAGCGCAAAGAGCAATTTTATTTCAAACATGAGTCACGAAATTCGTACACCGCTAAATGGAATTGTTGGTTTAACCGAACTCTTATTTGATACCGAGTTAAATCCCGATCAACTTCAATATCTGGAGATGGTAAAGCAGTCGTCGGATGTACTGTTAAATCTTTTGAACAACTTGCTCAATCAATCAAAACTTGAAGCCGGAAAAGAATTTTTACACGAATCAACATTTACCTTGCATGACGTAATAGATGAAATATGGAACCCGATCTTTGCTCAGGCGACTCTCAAAGATCTTATCGCGGAAAAGAAATGGGAATGCAACTTCGAAAGAAAAATAGTTGGCGATAAAATAAAAATTCAACAGATTGTCCTAAATCTTTTAACGAACGCCTTAAAGTTTACTGAAGCCGGAAAAATCGAGTTAATAATTATTAATGAGAATGAGATTGAGCTAAGTGAAACAAATACAACCTTACTCAATCTTCATATTATTGTGAAAGATACCGGAATAGGAATACCCATTGATCAGCACGAAAGGATATTTGAAAGCTTCACACAGGTTGATAGTAGCAGCACAAAAAAGTATGCCGGGGTCGGCTTGGGTTTATGTATCGTCAAAAATCTCGTAGACCTTTTTCATGGGAAAATATGGTTTGAAAGTCAACCGGGTATTGGTAGTGAATTTCACGTCCTTTTAATTTTGAAATATGCCATGGAAAAAACTTCCGGGGAAGTAATAAGAATTTAATAAATCAAATAGTGAGAAAAATAAAATGAAAATATTAATTGTGGAAGATCAGATGGTCAGTAGATTTGTTCTTCAGAAGATGCTCAAAGATTATGGGGAATGTGATACCGCCGTGAACGGGAAAGAAGCTGTAGCTGCTTTCACAATGGCTTCTGAAGAAGGAAAACCATACGACATAATATTCTTGGATATTATGATGCCGGAGATGGATGGAAGAGAAGCCTTAAAATTAATCCGGAAGATGGAAAAAGAATCCGGGGTCAAAGCTAAAGATGAAGTTAAAATCATTATGGTTACAGCGTTGGATACACCTGAAGAAGTCGTTGATGCCTATTATCACGGCGGATGCACGAACTATTTAGTTAAACCTATTTACAAAAACAAATTGGAAGCCCTGATAAAAGAATTGAATTTTGCAAATGAAGAACAACTTTAAGTAACCTTCTTTGCTAGGGGTATTTCAAAAAACTCATAAATTTGTCATCGCAGGTGTGAAAAATTGATAAGACCCGTTAGCAATAGGTGGATTTATGAAAAATCGGAATTCTTTAAAATAAAAAAGGCTCGATTTCGTGCAAAATCAAGCCTTTTTGAGCTGGAAATGGGACTCGAACCCGCAACCTGCTGATTACAAATCAGCTGCTCTGCCAATTGAGCTATTCCAGCGAAAAATTTAGAGTCCAAAATTAAGGGTATTTCGGCTGTCTTCCAAATAAATTTACTTACTTCTCTTCTTCCTCTTGAAGAATCGATATTTTAAACTGCACCATTTTCTGTTTTACTTTCTTTATCAATTCAAAAGTAATGTTTTTATGCTGATAGGCCTCCCCGGTATTCAAAATTTTCCCGGTCTGAAAAGCCACAAATCCCGCAATTGTTGTGTATTCATCGGAATACGCCAGGGATTGATTAAAAACTTCGTTAAAATCTTCAACTGAAATGGATCCCAAAACTAAAAAATTTCCATCCGGCAATTTCGAATATTCATTGGATATATTTTTCCCTTCACTCGAAATTTCCCCAACAATTTCACTTAAAATATCCTCTATTGTTAGCACTCCTTCTGTTCCACCATATTCGTCTGTTACAATCGAGATTCGTTCACTCCGCTTTTGCATCTCTTTCATTATTTCCGAAATGAGCTTTGTTTCAGGGACAAAATAAACCGGACGGATCAGACTTTTTATAACAATATTTTTCTTTTCTACCAGAAACCGCATTAAATCTTTAATATGGACAATTCCGATAATATTATCCAGCGAGCCCTGAAAGATCGGAACCAGCGTATGCCCGGTCTGCAAAATTTCTTTGACCATTAATTCATCGTCAATAGTCAACTCTACTGCCACCATTTCCGTTCTGGGAATCATTACCTCGTTTGCTTTAAGATCGGTAAACTCAAAAACATTTTCAATTATTTGATGTTCGGCTTCATCAATAGCTCCGGATTTCACTCCTTCGGAAATGAGCACCCGTATTTCATCCTCGGAAGCATGCCCATGAGAAAATTGTCCTTTCGTCTTGAGCGGAAGAAGGATGGAGTTCGTCAGAAAAAGTAGAATTTTAATAGGCACTTTAAAAAACTTCAGAAGAACGGTCAACCCCGAAACTACTTTCGGTGCTATCTTATCGGCATATTTTGCCCCAATTGCTTTTGGAACAAGAACAATAAATATCCAATGGCACAATGCCAGCAGGAGCAAACTTATAACTATTAAACTTATTTTAATTGATGTAACGAAGGAAACAAATGAAGCATCGACAACAGCATCGATATAAAAAAATATCAGAAAAGAAATCAACAACAAACTGAATGACGCTGCAATTTCAATTAGTCCGTAAACATCATCAATGTTTTGCTGAAGGGCTTTAATTTTCTTACTTAATTTGCTGCTGTTGTTTTCGTCAACACTATAACTAATAACTGCCGTTCCCGAAGCGGTAAGCAAAGCTGCCAATAAAAATATTACGGGAATAAAAAAACCGATCATAACTATACTAAATTCTTCTTTTGCTAATTTTATTAGCAAAAATAAGCAGCAAAACCTTGGCTTTAAAATCTTGAGAGAGATAATTACCGAACAATTGTTATTTTCTCATATAAAAAAAAGAAAATATGATGAAACCAACCTCAATTAAAGTTGAAAAAGAAACTATTGTAATTACCTGGAACAATTCGGAGGAAAGCAAAATTGCGCTCCGCTATTTGCGCGAAGAATGCCCTTGCGCTGGATGCAAAGGAGAAACCATTCTCCTGCACAGTTACCGTCCGCCTAAACTATCGATCCTTCACCCCGATATGTACACCGTGACGAATCTGAAGATGGTCGGCGAATACGCTATTCAAATCTGGTGGAAAGACGGGCACGACACCGGAATTTACACATGGGAATATTTGAAGAAACTTGCCGTTGATCAATCAGATGGAAGCAAACAAAATTACGAGCCGTTGTTATGATCTCTCAATCAAAATTAAAATATTATAGTTCTCTTTTGCAAAAAAAATACCGGCACGAGGAGAAAAAATTTTTACTTGAAGGGAAAAAACTTGTTGAAGAGGGACTGCAACAAAATCGCTACCGATGTGAAATCATTTTTATCACGAATGAATTCAAAGAAAAGCACCAAGAATTTATCTTTTCCACTTTGCGGAATTTTCAGTTTGAAATAATTCGAACAGTTGATTTTAACCGGCTCTGCGATACCCAACAACCTCAGGGGATTGCTGCCGTTTTTCAATTCCCAATAAATGAAGAACAGCCAAAATTGGTTTCACGAAAAATTATTTATTTAGAAAATATCGCCGACCCGGGCAACCTCGGAACCATTATCAGAACATGTGACTGGTTTGGATACGGACAAATTTTATTAAGTAAAAATTGTGTGGAGCTTTATAATCCAAAAGTGATTAGGGCAAGTATGGGTTCGCTTTTTCATGTTTCTGTTTCCGAAAATGTCGAACTTTCATTTTTCTCAGACTTAAAAAAACTTGGATTTGAAATTCTTTGCAGTGATTTAGACGGGCAGAATTTTTCGGAAATTGAAAAACTCGAAAAGTTTGTTCTTTGCTTTAGTAGCGAAGCAACCGGACCTTCTCAAGAATTGCTAAATATTTCTGATCTCAAACTTACCATTTCTAAAAAAGGAAATGCCGAATCACTTAACGTGGCTTCGGCATCTGCAATTCTATTAAATTATTTTTCGTGATTGCTAGCGGACAATTCCGGAAAAAGAATATTTCGTTCCACCGTTAGGACCGCTCGTTTTGATGGTAACACTTACACTTCTTGTAACTTGCAAGGTATCGGTATCAGAAATTGAAAAAGAAAATTGAGTCCATCCTTTACTCTGTGTGTCCGGTAAAGTGAGCGATATATCACCGCGCCCTTTTACATTATCTCCTTCAACTACTACGTCTATTGTTTGTCCGCTCGATAAAGGATTATCATGCTGATCCTTCACCTCAAAATTAAAAAACTGAGTTCCTCTGTCAGGAATATCAAATGAATTTGGCGTACACGTAATATTTGGGTAGCCGGAAAATAAAACCGGAATTGTATTGGTAACCAGTTTAAAATTTTCATCGGATGTAGTTGCAGTGATGCGTGCAAAACCGGGACCTAAAAGAGCGTCAATAGGTTCAGGAGCCGATGTAATCAAATCAACCGTTGCTCGTCCATGATCATCGGTATTAGCAGATCCGACAATATTTCCGCCGGTTGTTGTAAAATAAACCGGTGTATTTGGACGAACAGGATTTCCATACTTGTCGCCAACATACGCTGTAATCTTATCTATTACTCCATACACAACCAAACCCGGAACATTTGCATATTCAGCACCGGATGAAAAATGATATTGATCCGGCAAGCCGCCATGAATAGCGTATGTAACCGGGATCGAAGTAACTTTTTTTGAACCACTTAAAATAGTCGCAATAATTTGAACCGTTCCGGCTTTTGTTCCGCTTGTTAAATAAACCGATGCCTGCCCGTTTGCATCCGTATATGATGAATCGGGACTTAAGAATTCTCCACCGCCGGGTCCAAATCCTATACTAAATTTTACAGCAACTGAATTCGCAAAATCAATTGGATTTCCCAAAGAGTCGATCACTTGAAACGTTACTTTCCCGGATTCCGGGGCACCACTCTCTTTTACACCAAGACTTAACGAAGATTGCGAAATTAAATAAATTGCGACCGGTGGTCCGCTTTTCCCGGACGAATTCGTTGTCGATTTTAATTTAAGTGTCGGAGTTACCGCATCACCGGGAGAATAAATTGCAGAAGTAACCGATAACGCATAGCCGAATTTGATAACTGAAATGGTCACAGTATCCGCCGCTTGAAGCGTAAAACTTGCGGAAAACTTGCCGTAAGTATCTGTGTAGGTAACAATTTCAGTACCGTAATCTATACGAACAATAGCACTGTCAACCGCAGACTGTGTAACGGAATCAATAACTGTTCCGTTTATTGTTACAATTGAACTTTGATTTTGTTGTCCGCTTCCATCGTATCCATCAATAGTTGGAGCATTCGGAGACTGGCAGCTTGCAATCAAAATTGAAAGCAAAATAACAAACGCAGCAAAAGAAATCATTTTCTTTTGAGAAGTAAAAGTCATAAGGAGCTTCATTTTTAAACCTTGTTAAAACTACAGTTGTAACTTAGTTTCCATAAGCCTTATAGTCAAGTATTTTGAAAAATGAAATCTCATTCACTCAGATAAATCTTCTTGCAAAGATTTCACTTTCTTCTTGTTTTTTAAGCTGAATAAAATATCTTTGCAATCATAGTTTCTATAGCTTCCTGAGTGTAACTTTTTTATTACTAAAGCGAGAATAAAATATCATGTTTGAAGGAGTTGGGACCGCACTAGCAACGCCGTTCAATGAAGATTTTTCAATCGATTTTGCATCATACAAAAAATTAATTCAACGGCAAATTGATGCCGGAATTGATTATCTTATTGTGCTCGGGACTACCGGCGAATCACCCGTTATCGATGAATACGAAAGAGAAAAAATAATTGAACACGCGCTGGAAACAGCCGGTGGAAAAGTAAAAATTATCATCGGAACCGGATCGAACGACACAAACAAAGTTGTAAAACTTAATGCGCTTGCAGAGAAATATAACCCGGATGCACTCCTTATCGTTAATCCCTACTATAATAAAGGAACGCAAAGTAGTTTGGTGCAACATTATAAATATATTTCCGAACGGACATCGCTTCCTATTATGTTGTATAACGTTCCATCCCGCACGGGAATGAATGTGCTGCCGGAAACTGCTATCAAGATAAATGAGTCGTGTAAAAATGTGGTGGCTATTAAAGAAGCAAGTGGAAATATTTCTCAAATTGCACAACTGCTGGCAATGAAACAGCAATCGTTTGAAGTTGTTTCAGGCAACGATGATCAAACGATTCCTATTATGGCTTTAGGCGGAGTGGGAGTAATTTCAGTTTATTCTAACGCATTTCCAAAAGAGTTGAAAGAAATTACCACCGCAATGCAAAAAAATGATTTTCAGAAAGCTCAACAGTTAAATCGAAAATATTTAAAAATGATCAATTTACTTTTTGAAGAAACAAGTCCTTCGCCATTAAAATTTGTGTTGAGCAAACTCGACATTTGCAAAAATATTTTACGTATGCCGCTGGCACCGATTTCTAAACAAACAGAAAATCTTTTGTTAAAAGAATTAGAGAACTATGAAAAATATTAAATACGGACTTCTCGGCTCAACCGGAAAGCTTGGTAAAGAAGTACAAAATGTTTTTGCAGAACAGCAATTCCAGCTTGTGTATGAGCTTTCATTAGAAGGCGAGATACAGAAAGACATTCCGCATATTTTAATCGATTGCTCTCTGCCGGAAAATTTTGAAAACACAATTGCGCTGACAAAAAAATTTAATTGTCCGTTAATTATTGCAACCACCGGATTGACTTCTGCCCAAATGGAAGTATTGAAAATATTGGCTGAAATCGTTCCGGTTGTACAAAGCTATAACTACTCGCTCGGTATCCAGATATTGTTGAAACTGACAAAAGAAGTGCAAAAATATGTTGATGATTGGGATATTGAAATTTCGGAAACGCACCATCGATTTAAAAAAGATAAACCATCCGGCACAGCAATAATGATACGTAACACTGTGGAAAAAGAAGGAGTAAATATTTCTTCGCTTCGATTGGGAAATGTTTTCGGCGAACACAAGATCAGCTTCGGCGGACTCGGTGAAGTACTTTCAATTTCTCATTCCGCTTCCTCGCGCAGAACATTTGCTGAAGGAATTTTGCGTGCGGTTCTTTTTCTTTTAAAAAAGAAAACTGGATTTTATTCTTTCACCGATGTGATTAACGAGAATAGTCATTAGTCATCCGGCAATGGTCATTGGAAAACAGTGATTAATGACCAACGACAACAAACTATTAACAAGGACAACCATGGATTCATACGAAATAATAAATTATATCGCTACTTCGAAAAAGAAAACACCGGCTAAAATTTACTTACAGGGGAATCTTGCGAAACTAAATTTTGGAGCACTTGAGTTTTTCGGCAGCAATCAATCGGGAATTCTTTTCTGCGAACTTTCTGAATTTGAAAATTTTTATTCTGTAAATAAAGACTCAATTACAAAATATCGCATCGAAATTGATAGAAGAAACTCCGCAATTCCATTAGCTGATCTAACAAAATATAACGCACGTATCGAACCGGGAGCCATAATCAGAGAGCATGTTGCGGTTGGTGATAACTGCGTGATTATGATGGGAGCCGTATTAAATATCGGCGCTGTAATTGGTGAAAAAACAATGATAGATATGAATGTTGTAGTTGGCGGAAGAGTAATCGTCGGTAAAAATTGTCACATCGGTGCAGGCGCAGTACTTGCGGGAGTGATTGAACCGCCAAGCGCTGACCCCGTTGTTGTTGAAGATGATGTTTTGATCGGTGCAAATACCGTGGTGCTAGAAGGCGTTCGTATTGGCAAAGGCGCAGTAATCGCCGCCGGCTCCATTGTTGTAAAAGATGTTGAACCTTACAGCGTTATGGCTGGCGTTCCTGCTAAACTTTTAAAAAAAGTGGATGAAAAGACAAGAGAGAAAACAAAACTGATTGATGAGTTGAGAAATTTGTAAATCCGGTTTTGCCGATAATAACGGAACTATTAAATGAAAATCGGTTGTTTTAATATTAGTAAAATCAAAAAGAAAATCTGAGAACCTATAAATGAAGATCGTTGTGCAAAAATTCGGCGGTAGTTCTGTTGCCGATACTGATAAAATAAAACGGATCGCGGAAAAAATCCAGAAACGCGTATTGCAAGGAAACAAACTTGTGGTTGTTGTTTCCGCCATGGGAAAAACAACCGACAACCTGTTAAAACTTGCAAAAGAAATTTCCACGAAGCCTGATCCGAGGGAGCTGGATATGCTTTTAACAACCGGTGAGCAAATTTCAATTTCACTTTTGGCAATTGCGTTGAATCAATTAAACATACGCAGCAAATCGCTTAATGCTTTTCAAGCGGAAATTATGACCACTGGAGATTTTAATGAAGCAAGAATTAAAAATATAAAATCACAAAAAATTTTCGATCTGCTTGAAGACTTCGATGTGATCACTATCGCCGGTTTTCAAGGGATTAATGAAGAGGGTGATCTCACAACTCTTGGACGCGGTGGCTCTGACACTTCAGCTGTCGCTCTTGCCGCGGCGCTGCAAGCTCCTTGCGAAATCTACAGCGATGTTGATGGCATCTATACATGCGATCCCCGTTTACATCCAAACGCAAAGAAATTAGCGTATGTTACTTATGATGAAATGCTTGAAATGGCTTCACTCGGCGCTAAAGTGCTGCACAGCCGTTCTGTTGAAATAGCTAAAAAATTTGAAATTACGCTTTATTGTGCTGCAACTTTTTCAGAAGTAGAAGGAACTTATATTGTGAAAGAAAATATTGAACAACCCGTTGTAACCGGATTAAGTGTTCTGGATAATCAAACACAAGTTACGCTTTCCCGTTTGCCGGAAGACTATACGTTGATTCATGAAATTTTTCATAACGTTGCCGAAGAAGGCTTGAACGTTGATATGATCTCGGTAATTGATGACGACTCCGGCTTAACGGTTTCGTTTACTATTGTTGATGAAAGCAAAGAAGATGTGGAAACCGCTCTGCATCATTCTTTAAAAGATTTGGAAAAATGGAACATCTCTTATCATCCCGGTTACAGCAAGCTATCTATTGTAGGCGTTGGAATGCGTTCGAGCAGCGGAGTGGCGTCAAAATTTTTCGGTGCTCTGCAGCATATCCCGATCAAACTTGTTACTACCTCAGAAATAAAAATCTCGTGCCTGATCGAAACTTCCTTTAAACAACATGCGGTAGAATCATTAACCAAAGCTTTCGATTTATAGAAAGACACTTCATTGCTAATTACTCCAATTGAACTTCGCCATCTCTTGCATCAGAATCCGGAACTTGCGTATCAAGAATTACAAACAACGAAATTAATTATTGATAGCATCTCCGCTTTACCCGGTTTTGACAAGCGATTTACTCTTCATACACCGATGCAAACCGGGCTTTTAGTTCAATACCAAGTAAACGACGGCGGTTATCTGTTGTTCCGTGCCGACATTGACGCACTCCCGATTCTCGAAGAAACTTCATTCGAGTTCAGATCAAAAAATAAATTTATGCACGCGTGCGGACACGATGTGCATACCTCAATTCTTTTCGGTTTAGTTGAATACGTTGCACAAAAAAATATAACTCAAAATATTCTTTTCCTTTTTCAACCTGCGGAAGAAAGCGGCGGTGGTGCGATGAAATTTTTTGCTACCGGAATTTTTAATCAATTTAAAGTTGAGAAAGCCTTTGCCCTGCACGTTACGGATGAATTTCCAAAAGGGACTATTGCAAGTACAAACGGGGTTCTCTTTGCTTCTGCTTTGGAAATTGATATCGATTTCATTGGCAAAAGTTCTCACGTAGCTTTTCCACAGCATGGGAAAAATGCGTTTAACGCCCTCAGACTTTTTCTTGACGCAGTTGATAAAATTCCAAAAGGACTGAATGATGCAACACTAATGGGTTTCGGTAAAATAGAATCGGGAAGTGTGAGGAATATCGTTCCCGGTAATGCCAGGCTTGAAGGAACAATCCGTGCGTTAACGATGAATAAAACTGATGAAATAGCATCACAGTTAAAAACCATTGCTGCCGGAGTTGAACGAATTACGGAAGTTAAAATCAAAGTAGAAAAAGGCGCGCATTACCCCGAAGTTATTGTTGACGAAGCTCTCTTTTGCAGTCTTTCAAAAATCTTTTCCGATACATTTACTTTTCTTGACTGCGGTTTTAAAATGACAGGTGAGGACTTCGGCTATATTTCACAGCAATATCCTTCATTTATGTTCTGGTTGGGCACTTCTACCGGAGAACATTTTGGGCTGCACAATCCGCAATTTTTACCGGATGACGATGTAATCGGGATTGGCATAAATGCATTAAAAGAAATTCTTTTTGCCCAAATCATCTAAATTTTCTTCAAAAAAAACAGTTGACACTCTTTTGGTTTTTTCGTTATATTGAGTCAAGCAAACATTCATTACTCTCAATAAATCAGAGGTAACATGAAAACGGTTCAACAAATTCTATCAAAAAAAGGGAACGAGATTTTCTCGATTACTCCCGATTCCACAATGTACGATGCCCTAAAACTTATGGCGGATAAAGATGTGGGAGCGCTTTTAGTTCTTGCGGATGATAAAGTTCTCGGAATTGTTTCCGAACGGGATTATGCCCGAAAAATTATTCTGAAAGGAAAACTCAGCCGGGAGACCTCCGTTAGTGAGATAATGACAGCGAAGGTTGTAAGTGTTACCCCAACAACGCATGTTGATAATTGCATGGAAATTATGATAGAAAAACATATCCGCCATCTTCCCGTTGAAGAGAACGGAAAGCTCGTCGGACTTATTTCCATTGGTGATGTAGTAAAAGCAGTTATTGATGAAGAAGAATTTGTTATCGAACAGCTGACGAGTTATATCAAAGGTTCGCACTAAACGGCGAACCTTTTTCATTTCTTTTTATTTCATCAGAATAAACTTTTTTGTCTGAACAAAATTACCGGCTTGTAAACGGTAAAAGTAGATGCCGCTGCAGAGTTGTTGGTTGTTAGTGGTTCGTTGTGCGTTGAAATTGATTTTATAGAAACCAGCATTCTGTTCTTCATTAACTAAAATTGCAACTTCATTTCCTAGAATATCAAAAACTTTCAAACTTACTTTACCGCTTACCGGAATCTGATAACTAATGGTCGTCTCCGGGTTAAAGGGATTGGGATAATTCTGTGACAAAGAAAAATCGCTTGGTGTGTATTTATTTTCTTCTGCTATTCCAACAACTTGAGAAGTGTCCCCCATAACTTTTCCATTAATTATGCATCCTTTAAGCCAATAGTTGATATACCCAACATCAAATCCAGCTAACATGGAATCTAACCCAATTCCTTTTGTTAGTGAATAAATTGAATAATATAATGTGTTTGGCAAGTGAAAAATTTTTCTGTCAAGAATTTGACTTGCAAAACTGAGCTGATGGTTTTCTTGATAAATAACTTCCGGTGTATTTTGCCCATAGTAACGATATAACTCTAATGTATCACCGGGTTCCGCCGTAAGATCATCAATTATAAAATCTTTTGGAGCGCCGTCAATAGAATCGTATCGAAAAACTTTACCTGTCGCACTATCAATCCGTTCAAAAAAATACTCAGTATGCCAAGGTGGACTATAAAGAAATTCTTTTTGTGCAATAACGGAGTAGTTTTGTTGATTCGACAAAAGGGTGTCCCCTATAACTTCTCGTGTCATTATTCCTTTATCCTCATTCCAGCGATTTGAATGATAATCAGTTTTAAAAATATTGAATATCCATTTGCTCCCAATTGCTAGTGGATAATACGATAAGACTTCTGGTGAAATCGGTAGCGATTTAAAAATTTTCATCCCGCTCGAAGTTATTTCATAAAGATTGTACTTGGTCGCGGCATAAAGAATATCTGTTCCGGACTTTTTATAAATGCCGACGATGTTTTTATCGAGCCTTTCAAAGAATGAGAAAGTTTTTCCGTAATCGGAAGAAACGTAGATATTTTTCCCTTCCGCAAGATAGATCGTGCCGGAGAGAGATTGATCGAACGAAATAAAAACCTTCCGGTCCGATTCCCAAATCTTTTTCCACGAAAACGCATTTCCGTTTTGATCGGAGACGGAGATAGAAGAGGAGCCATCATATTCATTTGAGCATCCATAAATGTGCGTCCCATCTATATCATAATAAAACCTTGAATTTCCATTCCATGTAGCTGTATCAACTTCGGTGTAAGTGTTTCCGGTATCAAGAGATTTCACCAAATGATTATCTTTTAATCCAAACATTAATTTATCATCTTGTGGGAAAGCGGAGAGAAAGCAAAAGTCTTTCGAATCAGAAAAGCCGGTGGAGAAATCATATGCTGGCCAGGTAAGTCCACCATCATAACTTATAATCATTCTGTCCAGCGAGTTTGCAAAAACTTTTTGGGGATTTTGTTTTGAAACTTCAATCCTACCGAATGCCAAAGACCAATAACTGAATACTGACCCAACATCAGACTTATAGATATATCCATACGATTCAACTGCGCCATTCAAACCACAATAAATATATTCATACGGGTTACCGTTAAAAAAAGAAATGTCGCTTACGCTTTGGTAGAATTCTGTTGAGGGATTAAAGTGCCAGTAATCGGGGGCAATAAGTGTATCTTTGTTTTTATTCACATCATAGCGGTAGATACCATTTTCTTCGGACGTACCGCTTTCCGCTTTACTTAGATAATACTTCCGGTAAAGAAGTTGTGTAGTTCCCTCTTTATCTTCCAGACCATCTAATGAATTAAAAGTATAAAACCGCCCCTGTGAAAATATCTGCAGTGAACAAAGAAGAGAAAGAATAATAATTAGTACTGTCTTCACTAAAACCTCCGTTTTTCGTTACTGCAAATTAAATGATTTGCTCTTTGAAAGTCAACTTTATGTCCTCCATCTCTAAGAAGTTGTTTTAGTTCTTGATCTGCGCTTTCTGCAACGCTTCAAAATATCTCTTGATCAACTCTTCGTAATCTTTCGTGTAGCCTTCGCGGTAAAGATTATTAAGTTCATCCTTCAAATTATCTTTTCCTTTTTGCTTTGCTAAATTAAGCTCTCCGGGCGAAGTGCGCTGCCCGGCAGTACCGCTTTTTGATTCCCGTTCTTTTTCAAAATCTCTTTCGTTCATCGAACGTTGCGCGTCAAGTAAGCGAGAGAGAATGCGCTCCTGTTTTTGGATAATCTCGTCCGATAATTTTTCCGATTTCATACCGGTAATCACTTCCTGCATTTGCTTTAACGTTTCGTCCAGGTTGGAAGGGATTTTTTTCGATTGCCCGCTTTCCTTCGCTTCGCGGTTCAGTTCATCTAACGATTTTTTAATCATCTCTTGTTGTTGCGCAAGACGTTGTAATTGTCCTTGCTGCTCGGGAGTAAGTTGTCCGTTCATTCCTTGTTGCAGCATTTGCGTCATATTATTTAAGCTCATTTGCTGCCCAGACATTTGTTGAAGCTGCTGCATCAACGACATCATTCCGCTGCCCCCCTGCCCGCCGTTCTGCATCATCTGATCCATCATATTTTTCATCATCATCGCCGCTTGATTCAGCGACGACATTGCTTCGGATTGCCCGGCGATTGTTTGAGATTGGTTTCTACTTTGCATTCCATCAAGCGCGTTATCCATTTGTTTATGTGCGTTCCCGAGCGCTTTTCCCATTTCGGGCGTAATGGCAAAAGTTTTTTGAGAAAGTTGATTTATTTGTGATAAAACTTTTTCAAGGTTGCTTTTGATTTCATCTTGCGCAACCGCTTGTTTATTCATTTGAGATGATTGGAAATTATCTTGACTACTTTTCTTTGCTTCTTCCTGATCCTTAGAAAGAGTAATAATATTGTTCAGCGATTTCATCAAGTTGGCAAAAACTTCCATTTGATTTTGCTGTTCCATTTCCTTCTGGAGTTTTTGCATTTTTTGTTTCATCCCTTGCATGTTTTGCGAGAGTTTCATCTGTTTTTGTTTTGCCTTTTGTTTTTCCCCTTTTTGAATATCGCTGGAAGCTTGCTCTGCAAGCTGCTTGTTTTTCTGATCTTCCATTTCCTGTTGAAGTTTTTCAACTTCTTCTTTCGGCATATCTTTCATTTCGTTCATCAACTTTTCCAATTGCTTCAGTTCATCTTTCATCTTTTGAACGTCGTCGGAAAGCTGTTCTTGCTGTTTAGCCGCGTCATCACGCTGATTTTTATTTTCAAGATCAGACTGTTCTGTTTTTTGTTGAAGATCATTTTGTTTTTTTGAAACATCTTCGGTGCGCTTTACAAGCTGGTCTATCTTCTGTTCAACCTGCACCCGTTTTAATAAATTGAGCGTCCGTTCAATTCCCTTGCGGAAAGATTCTTCATCGAACTGCATATTATCAAGCGCCTGCTGGATTTGCTTACGATCAAGCGATTGTAGTTTCTCCTGAAGTTTCTCCATCGCTTTTTTCATTTCGTCGCTGGAAAATTCATCGAACATTTTTTGCAGTTCCATAAATTTGTCAAGCGTTTCTTTGCTTAGCAGATTATGCTTTTGCAGTTCATCTTTATTCTCGGAAAAATCTTTTTTGATCTCCTCGGCTTTTTTTTGGAGCTCTTCAAACTTGTTCAGCGTTTGTTCAATCTTTTGTTTTTCTTCCCAGGTAATTTCTTTTTTGTCCTGCTTCAATTCCTTATTGATCTTATCCAAATCTTTTTTCAAATCTTCAGCTTCTTTTAGCGTTTTCTTCAAGTCATGTTCAACTTGATCCTGCTTTTTATCCGTCTTTGCTAAAATTTCATCAAGAGAGGGAAACCGTACGGTAAAGCTGCTTGTTTTAGTTGATTTCGGTCCGCTTATATTATCGTTATCAAAAATTTCTAAAAAATAAGTATACACATCTTCGGTCGCAAGCGACATTGGCGAAAGGTTCCAAATGTAGCGGACTTCCTGCTCAACGTTTTCTTTTGTAATCGGAATTTCAATTGATTGATATTTTTCCTGAGGCGGCTCATACCTTGATGCTGAAAGCCTGTAATGAAGCAACAGTTTTGTAAATCCAAAATCATCTGCAAGTGAAAGCAGCAATGGTAACCTCTGATCGTCGCCCAAATCGATATTTTTATTTGGCGAAAGAATATTGATCGAAGGAGCGGCATCACTTTGAAGCTTAATCGAATAGGTTACCGGCGAGGTATTCCGGTTTTCGAACTCATCTTCAATTAATATTTGATAATTCTTTTCCTGCCTTGCAGAAAATGAAAGAGATGCATTAACACCGGAAGTATTCATTTTCAAATTCGTTGAATCATCAAAGGACAAAAACGCGTTCTTTAAAATTTTGGTGGACTGCAATCTAAAAGAAACGGTACTGCCGAAGAGTGTTGAAACATTTCCATTGTCCTGCAACTGCACCGAAGGAAGTTTGCTGTATGCGGGTGGCGTAATGGTTAGCGAAAATGATTGCAGAACCGGTTTATCAACTACTTCAATTATAAATTTTTCGCTTTCGATTCCGTCGGCGGAGCAATAATATTCCGTCTTGTTCCGTACTCCGGAAAAGAGAAAAGAGAAATTGCCGGTTGAATCGGCAGTGAGATTTTCTGAGGTGAATTTTGTTTCCGTCTCATCCTTAAATTGAAGAGATATTGATTTGGGTGCGTTCCATTTCAAAAGATTGTTTCCCGAAAGAGAAACAGAAACAATTACATCCGCTCCTTTTGTAATTTTTGTGTTTCCCGGCGAAACAACAAAATAAAATTTTTGCGGCGGAAGAAATTCGGTACGGTAATCGAAAAACCTTTGTGCCGCTTGTTGAAAATTTTGGAAAGAGATCAACGATACAATAAAAATGAGAAGCGAAACGAAGAAGTATTTCATCTGCCGTTTCGGCAGCTCAAAGGTAAGCGCAGAAGAAAAATTTACCGGTTCAACTTTTTTATAAATTGATGAAAATGCTGCGAGCGCCAGCTCCTGCGAAAAGAGAAAACTTTCTCTCTCTCTAAAAAGCTGAAGCGAGTTGAGCAAATCATCTTTTATAGAAGGGAAAAACCTTCCAACCCTTTCCGCTGCCCTGCTGTGTTCGTTCTCTTTGTACGATATATATTCTTTAATAGCCGGTAAAACAACTATCATAATGGTTGAACCAATTGCGATAACTGAAAAAGAAAAGAATAAAATCGTGCGAACTGTTGATGAAAACCTGAAGAGAAGTTCTACCGCTATCAATGTGAATAATAAAATAATTATTCCGGCTGCGGCAATCTGAAGTTTTGTTAACGCAGAAATGAACAAGTTTTTTTGTGCAAACTGTTCTAACTTTTTTTCTATCGCGTTATAATGTGTTGAATCGAATTTCATAACTATTGACTTAATGCCCAAACGATAATATTTGTTCCGAACTTTAGAGCTTCTTCTCTTGTTTTTTCCGTATCGTGATGCACTTCCGGGTCAGCCCAGCCATCGCTTGGATTTGATTCGTACGTATAATAAACTGCAAGACGCTTCTCGATAAAAATTCCGAAGCCTTGCGGTGGCTTGCCGTTATGCTCGTGCGTTTTCGGCGGACCGTTTGGAAAATCGAACGGAGAATGATACAGCCCGTACGAAAACGGGAGTTCCACTAAATCATTTTCCGGGAAAACTTTTTTTATTTCTCTTCTGAACGCGGCATCCAATCCGTAATCATCATCAACATAAAGAAAGCCGCCGCTTTCAAGATACGTGCGCAAACGGTTTACTTCCTGTTCAGAGAAAACGATGTTGCCGTGCCCCGTTAAAAACAAAAAGGGATAAGAAAAAATCTCATCGCTGTTCAAGTCGGCAAAAACGTATTCCGGCTTTGTTTTAATTGACGTATGCTCAGCAACAAAACGGAGTAAATTCACTTCGGAAGATTGATCATTGTACCAATCGCCGCCACCACTGTATTTTAAACGTGCAATACGGAAAGCGTCTGATTGTGCAAAGCCAAACCCGCTAAATACTATAAAAATTAAGAGAAAATATTTTTTCATAAATTAAATTTCGGTTAGCAAAATAGAGATAGTTTTGTAGAAATGCTATAACCGGAAAAGAGGATAGTTTAGAAGAAATTCCAAAAGACAAAAACAAATATCAATTTGGAAATAAAAGAGGATATCTTTGGAAAAAATATCCTCTTTTAAAGTTTTACTTCATCAAAATAAATTTTTTGCTTTGAACAAATGACCCACTTTGTAATTTGTAGAAGTATACTCCGCTAGTCAAGTTCCCTCCATCAAATTGAACTGTATAGACTCCCGGGACTTTTAGTTCGTTGACAAGCGTCGCCACCTCATTACCAAGTATATCAAAGACTTTCAATGTAACATTCTGACTGCTTGCTACTGAATATTCTATTCTTGTACTTGGATTAAACGGGTTAGGATAATTCTGCGCCAATTGAAAATTTTGAATTTGCGGATTCTCTTTATCAATATTAACCGGATCGATCTTATAACTGAGAAATCCGTTTCCCGGATACGTTGATGGACTAGGAATGATTCCTTTATCTGTTAAATGGAATCGATACTTAATTTCATATCCTTGATTGTAAAGTGAACTACTAAAATAAATGGAATCAGAAAATGAGTTTGAGTTTTCTAATCTGTTCAAGTACTTTTTTCCGCCGCCAATGGAGTCGGTGCCTTTTACAAAGAAATATTCAATTTCAACTGAGTTCGTATAAAAAAGGTTTTTTTGTGGGATATCTGTAATTATATCACGAGGATGTGAAACTGTTACATTAATGCCAAGCAGAGTATCACTTAAAAGATTAATTGTATTTGAGTCTACCGAAGAGAAGTAATTTACTTTATACAAAAAAGTCGAATCTTTTATTTTTACTAAAGCTTCAATCAAGTCAAGTCTTTTTTCATAGTAACTTCCCATGGGTCCATCGTCATTTGAGTGATAGTAGTAAACGCCTATTGAATCAGCATATTTGCGAGTAAATGGAACCCCATAATAATCCGAACTCAATCCTTTCGAATATCTTTCATAACCAAATAAAGATACCGGTCCTTCATAAACTGTAGCCCATGTTGCGCCATAATATTCGAATTCATCATGACCCAAAAGATTAAAGTCCATTAGCAATTTTTCAATTCCACTAAATTCCAAAAAAAGTTTGTTGTCATCGCTGTAGTACAGAAAATTATATGTGCCATCATCATTTACTAAAAAACAATGTTTCCCGTTCAAAATTGTATCGCTCAGCACTTCAATTGTGGAGAGGTTATAACTGGTAGAATAACTAATACCATTATAACCGGAGTTGGTCTTAATGTACTGCCATTTATTTCCAACAGCAAGGGGTAAAAAATTATTCCCACCATAGATGTAGGGTGGCGTGTGGTCTTCTCGATAAAGAGATCCGGTTTCTGTTAGAAGGAAAGTCGTTGAGTCCTTTATTAAAATCAAATCTGGGCGGAAAGTGCAAATTTTTCGCCAGCTAACACCCTGATCATCACTAACATACGCACCCGCAAAGAGTTGTTTTTCCATTGGAGAGTATGCTAGGTCATTACCGCCAACATTTATGTTGGATAGTAATTCCCAAGTTCCTCCGCTATTAGTTGACTTATATACTCCTCCGGTCAAGGCAAACACCGTGCTATCACCCTCAACCGTTTCAATATCATCTATCCACTCTGTATCGGCTTTAACATTCTTTTTATTCCAGGTTAAACCAAAATCTTGAGAAAGGTATAGCCCATTATAAATTGTTCTGACTAAAATATTATTTTTAGAAACAGCGATTTGCCAAAAATATTTGATTTTAGTCAATTCACCTTTCCAGCTTACACAGTTATCAATTGATGTAAAAATTCCACTTGAGTCTGTTCCAACAATAGTACAATTAATACCTGAAAAGTCTCTACTTTTAATACTCCAAATCGCTGAGGGGAAGTTTTTTAGAAGTTTGAATGATGCCCCGGCATCAGTCGAAATGTATAATTCGCCAGAAAGAGTTCCTACAAAAATTGTGTCTTTCCCTTTCACAGTAAGTGAAGTGGGGTCATGGATCTGGAATATCTGGGACCAGTTTGTTCCATCATTTGTGGATTTATAAACTTTCGAGTTTAAAAATGACGTCGCATAGATATCGCCGGATGTAGAAATCTCCATTTGATAAAAATTTTCATCAATTAAGTATGTCCATCTCATTAATTGAGGATGGATATTGCTGCAAAAGAAAAACACAAAAATAAAAATGACTTTATTTTTCAAATTGATCCTCCGGGGAAAAATAAGAACTCTAAATTGTTACCTCAAAAATATCATCTTTTTAGTTAGCAAGGAATTGTTCTGCATCAGTTGATAATAGTAAACGCCCGAGGAAAGGTTTCTTGCATAGAAAGGTGTTTCGTAATTGCCCGGGGATTTAAATTCGTTCACCAAAGTTGCAACTTCTTTTCCAAGCACATCATATATTTTTAATGTTACGTAACTGCCGACTGCTAACTGCCAACTGATTACTGTACTTGGATTAAACGGATTGGGATAGTTCTGAAACAATTGGAATTTTTCCGGAGTTGAGGGTTCATCTTTTTCAATACCGGTTACTCCACCATTAGAAGTAAAAAGAATCGTTCCAGAATCGCCAACGGCAAAGCCTCTTGTGTCGTTAAAGAAATTAATTGAGTTCAGTGATTGCGAAGTTGGAACTGAATGTAAAATCCAATTATCGCCTCCATCTATTGTTTTATATAGTAGCCCGGGATATCCGCAAGCATAAATTACGCTTGATGAAGGCGCAGAGACTCTGCGAAGTTCCCCGTCGGGATCGGGATAAACACCAGATCGAGACCAGCTTGTGTCTGACATTTTTTGTCGTAGTATAACCGGTGCGGCTCGCCAATCTCCTTGCACTCCCACGATAAATGTTGATCCTCCGCCATTACAAGATTCGCCGCTTAATGCTTCTGAACCTAGTCCATCAAAAAAATCAAGTTTTTCTTCTACCCAAGGAGTGATCGGATAAAATTCATTCTTTCTGATTATCGAATGCGATGTTACGGCATAGAGAGGTAATCCAAGTATTGAAAGACCACGAAATTGAAAAATTGAACGAATGGGATAAGCGCTGATTTTTTCCGAACTCCACGTTTTTCCACTATCAATCGTGCGGTAAACATAACCTGAATCATCTCCAACATAAATGTAATTCGCATATAAACTCAGTGCGCACAGATAATTTTTATCGTATGAATAAAATCCAGGCTGCCAGGTTTCGCCGCCATCAGTGGTTATAATTACAGTGTTGCCTCCGGCAAGAACTCCATTACGCTCGTCGGAAAATGAGATGCTTTTCCAGTTCATCGGAAAACTCCAGGGCAACCCAATATAATTCCACGTTAACCCGGAATTTGTAGTTTTGAAAATATTTTGATTTTCTCCAACAACGATCGCGGTTGATGAATCGAGCATCACCACATCGGTAAGTCTTTGTGTAGTACCGCTGTTTTGTTTCTCCCATTGTGCTTGTAACAGTTGGAATGCCATTAACAACACAATCACAAATGAAAATTTATTCGAGAGAGTGATTTTCGTTTTCATGTTTTCCTCTTAATTGAAAATTAGATTGCTTTTTATCAAGTTCATCTCAACCATCAAGTATTTTATTTTAAAACTACCATCTTTCTAATCCTTACCGAGCCATCTACCGTTAAGCGGGAGAAATATATTCCGCTTGACAATTTGTTTGAAGTATCAAAACCGATAGCATATTTCCCCGGGTTTTGTACTTCATTTACCAAACTTGCAATTTCATTTCCAAGGATGTCATAAACTTTTAAAGATACAAAACCACCGACCGCCAACTGATAACTGATTACTGTATTGGGATTAAATGGATTGGGATAATTTGAAAGAAGAAGAAATGTTTCGGGATTTGTTTCTTCTTTGTCGATTGATGTAGCGGTATGACACGCGCTTTGGCTTGATTGTATGTTTTTAGGTTGCGCTGATGAACTCTGCAAAGTAAAAGTTAAGGAATCAATGAATATCGTAGTGTCGTGCGAATAAAAATATTTTTTCAGCTCTTGGCGGTATACTGCAACCGTGTAACGTCCTGCTAGTAAACCGGTTATTGAAGCATGTAAATCGAAGATGCAAATACAATTAGCAATCGATCCAATAGTATCACATTCTATAACCAAAATTGAATTTCCGGAAACTTCTGTCTGCAAGGAATATCTAGATGCACAATTCGATGCAACATTGACATTCCATATTTGAACAGTGTCGGGGAGGAGCTTAACAAAAACAGAATCATTTTGCGCTAGTGAATTGCTCCATATTAAAAGTACAAATGCGAAGAAAAAAAACTTTTTCATACGGACCTCGAAACTAAATTTCTTGAGGCTTAATTCTAATTATGAATTAGAAAACAGATGAAGTTGAAACTTTACCTCGCGCAAAAATTAAAAAAAAACAACTGAATGTCAAGAATAATTTGTTTTATTTCAAATAGATCATTCCTTTGGTTTGTGATTGTTGACCTGCTTGTAGTCTGTAATAATATATCCCGCTGGCTAATTTGTTAGTGGTTAGTTGTCTGTTGTTGGTTGCATCAAAGGTTACGGAATGTTTCCCGGCTTGCTGTACTTCGTTTACCAAAGTTGCAATTTCATTTCCGAGTACATCATATATCGTTAAAGTTACATCACTTCCGACTGCTAATTGCCAACTGATTATCGTGTTCGGATTAAACGGATTGGGATAGTTTTGATAAAGCTGAAATTCATTTGGTAAATAAGAATTTTCTTCAACACCAACCGGATTTCCCATATAAATTATTCTGAACGCATCGGCTACGACTTGTCCGCTTGCAACGTCACCAACAGTAATTTTGATTGCGCCGGAATTGAAGAGATTCGTTGTTGAAAGATAATTCCACGCGCCGCCGTCAACTTTTTGACTTTTTGTAACACTTGTTTCTTTCCCGCCTCCTTCAACTAAGAATTTCGTATCGTACGCATTATTTGCATCGGATTGCCACCATCCGTAAACATCATATTTGCCCGGTTGTAAAACATCGGTTTGAAAAACTGCCGGACCGGATTGGCCGGAAGCATTCGCTGTTAAATAATTATCTCCAAAAAATTCAGTTCCGTTGGCTGATGGATTCCAGAAACTAGCAAAATTTTTGTTGTCGAGAATAATCCATTTCGCATGCGAGAGTTGTAGATATTCAGAAATCGAATACATGAATCGTTCACCAAGATACCCCAGGTTTTCGGTTGTTACTTCTTTTCCGGTGGAGTAATAATCGTACGGTGTTTCGTAGGTAAGCGCTAAAACTTTATCTCCCCAATTATTCCAGAGCCAGCCTTCGGGAAATGTAGAGGAAAGATTAGAATATCTGTAATCATCCTGAGTAAAATAGGGATTGCCCGACGTATTCAAATTTGAAAACTCATTTTCCGAATGATAGAAAGAGCTAGAAGTTGATGAAGCCGTGTGAATCCAAAACGTACAATATTGAACTGCTTGCGAATGAAGGTTCTGAAATATCGAGAGAACTTTTTTGCTGTTTATTTCCGTCATTCTTTTTTTAAGAATTTTTACTTCTTGGGTTGTTACCGCATCACTTCTCCAATTTGATTCAACATCAACTCCATCATAATTTGTTCGCGATCTTCCCCAGAAAACACCATCGGGATTTGTAAACGGAATACAATGAAAAACAATATGCTCGCGATAAAATTGAACAACCTCATTATTCGCAAGAATACTTTCGATAAAACCATCGAAATGCCACGAACTTGGCGTTTCGCCCGGATGCGTACGGGCATGAACCCAAACATGATATTTAAGAGAATCGGGAAATGCCGGATCGGTTATTGTCAATTCTTCGATCGGTAAGTTCCGCAATGTTAGTCCAAGCGTATCAACTTTTACATACGGTGAAGCGCTCCATTGCTTAATTCTGGACTGTAAATAGCTGAATGTATAGGGCGTGTAATAAGCAACATAAACGGTATCATACTCATATGTTTTTTGAAAAACATTTGTCGCCGGACTTTCGGAATTGGTAAAACGTTCGAATATTTTATTGTCATAAGAATAAACAGCCCGCTTCACGTCTGAATTTGAGACCGTAACTTTTACAAATTTATTTTGAATACCGGACATCCTAAAATAAAACCATCTTCCTCCAATATCTTCGTAGGTTGTTACAACGTAGTTTACAGAGTCTGTTGTTGTAGCCGATTTCAGATTCCCGCTTTCAAAGTTTGCATCAAAATGAACTTGAGGAAATAGTGAACAACTTAAAAAGATCAGCATCAAAATCGTTTTTGTTGTGTAGGTTAAAGCATGAAGTAAATTTTTTATCATCTCGGTTTCTTTTTATTCTTTTTTGTAAACGTAAGATGAAAAATAGGGATTAAACTTGAAATGAGTTCAAATTATTTTTAAGAGAAACAAAAGAGGACGCAGATTCATTTAGATATTTTATGATCAGCGCGGATCATAAACGATCATAACCAATCTGCGTCCCATCGTTTTTAGTATTTCAACCCGAAACCGTACTGAAATAATGAATCGTAGTTTTTATCACCTACGTTAATAGGAATTTGTTCCATTGTCTTAGGCCAGCTATGACCAAGCTTGCCGGTAAAATTGAAATCGCCGAATAAGACATCAGTAATTCCCGCCCCTTCGCTGCCCGGAAGCCAAGCGGCAACAAATGCGTTTGCATCTTTCAGCTGTGATTCAACAATCATCGGTCTGCCGGAAAAAAGAATTACTACATAAGGCTTTCCTGATTTCTTTACCATTTCAATTACCGCAATATCTTCTTTTGATAAACTCAAATCCTCTCGATCACCGAACATTTCTGCATAAGGCGTTTCGCCAACTACAACCAACACAACATCAGCATCTTTAACTTCTGAACCGTCTTTGGAATAAGATACAACTGTGTTTTTTGAAACCGCGTTTTTCACTGCTTGCAAAACGGTTGTTCCGCCGGAAATGTTGTTGCCGGATTTTCCCTGCCAGTCGATTGTCCAACCACCACATTGGTTTCCGATATCATCTGCGCTGGTTCCGGCAAGCGTGATGTGTTTAACTTTTTTAGAGATCGGCAAAGTTTTGTTTTCATTTTTAAGGAGTACTAAAGATTGACGAACGCATTCACGCGCAACTTGTCTATGTTCTTTTGATCCGAAGGTTGGCATTAACGTTCTATCAGTAAAAGGATTTGCGAAGATATTCATCTCAAATTTTACGAGGAGAATTCTTCTTACCGCATCGTCAATTCTACTTAACGGAACTTTGTTTTCATTTACTAATTCTTTTAACAGCGTTATGAACTGAACATAATTGTTATCTTTCCCGGGAGCGTTCGGAATCATGATCATATCAAGTCCGGCGTTAATTGATCTTTCAATATCAGATTTATAATCTTTTTCAATCTGATCAATCGCAGCCCAATCGGAGACTAAAAATCCTTTGAAGCCCAACTCTCCTTTAAGCACATCGGTCAATAAATATTTATTGCCGTGCATCTTTGTGCCGTTCCATGAACTGTAAGAAGGCATGATCGTTTTAACTCCGGCTTTTATCGCTGCAACATATCCGGGTAAAAAAAGTTTCCTTAACGTTGGCTCATCAACTTCCGTATTCCCTTGATCTTTTCCGTTCGTTGTGCCGCCATCACCAAGAAAATGTTTTGCGCATGCGAGAATTGAAGTTTGACCGGAAAGTTTTTTTCCTTGAAATCCTTTAACCTGAGCGGCGCCTAATGTTTTTGCTAATTCAGGATCTTCACCAAAACTTTCATAGGTTCTTCCCCAACGTTCATTTCGCGCAACTGCAACGCATGGCGCAAAAGTCCAGTCCATGCCGGTAGCGGCAACTTCTTCGGCGGTAACGCGTGCAGCTTTTTCAACCAGTTTGGCATTGCGTGTGGCGCCTAATCCAATGTTGTGAGGAAAAACTACCGCACCGATTACGTTATTGTGTCCGTGAACGGCATCAGCTCCATAGATCATGGGAATTTTTAATCTTGATTTTAACGCATGAGATTGAAGCATATCATAAAAATCTGCCCAGCCTTTTGCAGAAATATCTTCTATTTCGGAATTCCCTCCGCAAAGAATTGATCCAAGCGAATATTTTTCGATATCATCATAACGATCTTTTAAAGCATCAATATCAACCTGGGTCATCTGTCCGATTTTTTCCTCAAGTGTCATTTGGGCTAAAAGTTCATTCACCTTTTTATTGAGTGAAGATTTTTTTGCGGTTTCTTTTCCGGTCGAATCAGATTTAAATGCAGAAAAAAGAAAGACGGCTGCCAGCAGCATGGTTGAAAGAAAAGTAAGATTTTTCATTAGTACTCCATTTCTATGAATAACGCGATAATTGTAATTTAAATCCACCCCACAAAATCTAAAATAAACGAAACTGTGTTTTGAGCTATCGGTACAGTGGACTATATGACTTCCCAATTTTCAATTGAGGTGTGTTCATTTACTTGAATTTTACTTTTTTCAAGTTCATTCCAAATTAATGCGGCTGCGCCAAGCACGGCAGTATTTCCGTTGTGTAAAGCAGATGGGAGTAATTTCACTTTGTTTTTGAAAATATTCAGCATATTGTCTTCCATCGCTTTTTGTGTCGGTGCAAAAAGTATTTCACCGGCAGAAGCAAGCCCGCCAAAAAGAATAATTGCTTCGGGACTTGTATAGGTAACGGCATTAGCCAACGCCTTGCCTAAAATTTCTCCGGTAAAGGCAAACGCAGCGAGTGCAATTTTATCACCAAGCATCGCAGCCTCAAAGATCATTTTAGATGTTAAATCTTCAAAAGGAATATTCCGTAACTGGCTGGAATCATTCGAGTTACATAAAAGGTCAAAAACGGTTCTGCGTATTCCGGTAGCTGAAGCGTATGTTTCAAGGCATCCTTTTCTTCCACATCCACATTGTCTTCCATTTTCAACAACGATAACATGCCCGATCTCACCGGCAAATCCGTCGTGCCCGTAAATCAACTCTCCATTGGCGACAATTCCGCTGCCCAACCCGGTACCAAGTGTAATAACGATAAAGTCTTTTAATCCTTTAGCTGCGCCGAATTTCATTTCACCGAGAGCGGCGGCATTTGCGTCGTTTGTAATAGCCGAGGGAATATTGTAATATTTCTTTACGATCTCCACAACATTAACGATCTGCCAATTTAAATTCGGAGGAAGTTCCACCTTTCCCGTATAATAATTTGCGTTCGGAGCGCCGATACCAATTCCCACCAAAGAATATTTATTTGCTATGGTTTCATAAACGGCATCTACTTTAGGGAACAGTCTTTCAAACAATTTTTCGGCGGATTCGGAAGCGTTTGTCGGGATGGAAGATTCGGCGACACATTTCCCATCCTTATCGACAAAACCAAAGACCGTATTCGTTCCGCCGATATCGATACCAAGAGCAACACTAAGTTTAGACATAACTACTTTGTTTCCGTTTCTACACTATCGTAATGATTTTTAGAGAAGTCAGAGGTAAGTACTCTTCTGACTTCTCATTCCTAATTCCTAATTCTTTTCAACTATTTTGCATAAGAAGGAACGTGTCCTTTAAATCCATAATAAGCGATAAACAAATAACAAACTACAGGAAGAATAAAAGCGTGATGAATACCAATGCTGTCTGCGATCGCCCCTTGAACAACGGGGATGATGGCACCGCCGACAATAGCCATGCACAAAATACCACTTCCCTGGCCTGTATGTTTTCCTAGTCCGTCAATTGCCAGCGTAAAGATTGTCGGGAACATTATTGAATTAAACAATCCGATAATTAATACGGACCACATTGCTATTGAACCGGTTGTAAGCATGGTAATAATTACTAATAATCCTGCAACAAAAGCATTCACGCCAAGCACGGTTCCCGGTTTAACAAATCGTTGAACATAAGAACCGAGAAATCTTCCGATCATTGCTCCTCCCCAGTAAAACGAAACATATTTTCCAGCATCGGCTTCTTTCAAGCCGGCAATAAATGGTTGTCCCAAATAATTAACAAGAAAACTTCCGATAGAAACTTCAGCGCCGACATAAACAAAAATTCCAACTGCGCCCAACACCAGGTGTTTATAGCCCCAGGCACTTTTATGTTTTTCGTCATAACTTGATCCTGTTCCGTCAGAAGAAGAAACACTTGCAGCTTCAATTTTAGGAAGTTTAATAAAAGCAAAGACCGCGGCAATAATGAAAAGAACCGCAGCTAACCCGAGATAAGGATTTTGTACGGCAGCAGCTTCTGCAGCTTTGTAGGTCTCAATATCCGCTGGAAGCATCCCTTTCATTTGGTCAGCAGTTTTCACTACCACGGAAAGAATGAGCAACGAACCAAAATATGGAGCAATAGTAGTCCCTAACGAATTAAATGCTTGTGTTAAGTTCAACCGGGAAGAAGCCGTTTGAGGTTTTCCGAGAATGGCAATGTAAGGATTTGCAGCTACCTGGAGGATGGTAATCCCGGCGGCTAAAACAAAAAGAGCAGCTAAGAATAAAGGATAGGAACGCATTCCGGCAGCCGGATAAAACATCAATGTTCCTATCCCGGCAGTAGTTAAACCGGCGACAATTCCTCTCTGGTACCCGATCTTTTCAATTATTTTTCCGGAAGGGATTGAAACAATAAAGTAAGCAAAGAAGAAACAGAATTGAATTAACATTACCTGCGTATAGTTCAGGTCAAAAACTGTTTTTAAATGGGGAATGAGGATATCATTTAAGCAGGTGAGAAATCCCCACATAAAAAAGAGTGACGTTAATGTAGTTAATGCGAACGTGTAATTCTGTCCGTTCCCTGAAGCTTTTATATTGGGGTTTGCCGGAGCCGATACTGCCATAATGTTCTCCTCAATGAGTGTTGTAATTGTAAATCAAAGCGCTAATAAGTGGTTTGAAGATCATTCACGCTAAAAATTAAATGTAAATGGAACAAACTATATGCCTAAAGAAATGTTGAGTTTTTGCCCGGATTTGCGCCTTACCTAAATACGTAGGATGCAAATTGGTTATTAAATTAATAAACTTTTCTTATTAAAATAATAAGCAAATCGAATATTTAATATGGTAGAGAGAAAAGCTTTTTTTTCACCCACAACTTGGGGGTCTCTTTTGTAAGAACAAAATCATACAATAACGATTTTGTTTTACATTCATAACGCGTTTTATTATTACCAGGTTCTCTTTTTTCTAAACAAGAAAAAGACCACGACCAACAAGACAAAACCTGCTAAAAAAAAGATCCAATAGGGAGTTTCTTTCAATTTAAAAGGTCTGAAAGAGACAGAGATCGTTTTCCCTTTTCCAATTTCCGCGAGAGAATATTTCCAGATAAGTTTTTTCTTATCAACCTGCGTTGCGTTATGCGTAACGATTTCACCGGGGAATGTGTAAATGTACGTAACTTGATACGTCGAATCATTTAAGCCATAGCCGGTAGCAATTGGAGGAATATATTGAGAAAAGATTTTCTGCCCTGCCGCTCCATCCTGCATGGAGAAATGGTATTCTGCAAAAGGTTTTACTTTGTTTAAAGAATCTATATTCGTAAATGAAAATTCAACAACTGCGTGCGCGGTGCTGTCGGTAGTATCGTTTGAAACTGTAATATTTTCTATTGTAATGTTGGGAGAAGTAAAGTCCGAACGAAGAGAATCAGCGTTAAAAATTCCCAGCGGATCATAAAAAGTTTTTCCGCCTGATGTATCGGCTTTGATCCAATAATGGATTCTCATATCCCCTGAACCATCGGGACTAAAACTTGTTTCCTGTTCATAATTCAAACAACCCGCTAACAAAAGGGGGAAAAAAGCAAAGAATAAAATTTTACTAAAACTAAAACGGGAACCGGTCTGTTGTATCATTAAAGAATCCTAAAAGATTTTCGTACATCAAAATTAGATAAATTTTTGGTTTTTCGTTAGATTTAAATGTGATTTTTTTCAAAAAAGGTTTTAAAAGATGCCGACGTACGATTATAAATGCTTAGAATGCAATCATAACTTTGAGACATTTCAATCAATGAAAGATGAACACTTAACCGAATGCCCTAAATGCGGCGGGAAAATTAAACGGTTAATTGGTGCCGGTTCAAGTCCTATTTTTAAAGGAACGGGTTTTTATCAAACCGATTATAAAAATCCTTCCACAACTAAAAAAACAACACACACTCCTGCAAAAGTGGAAAAACCTGCTGTAGCAAAAACTGAATAGTGTGCGTTCGTCAAAATTCCTAATTCAAAATTCATAACCTGGCAGAGCCAGAACCAAAATTGATCTCAGAACAAGGATTAACGATTTTAGAAGCATGTCAAGGCTTGCCATGGTTACATGATTTTTGTTACATCAAAAATCAAATATCGTTAATCGTTATTCTTAAATTTTTAATATTCTCGCCATTCTGCGCAGTTCACCGCTCCGCACCGGCGGAGGATTTTTACTAACTATCTAATTCTCACTGCGTTCGCCTCTGGCGAAATTCCTAATTCTTCAATCGTAGTTGGTTTTGCAATTATTCTATTCGAAGAATCAAGGAGAAACATTGTTGGTGTTGCATAAATAAAAAATTTTTTTGCCACGTCGCTTTCCCAACCTTTTAAATCCGACACGTGAATAAAGTCCAGATTATTTTTCTCCACAAAGTTTTTCCAATCTTTTTGGTTGGTGTCGAGAGAAACGGCAACTACTCCAAAACTTTTTCTCGCCTTTTGTAGTTCACTTATTTTGGGTAAAATAGTTTTACAGTGGGGACACCTGCTTGCGTAAAAAACAAGCAACACCTTTGCCGCACTCCGTTTATACATTTCAAACTGCTTTCCGGAAATATCCTTGAGTGTGAAGTTTGGAGCAACTGCCCCAATGGGAAGTTTTTTATTTTGGTCAATTCTTAGTTGAAGCGTGTTACCCAATTTCTCGTCCAGGCATAAATCATCTTTTATAACATAGTTGTCTACGATGTAATCCAATACTTTATCGAAACCGAATTTCTTAAAACCGTCGAGCAGATATTCAACTACGTGTTGATAGACAATTGTGTTTACTTTTGCGTGATTAATTACCGAATCAATCCCTTTCATAAATTCTTTTTCAAGTAGTTCTTTCGGCAACTGCGGATTACGGTAATACGTCAGGTACTCAATCGTTCTGTTGGTGAATGCATCGGAGTAAATCAGCTCAGCGTCATCAAAGTCAACGTTATCAAGCGCATGAGCTTTAAGATAGATTAATTGCTGCCCGAGATTTTGATTGAAATTAACCGAAGGCAGACTTGCCGAACGAATGTACCTTGCAATAAATGAGTTCGTCTCTTTTTGCGATGTTACTTTTACAAACTCTAAATATTCTTTTTGCAGTTGAACAATCTTTGCCTTCACGGTTTGATAAAAACTATCTTCTTTGGGATAACGTAAAAGAAGCAACTGCAATAAATCTGTTTTGGTCTTGTATACTTTATTAAGTTTTACAAAAGAATAATAGAGGCTGTTGCTTCCGGATGAAACAATTTCCATGCTGTCCATAATTTCGGAAGCATTTGTTTTCAGTTGAACATCTTTTCCATCATAAAGAAAATCTATATTGCGGTTGTTTGGAAAAGCGAGACGGTAAAATCCTTGATGATATTTTTTATTCTTAAAAGAGAATTGGAAAACGTCTTTCGCTGTTGAAGTGATTGAATCTACTATCGCAACTTTCTCGCCTTGCAGTGATTGAAGCTTTGCGGAAGTAGAACCGATACCGGTAACCGTAACTTCCAATGACTGTGAATAAAGTAGAGTCATTGCGGACATGAAAATAAGAATTGAAAATAGTTGTTTCATTTTTATCTTTTGTTGAAATATTAATTCCGCTTCACACTAAGGCGTGGCGCTATACAAATAAATCCCGATAAATCGGGATAAAAATTTTCCATCATCCCGATTTTTCGGGGTGCTTTTTTCGTTCAGCGATACCGTTTACGGTATCGCGTAATTACCATGATTACCCTTGGAGGATCACCAAACAACCTTTTTACCTATCGGAAGAACCTGTTAAGGTTATTTCACCTACCCGGTGGGGTTATTCCAGGTACCCGGTCAGGTTATTCCACCTACCTATTTGGGTATTGGATGAACCTCTATGGGTAGTCCCGCTATCCTTTTAGGTTATTGATATAACCTGTCGGGGTAGATCGAGAGCCTCTTAAGGTTGCCGGAACAACCTCTTTGGGTTATTCGAACTACCTTTTATGGTTGTTAATTTAACCTAAAAAGCTCATTTTGCCTACCTAATGGGCTATTTGCTGCCAGATAGTTGCAACTGGAATACCGCGTAACCTTGTCGCCTGCGATAGGAGCGCAAAATGGTTTACGCTGTACGAAGAAATCACACTAATGCGTGATAATAATCTACCATCGCCCATTATCCATCAAACATCTTCTAATCCTTTATGCAGCGAATACTGGAACCGAATTCCTTTCTGTCATAGCTCGTAGAGCTACTATAGTCCCACAAGGCAAAGCCGTACGCGTAGGCTCCACGATCCTCCGTAGAGCTCCAAAAGACAGTGCTGCTCCCTAAAGTGATTAGGCTACCATCGACACTGCGGTAGCCTGCGAATAGCGCAGAGAAACCACTTGTATTTGTGCCGACACTGTCTCCTGTTCCTTGCCCTACTGCCTTTAACGAGTTACCATTATATTGCACTGCTGTGACTAAAGTATCAAATTCTGCTTTCGTAGGTATGTGCCATCCAGTCGGACAAATTCCTTTCGTCCCTTCTATTGTATCATAAGCCATTGCTTCGCTCCATTGGTATAAACCACCATATTTACTGCAATTTGCAGTGTCGTTACCATAACAGTATTTTTCAATTACTCCGTTATTGCTTGGGTTTGCAGTCCCTTGTATCATTGTTCCGACATCTAAGTTTTCTTTCAACCAAGTTTGGGTACCTATTTTTATTGTATGATATACTTTACCTTCATAAGTAATAGATGCACTCTCATCGCTTGGAGAAATTGGATTGCCGGATTTTTTACATGAAGTAAACACCAACAGAGAAACAAGAAAAAAATAAACTGCCCTTTTCATATACCGCCTTTATTCTAAGTTTTAAGAACTTTAAGAAATTGTTCCTGCGAATCTGATCTCAGAACAAGGATTAACGATTTGCGAATTAAGAAGATTTAAAACAAAATCGCAAATTAAATATCATTAATCCTTGTTCTTAAATCCATTTATCAAACTAAAAATCTCCGCCGAGCGAGAAGTACCAAATCGGGGTTGAAAAATGCTGCGCGTTATACGCCCAGGCGCAATCAACACGAAGAAGAAAATAAAGGAAGTAAAATCTCATCCCGAATCCGGTTCCCATCAATAAATCTTTGCTTATCGTTCTTCCGTTTTCATTTCTTGTAAAAAGCTGAAGTTGCTGAGTATTGTTCCATGCCGAACCGGCATCAAAAAATGCCGCACCCAAAATATTTCTAAACATGATTGGCAGCGCACCGGTTAAAAGATAACGGATAAACGGGAAACGGAATTCTGTGTTGAACAGCGCGTACTTCGTCCCGATCTGTTGCGCATAATTATATCCTCGCATTGGTAACGCTGCGGTAAGAAAAGCAAAATCCGAAGGAGAATCTAAAGGAATTTCTCCCGTTGCAAATTTCCGGTTGATCCAATTTTCAATTCCGCCGAGAAAAAAGCGCTGCGGACTTTTTCCACCGGAAACACCTCCCGATAACCGGAACGCGAGTGCATAGTCTGTCCAGAACTTTGTGTAATTTCTGTAGTCACCAAGAACTGAGTAGAATCCATATTCTTTTGCGTGCAACAAAGGGTTTCCGTAAAGATCAAATCTGTACCGTGTCCCATCAATCGGCGCCGTATAGCCGAACATCGTGTTATCATGCACAAAGCTTATTGTCGGAATAAGATAAGTCGCTCTCTTAGTTCCTTCATAGGGATTATCTAAATTTTCCCTTGAAACATTTAAGAAACTTAATCCGCCGTCTATTCTATAGTACCGGTTAAACGGATAACTTAACGAGAGCGAGCCGCCATAGTTTCTAAAGCGGAAAAGATCTATCTCAGCTCCTCTTTGCAAATAAACAAAACGGGCGGTATGAAATCCTTCAACACCAAAATCCAATTTGTTCGGCAAATAATAATACGCCAGACCGTAATCGCTGTTCTTTAAATCGATCTGCAAACTTGTCTGCCCTATAAGCCTGTGATTTCCAAGCACATCGCTGAACGAAATTACCGTTGTACCAAGCAAACCGTAAAGAGAACTGAAGCCTGCGTTAGCATAAATGATATCGGGAGTGAAGGTAACTTTATAACGGTTTACTTTATAATTCCCTTCGGCATCAAGATTGGCTTTGGGATTAAAAATTTCATTCTCTTTCCTTTCGGTCGAATCGTAGGAAAGGTAATCGGATTTGCCGAAAATATAATTGCTGTAATCTTTTTTAGCGGAAGAGGAATCAATAAAAACTCCTGTTGAAAAACTTTTATCTTTTTCAATCTGTTCTAACGTTGAATCAACTTTGGTTTGATTTGAAGAATCTTTTTTCATCTCAGGTTTCGCCGGGAAAAGAATCGACTCCATATATTTTGTAAGCGGAAGTGAATCTTTCTCTAAAGAAATCTCGTACGGATTGTTCATCAAGAAAATATTATATGCAGACTGATACATCGAAGCGAACGCAAGCTTTTTCCCATCCCGTGAAATTGTCGGCTGGTACAAACCGTTCAATGAATTCGTTATAGGTTTTTCCGCAATTGCTTCGATTGATTTTACTGAATCGCTTTCTTGCAGTACAATTTCTTTTCTGTAAATATTATTGATCCCGTTTTTATCTGACACAAAGATCACTTCTTTCCCGTCTGCTGAAACGACCGGAGAAGTTTCGTCACAGTTCGGTGTGTTGGTTAAGCGCGTGATCTTTTTATTATCAACTGCAACGGAATATAAATCTGTTTGCGAATAGTTGTGTTCGTAAATTTTAAAATTAGCCGGAATAGCTGCTGTATCAACAAACTCGCCTCTATCCGAAGCAAAGAAAATTGTTTTCCCGTCGGGAGAAAATGAAGGATCGCTATCCGAAAAAATATCATCGGTAATGTTTGCTAATTTGTCTTTAGCGATATCATAAACATAAATATCGGATTGCGAAGCCGTTTGTCCGGCGAACACAAGATTATTGTTGTCGGGCGCCCAATTGACTGTGCCAATGGCACCGAATCTTAACGGCAGAATTGCAACGTCATCTTCCGCCACATCATAAACATAAATTACATCAACACCGTTTCGCTTTGCTGCCATCGCTATTTTCTTACCGTCGGGGGACCAGCTTAATCCGGGGGTAAGAATATTTAATTCTTCAAAATCTACCGAGCGGTTTCCTTTAATAATGCGTTTAACTTTCTTCCCGTCGTTCGCATCCATAATGTAGATATCAAAATAAAAATCGCGGTTGGAGATGAATGCGATTTTATCACCTTGCGGAGAAATGGCAGGGCTTGTGTTATAAAATCCGCCGTCTTTACGGTGATCGGTTAATCTTTTAGAAAATTCATCCGGGTCTTTATAGAGCGCCATATCAGGCCAAAAAACTCTTTTAATATCTTTCTTCCAGCGTTCGTTTAATTCTTCAACGTCCAAACCGATCGCAGCCTTCAGCCCGTTTTCAAAACTAGCTTTTCCTTTTATTTTATTTACAAGTTCGCCGATCTTTTCTTCGCCATATTTTTGTGCGATATAATGAAAAACCGACTGCCCGCCGCGGTACGCAAAATATCCGTCAAGGTCTTGAATGTCGGGAAGATATTCGCTTGTTGCTGCATCGCGAATGAACATATCGGTGTTCGTATCCCATCCAAGCGATAGATATTCGGCCAATCCTTCGTTGAACCAAAGTGGTAAGCGGATGGAAATATTGTTGGAAATAATATTTTGAATCGATCCGCCGTAGAACATATCATTTAAAACTGCGTGCACAAGTTCGTGATGGATAACGTGCCGGAACATTTTATAATTTCCGGTGAACGGAAGAACCACCCGGTTCTTGAAAAGCTCGGTAAAGCCGCCGATCCCTTCACTTAGATATTCATCTGTAACATTCGTTTCTTGAAAATCATTTTGGAAATTATACAGGATCAACGTAATTCTGTTTTTTATTCCATAATTGACACGTTTTTCAATCGAGCTCAACGCATCTTCCGAAGCAGCAGAAGCAAACTCTGCAACCTTGCTTCCTTCTTGATTAAAATAGATGTCGAAGTGAGTGGTCTGGATGTAATACCACGTCATATTTTTAAATTGAACTTTATTCTGCCCAAACTGCGCAACGAGCAATTGAACAGAAAAAAATGAAATAATAACCGAGAGAATAATTTGTTTCTTCATAACGTATTTTTTATTCAACAATGAGAAAATCTAGTTCCATTCGTTCTTGATTAACGCGGATTAGTTTAACCTGAATTTTATCTCCGAGCCGGAACATTTTTTTACTTGCCTTGCCAATTAACGCATATTTTTTTTCATCATAAAGATAATAATCTCCCTCCAAATCGCGCACGTGAATCAAACCTTCGGCAAGGACATCCATTATTTTTACAAAAATTCCGAAGTGAGTTACGCCAGAAATAATTGCATGGAATTCTTCGCCGAGATGACTCCGCATCAGTTCAACTTGTTTTAACTTAACCGAGAGGCGTTCCGCATCAACAGCTTTTCTTTCGCAAGCGGAAATGTTTTCACAAATTGCCGAAAGCTGTTCTTCAGTGTAAATTAATTTTTTCTGTTGCTCTATATATCCGAAAAGCAAGCGATGCACGAGAAGATCGGAATATCTGCGGATAGGAGAAGTAAAATGGGTGTAGTATGGAAATCCCAGTCCGTAATGCCCGATATTCTCAGTTGAGTAAATAGCTTTTGCCATTGAACGAATCGCGATCTCGTTCACAAGCAATTCTTCTTCTTTTCCTTTCACTTCTTCCATCAACTGATTTAACGATGAAGCCTTTGATAGATTGTCCGCAGAATAATGATAGCCGAAAGATTTTATGAATTTTGCGAACTCAGCAATTTTATCTTTGTCGGGGCGGTCGTGAATTCGATACAAAAATGGTTTGCGCTCTGATTCTTTTTTTACAAACCCGATATGATGCGCAACTACTTTATTAGCAAGCAGCATAAATTCTTCTACGAGGTTGTTGCTCTGCTTTGTTTCGTAAAGATACGCGCGGATAGGATTTCCCGCATCGTCCAATTGAAATTTTATTTCGGAAGTTGAAAAGTTTACACTTCCTTCTTTCAATCTTTTCTTGCGGAGCGTTAAGGCTAATTTATTTAACAGAAGCACTTCGGTTGAAAAATCTCCTTCTCCTGTTTCGATTATTTTTTGTGCTTCGTCGTAGGTAAATCTCCGCTTACTTTTAATGATTGACTTTTTAATTTTATAATCGACAAGTTTGCCGCGCGCAGTAAGTTCAGCAATAACAGAGTAGGTAAGTCTTTCTTCATTTGGAACCAGCGAGCAAATGTTGTTTGATAATCTTTCCGGAAGCATCGGAATAACTTTTCCAACAAGGTAAACACTGTTGCCCCGTTTTTCCGATTCCTTATCAAGTGAAGTGTTTATTGCGACATAATGGCTTACATCTGCAATGTGAATGCCTACCGCAAAATTTCCGTTCTCCAAAACTTCAATTGAGAGAGCGTCATCAAAATCTTTTGCATCATCAGGATCAATGGTCATCACAATTTTGTTCCGGTAATCAACACGGGTTGAAATTTCTTCAGCAGGAATTTCCAGAGCTATTTTTTCAGCTTCTTCAAGAACCTGTTCCGGGAAATTGACCGCAAGATTAAATTCCTTTGCAATGGAAAGGAGTTCAATATTGCTTTTGCTCGTTTTGGCAAGCACCTCAATAATTTTCCCTTGTGGATTTTGCTTTGCCGATTCCCAGACTATATCGCTTACAACAACTCTGTCGCCAACTTTTGCTTCGTGAATATTTTTCTCGTCAATATAAATATCACGACGCATTTCCTTCATTTCCGGTTCAACATAAAAAATAGTATCCGATTTTTTAAGAGTCCCCAAAACTTCAGTGATTCTTCTTTTAACAATTTTTGTTATCTCACCCTCAAGATTTTTCGCCTTCTTCTTTTGTTCGGCAAAAAGAGCAACCTCAACAATATCACCGTGGAAAGCCGTTCCAAGGTTTCTGCCGGAGATAAAAATATCGCGCCCAACTTCCTTTTTGGGAAGTACAAAGCCAAATCCTCGCGGATGCATTTGCAATTCACCGGTGATAAGTTTTTCGTGTGCAATTTTTAATTGGAAGCGTTTCCCCTGTCTGATTATAAGGTTTTCTTCCAACAATTGATGGAGCAAAGCTTTAAAGGATTGATACTCATGTTCATCAGTAATTTCAAGTTGCTTTGCAAGTTCTCTGGCTTTGATAGCTTTGCCAGGATTTTTTTTAAAAAAGGATACTAATTTTTTTTTCATTAAAACTCGAATTTATATTTAAAACCTATTTCGTTAATCATTTCTGTAGTAAACGTATTGTCCGTTTCTGATAATTTTCTTTCTACCCGGATGACAAAATTTTCAAGTAAAGGATATTCAATCAAAACATTTGCTGTTGATAAATCCTGAAAAATATTTGTTGTACCGCCTATAGTATATTTAAACTTTTTTATTCTACCGCTTAAATTAAGTTTGGTAGTATTTCCGCTTGCGCGTAACTCTACAGATTTCACCACATCGCCAAGATACGTATTTAGCGCTCCTCCAACAAGCGACCCGGCAAACGAAGTCGCTGTTCCGGAAAACATATCAGAGGCTTTGGTTTTATCCTGAGAAGTAACTTCATTTTTAAACTTTCCGGAAATAATAAACCAGATAGCATCCGATTTATCCAGCCCCGGGGTTGCCTGGTCATTGGCAATTGCCGATGAACCCCGGTACACCGCCATGTTGGTTTCAGATTGTGCAAATGTTTTTGAGAGGTCTTTCAACGGACCAACAAGTTTAATTTTTACGGCAACTTCTTCTTCTTTTCCGGTTCCGGAAGTTGAGTCTGAAGAGATATAATAATTTGTATACATACCCACAATATCTAAATAAGGGTTTGTTACTTCGCTTTCAAATTTAAGTGTCCCGGTTGCCGTAAACGTTTTAATAAATTCAAGCGTGGAACCATCGAGCAATTTCAGCTCACCTTGCACATCCTGCATTCCGTTCTCTCGCTTGTATCGCACACTTCCGTTTAGCACCGATGTTAATTTCTGATTAGCCTCTTTCGCTAAAATGAACGTGATGGTTGCTTCATTTTGAATTTTCACAAGAATATCATAATCAAATTTAGAAAGAAACCCTTCACCGTTTTCGTTACTAAGTTTTTTAGCAATATTAGCATTTATTGCCTTCTGAATTTCAGCCTCACGCGAAGTTAATTTTACAGAATCCTGAACAAACGTATAAATAAAATTTTCTGAGTTGGAAGAAAAACTCCCCTGTGAAGGAGGAAAAATTAAATTGGCATCCTTGATTAACAAAGGAAGAACTAAGGAGGAGTATCCATTCTTTGTAGAAAAAACAATATTTCCGTCTGTACCTACAAATAAGTTTCCATAAAGATTTGGGCTTGCGGATTTGGAGTCGTCAGTCAAAACCGTTAAATCGCCGTTGATTGCAATTTCATTTGAAATAATTTCTAATCCGTCGAATACCATTTTACCGGAACCATGGAGCGTTCCTTTATTTTTTACATTGCCGCTATTCCCTATCACCATATTGTCAAGGATTATACTTTGATCTTCAAAATGAAGTTGGGCTGTGCTGGTATATTTTAAATTGTTAGCATCGACTCTAAAAGTGCAGTCTTGAAGATTTAGAAAACCAACAGGATTTAGTTTGTTATAGGTTCCATCAATTTTTATTTCGGCATTGATCATACCGCTTATCTCTTTGACAAACGGAAGTGCATCTCCAAAAGCGCCGAGATCAAAATTTTTCATATCGATAGCAAGCGTTAACGGCTTATCATCAGGAAGACGTTTATCAACCGCACCAAATGCTAAATTAAGCGGAAGCGATCCATCAAGAGATAATTTCGTCAATAAGCTATCTTTTCCTATTTCACCAAAGTTAATCTTCGCTTGTAATTTTTTTTCTTTGTATGCGAATAACGCTTTTAATGAGCCAAAATTATTTTTCTGATACGTAACATTATCAACATCCATTTTTAGATCCATTACCGGGTTTTCAAACGTACCGGTAATTTTGGCGTTCATTGACACATCATTATCAATAATGTTTTCCGGCTTCATGCCTAAAAGATTATAACTGATATCATATCCTTTAAACTTTGACAATTGGATCGTTAAATCCTGCGTTCCTTCCATGGCTAACGTTCCCTGGGCTTTAATAAAAGCATCGCCGCGGTAAAGGTTAACATTCTGAAGGGAGAGCACTTTTCCGGCAAAACCGATCTGCATTGGCTCTTTATTTCTCAACACAAAATCGTTGTATTGATAGCCGAGCTTATCAACATTAATTTGTAATGTTGGAGAGTCCAACCTTGAAGAGAACGCAATTGAGCCTTTCATATTACTTCCTATGAGGGCGAAACCTTCTGCATTCAAACGGTTGTTCTCTAATAAAAGATCTACAGATAAATTTTTTATTTCCGTAGCGGTAATAATTCTTTCACAATTAAATGAAAGATCGGAGGAAAAATTCTGTATGCGGAAATCATTGGCAGGATGGTCAAGATTGATTTTAGCTTTACTGTTGGAAGCAATATAAACCTCTTCCCCAATTACCATTTTCAGATAGGCAAACGACGCTGAAGAATGAATTGAAAAAGTTGAATTGTCCGATTTTATTTTACTACTCAACTTTCCTTCTGTATCCAATTGAAAATTGTCTATAAATATCGAGAGCAACGAAAGATCCCTGCATGCGAAATTAAAATTCAGGTCAAATGTTTTGTCCTGTTCTTCTTGTGATTTTAACTTTCCCCGTGGTGTGTTGCGGAATATTTTTGTTTTAGCAAGAAGTGAATCTTTTTTTAATCCCAACGGATAATAAGCATCTATTTTTTCGATAACCGATTTTGAGATACCATCGCTTTCATAAATCAACTGCGGAATCAATTCTGTTAATTGATAATTTCCGGTCATGCTGGCATCTGCAAAAGTAGAATGAAGCGAAATACTTTTTTCCTTCTCATCTTTCGTGTCCATCGAGAAAACAGCCCATGCTTCATTAATTATTTTCTGTTTAAAATGAGAGTCGTAAATTCTGCAGTTTAATTTTGCTATAAGATTATCGGGATCAAACCCTTCACCCGAAAAATTGAACGTGGCATTGAACGACGAGTTTAGCAAAGAATCCGCCAATAGTTTTGCTAAGTTTAATTGATGAGCCTCAAGTGTGCCATCGTATTCCGGGGCATCAGCTTTTAAAATGTTTAAATTTCCGTTAAATGTTATTTTCTGTGAATCGGTCACAGCGTTGCATGTAGCCGCAAGTGTCCCGCTTTTCATTTCTCCGGTCAAGAGAAATTCATTCAAATAATTGTTAGCCACATTTGAACGGGCTGCATCGATAGTTATTTTGGCGGTCAACGTTTTTCCATCGGTACCAACTCCTGCCGCAGTAATTTTTGATGTTAGGATTACAGGAAAATGAACAAACGGTTGAACATCCAAACCGGTTGAATTGATATCAGCTTTATATTCCATCTGCTCTTTTCTAAAATCGAAAGCAACATCACCATTTAAACTCCCACCTTTCAACCCTGCAGATATTCGGGAAGAAAAATTCTTTATTCCCCCTTTATATGTCAGTGTATCGACCGTAAGCATTTCAAGATTCTGAAACTGTGGCAGAGTTAAACCGGGGAGAAGCGATAAAGCATTTTCATATTTTACTTTTGAATTTGTTATCGCCGCATCTATTAATAGATTAGACGGGCTGTCTAAATTTTGTAAACGGCCGGTACACTTAAGATCGGTTTGTAAATATTTTAAACTTAATTCTCGGACATGTAAATCATTTACCGTCCCCTCAGCGTTAATTCTTCCGTCAATGTTTCCCTCAAGCATATCAACTGCCGGAACGAGTGCCGTCAGATCATCAAAGTTGAAGGGTTGAATAATGAGACTTGCGTTTACTTTCGCATTCTTAAATGCGGTTTCAGAAAATGTTTTAAAGAGATTAAATCCCTTTAATTGTGCAAGCAAGGAAAGACTGGAACGGTTGGTTTGAATTTCAACTCCCAAAGCAGAAAGCTCTTCTTGATCAACAAGAAAATCCCCGGCAATTTTCTTTATGTTGAAATTGTTGATGTTGGTTTGGCAGAAAAAATCATCGAGATGCGCTTTATACGCATTGTCGTTAATGTTTGCTTCGGCATTTAAGGTCAGTCCGAGATTTTTTATTCTGAGATCGCTAAGATTTAACGTTTCATAATAGCTGTTGCTGTTCCGCAGTTTTTCATCCTGAAGTGAAAAATTAATTTGCGACAAGGAAACTTCGGAGACTTTTATAAGAAACGGGAATTCTGTCTTCGCGGTATCCGGTGGAGATGAGGGAAAAGCTTTGGTTATGTTTAATACCCCGGCGCTGTCTCTCAGTAATGCGATGTTCGCATCTTCAACTAAAACTTGCCGAACAAAGATCTTGCGTAAAAATATTTGCAGCGGACTGATTTTTACTTCAACTTTCTTAATGTTTACAATGGTATCTTTCTGATAAAAAAGTTTCGCGTCCCTAACTATAAGCGATGTAAAAATTGTTCCGTCAATTTTTCCTATCTCTATCTTACCGTTAATTCCACCGTTTACAAGCGAAACAACTTTTTCGCGAAGGTAGTTACGAAATGTTGCCGTCTGGGTTATTCCGACCACAATCATGAGCAGAAGAAATATCGCGAGGAAGAAGATTACAAATCCGTTAACCGTTTTGTGAAAACGGCTTCGCTTCGGGATAATATCTTTTAAGGGATTCTTCACTTTCCATATCGTTCAATAATGGTTTGGATAATGTTTGTTGTTGACTGCTCGGTGACAAACGAAATCGTTTTTACTGCACCGCCGTTTGCTTCAACAATATCGCGCCCGACAATTTTGTCAAGCGGCCAATCGGCTCCTTTAACTAAAATATCGGGAATGAGTTCGCTGATTATTTCTTGCGGTGTGTCTTCATCAAACATAGTAACGAAATCAACAGCTTTTAAATTTGAAAGAATAAATGCCCGTTCTTCTTCACTTACAATTGGACGCTTTTCTCCTTTTATGTGTTTCACCGAAGCGTCCGAATTTAATCCGAGGATCAACACATCACCGGCAGCTTTCGCTTTATTGAGATAGTCAACATGTCCCGCATGAAGCACATCAAAACAGCCGTTGGTAAAAACCACTTTTTTCTTTTCAGCTTTTAATTGTTTTCTAGTCTCTAAAATTTCTTCTCGAGTATAAATTGATTTCATTATTTTTCTTCGCTTACCGTTGAGAATAATTTTTCTATTTCAATTGGAATAATTCCCACTTCTTCGCAGACCAATCCCCCCGCATAATTAGCAAGATAAGAGGCTTCCAAAATATTTGCTCCCGCAGCCAACGCCATAGTAAGCGTGGAAATAACCGTATCGCCCGCACCTGAAACATCGGCGACTTTTCTTGCTTGTGTCGGCATCCGGTATTCTTTCCCTTTTTCAAAAACCGCAATGCCTCCTTCGCCAAGAGTAAGCAAAATATATTTCGCGTTTAATTTTGAAAGAAGTTTTTTACCGGCTATGGAAATTTCCGCATCGGTTCTAATTTGCATTCCTAAAACATCTCCGGCTTCTTTTCTGTTTGGTTTGAAGACCGTAACATTTTTGTAGGAGAAAAAATTATTGAACTTCGGATCAACCGTAATTAAAATATTGTTTTTGTTTGCCAGAGAAATAACTTTTTGAATAAGCTTTGGTGTTAAAATTCCTTTGTTGTAATCCTGCAGAATAATTCCGTGAAGAGAGGAAATATGTTGATCGAGAAAGGTAAGAATTTTCTGCTCCGATTCACGGGAAATATATTCTTTGCTTTCTTTATCGATTCTTACCACATGCTGGTTATCCGCAATAACACGGGTCTTTGCTGTAGTCGGGCGGGAATCGTCAACAAGAATTCCA
>Ga0172379_10000506_pt1 | contig 95740 bp, 101 predicted proteins | sample GrowelOW334metaG_FD_119756 | JGI IMG/M metagenome (GOLD analysis project Ga0172379, IMG submission 119756) | Groundwater microbial communities from an aquifer near a municipal landfill in Southern Ontario, Canada - Groundwater well OW334 metaG | ecosystem: Environmental > Aquatic > Deep...
ACGCCGCTCCAGAAAAAGCTGGATGAATTCAGCAAGTGGCTGGTCTATCTCTGTTTCTTTTTAGTCGGTCTGGTCTTTTTTCTAGGCTGGTTGCGCGGCGGCGAACTGCTGGAAGTCTTTTTAACCGCGGTCAGTTTGGCGGTTGCTGCCATTCCTGAAGGGTTGCCGGCAGTGGTGACCATCGCTTTAGCAATCGGGGTCCAGCGGATGGTCAAACGGTCGGCGCTGATCCGAAAACTTCCGTCAGTTGAGACTTTGGGCTGCGCCACCGTTATCTGCACCGATAAGACCGGGACGCTCACCAAAAACGAGATGACGGTGCAGGCGGTCTATGCCGACGGCCGCGCTTTTACGGTCAGCGGGATCGGTTATGCCCCGCGAGGCGAATTTTTATTGGATGGTTTAAAAATTGAGGCGGGGGACCAGCCCGGCTTGACCAAAACTTTGATTGCCGGCGTACTTTGCAACAGCGCGGCCTTAACGCCGACCGGGATTATCGGCGATCCGACTGAAGCGGCTCTCCTGACGGCGGCGGCCAAAGCCGGGCTGACCAGGGAGAATACCGGACGGGAGCTTCATTTTGTTGAAGAGATCCCCTTCGATTCCGAACGGAAGCAAATGACGATGATCTTTGGGCGGGGCGCGGAACTGGTCGCCTATAGTAAAGGGGCGCCGGATAGTCTCCTGCGGAAATGCCGCTACATCGAAGAAAATGGCCAGGTGCGGGAGTTGACGCCTGAAGATCAGGCCCGTTTTGCCGCCGTCAATGACGGGCTGGCCGGCCAGGCGCTGCGGGTCTTGGCTTTTGCTTACCGGCCGCTGGCCGACCGTCCGGAAAAACTCGATGATAAAACAGTTGAACGTGACCTTATCCTGGTCGGCTTGATGGCGATGATCGATCCGCCGCGCGATGAAGCCCGTCAGGCGATCGCCGATTGCCGCCGGGCGGGGATTAGGACGGTCATGATCACCGGCGACCACAAAAATACCGCCGTGGCGATCGCTGCTTCGCTTGGTTTTTTTCCGGCCGACGCCCTTGCCTTGACCGGGGAAGAGCTCGACCGGCTCGATGACCAGGAATTGACCTTCAAGGTCGATCGGGTCCCGGTCTATGCCCGGGTTTCGCCGGAGCATAAGCTTCGGATCGTTAAAGCCTGGCGGCGGCGCGGGGAGATCGTGGCGATGACCGGCGACGGCGTTAACGACGCTCCCGCGGTCAAAGAAGCCGACATCGGCGTGGCGATGGGGATTACCGGGACCGACGTGACCAAGGAAGTTTCCGACATGGTCGTGACCGACGATAATTTCGCTTCGATCGTCGCCGCGATCGAAGAAGGGCGGGGGATCTACGACAACATCAAAAAGTTCGTCCACTATCTTCTCTCCTGCAATGCCGGTGAGATCATGGTGATGTTCCTGGCCGCCCTGGTCGGCTGGCCCCTGCCGCTTTTGCCGATTCATATTTTGTGGGTCAATCTGGTGACCGTTGGCTTGCCGGCCTTAGCGCTCGGGATGGACCCGGTCGAGCCGGGGATCATGTCCAGACCGCCCCGGAAAAAAGACGAACCGGTCGTGCCGGCCAACCGGGCCGGTTTGATAATCTTGCAGGGCTTATTTATCGCCCTCTGCGTTTTAGCCGCGTTCAGTTTTGTCTTGTTTATTGAAGGCGAGGGGGTAACCAGGGCGAGGACCGCCGCTTTTATCGTTCTTTGCTGCGCCCAGCTTTTTCATGCGCTCAACTGCCGGAGCCAAACGAAGTCGTTTTTTCCGGGAATGTGGACCAATCACTGGCTAATTCTGGCGGTTCTATTTTCCTTTGCCTTGCAGATGCTGGTCGTCTACTTTCCGCCTCTGCAAACGATCTTTAAGACCGAAGCTTTGGGCCAGGCTGATTGGCTGTTAGTCCTGATCCTATCTTCTCTTCCGCTTTGGGGGATGGAGATTGTTAAAGCGATTAACCTTAAGAAAGGATTTATTAAAGAATAATGGACTTTATTAAATTCCTTGGGACCGCCGGTGCCAGGGTCGTGGTTTCCAAACAGCTGCGGGCCTCTGGGGGGATCTGGCTGTCGCTTGACGGGACGAACCTCTACCTCGATCCGGGACCGGGAGCTTTGGTTAAAACCCTGGGGGCCCGGCCGAAGCTTGATCCGGCCAACCTGGATGGGATCTTACTTTCGCACAAACATCTCGACCATTCCGGCGACATTAATGCCATGATCGAAGCGATGACTGAAGGGACCTTTAAAAAGCGGGGGGCGGTCTTTGCCCCAAAAGAGGCGCTGGTTGGCGATCCGGTGATCTTAAAATATGTCCGCCAATACCCGGAGCGGCTGGAGATCCTCAAAGCTAAAGGAAAATATAATGTAGGAGCGTTGACCTTTACCACCCCGGTCCAGCACGTACATCATAATACGGAGGCCTATGGCTTCAAAATCAAAGGGGAGAAGACGACCGTTTCTTATATTGCCGATACCAAGTTTTTCCCCGGATTGATCAGGGCTTATCGGGCGAGCGATATCCTGGTCGTGAGCGTGCTACGCCAGGAGCCGTCCCACTTGGAGCACCTTTGCGTTGAGGACCTGAAGAAGTTGGTGCAGGGGATCAAGCCCCGGGTGACGATCATGACCCATTTTGGCAAGCTCATGCTGGCGGCCAAGCCGTGGCTGGTTGCCGAACAACTAAGCCGGGAGCTGAAAAGTAAAATTATTGCCGCCGGTGATGGTATGACTTATAAAATTTGATTTAACCGCCCCGATCCGATCGGGGCGGTTAAATATTGGGACTGCTGAAAAAGCCCTTTTTGGAAGCCGTAGACAATATCGTCTCGGCTTCCAAAAGAGTATCTTGTTTAGAAGAGAAAAGGAAACCGCGGCGATATTGCCGCAGGTTTCCTTTTTGCCATGGTTTGAAACCCGCGGAATTAATTCCGCGGTTAAAAATGCTTGCTAGCCATTGCTTTTATATGTTATATTTACAACCGATGTCTAAAAATATTAATCAATTACGTATTTTGTTGATCCTGGGAATTATTGCCGCTTCCGTTTACGTGTTGATCCAATTCCCGCTCAATCTCGGTCTCGACTTACAGGGCGGTACCCGCCTGGTTTACGAAGGGCAGGAGACCGAAAAGGTCAAAGTCAGCGATGATTCCATGGCCGGCGTGGTCGCGGTCATCCGTAACCGGATCGACGGGCTGGGGGTCTCTGAACCGACTATCCAGCGCAAGGGACAATCCCAGGTTATCGTTGAACTTCCCGGCATCAAAGACCCGGAAAGGGCGATTGCCTTGATCGGTGATACGGCGATGCTGGAATTTGTGGAGGCTGAATGGCTTCCGGGCGATGCCCGCGGCGCTTCACCGGAAAAAGTCAAAGAATTTTACGGCGCCGAGGCCAGGATCGGGACCGTTAAAGAGGAACAAGATGGGCGGGTCGTCAGCGAAAAGCCGATCGTCCTGAAAAAAACCGTTTTGACCGGGGCCGACCTGAAAGGGGCTTTCCCCGGATTTGACCAATACGGCAACCCGGTCGTTGATATCGAGTTTAACGATAACGGCGCCAAGCTTTTTGCCGAAGTGACCGCCCGATCGGTCAACAAGCCGATCGCCATTATCCTTGACCGGAAAGTTATTTCCGCTCCGAACGTCAGGGAGCCGATTCCCTCCGGTCGCGCCCAGATCTCCGGGAATTTCAAAGCGGAAGATGTCCGCGACCTGGTCATTAAACTGAAAGCCGGCTCCCTGCCGATTCCGGTCAAAATGGTGGAGACCAGGATCGTCGGTCCATCGCTCGGTAAAGATTCGATCGATCGGAGCAAGATCGCCGGGGTGCTTGGATTTTTGTTCATCGTCGCTTTTATGGTCATTTATTACCGGCTTCCCGGTTTTATCTCGGTCCTATCTCTGGCGATCTACGTTCCTTTGACCCTGTCGATCCTGGCCGCTTTTCATACGACCTTAACTCTCCCCGGTATTGCCGGGTTCCTGCTGACCCTTGGTATGGCGGTTGACGCCAACGTTATTATTTATGAAAGATTAAAAGAGGAACTACGGCTTGGCAAAACGGTTAAAGCCTCTTTTGCCGCCGCTTTTGACCGGGCCTTTGCCGCCATCCTTGATTCCAACGTCACGACCATCATCGGGGCGGTTACCCTGTTCTTTGTCGGGACCGGGACGATCCGCGGGTTTGCCATTACCCTGACGATTGGTATCTTAGTGTCGATGTTTACCGCTTTGACCCTGACCCGCCTGATGCTCAATATGCTGGTTGACGCCAAGATCGTGACCGATCCCAATTCGAAATTGCTTTATAAGTAGGAAATTATGTTTGATATTATCAAAAAATCGAGAATGTTTCTGACCGTTTCAGCAATCGTGACTGCGCTGGCTCTTGCTGTTTTGCTTTTTAATTTCATGGTCCATGGCAAGCCGATGAACTTTGGGATTGATTTTACCGGCGGGACGATGCTTAACCTCCGCTTTGCCAAGGCGGTATCGGTCGGGGAGGTCCGCCAGGTTCTTGATGGTTATGGTTTGGGTGAGAGCACTATTCAAAAATCCGGCGACCAGGATATCCTGATCCGGACCAAGCCGCTTGATAACGATGTCCGGACCAGATTGCTGGCCGACTTTAATACCAAGATCAGCCAGACGGAGATCCTGGAAGCGGATGTTATCGGCCCGACGATCGGGAAGGAACTGGGACAGCAAGCGATCTGGGCTTTGCTCCTGGCCTCGCTTGGCATTATCATCTACGTTTCCTTCCGGTTTGAGGTTAAATACGCCTTGGCGGCGCTTTTAGCCCTTTATCATGATGCGATCATTACGACCGGGATCATTGCCTTGCTCTGGCGCCAGATTGATATTACCTTCGTGGCGGCGCTTCTGACGATCATGGGTTATTCGATCAACGATACGATCGTGATTTTCGATCGAATTCGGGAGAACTTGAAAAAGACCAGCCTGGCCAAGAAAAAATTCAATGAGATCGTTAATCTTTCGATCTGGGAGACGATGTCCCGGTCGATTAATACCGTCATGACCGTTCTCTTTATGGTCCTCTGTCTCTTGATCTTTGGCGGTGAACCATTGCGCGAGTTCTCACTGACCCTCTTGATCGGATTTACCCTCGGGGCGTATTCTTCCGTCTTCGTCGCTCCAACGCTCCTGGCCCTCTGGCACCATAACGAATCAAAAAAGTAAACTATCAGGGATTGTTAAAAAGTCTATTTTGTTGAAATTTCCCCATAAATATGCCGATAAATCTTTGCGAGTCGGAAACCTGCGACTAAACGTCGCGGTTTCCTCCAGACCTTGTTTTTCAAGGAACCGCGAAGTTCATTCGCAGGTTCCTTGAAAAGATTAGTATATGCTAAACAACATCAAAGAACGGATCGTTATTAACCAAGAGATCGACCTGCCGAACCCGATCCTTAATGGGGTTTGGCCGGGGGGGCATTTATTCGCGATTATTGCCCATCTTAAGGCGGGGAAGTTATCGCTGGATAAATTGATGCGGTCTTCCAATAAAGGCTTGATCGGGATCGCGATTGCCGGAAGCGGAGAAACGGCCGCCCTCAAGCTGGCGCAGAAAGCCCGGGGGACGCCGGAGCGGCAGAAAGTCGGTCTCTGGCGGATTATTGACGCGGTGACTTCCCAAGGAGAGCTGAAAACGACCTTGCACTACCGGCGGGAAGTTGAATTTTTGGAAGAGTTGGGGGAGAGATTGCCGGAACACGCGCCGCTTTTTAATCAAATGATCGCTCATCTCCCCCCGGAAACCAAAGTTTACAATCATGGAGTCGTCGTCAAAGAGCTCTTCATAACCTACGCCGCATAATCTTTATTGATCCGACCCCGCTGGAGCCTTATTTTTCGGGAAAAAATTCACGGTTGCCTCCCCATCGGCCTTCAGGTATAATCAACCCGCCTGTGAAAAAGAAAAAAGCAAAAAAAACCGCTTCACGTTTCGATTGGCAATGGGTTTGGTGGGGAACGGCTTTTGTTCTTTTTATCGCGGTAGTCTTGCTTGGTTTTTGGTCCCTCGGTGTGGCGACGAAAAAACCGGCTGAACCGCCGGTATTGGTAGGCCGCCCAAGCCAGGTTACGGGGCAGGTCGTTAAGTTGTATTACTATAACGAACAGGCGGCCAGACGGCTGGGCCAAGACGGCGAGGGAAACCCGGCCGCTCTTTTACCGGTGGAGAGGGTAATTCCCGAAACCAAGGCGCCGCTTAAGGCAACGATCAGGCTGTTGATCGCAGGAGAACTGACGGCGGAGGAAAAGGCGGCCGGCTTCACGACTGAATTCCCTCATCCTGCTTTCAAATTGATCAGGGCCGACTTGGACCGGGGTGTTTTGACCCTGGTCTTTACCGATGTTCCCGGTTTTACGACCGGCGGGGCGTTGCGGGTGGAATTACTGGCGGCCCAGATCGAAAAGACCGCCAAACAATTTTCCGGGGTCAAGCAGGTTCGGTTCCTCCCCGAGTCTTTGTTTCAACCTTGATCGCCTAGACTGCCTTAGAGCAGCGGAGGCGCTTCTCAATTTCCCCAAATTGTAGTAAAATAATGGCACACGGGAGGGAGTCATGAAAAGCTTAAAAGGGACCAAGACCGAAAAAAACTTATTGACCGCTTTTGCCGGCGAATCGCAGGCGCGGAACCGATATACTTATTTCGCTTCACAGGCGATCAAAGAAAATTACCAGCAGATCGCGGCAATATTTTTGGAAACCGCCGATAACGAAAAAGAACACGCCAAGCGGTTTTTTAAATTTCTGGAAGGTGGCGACCTTGAAATTGTCGCCAGCTATCCGGCCGGTGTGATTGGCGATACCGCCAAGAATTTGGAAGAAGCGGCCAACGGCGAAAAAATGGAGTGGACCAAGCTCTACGCCGATGCCTCCAGGATCGCCAAGGAAGAAGGCTTTGCCGCGATTGCCGCCGTTTTCAAAGAGATCGCCGAGGTCGAGGAACAGCACGAGAAACGGTACCGGGCGTTGCTAAAAAACATTAGAGAAGGCAAGGTTTTCAAGAAAGACGTTGTGGTCAAATGGCACTGCCGGAACTGCGGTTATGTCCATGAAGGGAAAGAAGCTCCCGATGTCTGCCCGGCTTGCGCCCATCCCAAGGCTTATTATGAACTTCTAGGGGAGAATTATTAATGACAAAACATTTACAGCCCATCTTAATTGCCCTGAAAGCGGAGAAAAAAGCGATCGAATATTATTCCCGGGCGGCGCGACGGGTGACCAACCAGGAAGGGAAGACCGCTCTTAACAAGATCAAAGCCCAGGAAGAAAAGCACTATCGCGAACTGCTTCGGAAATTTAAGCATTTGAGCGGACATGAGGCGACCGCCGCCGAGATCGACGGGGTCGACGTTACTTTTTCCGCTTTGACCGAAGAGCATATCCCGGACCGTGAAGCCAGCGATTTGGAAGTCTGTCAGGTTGCCCTGAAAGACGAGAAAGAAGCGCACGCTTTTTACCTGAAGTCGGCCGCCAGCGCGACCGACGAGGAGACCAAGAAGATGTTCCATGAGCTGGCGAGCGAAGAAAGCCAGCACGCCGAGACCGTGAACCATATTTGTAAGATCCTTTCAGCGTAGTCCTTCCGCGTCGCGCCTCCTGCGTTTCCGCATAATTAATTGTGTGGTTAAAATATGCCTAAAATATAGGCAATGGCTTATTTTACGCCTTAAATAAGCCAAAAATCAAGATAATGCCCCTAAAATGGCAAAATTCGATGCAATTTTACCCCCTCCCTTGACGATAAGTATATGATGGACAACAACGTCGGTTCCAACGTTTAATCTGCTGCCGATCCACGGCTTTCATTCCGTTTGTATTCCCAAACAACAGGAGAAAAAAATGAATATATTGAATAAAATTGGTGAATGTTTAAAAAACAATGAAAGAACGGTTAAAATTGTTGCTTTATTGTTGGTTATTGTCTCATTTACGATCCTTAAATCGTCAGGTAAAGAGAGTAATATGTACGCGATGGTCTTTTCCCATAAATATCATGTATTTTATGGTGGGTCGGCGACTTCGACCGCTTATAACTCAATACCCAACCAGACCGATAGCACCCCCTGGACCACCGCCATGGGGACTAAATGCCGGGAAGGGGTGGTTGCTTCGAATTTCCTCCCCCTTGGGACCAAGGTCATGATCAAAGGGTTTGGGAACCAGATTTTTGTGGTTGAGGACCGGATGCATAAACGGTTTAGCGATCGGATCGACGTCTGGTTCCGGAGTTACGGTGACGCGGTTAAGTACGGAAAAAGAGACGTTGAATTTTATATCGTGAAGTCGCAATCAGTTGCCCTCCGGGATGACCGGAGGGCTTTTTTTTGTCATTAAAATAGGGTATTATCCTCTTAATGGAGCTAAAATTAGAACAATTAAGAAAAATACTCTCCGAAATGGGACGGGTTGTGGTTGCCTATTCTGGTGGAATTGACAGTTCTCTCCTCCTCAAAGAGGCACTCCAATTAGGGCCTGAAAATGTCCTCGCGGTGATAGCCGAATCGCCGACTTATCCCCTGGAAGAGCTGACCGCCGCGATTGTTTTGGCTGATCAAATTGGCGCGGAGTGCCGCCAGATCAAGACCGAAGAGTTCAGCGATGAAAATTTTCTTTGTAATTCAAAAGAGCGCTGTTATTTTTGTAAAAAAGAATTATTTTCCAAACTGCGTCAATTGGCCATGGAAAAAGGATATGAACATGTCGTTGACGGGTCGAATTTTGATGACCTGGGAGACTTTCGGCCTGGGAGCCGGGCGAAAGGGGAGTTCGGGGTCCGCAGTCCTTTGCAAGAGGTGGGTTTGACCAAAGCGGAGATTCGCCAGCGGGCTAAACAGCTAGATTTGCCCAACTGGGACAAGCCATCTTTGGCTTGCCTATCATCGAGGATCCCTTATGGAACAAGGATCACGCCGGAGATCATCGCGCAGATCGGCCGGGGAGAGCAATACTTAAAAGAAAAAGGTTTTGGCCAGGTCAGAGTGCGGCATCATGGTTCGATCGCCCGGATCGAGCTGGAACAGGAGGAGATCCCCAAGGTCATGGAAGAAGGGGTGATGCCGGAGATCACTAAATACTTTGAACAGCTCGGGTATTTCTACGTGACCCTCGACCTCAAAGGCTATCGGACCGGCAGTCTTAACGAAAACCTCTAAAATCAGCGACCTCGTATACTTGACAAAATAAGTCAAGTAAGTTAGTATTTTATTATGAAGCTTTCAACCAAGAGCCGCTATGCCGTAACCGCCTTGTTTGATCTGGCGACCAATGCCAATGGGGAGCCGATCCAGGCGAAAACTATTTCCAAGAGGCAGGGGATTGCCCTGAACTATCTTGAACAGTTACTGTTGAAATTAAAAAAAGCCGGTATAATTAAGACCGTCAGGGGACCGGCTGGCGGTCATTATCTGGCTAAGGAACCGGCGAAGATCAGTGTTGGGGAAGTGATCCGGGCGACCGACGGTCCGATCAAACTGGCCAGCTGCGTTTCTTCCCGGGTCCACTGCACTGGCGGAGGATGCTGCTCAACCCGTAACCTTTGGCATAATTTAAGCAAAAAAGTGGCATTGTTGTTTGACCAGACCACTCTGGCTGACCTTTGTCCAAAGGAGAAAAAATGAACAGAATATACTTTGACTATGCCGCTACTACTCCGACCGATCAGCGGGTCGTGACCGCCATGCTGCCGTACTTTAACGAGAAATTCGGCAATCCCTCCTCGATCCACAGTTTTGGCCAGGAAACCAGGAGCGCCGTCGAAAAAGCCCGCGAACAGGTCGCTAAGTTGATCGGCGCTAAACCGGCGGAAATTGTTTTTACTTCCGGCGGGACCGAAGCCGACAATCACGCTTTAATCGGGGTCGCTTTTGCCAACGAAAAACAGGCGGATCACCTCATTATTTCCGGGATTGAACATCACGCTGTTACAGAATGCGCCGATTTTCTGAAAAAACGGGGCTTTCGGGTAACCGTCTTGCCGGTCGATAAATACGGCCTGGTCGATCCGGCTGAAGTTGCCAAAGCGATCGAAGCCAAAACGATCCTGGTCTCCGTGATGCATGCCAATAACGAGATAGGAACGGTTCAGCCGCTGGCCGCGATCGCCAAAGTTATTAAAGAACGGAAGGCGGCCCTCGGTACCAAAACCTACTTTCATACCGACGCGGTCCAGACTGCCGGACACCTGCCGATCAATGTTGACGAGCTCGGCGTTGACCTGTTATCGATCTCCGCTCATAAACTTTACGGCCCGAAAGGGGTCGGCGCTTTATACATCCGTAAGGGGACCCGCTTGACCAGTTTCCTCCATGGCGGCGCGCAAGAAGGGGGGAAACGGGGTTCGACCGAGAATGTCCCCGGGATCGTTGGGTTTGGCGTAGCGGCCGAGATAGCCCTTCAAGAGATGGACGATGAAGACGCCAGGGTCGCTAAATTGCGCGATAAATTAAAAGACGGCTTGCTGGCCAGGATCCCGGAAAGCCAGCTTAACGGTCATCCGCTAGAGCGCCTGCCGAACAACCTGAATATCACGATCAAATATGTCGAAGGGGAATCGATGCTCCTTAGCCTCGACATGGAGGGGATTGCCGCTTCGACCGGCTCGGCCTGCAGTTCTGGCTCGCTGGAACCGTCGCATGTTTTGCTGGCGATCGGCCTGCCGCACGAGCTGGCGCATGGCTCGATCCGTTTTTCCCTGGGAAAATACACGACCGAAGCGGAAGTCGACCGGGTCCTGGAAGTCTTTCCGCCGATCGTGGAGCGTTTGCGAAAAATGTCGCCATTGTACACTTGTAAATAAGAGGAGGAATAATATGGCCAGTAATTATAGTGAAAAAGTGATGGAGCATTTCCGCCATCCCCGGAACGTCGGGGAGATGGAAAATCCGGATGGTATCGGCAAGGTCGGCAACCCGACCTGCGGCGATATCATGGAGATGTACATTAAAGTGAAGGACAACGTAATTACCGACGTTAAGTTCAAGACCTTTGGCTGCGGGGCGGCGATCGCCACCTCTTCCATGTCGACCGAGATGATCAAAGGGAAGACGATCGAAGAGGCGCTGAAGTTGACCAACAAAGCGGTCGCGGAAGCGCTGGACGGCCTGCCGCCGGTTAAAATGCACTGTTCCGTTCTGGCGGAAGAAGCGGTCAAGGCGGCGATCGACGATTACCTAAAGAAGACGACCGGCCAAGGGCTCCCCGGTTTTAAACCGTCGGACGAACCGATCTGCGGCCATTAATAGGTCTTGTTCAGCCAAGCGATCAACCGATCATGATGACTGGTCGTTCTGAAGTTTCCCCACTGGCAGGTAATGGCCTCCACTAAGCGTTCTCTTTCTCCGGCGGTCAAAGGCTGGAGATTGGAAATTACGCATTTTGCCGCCTCTTTAAGAACGTAATCGATCTCGTTGCTAAACCAGTTCGTTCTGCCGTCCATTTGCGCGATTTTTTTGGCGATCTTCGCCAGGAGAGGAAGCCGCTCCGCGGTCGGGAGTGTTTTCGCGTAAGCGGCAAAATCGTCAGAGAGCAATTCAAGCGCGATCGTATGATGATCGTCATAAAGATGCGGCTCGACGAATCTTTCCATCTGGAGCGCAAAACGCTGGCTCGGCGATTCGATCGAGCGTGAGAGGCGGACTGCCATGACTATCGCGTCGGCGCGCAGATAGCCGTTGATCGCCTGGATCCTGGCTTTGTCTCGTTCCGCCGGCGTCGGCAGTTTTGCCAGCAAGCGGTTGAACTGGTGATTCGCTCCCGGAGCGCCGCTGCCGCGTAATTTATTGATCATGATATACTTATATCTATGGAAAACACCCTAAATTTCAAGGGAAACAGGAAAACGGCGGTTATTGCCATGTCCGGCGGAGTCGACTCCTCCGTGGCGGCCGCTTTGCTGATCGAGCAGGGGTGGAGACTGATCGGCGTGACGATGAGCCTTTATTGCTCGACCAAGGGGTCGGACCGGAGCTGCTGTTCGGCCGAAGCGGCGATCGATGCCCAAAAAGTGGCGGCCAAACTGGGGATCCCGCACTACGTCGTCAACTTTAAGAGCGAGTTTGAACAAACGGTTATCCAAAACTTTATCGATGAGTATAAGAACGGCCGGACCCCCAATCCCTGCGTCCGCTGCAACCAGTTCCTGAAGTTCAACCTTCTGATGCGGAAAGCGCGCGAGCTGGGGGCGGAATATGTAGCGACGGGGCATTACGCCAGAGTTAGGGGCTTTAAACTTCTCAAAGGGAAAGACCAGAAGAAAGACCAGTCGTATTTTCTTTACCGGCTGACGCAGGACCAATTGGCCCGCACACTTTTCCCGTTAGGGGAGATGACCAAAGAAGAGGTTCGGGCTAAGGCGAGGGCGCTGGGTTTAGCGGTCGCCGAGAAGAAAGAGAGCCAGGAGATCTGTTTTATCGAAGATGACGACTACGCCCGTTTTATTCGGGAAAAGGTTCCCGAAGCGGTCAAGCCAGGACCGATCCTCGATTCCGCCGGACATAAAGTCGGGGAGCATGAAGGAATCGCTTTTTACACTATTGGCCAGCGGAAAGGGATCGGAGCGCACCGTGAGCCGCGTTATGTAATTGGCCTCGACCGGGCGCAAAACGCGGTCATTATCGGGACAAAGGAAGAGACTTACGGAACGGTTTTATCCGCAGACGAAGTCACTTTTGTGTCAGGGGAGCCCCCTAGCCAAATAGAAGCGAAAATACGTTATAATGCTAAAGCGGCCAAGGCAACGATCAGCGATTTGGGGAATGGGACGGTCAAGGTCAGCTTTGCCGAACCGCAATTAGCGATCACCCCCGGTCAATCGGTCGTTTTTTACCAAGGAGAGGAAGTAATCGGTGGCGGAATCATTAGTCGAAAAGATCAATAAGCTCAAAACCCTGCGCCAGGCGGTCATTCTGGCCCACAACTACCAGCCGGGGGAGGTCCAGGATGCGGCCGATTATGTCGGCGATTCGCTTGGCCTGTCGATCGAAGCGTCCAAGGCAACCGCCCGGGTCATTGTCTTCTGCGGCGTCGATTTTATGGCCGAGACTGCCGCTATCCTTTCGCCGGATAAAACTGTCTTGATCCCGGAGAGCAACGCCGGCTGTCCGATGGCCAACATGATCGACGCGGAAAAATTGCGCGCTTTAAAAACCGAACATCCCGGCGTGCCGGTCGTTTGTTACGTTAACTCCAGCGCCGCGGTCAAAGCGGAATCGGATATCTGTTGCACTTCCGCCAACGCCGTCGCGGTTGTCCGTTCCTTGCCGGATAAAGAGATCATTTTTGTGCCTGATAAATTTCTTGGGCTCAACACCCAAAAAGCGGTGCCGGAAAAAAAGCTGGTCCTTTTTCCCGGCTATTGCCCGACCCACGCCAAGATCATGCCGCAACAGGTTCTTGAAGCCAAAAGGCAAAGGCCGGAGGCCAAGGTTTTGGTCCATCCGGAATGCCGCCCCGACGTCGTCGCGCTGGCCGACCAGTCCCTTTCAACCGACGGGATGCTGAAGTACGTTAAGAACTCGCCGGACCGGGAATTTATTATCGGAACGGAGATCGGGATCATCCACCGTCTGAACAAGGAAAATCCCGGTAAAAACTTTTATCCGGTGACCGATCTGGCGGTTTGCCCGAACATGAAAATGACCACGTTAGAAAAAGTTCTCTGGTCGCTGGAAGACATGAAGACGGTCGTGAAAGTTGATGAAACGGTCAGGGTCAAAGCGGAGCAGGCTATCTTGCGGATGCTGGCGGTAGGCCGGCAGGATTGATCCCGAGCGAACGAAGTGAGTCGAGGGGTTAATGAATGCCGGTCAGTGACGGGCCGCTTTCGTCTTTACGGCTCGCTTTGGTCCGTTTCCGCCGCAAACCACGTTCCACCAACTCATAGATCTCTTCCATCAGGAAGGGCTTGCGCAGATATTCCAGCGCGCCGAGGGTAATGGCGTTGGCGTGCGACGATTCGGTCGCGTAAGCGGTCACGATAATAACTTCGATCGCGGGATCGAGCTCTTTAAGTTTGCGCAGGACTTCCAACCCGTCCATTCCGGGGAGCTTGTAATCGATAAAGGCGAGGTCGAACTTTCCTTTTTCGATCCCGGCGAGGGCGGTGGGGCCGTCGGGGAAGGTGGCAACATCATAATCCTTGATCTTCAGGATCATTTTGAATGATTCCAATACCGATGGTTCATCGTCGACAACCATGATCTTAACGTTTTCTGGCAAGTTACTCTCCCCCTTCTATGAAATCCGGCTGTCATTTTAGCATCAGGAGACGATTATTGCAATAAAAATTCGGTTGTGTTATTCTAAATAAGGACGATAAAACAGGCCGGGGTAGCTCAGTTGGTTAGAGCGAGGGACTCATAAGCCCTAGGTCGCCAGTTCGATCCTGGCCCCCGGCATGGATACTTAATATGAAAGATAAAACTTTGGCCGTCTTGTGCTACCTGACGTGGGTCCCTTCGATCTACCTCGTTTTAACCGAGAAGCACAGCGAGTACCTGAATTATCACGCCCGCCAGGCGCTTCTTCTCTGGACGATCATTTTTGTGGTCTTTTTTGCCGCCCGGATGATCGTTAATTCGATCTGGCTGGTTTTTTATGTTCCTCATCTCGAGGTGATCGAAACTTCGGTCGGCTTCGCTTCCTTTATTTACGCCGCTTACTGCGCCAGGCGCTGTTATCTTGGGGTCCCCTTTACTATTCCTCATTAAGGAAGGACGGCAATGATCAAAGACGAATTTTTAGATGCGATCGCGGAATACCAGATGTTTTCACCTGGCGAAACGGTCGTGGTGGCGGTTTCCGGCGGACCGGACTCCTGCGCTTTGCTTAGCCTGCTCAACGAATATAAAGAACAGCTTGGGCTCTCTCTCCATGTCGCGCACTTAAACCATCTGCTCCGTAAGAACGACGCCGAACTCGACGTCCGGTTCGTGGAAGGGTTGGCCCAGAAAATGGGCCTGCCGATCAGTGTCGAGGCGCGCGACGTGGCCGCCTTGGCGTCAGCCGAGCGGCTGGGGATCGAAGCGGCGGCCAGGCTCGCCCGCTATGACTTTTTTGAGCGATTGGCCGATAAGATCGGCGCCCAAAAAATTGCCGTCGGGCATACCGCTGAAGATAATATCGAGACCTTTCTGATGCGTCTCCTGCGCGGCTCCGGCTTGAAGGGGCTCTGCAGTATTCCGGCCCGGCGAGGGCGGATCGTCCGCCCGCTGATCAAGGTTTGGCGCCGGGAAGTGGAAGACTACGTCAGCGCCTTAAAAATGATCCCCCGCCGCGACTACACCAACTACGAATCGAAATACATGCGCAACAGCATCCGCCTGAAATTGGTTCCCCAGCTTAAGCTTTACAACATGAACATCAAAGAGATCTTACTGCAGACGGTCCTGATGCTCAATGAAGACCGTTATTATCTGGAGAGCGAGACCGAAGAGCTGATGGCCAAGATTATCCTGGAAGAGAAAGAGGGGCTGGTAAGGCTCAACCTGACCAAATTGTTCGAATATCCGCTGGCGATCAAGCGTCATCTTCTTCGTTTGGCGATCGAAAAAGTCAAAGGAAACCTCACCGAACTTTCCTTTAATCATGTCCGCTCGATCATCGACCAGCTTCCCACGGCTAAAAAGTGGGAGCTTCATCTTCCCGACGGGATCATGGTCTACGGCGATGGGATGAACCTGACGGTCAGTCGGGAGCGCCTGAAGATGGAAAAGATCGAACCCTTCCGCTACGCGGTCCTGGTCCCCGGCGAGACGACGATCCCGGAGATCGGGCGGCTGGTCCGGGCGACTGAAGGAGCCGCTCTTGGTCCGGCCGGCCCGGAGGTCGCCTACGTGGACCAAGATTCGCTCGGTCGGGATATTATCGTCAGAAATAAGCTTCCCGGCGACCGGTTCCAGCCCCTTGGTTTGGCCGGGACGAAAAAACTTCAGGATTTTTTAGTCGACGAGAAGGTTCCCCAGGAGAAACGGGACGCCGTACCGGTCTTTGAGAGCGCCGGCCGGATCATCTGGTTGGGGGAGCTGCGCCTCGATGAGCGCTCGAAAGTGACCGCGACTACCCGGCGGATCTTAAAACTGGAGCTGGTAAAAAATGGCTAGAATTATAGAAATAAATAACGCGGCCGAAGCGGCCGAAGAATTGGCCGTGCTGGGAGTTGAGCCGGCCGGGATCAGGATTATGGCCCCGAAGGCGGCTTTCCGGGTGCTTAAGATCGGCGCGCTTCGTCCGGTAGCGGCCAACATTTTGAAGCAGGAGAGCCTCTCTTACGGCGCGGAAGCGGCGACCGCTTACGGTTCGATCAATCATTCGGTGAAAACGACCGGGGTCCTCCTTTTTGGGACCATTCGCCAGCTCCTGTCCATCGCTAAAAAACTGAAGGCTCACCAATTTGGCCTCCCCGCGGTCGGCGCGGAGATTGAAAAGGTCCTGACCGCCGTCGATCGTCCGCTCCCGGCGCTTTCGATCGGCAAGCGGACCTTTCATTTCGGTCGACGGACGTTTATCATGGGGATCGTTAATGTCACGCCGGATTCGTATTCCGACGGCGGCTGCTTCAGCGACCCGGCCGCCGCGGCCGCGCGGGCGGAAGCCTTGTTCGCGGCCGGGGCCGACCTGATCGATATCGGCGGCGAATCGACCCGGCCGGGGTCAAGGACCGTTCCAACCAAGACCGAGATCGCCCGGGTCGTCCCGGTGATCAAAAAGCTGGCGGGGAAAATGCCCCTGTCGGTCGATACCCGGAAAGCGGCGGTTGCCGCCGCGGCTCTGGAGGCGGGGGCTGATTTCGTCAACGATGTCAGCGGCTTTCGCTTCGACAAAAAAATGGCGGCGGTTGTTGCCAAATATAAAATACCGGTCTGCGTCATGCATTCCAGCGGGACCCCGCGCCGGATGCAGGCCAACCCTAAATATAACGACTTAATGGGAGAGATAATCGCTTCTTTGGAACAAAGCCTTGAAATCGGGTTAAATGCTGGTATACTACCTGATAAATTTGTGATCGATCCCGGCCTCGGTTTCGGCAAGACCCTGGATCATAATTTAGAGATCGTGCGGCGGCTCAAGGAGTTGAAAAGCCTGGGGCGGCCGATCCTGATCGGACCGTCGCGCAAATCGCTGATCGGCCAGGTCCTGGCGCTTCCCCCGACGGAGCGGCTCCTAGGGACGGCGGCGGTGACCGCGCTGGCGGTCCAAAACGGGGCCGACATCGTCCGGGTCCACGACGTCAAAGAGATTAGCCAAGTCGTTAAAATGGCGGATTCAATCGTTAGGAGGAAATGACCATGAAGAAAGCGGCCAAGAAACCGGCTAAAAAACCGGTCAAGAAAAAGGCCCCGGTTAAAAAGGCGAGCGTCAAGAAGGCGCCCAAAAAAGGCGGATTGGTGATGGCTTATCTCGGACTCGGCTCCAACGTCGGCGACCGCGAGGAATATGTCGAACAGGCGGTTTTCCTGCTGGAAAAGAACCCGTACATCCAGGTGACCAAACGTTCGGCCAATTACGAGACCGAACCGGAGGGGAACAGCGAACAGCCGAAGTTCATTAACGCCGCGGTCGAGATCCGGACCAAACTCGCCCCACAGAAATTGCTTGATGTCTGCCAGGAGATCGAAGCGGCGCTCGGCCGGGAACGGGAACTCGAGTGGGGTCCGCGGACGATGGACATCGACATCCTTTTGTATGACGAGATGATCGTTTCCGACGACAACCTGCAAATCCCCCATCCGCTGATGCACGAGCGGCTCTTCGTTTTGAAACCGCTCAAGGAAATCGCCCCGCGCTTGATCCATCCGGTGCTGGAAAAAACGATCGAGATGATCTACGACGAGAAAAAAGCGGAGCACGGCGATACCTACGATGACGAACTCCCCGGGTTTAAAGAAATTAAAGGGGCGAACCTGGACGATTACGAACGCTGGTAGAGGAAAAATCTTGCAGCATAAAGCTTTAAGCTTACAGCTGTAAGCTTAAAATTATGGCAATTATCGTAACCAAGAATGCTGGGGAAACAATTGTTCTGGGAACACGGATCGGTTCGATTCTTCAAGCTAACGATTTGATTGCCCTGACCGGGACCCTGGGAGCCGGGAAGACTACCTTGATCCAGGGGATCGCGGCTGGCCTGGGGGTCAAGGATTACGTTACTTCGCCGACCTTTATTATTATCAATGAGTACCAAGGGCGCTTACCGCTTTACCATTTCGACCTCTACCGGCTGGAAGACCTTGGCTCGATCGAAGAGCTGGGGGTTGAGGAATATTTTCAGCGGGGCGGGGTCTGCCTGATCGAGTGGGCGGAGCGGATGACCGAGCTTTTACCGGCGAAAAGAGAAACGATCGAGATCAAACTGATCGATGAAAATGAGAGGGAAATATGCGTCTCCTCGGGATTAGCAGCGCGACTAAAGTAGTCAGTATCGGCCTGATCGACGAGACCAAGGTTTTGGTCGAAACGACCGTGGCCGGCGCCCAGTCGGAACGGGTGATCTTCTACGTGAAAGAAGCGGGGATCGAACCGGAACAGCTCGAAGCGGTCGCCGTGGCGATCGGTCCCGGTTCTTATTCGGGCTTAAGAGGGAGCGTCACCGCCGCCAAATCGCTGGCCCAGGCTTTAAATATTCCGATCGTGGGGGTCAATACCCTGGAAGCGATCGCTTATAATCTGATCGACATCGAAGGGACGATGGCGGTCGTCCTCGATGCCCGGGCCGACGAGTACAACTTCGCTTTATTCAGCGCCAAAGGCGGAAAACTCCAGCGGGTGACCAATGATCTGGTGGTTAAACTTGACGCCTTGGTTGAAAAATTAAAGAAGATCATCGGTCCGCTTCATTTAGTCGGTAATATTAACGGCTTGAAGGAGCGGGGGTTAGGTGAGAATTTCTTTTTTGCTGAAGAGGCTCACTCTATTCCTTACGGTCTAAATGTCGCCCGGCTGGGGCTGGAGAAGATCAGGAACGGAGAGCGGGCTGATCTGCTTAAGCTGGCGCCTCATTATTCCCACAAACCGAATATCCGCGAGTATCATGATTGAGATAATTCCCTTGAAAGAAAAAGAGATCGCCCAGGTCGTGGCGATCGAGGCGAAATGTTTCCGTTTCCCGAAACCGGAATCGATCTTCCGCGAGGATGAACATAAGTATCTGGTCGCGAAAGACGGCAATAAAGTGGTCGGCTACATTGGGATCGAGAAGGTCATCGACGAGACCCATATCATTAACATGGCGGTCGATCCCGATTACCGGGGGCAGGGGATCGCGAAACGTCTGATGCAGCATGTCTTAAACGACGAAGATGTCTTTTTCCTGGAGGTCAGGGCTTCCAACGAGACGGCGAAAAGCGTTTACGAACGGTACGGTTTTAAAGTGATCAGTACCCGGAAACAGTATTATCCTGATAACGAAGACGCCCTGGTCATGAGGAGGATCCCATTTGAGTGAGCTGGTTTAGGATTTCCGCTTTCTTGGCTTCGATCTTGGCTCGAATTTGTTCGGCTTCTTCCGAAGTTCTCGCGACGACCACGTAGTCTTCGATAAAAGCTTTGCTGGGATCAAGCCCCGCGCCGGAGACTTTAATGCCTATTCTTTCCAATAAATAAAAGGGGATAAATTTAAGGCTGACTTCCCGCGCAAAAATATCCGGCTCATCAGGAATTATTGGCGTCGGCGGGAGCAGAATTTCCGGGCAATCCGGCAGGGAACACAGGGTGGTTATAAATTTCTCTTCTTCGTGACGGTTGGCTGTCTGGCAAACTAACATCAAATCAAGATCGCTGTTCGTTCTGGCTTGGCCGCGGGCGGTGCTGCCGAATACAATAACTGCCCTGATATTTGGGGCTTGCCCGGCAGCCAAAAAATTGCGGACCAAGTCGATTCTTTTTCTTGATAGTTCTGGCGAAGCGGAAGTTGCGGGAGAAACGGGCTGGTTTGCTGTTTTTTCTTCTTGAGGAGGAACGCCAAGCGCAATGACATTCCCCCCTCCCAAACCGACATAATTACCGGCCGGGTCATAATCACAATCCGAGACCATTACGCAGCCTTTTGACACAAGTTCCCGATGCGGCTTGAAAATTTCTTCGGTTTCAGTTGTTCCGATAATTGGTCTGCCCAAGCCGATCTCTTTATTCCCCTCGACAAAATAAACCCTTAAGTCAAAGTGACGTCTTAATAGAGAGGCCAAAGCGGTGCCAAATAGTTTTACCGCGAGGGGATCGACACTGGTCGCAATCTCGATCTTTCCCTGGCCATTTACCAATATTTTGTCGAAATTATCTCGCCAACTGGTAGGGCCGTTTGTATTCAGATAAACCAAGCTAGCGTCACGGCAAAAACTAAAAAAAGTACCATTATTTTCATGTGCCATTTCAAACGGCTTCCAGAGGTTGGGTTCCCGCACGATCTCCCATGTTTTACCGTTAATATCTCGCGTCTCGACCTCTCCCAAAATAGAAAGGGGAATTGGAGCCCGAGTGATGCGCGCTGATTCATCCTGATCAGAGGCCCGGACAACCCGATTCGAGCGGTCCCAATGGATGACTCCCAGCTCATATCCGCGGCAAGCCGGGAGCCGGTCGTGTTGCCACTGGGGATGTAATGTCTGCTGCGATCCGTAACCTTTCCTGTAGATAATTTGGATATTCATAGAATTTATCACTGCTCTTATTTATCGTTGGCTGTACTGGTTGATTTCACTTTTTCGGCTATTTTTTCATGTTATAATTTCAATAATGAACAAATTTTTAACCGAGTTGAAGAAGCGGATTCTAGTCATCGACGGCGCCATGGGGACCCAGCTGATGGAGCGGGGGATCCGGCCGGACGATTGCTTTGACGCCCAAAACCTGAAAAACCCGGAAGCGGTTTATGCCGTCCATAAAGCTTACGCCGAGGCGGGGGCCGACATTCTCGAAACGAACACCTTTGGCGCCAACCGGATCAAACTGGCCGAGTATGGTTTAGCCGATAAAGTAAAAGAGATCAATGAAGCGGCGGTCAAACTGGCCAGACGGGCAATTGGAGAAAATGGTTTTGTTTGCGGTTCGATTGGGCCGATCGGCCAACTTTTGGAACCGATGGGAGGGCTGACTTTTGACCAGGCGGTTGAAACCTTTGCCGAGCAGGCCAAAGCGCTGGCCGAGGCCGGAGCTGACCTTATTTGCCTGGAGACGATCTCCGACCTGCAGGAGATGCGCGCCGGGGTGATCGCGGCCAAAAGCGTGACTAGCCTGCCGATCATCGCCAGCATGACTTACGACGAAGGGGAGACGACGGTCTCTGGCACGACGCCCGAGGCGGCGGCCGTTGTCCTGCAAGCTCTTGGGGCCGATATCCTTTCCGCCAACTGTTCGGCCGGTCCGGAAGGACTGCTCAAAGTTGCCGAGAGATTGTTGAAAGTGACCAACCTGCCGGTCATGATCATGCCGAACGCCGGAATGCCGGTCTTGGAGAACGGTAAAGCGGTCTACAAGATGACCCCGGAAGAATTTGCCAAACATCTGACGAAAGCCTTCAAACTCGGCATTAGTATCGTCGGTGGTTGTTGCGGCACGAACCCTAGGCACATAAAAGCGTTGAAGACGGCCCTCACCCCCGACCCCTCTCCCTCTGGGAGAGGGGTGGAGCGTAGCGACGGGGTGAGGGCTGTTCGTTTTTCCAGCCGGACCAAGATGATCGCGCCGGACGGTTTTATCGCCGTCGGGGAGAAGATCAATCCGACCGGACGGAAACTCTTCCGGGAAGAGCTCAAGGCGGGTAAATTTAAAATTGTTCGGGCGGAAGCGGAGAACCAGACCAAACATGGGGCGACTCTGCTTGACGTCAACGTTTCGGTCGCTAAGATCGACGATGTCGCCGCGATGAAACAGGCGGTGATCATCGCGTCGACCGCTTCGCAGCAGCCTTTGTCGATCGACAGCCCCAATCCGGCGGCGCTGGAAGCCGGGCTGAAAGCCTTTTGCGGCCGGGGGTTGGTCAATTCAGTTAATGGTAAAGAAGAAAGCCTGAAAACAATTATTCCGCTGGCGAAAAAATACGGCGCCGCGCTGATCGGCCTGGTCCTCGACGACCAGGGGATACCGGAAACCGTCGACCAGAAAGTGGCGATCGCCGGGAAGATTATCAAAGCGACCGACGCGGCCGGGATCCCGCGCGATCAGGTCTTTATTGATAATCTGGCGATGACGGTCGGGGTCGGGATCAAAGGAGCGTTGGACACTTTGGCCGCTATCCCGATCGTTAAAGAGAAGTTTGGCGTCAGGACGATCCTGGGGGTGAGCAATGTTTCGCATGGGATGCCGAACCGCTCTAAACTTAATAATCTCTATTTGAAACTCTGCCTGCTTAATGGCCTTGATGCCGGGATCGTCGATATTACCGATCCGGCGACGAAAGAGGCGATTGAATTTGCCGCCAAGATAAAAGGGAAGGCTAAGGCGGAGGCCGAGGTTAAGTTGCTTGAGGAATTTAAGCGAGCGGCGGAGGAGAAGGGGGAAGCGGAACAGCGGGATACGAGCGCCAGCGCGGTTAAGCAGTATCCGGAAACGCTCGGCGGGATCGAAGCGGCGGTGATCGAAGGGGACAACGAGATAGTTGTCGATCTGACCGCAAAACTGCTGGCTAAAGGCGAAGCGCCGCAAAAGATCATCGATCAGGCGCTGGTCAAAGGGATGGAAAAGGTCGGGAAAGACTTCTCGGCCAAGAAAATCTTTCTGCCGCAAGTCATGGCTTCGGCCGAAGCGATGAAGGCCGGTTTCGCGATCTGCAAGGAACGGATCCAGGCGGGGGAAGTCAGGAAGGTCGGCAAGGTTATTTTGGCGACGGTCAAGGGGGATGTCCACGATATCGGCAAAAACATCGTCAAAATGATGCTGGAGAACCACGGGTTTGAAGTCCTGGATTTGGGGAAAGATGTTCCGTCCGAGACGATCCTGATCACCGCAAAACGGGAAAAGCCAAACGCCATCTGTCTTTCCGCTCTTCTGACGACGACGATGGTCGAGATGGAGCAGGTCGGCAAAGAGCTGAAAAAAGCCGGGCTTGATATTCCGATCATGGTTGGCGGGGCGGTCGTGACCGACGATTATGCCGAAGAGATCGGGGCCTTCTACAGCGCCGACGCGGTCGGGGCGGTTGACTTGGCGAAAAGATTGATCAAAAAGATCGGTTAATTAGTCGTTAGACATCTTAGTTAGCAATTGGTAAAATTAGGCCGTTCAAACGGGAGGGACATAATGGACAGGTTCAAGATCCTCGTTTTGATCACGGTCCTGCTTGTTGGCGCCGCTTTCGGCTGGTATTTTTACCAGCAGAAGCACAACGGGAAGTTGACCGCCTCCGGCACGATCGAAGGGACCGAAGTGACGGTCAGCAGTAAAGTGACCGGAAAAGTTTCCGTGATCCTGGTCGACGAAGGGTTGACCGTCAACGAGGGGGATGTTCTGGCTTCGATCGAAGCCGAAGAATTGGGGGAAGCCCTAAAAAGCGCCCAGGCCCGCTACAAGATCGCCAAAGATGATTTAGATCGCAGCCAACAGCTCTACCGCGATCGGATGATCAGCCAACAGCAGTACGAAGGGGCCGGGTCCTCCCTTGATATCGCCGCTGCCGCGTTGGAAATAGCCAGGCTCCAAGTTGAGAATACCACCATCACCGCGCCGATCTCCGGAATCGTCCTGGTCAAAGCGATCGAGCGGGGAGAACTGGCGACGATCGGTTCGCCGATCGCCACCCTGGCCGACCTGACTAAAGTCAAACTGACCGTTTACTTGCCGGAACAAAACATCGGTCAGGTTAATTTGGGCGAAGAAGTGAAAATATCGGTCGATTCTTTTCCCGGCGCAATCTTTGCCGGTCGGGTCGTTTATATCTCGGACCGGGCTGAATTTACCCCTAAATCGATCCAGACCAAAGAGGAGCGGACGACCCAGGTCTTCGCGATCAGGATCGAGATCCCCAACCCGGAACTTAAACTTAAGCCCGGGATGCCGGCGGACGCCGAGTTTCCATGGACTTCGCGATAACGACCAGCGGCCTGACAAAAAAATTCAACGGGCTGACCGCGGTTTCAAGCCTTGATCTGCAGGTTCGCTCCGGCGAGATTTTCGGCTTGGTCGGTCCCGACGGGGCCGGCAAGACCACCACTTTGCGGATGCTCTCGACCGCCATGGAGCAGTCGGATGGCGAGGCGCTGATCCTCGGCCTTAACGTGAAGACCGACGAAGAGCGGATCCGCGATAAGATCGGTTACATGCCCCAGCGTTTCAGCCTTTACCCCGATTTAACGGTTGATGAGAACATCGATTTTTACGCCGAGATCTACCAGGTGAAAAAAAGCGAGCTTCTGCCCCGCAAAAAACGATTGCTGGAATTTACCAACCTGGCGCCGTTCATCAAACGGCGCGGGGGCCAGTTGTCCGGCGGGATGCAAAAGAAGCTGGGCCTGGCTTGCAACCTGATCCACACGCCGGAAGTTCTCTTCCTTGATGAACCGACGACCGGGGTCGATCCAATCTCCCGGCGGGAGTTCTGGCGGATCCTTTACGGCTTGAGCGGCGTGACCATTATAGTTTCGACTCCTTACATGGACGAGGCGGAACGCTGTAATCGGGTCGGCCTCATCCGGGAAGGGCGGCTGCTGGTCTGCGACACCCCGGCGGAAGTTAAGCGCCGGGCCGGGGCCAAGACTTTGGAAGAGGCTTTTATCAATCTGGTTGAGGGGGCCGCGAAATGAGCGGCCCGGCGATCGAAGTCAAGGGGCTAAGCAAAAGATTCGGTTCTTTTACAGCGGTCGACACCATCAACTTTGACGTTAAGAAAGGCGAAATTTTCGGCTTCCTTGGGCCGAACGGCGCCGGTAAGACGACGACGATCCGGATGCTTTGCGGCTTGGTGACGCCGACCGGGGGGGAGGGGTTGGTTGGGGGGCTGGATATCCGGCGGCAGGGGGAAAAGATCAAGGAAAATATTGGCTATATGTCGCAGAAGTTTTCCCTTTACGATGACCTGACGGTCGGCGAGAACATCGATTTTTACGCCGGGATCTATCAGACTAAAAAAGAGACCCGGGCGGCCAAGAAGCGGTCGATTGTCGAACAGGCCGAACTGATCGGCAAAGAACGAGTTTTGACCGCGAATCTGGCCACCTCCATTAAACAACATTTGGCGCTGGGGTGCGCCCTGATCCATGAGCCGAGGATCGTTTTTCTCGACGAACCGACCGCCGGCGTCGATCCGCTTTCCCGGCGCAAGTTTTGGAATATTATTGATAATCTTTCCGCTCAAGGAGTGACGACGCTGGTCACCACCCATTACATGGACGAAGCGGAACGCTGCGATCGGATCGCTTTGATCAGCGATGGTCGGATCATCGCCTGCGATACGCCGGCGAAGCTGAAGAGCACGGCGATGAAAGGGGTGCTCCTGGAGATCGAGTGCGACGACGTCATGGCGGGGTTGGAGGTCATAAGGGGGCGGCCGATAATCCTCGACCTGACCCTCTACGGACTTTTTCTCCACGTCGTGGTGGAAAAAGAGAGCCAGGGGGCCGAATTGCGTGAAGTTTTGGTTAAAAATAAGATCGAGGTCCGGCGGATCGAGAAGATCATCCCGTCCTTGGAAGATGTCTTTGTTTTTATGGTCGAAGAGCAGGCCAGAAATAAAGCGCGGGGGGCCGGGCAATGATCAAACGATTGCTGCCGATCATGAAAAAGGAGTTCCGGCACCTGATCCGCGATCCGCGTTCGCTGGCGATCACGTTTTTTATGCCGGTCGTTCTGCTTTTCCTCTACAGCTACGCGGTCTCCTTTGACGTTAAGAACATTCCGACGGCGGTCTTCGACCAGGACCGGACCCCGGTCAGCCGCGATTTTATCGCCCGTTTCGCCAACAGCGGCTATTTCAATATTGAAGAATATTTGACCTCGGCCGGACAGTTCGGCGACCGCCTGGATCGGGGGCAAACCAAAGTCATCATTAATATCCCGCCCCGGTTCGGGGCCAAAGTCCAGGCGGGGGAAAAGGCCGAACTTCAGGTCTTGGTCGACGGGGCCGACCCGACCTGGGCCTCGTCGGCGATCGGTTACGTCAACGGGATCGCGCTGGAGTATTCCCAGGGCTTGATCGCTCCGATCCTGATCAAGCGGGGGATAAGGGGGCGGCTTGCCCAGCCGATCGAGCTGGTCTCGCGGATCTGGTACAACGAAACATTGCGCAGCCTCAATTTTTATCTCCCCGGCCTGATCTGTATCATTTTAATGCAAATGGCGGCGATCCTGACCTCTTTGACCATTGTTTCCGAAAAAGAACAGGGGACGCTGGAAGGGTTGGTGGTCAGTCCGGTCCGGAAAAACGAACTGATGCTGGGTAAAGTCATCCCTTACGTCGTCATCGCTTTTTTTGATATCATGATGATCACCGCCCTCGGGGTCTTTTGGTTCAAAGTCCCGCTCAAAGGCGATTTTTTTCTGTTGATCGTCAGTTCCTTCATTTTTCTGGTCGGCGCCATGGCGATTGGCGTCATGGTCTCGACGATCGCCAAGACCAGCCAGGAGGCGATGCAGGTCGCGACTTTCGCGACGATGCTTCCGTCGCTGCTCCTGTCCGGTTTTATTTTTCCAATTGAAAATATGCCCTGGCTTCTTCAGGGGATATCGTACCTGATACCGGCCCGGTACTATTTGCGCATCCTGCGCGATCTTTTCCTTAAAGGGGTCGGGATAAGCTCTTTTTGGCCCGACCTTTTGGGGCTGGCCGTTCTTTCGTTCGTTTTTATGTTTATCAGTGTCCGGCTTTTTAAAAAGAGGATTGAATGATGTTCGACGGCCGTTTGTTCCATTTCATCAAAAAAGAATTTATCCAGCTGCTGCGGGATCCGCGCATGCTTTTTGTCGCCGTCATGTCCCCGCTCGTCCAGCTGACCGTTTTCGGCTACATCGCTTCGCTCGACATCAAGCATATCTCGACCGCGGTCTTTGACGAGGACCGCTCCGTCTACAGCCGGCAATATCTCGACAGCTATAAGAACTCCGGTTATTTCGACCTGAATTATTACGTCGATGATCAGCGGACGATGGTTTCGCTGCTTGATGACGGGCGCGTCAAACTTGCCCTGCGCGTGCCGCCCGGTTTCGGCCGGAAGGTGGTCCGGGGAGAGACGGCGGCCGTCCAGGCCGTTCTCGACGGCTCGAACTCTTCGACCGCCGCGGTCATTCAGGGGTACATCGGCCAGATCAATTTTAACAACGTCGCCGCGATTCTGGGCCGGCGTTACGGTCTGTCGCCCGGCGATCTCGAGCCGGTCGACTTGAACCAAAGGATCTGGTACAACCCGGAGCTGAAAAGCCGGAATTACATGGTCCCGGCCTTGTTCGCGCTGGTCCTGATGATGATCAGCATGATCCTGACTTCCAATTCGATCGTTAAGGAAAAGGAGCACGGAACGATGGAGATGCTGGCGGTCACGCCGCTCCGCTCCTATGAATTGATCCTTGGCAAGATCCTGCCGTTCGCGATCGTTTCTTTCCTCGATATTTTACTGGTCTTCCTGGTCGTGACTCTCTGGTTCGGCATTATGTTGAAAGGGAGCGTTTGGCTTCTCTTTGCTCTGGCGACCTTGTTCATGGCGACCAACCTGGGGCTTGGGGTTTTTATTTCCACCGTTTCCCAGACCCAGCGCCAGGCGATGATGACCATTACTTCCGTCATGGCGCCGCAATTCATTCTGTCCGGGTTCGTTTTCCCGATCGCTAATATGCCGCCGGTCGTCCAGGCGATAACTTATCTGGTTCCGTTAAGATATTTTCTGGAGATCGTTCGCGGGTTATTTCTGAAAGGAGTCGGCTTTTCATATTTGTGGAATGATGTTTGGCCGCTCTTTGTCTTTGCCGTGGTCATTCTCGGCTTAAGCATCGTCCGCTTCAAAAAAAAGATAGAATAATTGCATTTAACGGTCAATATTGTAAAATAATGATATTATGAGAAAGACAATCGGATCTTCTTTCGTTCTTGTCCTGGTTCTTGTCCTGGCGGCGCAGGGCTTGACCCTGAAAGAGAGCCTCGACCTGGCGAACAGGAACAATCCAACGGTTATCGCCGCCCAAAAGAAACAAGCGGCGGCCGGCGCTAAGCTCGGCCAGGCGACCGGCGCTTTTTTGCCGACCATTAAATTAGACGCCAATTACAGTAAATCATATACCCAGCCGTCGCTTATCCAGTTCACCGTCCCAACCTCAACGGGTTCGGTAACGCAGTCGTTCACTTCCGGCACCGATTCGACCGTTACTTCGAACAGCTGGACCGCTTCGCTTAACCAGCCGCTTTTTGTCGCCGCTCTCTGGCCGGGTTTGAGTTTGGCCCGGAAAGGGGTTGAGTTGGCCGATGAGGAATTGAAAAAAGTCCAGCTGGAGTCGGCGTTCAACGTCACGCAATCCTATTTCGGTGTTTTGAAAGCCGAAAAGTTCGTAAAACTTTCGCAGGAGTCAAAAGAGATGGCGCAGTCCCATCTTAATCAGGTCAAGGCGATGTTTTCGGCCGGGGTCGCCACCCGGGCCGATCTGCTGCGGGGCGAGGTCCAACTCGCTAATACCGACGTCAGCCTGACTAAAGCAAAAAACGGCCTGGAACTGGCCAAAGACGCTTTCAACAACGCTCTTGGCCGCGATTTGGAGCAGACTGTCGCGCTGGAAGACGGGTCATTGTCGGGCGCGATCGCTGCGCTTCCTGAATACCAGGACCTTTTTAAGCTGGCGCTGGCTAACCGGCCGGAGTGGCGCCAGTTCCAGTTGAACAAAAAGATCGTGGAAGAAACTTTGCGGATCTCGCAAGTTGAATACTACCCGACCATTTTTCTGGTCGGCCAGATCGGTAACCGGGGGATGGAATACCCGGGTTATAATTCTTCGGTCAATTCCTGGTCGGTTGCCGGGGTCGGTTCCTGGGCCCTTTTTGACGGTTTCGGCCGGGAGAACCGGATCAAGGAAAACGGCGCCAATCTCGAGGTCCAGACCGCCAATGAAGATCAGTTCAGGAGCGGGCTCGCCCTGGAAGTCCGCGATATTTATTTGACCATTAAGAGCGCCCTGGAAATTATCAATTCGGCCGAAAAGGCGGTCACTTCCGCGGCGGAAAGCTACAAAGTTTCGGCCTCCCGCTATAATTCCGGGGTCGGGACGAATATCGAAGTTCTCGACGCTCAAGTTGCCCTGACCCAGGCGAAGATCAATCATCTTCAATCCTTATTCGACCTGGAGATCGCGAAAGCTAAACTAAATAAAATAGTCGGAAGAGAGGTTGTGCTATGAAAAAAAACCGCCGTTGGTTATGGTTGATCCTGATCGTGATCGTCGTTTTGATCGGCTGGCGAGTCGCCGCTAACTGGCTGAACCGCGATGTTGTTTCCGTCAAGGCCGCGCCGGTCGCCCTGACTTCGATCGAAGAGATCATCGCGGCCAGCGGAACGGTTGACGCGCCGATCTATGAGCTGGGAACAAAAATCGGGGGGAAGCTCTCAAACTTAAAGGTTAAAGAGGGGGATCGCGTGAACAAAGGCCAGTTGTTGGCCGAATTCGACAGTTACGAGCAGGCCCGGAACGATTTTGAGCGGACCCGCCAGCTTTACAAAGACGGGGCGGCCAGCAAACAGGCTTACGATGCCGCCAAAACAATGTTCGACGCTTCGCGGATCGTCGCGCCGAACAAGGGGGTCGTGGCCAAGATCGATTATCGGGAGGGGGAAACGGTCGTTCCGGGACAGCCGGCGATTGTCGTCGTCAATTACGATAATTCCTGGGTTGAGGCCCAGATTGACGAGATCGATATCGCCAACGTTAAGATCGGCGATCAGGTCAAGATCTTTTCCGATGTCTACGCCGCCAGAAATTTTCTGGGGGAGATCTACTGGATCGCTCCTTTGGCCGAACTGCGCCGGGTCGGCGGCCGGATCAAAATGGACGAAGAGTCTTATGTCTTTCCCTGCAAGATCAAGTTCCTGAACGGCCACGAAGAGCTTAAGGCCAATATGACCGTTAACGTTGAGATCGTGACCCGGGCCAAAAGTTCGGCGGTTGTCGTGCCGCGCGAAGCGTTGCTTAGCCGTGATGACGCGCAGTATGTTTTTACGGTCAAAAATAACCGAACTTACGAGAACAAGATCGTGATCGGCCTCCGTTCCTATACCAGCGTCGAAGCGATCAGCGGCGTTCTGGCGGGGGACAAGGTTGCGATTACCAACGTAGCCAAGTTGAAAAACAAAGGCAGGGTTAAGATTGAACAATGACGCGGTCGTCACGATAAATAACGTCACCAAAACCTATCTGATGGGGAAGGTCGAGGTCCGGGCCCTGCAGGGTATCAGCCTGGTGGTAAAGAGAGGGGAGTTTCTTTCGATTATGGGACCGTCCGGCTGCGGCAAGTCGACGATGATGCACATTGTCGGCTGTCTTGACCGGCCGACGACCGGCAGAGTTCTTTTAGATGATATCGATATTAATAAGCTTGATGACAACAGCCTAGCCGAGATCCGCAACAAGAAGGTTGGCTTTGTCTTTCAAACTTTTAACCTCCTCCCTAAACTGAACGCGGTCGAGAACGTGGAATTGCCGCTGATCTATGCCGGTCTAAAGCCTGATGAGCGGCGGGAAAGAGCTTTGGAACTTTTAGAGATGGTCGGGCTTAAGGAGCGAGCTTTCCATCGGCCTCCGGAAATGTCGGGGGGGCAGAGCCAGCGGGTGGCGATCGCCCGGGCGCTGGCCAACAATCCCTCGATCATCATGGCGGACGAGCCGACCGGCAATCTTGATTCCAAAAGCGGCGAAGAAATTATTCATCTGTTTAAGGAATTGAACAATAAAGGGATCACTTTGATCATGGTGACCCATGATCAGGATATCGCGAACTTCAGCAAAAGGATCATCCGTTTAAAAGACGGCTTGGTCGTGGCCGACGAAACAGTCCGATGATCAATTTGATCGAGCCGTTCAAACTTGCCAGCCAATCGCTTCTTTCCAATAAACTTCGAACTATCCTGACGACAATGGGTGTGGTTATCGGAGTCGCGGCGGTCATTACCCTGGTTTCGATGGGCGAAGGAGCCAAGAGCTATGTTCTTAACCAGATCAGCGGCTGGGGAGTTGGATCCAATAGCATTACCTTACAACCAGGCGAAGGTTCCGGGACCGCCGTTCCGGAGCTGACCTTAACCTACGGTGATATGATCGCGATCCGGGACCGGGTCAAAAAGATCCAATATTTGATGCCGGAAATCGTCGGTCGGGGCCGTCTAAAATACGGGAATAAGGAGTACACCCCGGGCTATACCCTGGGGGTTTCCCAAGATTATCCCTTTGCTTACAAACAAAAAGCGGTCGAAGGGCGCTTTTTTTCTTTAGCGGAAGATAACGGCCGTAAAAGAGTGGCGGTGATCGGTAAAACCGTTGTCCGCAATTTATTTGGTAATTTTTCCCCGATCGGCGAGAAGATCAAGATCAACGGCGTCGGCTATATCGTCATCGGGGTGCTGGAAGAAAAAGGGGCGATGTTAACTTATGACATGGACGATATGGTGTTGATCCCTTCTTCGCTGGCGGAGCTGACCCTTGGGACCAGCAAGATTTGGGAAATGATGATCACGACCAACGAAGATAAAGACGTTCCGGAAGTGATGGCGGAGATCGAAAAACTGCTTCTGGCCCGGCATCGGAAGATCGATTTTCACATGCATACTCAAGCCGGCTTGATCGACATCACCACCAATATTCTTAACGCTCTGACCGGGATCGTCAGCGCGATCGCGGCGATCTCCCTTTTAGTCGGCGGGATCGGGATCATGAATATCATGCTGGTGGCGGTGACCGAGCGGACCCGGGAGATCGGGATCAGGAAAGCGATCGGCGCCAAACGGCGGGATATTTTCCTGCAGTTTGTCATGGAATCGATCCTGATCACTTTAAGCGGGGCGTTGTTAGGGATAACCCTGGGGACTTTGGCTTCCTGGGGGATAATGAGCGCCCTGAAGCTCGAGGCGGTTATCGCCTATAACGCGGCGGCCATTGCCTGTCTGGTTGCCCTTTTGGTTGGCCTCTTTTTCGGGGTTTATCCGGCGGTTCGGGCCTCAAGGCTTGACCCGGTCGAAGCCTTGAGGTTTGAAGTATGATCTTCTTTCTCTGGGAGAGTTTAAAGCAGGCCTTTCGCTCGCTGGTTTCCAATAAGGTCCGTTCGATCCTGACGATGCTTGGCGTGATCATCGGGATCTTTTCGGTGATCACGCTGGTGACGATCGGCGAAGGGGCGAAGAAATATGTGACCGACCAGGTGCAGAGCCTGGGGGCCGGTTACGATTCTTTTATCATGATCGCGGGGAAAGATAATTCGGTCCCTCCCAATCCGAAGTTCGTCTATGCCGACATCAACTTGATCAAATCCCGGATCCCCGAGGTCAGGGATATCGTCGCTTTAAATCCCGGGAGCGGCGATCTGTATTATGGCAAGAAAAAGTATAAAGCCCCGGTGATCATCGGGACGACCGCCAATAACATGATGTTAATGGGATGGGGTTTATCGTCCGGCCATTTCTTCAATGAGGCTGACGTTGAAGCGCGAAAAAAGGTGGCGATTATCGGCCCGAAAATTGCCAAAGATATTTTCGGTGAGATCAGCCCGCTCGGCGAAAAAATAAAAATCCGGGGGACAAACTATCTGATTATCGGGTTGGCGGAGCCTAAAGGGAGCATCGGCGTTTTCGATATGGACGCCCGGGTGATCATTCCGATCACGACCGCCCAGAATATGATGGGGACGAGCAACATCATGAGAATGAATATTTTTCCCAAGGACGTGGCCAGGATGGACGAGGTCAAAGCCAAAGTCCAAATCCTGATGGAGCGCCGACTGGGAAATGACGACTTCCGTTTTATCACCCAAAAGGGAATCCTTGATATCGTCAATAACATTCTTGGCGTCTTGACCGGGTTCGTGGCCGGGATCGCGGCGATCTCGCTTTTGGTCGGCGGGATCGGGATTATGAACATCATGCTGGTGGCGGTCAACGAACGGGTCAGAGAGATCGGGGTTCGCAAAGCAATCGGCGCCAAGAGCCGCGATATTGTCCTGCAATTTCTGGTGGAATCGATGATGATCGCTTTGATCGGCGGGGTCTTAGGGATCTTACTTGGCTTGGGCGGAGCTTTCTTGATAATGTTCGCCATTAAAGGGGTGCTGGTCATTGCCTGGTGGGCGGTTATCTTGGCGACGGTCGTTTCCGCGGCGGTCGGGATCTTTTTCGGGGTCTATCCGGCGATGCGGGCGGCGGCGCTTGATCCGGTCATCGCTCTTCGTTATGAATAATTAACTAAGCGCCTGGTTGATGATCGCCAGGGCCTGTTCCGGTCGGAACGGTTTCAGGATCAAGCCGTCCAGGTGGAAACCCTCGATCCCCAGCTTTACGGTCTCTTCTTCCATCCCGGTAATGAAAACGACTTTGGTGGGGTAATTCATCCGGACGTGGCGCAGAAATTCCAGCCCATCCATCCCCGGCATGTTGATGTCGGCAATCACGAGGTCGTAAGGTTCGATCTTCAGCGCTTCCAGGGCTTGGACGCCGTCTTCAGCGGCGGTTAGCGAGTGGCCGGCCGGTTTCAGCAGGTCGGCGATAATGTGGCGCATGCTCTCTTGGTCGTCGGCGATTAGGATTTTAGCCATTCGGCAAGCGCTTTCCTGACGTTATCATCGTAATCGACGAAGATCTTTTCGATCACCCCGCTGGAATTAACGCAGAAGGTCGTCGGGATGACCAGGAGCTGGAATTTATTGATCGCGGAAAGTTTTTTGTCGACAAAGACTGGAAAGGTAATCTTATTGTCGCTAAGAAAGGTCTTGACGTCTTTGGCTTTCTTGTCGAAGGAAATGCCGACGATCTCGGCTGTTTGTCCTTTGTTTTTAAGGTCTTGGAGAAAACCGAGGTTGTTCTGGCTTGATTTGCTCCAGCTGGTAAAGAAAACAACGACCGTCTTTTTGTGTTTCTGGACTTCCTGCAGGCTGGTGACCTTCCCTTCGATATTCGGGAGCTCCAGGGCCGGGAGATCGGTTCCGACGCTGACCGCCAGGTCAGCTTTAGCGGCACCGGCCGCAAGCAACAATGCGACTATCAAAATAAGCGTTTTTCTCATGCCAATAAATTATATACCCCTAGGGGGGAAAGTCAACTTAACCGTCCGCCTAGGCGGATTAAGTCGCGCAAATAATTGCTGTACTAAGAAGCATCTTTGATTTAAAATAATCTAATATGAAAGCCAAAATTCCGGCGAACGTGGTCTGGCTCGGATTTGTCAGTCTTTTTAATGATATCGCTTCGGAAATGATCTATCCGATCGTTCCGATCTTCCTGACCGCCGTCTTGGGGGCGCCGATGGCGGTCATTGGTTTGATCGAAGGAGTGGCGGAATCGACCGCCAGCCTGCTCAAGGTCTTTTCCGGTTGGTTTTCCGATCTGATCGGCAAGCGCAAACCGTTGACTGTTTTCGGCTATTCTTTTTCTACTATCTCCAAGCTTTTTCTGGCTCTGGCTTATGCCTGGCCGATGGTCCTTCTGGCCCGCTTTATCGACCGCTTCGGCAAGGGGATTCGGGTCGCGGCCCGCGACGCCCTGATCGCCGATTCGACCGAGCCGGGAAGTCGGGGGGCGGTCTTTGGCTTTCACCGGGCGATGGATACCTTGGGCGCGGTTGGCGGACCGTTATTGGCGATGGGGTTAATGGCGCTCTTTCATGACCGCTTCCGGCTGATCTTTGTGATCTCTTTTATTCCCGCTTTGATCGGGGTCATAATTCTCCAACTTTTCGTTAAAGAGGTCAGAAAGCCGACCCCGCCAAAAGAACGGCTCAAGGTCGGCTGGCGGGATTTTGGGGCGAGATATAATTGGTTCTTACTGATCAGCCTGATTTTTTCCTTGGGGAACAGCTCCGATGTTTTTCTGATCCTGCGGTCCAAAGACCTGGGGTTATCGACTTTTTTGGTGGTTTTTGCTTATGTCATATACAATGTAACTTACGCCGGGCTGTCATACCCGGCCGGTTTAATGGCCGATAAGATCGGTTACCGGAAAGTCATTTTTGCCGGATTTTTTATCTTCGCGCTGGTTTATGCCGGTTTTGCCCTGACCACTTCGGCGGTTTCCGTTTGGGTCCTTTTCGCGGTTTATGGTTTTTATATTGCTTTTACTGAAGGGGTCAGCAAAGCCTATATTGCCGATTTGGCGCCCAAGGACCAAGTCGGGACGGCAATTGGTCTTTATTATACCGTGACCGGCGTGGCGGTCCTCTTTGCCAGTTTGGCGGCTGGTTGGTTATGGGGAACGTACGGTCCGGCCGGTCCTTTTTATTACGGCGCGGTAATGGCGCTCCTTGCTTGCGCCTTGTTTGTTGTTTCGTTGCCGATCTTAAAAGGAGTCAAATGACCAATCGGTTGATGATCGCGCTGGCAATTACGGTTATGATAATGTTGGCCGAATTTATTGGCGGCTACCTGGCCAATAGTCTCGCCTTGATCTCCGATGCCGGCCATATGCTGACCGATTCGATGGTCCTGGTCTTTTCCCTGCTGGCGGCGCTGATCGCCGGGCGCGCGGCCGATAAAGAGCGGACCTTCGGCTATTACCGGGTCGAGATCCTCTCGGCTTTACTTAACGGGACCTTATTGATCGTCCTCGCCGGTTTTATTTTCTACCAGGCGATCGGCCGGTTTACGGCGCCGGAGCCGGTCAACAGCACTTTAATGATGGTCGTGGCGGCGATCGGGCTGGTTGCAAACCTGGCCTCGGCTTTGATCCTGTCGGGGTCGGGACACAATCTGAATGTCAGAGGCGCTTTGCTGCACGTTATTTCGGACGCTCTTTCTTCGGTCGCGGTGGTTGGGGGCGGCCTGCTGATCGCTTTTACCGGGTGGCTGTTTGTCGATCCGCTCCTTGGGATCTTGATCGCTTGCGTCGTCCTTTATGGGGCGATCCGGCTGGTGATCGATTCGGTCAATATTTTACTGGAGTCGGCCCCCAAAGGGGTCGACCCCCACCTGGTGGCGAAAGCGATTAGCCGGGTCAAGGGGATCAAAGGGTTGCACGATCTTCATATTTGGACCATTTCTTCGGGGTTGAATGCGATCTCGGCCCATCTGGAGATCGAACCGAAAGCGGTCAAAAAGGCTCCCCAGATCATCCATGAAGTGGAGCATATGCTTAAAGATAAATATGAGATCAGCCACTCGACCTTTCAGACCGAATGCCAATCGTGCGGTGATGAGTTGTTTTGCATAATGGAGAGAGCAGGCGAAGGGGCGGGGCGCCACCATCATTAGACGACGGCGTCGACTGTCCGGCCGATATTGGTCATTTCTTTTTCGGCCTTCTTGATGATGGCCAGGATCTGGGCGGAAAGATTGAAGCTGGTGTTCAGCGTCCGTTCGGTATCGAGTAATGCCGAGGCGTTCTGCTCCCGGGTCGATTTACCGAGGGCTTGAGCGACCCGGTTTTGCAATCCATTTAATTTATTGGCAGCATTGTTAATGTTCATAACTATTCCTCTTCCATATATATATCGTTAACTTTCAGCCGAAATTTCACTTTTTTTATTGCCGGCCGCGAATTCGGTCGCGACCGGAATTTTTCGCTTCATAGAGAGCGCTATCCGCTTTTTCGTAAAGCAGCTTTTGCAGGCCTGATTTTGCTTCCGGCGACAAAAAATTAGGTTTGACGTCAGGAGTGTAAGCGGCATAGCCGCCGCTGATCGTAACGCTGAAAACTCTGCCGCCGATCGAAAATTTTTCCGCCGCGATTTTTTGCCTTATCCTTTCGAGCGGAATAGGGGCGTCTTGATAAGGAGTTTCATCCAGAAAGACGAAGAATTCTTCTCCGCCGGAGCGGGCGACGATATCGGTGTTCCTTAAATTGCTTTTTATTATTTGCGCGACCCGTTTTAGCACCACGTCGCCGGCTAAATGTCCGTAGGTGTCATTGACCGTCTTGAAATGGTCGATGTCGAATTCGGCGATGGTTAAATGTCGTCCGTAGCGCAACGCCCCGGAAAGCATGCGGTCAAATTCATCTTCCAAACCAAATCGGTTCAAAATCCCCGTTAACTGGTCGGTCTTGACAAGTTTGGACAAAGTCTTGACCTTCTCTGTTAAAAACCGGACCGTTTTTCGTAAATAGACGTTTTCAACGGCCAGACCGAGAAATGATCTTGGGGTCAGACTAGTTTTCACTTTTGCTCTCCATGCTCTGCCTTGTTTTCCGCGATTAATTCGCTGAATTTCACCTTATTATTTACAATTTCAGCGTGCTATAATCAGGGAAATGAGAAAGGTGATGGTCGCCGGGTTTTGCCTGGCCCTCCTATGCGGATGCGCTATGAATAATAAAGCTCTCGATCTTAATAACCTCGACACCTCCGTTAAACCGGGGGCCGATTTTTATCGCTATGCCATCGGCAACTGGCAGAAAAACAACCCGATCCCGGCCGAGTACAGCAGTTGGGGGAGCTTTGTCATCCTGGGAGAAGAGAACCTTATAACCCTGCGGGAGATTATGGAGACGGGCAAAGGACAAGTCGGCGATTTCTACGCCAGCGGGATGGACGAGAAAAAGATCGAAAAGGCGGGGATCAAGCCGCTGGCCGATGAACTCGCCCGGATCGAAGCGATCAATGATCTGAAGGGATTAACTCTGGCGGTGGCGCATCTCCACCAGTACAGCGCCGATCCGCTCTTCCATATCTTTGTTGGTCCCGATTATGCCAATAGCGATCTCAATATTGCCGAATTATACCAAGGAGGACTCAATCTCCCTGACCGGGACTACTACCTCAAAGATGATAAATACTCGAAAGAAATTCGGGCCAAATACCAGCAGTACGTGACTAAGATGTTTATGTTAATGGGAGCGGTAAAGGCGGAGGCAGAGGCGAAAGCCAAGGTGGTCTTGAAGATCGAAACCGGTTTGGCGAAGATCTCCCGTGATAAAGTCGCCCTCCGCGATCCCCGGAAAAACTACAACCCGCTCTCGTTAAAGACCCTGGCGAAGCTCGCTAATAAGTTCGATTGGCCCCTCTATTTTCAGACGATCGGCCTGAAAAAACCGGGGAAGATCAATGTCGGCCAGCCGGAATTTTTTGCCGGGCTCAATCAGCTTATGGCGACGGTCACGATTGCCGACTGGCGGACCTATTTAACCTTCACCCTGGTCAACGATAACGCCGAGTTCTTGAGCTCGGCATTTGTTAATGAAGAGTTTAACTTTTACGGCCGGACCCTGAACGGCAACAAGGTCCTGATGCCCCGCTGGAAACGGGTGGTGGGGACGGTCAACGCCTATCTCGATCAGGCGGTTGGCCGCTTGTTTGTGAAAGAGCGGTTTTCTCCCCAGGCTAAGAGCCGGGCGGGAGAGATGGTGCGCAACATCCGGGCCGCTTTTAAGAAACGGCTGGCGGCTCTCGATTGGATGACCGATAAAACTAAAAAAGAGGCCTTTAAGAAGTTGGCGGCGATGACCTTTAAGATCGGCTATCCGGGGAAATGGCGGGAATACAAGTTTAAAGTTGAGCGGGGAGAATACCTGGCCAATGTTTTCCGGGGAAATTATTTCGATTTTCATTACGAGCTGAATAAGGTGGGGAAGAAGGTTGACCGCAACGAGTGGGGGATGCCGGTCCAGATCGTTAATGCCGGTTACATGCCAACTCGTAACGAGATGCTTTTCCCGGCCGGGATCCTCCAACCCCCGTTCTTTAACGCCGCGGCCGACGATCCGGTCAATTACGGTGCGATCGGGATGGTGATCGCCCACGAAATGACCCACGGCTTTGACGACCAGGGGAGGAAGTTTGATAAGCGGGGGAACCTGAAGGATTGGTGGACCAAGCAGGACGAGGTTAATTTTAAGGCCAAGGCGAAGGCGGTTGTCGAGCAGGCCGAAGCTTTTGAACAATTCCCCGGAATGCCGCTCAACGGGGAGCTGACTTTAGGTGAGAATATAGCTGACCTTGGCGGGGTGAGCATTTCCCATGATGCCCTCCAGTTTGCTTTAGGGAAGAAAAAACAACCGCTCCTCGACGGTCTGACCCCGGAACGGCGCTTTTTCTTGTCATATGCCGAGGTCTGGAAGACCAATATGCGCGACGAGCGGGCCAAGCTTTTAGTGAAGGTCGATCCCCATGCCCCGGCGAAATACCGGGTCAACGGCCCCTTAAGCAATCTCCCAGAATTCTACGCCGCCTTCAATATCGCCTCGAATGAAGCGATGTTCCGTCCGGAAGCGAAACGGGCCAAGGTTTGGTAGATCAGCGCCAGGTCATATAGCTGTTGATAATCGTTGAGCTCAAAGAGTAAATTTGCTCTCGTCTGGTAAGCGCTGCCAAGGTTTTTTGGGTTTCTTCCGGGAATTCTCCTTTGGCCTTGAAAATGTTTTCCATAATAGTGCCGAGCAGCTCAAAATTGCCGCCAAAGTTGTTTTGGTTGAGACCGGCGGCTTCCGTTACTTTAAAAAAATCTTCCAGCCAGCAAGCAATGATTGCGCCAGCGTCACCAAGTTTATCGGCCGGGATCAATTCGGTCGAGTCGAAAATCGCTCCTTCGGGCGACAAATTGTTGCTGGTGTTCGGCCGCTTGAAATGGCCGTCGACTAACGGGAATTTGCAGGTCAGACGGCAATCAAGGACCGCCCTGATATTCTTGCCGAGGTTGGCGGCCAGATTTGCCAGATGTTTCTCCCGTCCGGCGTCGAAACTCTCTTCGGGGAACGAGTCTCTAATGAAGAGCTGATAACTAGCGGCGTTTTCCAGGAAGGCCAATCTTCTGGTGTCGTTCCCCACCGCCCGGGCAAGAACAAATAGGTCGCCGCTGTCGTAATCAGGCAAGAACTTCCGGATGGCCGTTTGGTCGAGCAGTCTGATCCTGGAAAGAGAGATTCCTCCCACCTCGGCTCCGCTGGCGAGCAGCTGCCGGTCGCGGTCGATCGCTTCGGTATCGGCTTCGATCATCCCGCCGACCGGGTCGGCCGTGGCGGGCGGAGGCTGGTGGAACTGGTCAAGGAAAAGGCCGAACTTTTCGAATAAATTGGGATAACCGACCATCACCATTTCCTTGCCCCGCCATTCATCCGCCTGATAGAATGGCATCACTGCTTCGCCGGGCAAGAGCGGGAGTCGGCCGTCTTGCCCCGGCTTGACGGCATGACCGACGTAATTGGCGCCGGCACCTTTAAACTGCAGGCAGCAGCCGGTGTAAAGCGCGGCGTGGCCGAGCGGAGCAAAATGACGGAGCATCATCCTGGCGAAGGCAGGCCAGCGGAACCGCTCTGAAAAAATCGGCCAAGCAATTTTTTCTTCGTCAGTTGGAATATTCTGCCAAATGTTTTCTAATTGTTGTTCCAGGCTGGCGAGCGTTGTTGTTGTGTTCTGTCCGGTCTCATTTAAAAATGAGCTTATATACAGCTCCAGATCTTTCATCGATTTCGGGATAAAAGGTTCGTCTTCAATCCTGGCAAGAGAAAATTGTTTGCCTAAATCCTTGATGGCGCCGTAGACCGGGAAGAAATTGTGATGGGGATCGGACAGGACCCTAGTTCCCCAAACGCAGAAATAAGGGAAAGTTATCTTTTCTCCTTTATTATTTCTGACCGGGGTGAGGCCCAACGTCTCTAATTCCTGGTCGGATAAACGGCGATTTTTTATGTAGAGGCCGCCGGTCAAAGGGACGATATTCCCTTCCTTATGATCGAGGCGGAGAGAGAAGTTGGGGAGGGCGGTTAAGGGGTCAGGCTCCCATTTCGCACCGCGGACAAAATAAAAGGCGGTCTCCGCCAGCAGTAGTTTTTGCGGGGCGTAAGCCAGTCTCGGCCCATCTTTGGTCGAGCAAAAGCCGCCGACGCCGGCTAGCGGGGTGTTTCGCCTCTCTCTAGCGCGCTCTTCGACCTGGTTAGCGGTGTGTCCCCTGAAGACAGGATGTTCAGCCGCGATGATGCCGGCTGAACTTTTGTTAAACATTGGGCAGCCTATGAGCGTATTTTTCCATAGCCTCAGCTCTCTCGGGGTCCATGTGCATGGGTATGCCGATATATACTTCTTCAATGGATGCGACCGGATTTTCCTGATCGGTCGGCTTCCTGCCGTCTTTTTCAGGATAGACCCATAAAGGGGCTTTCCATTTATCCAGAGGTTTAAACCTGACAAGCATTTTCTTCCCCTTTAGTTAAAAGATTCTCTTCTATGGGAACAACCGATTCAAAATAGACAACGCGTCCCGGATCAAATTAGGATAGTAATCAGGGTTGCGCGAACCATTTAGTCCGTCTTGATATTCCCGATATTCGAAGGCCAGTCTGGCGCCGCCCCCAGAATTAAGGTACTCCAGCCATGGTCTGATATCCTCACCGGCCAACCAAGCTTCTATCCGTATTTTCCTTTCAGGGTTATGTCCGATCTCAAATATTTTTGCGCAGGTTCCCCTTAAATATTCCAGCCGATCGCAGCTAAGCGGGCGCACTGGCTTGGGCGGGATCTCGATCTCTTCGACCGGCAGGCCAAGCACCCGCTGGAAATTGATGATAGTTTCGGCCACTTTACAAAACGCATCCCGCCTCACAAGTAAATCTTTCCAGCTGCTCCCATCCGGCCCGCTTTGAGCGTTATATCTTTCTATTTCGGCTTTTGCGAACGCGATCCAGGTTTCGGCCTCCTTTTGTACGGCGAACCAATTATCAAGGGCAAGCCCTTTTCTCCATAAATTCTTGCCCTCGACCAGCAGCGTCATAGGAGCAAAGGCCATCGACGAGGGAGTGATTGGTTCGGGCGAACTTTCTCGCAAGCCGCAGAAGGTGAAAGTTCCTCTGGTCCTGCCGGGAGTCACGTCCACAAGCTGATTGAGCTCTAAGGCAGGACGTTGTCCCGAGAGCGGTCCGGTCCGGGCTACGCCGCTTTGTCTTTCCACCAGGGAGACGCTGACTATTCTGCGATTCTGGTCGATATACGAAACCCGGGCCAAAAAATGCGGGGCTCCCGGTCCTGTTCTGGATATGCCGCTCATAAATTATCTCCTTTTATGCCGAATTCTTGTGACAAATAGTTATCCTTTGATAGAAGCCGGAATTTCAACGATTTTGGTCCCTGGCCGCCTTCAGCCCATCCAAAAAAAGGCCGAGCGCGGTCATGTAAATAATCGACGGATAAAACCGGCTAATTGCCTCGTAAATCGAAAGTTTTTCCGGCAGGCGGCGCCGCGCTTTGAGCAGTTTTGCTATGCCGAGGTTATGGCCTTTCCCGCAAACCCGCATGAATCTTTTGAGATCGCGGACAGAGAAGTAGCTGCTGCCCAGGATTTCATTTAACAATTTATTTAACCGAGCGTCGACGATTGGCAGATTTACCGGCAATTGTTTCACCGCGCCGGCGGGACTGACGACCTTATGACAGTTGCGCGGATCGATCAAGGCGGCAAGGCGGCTGTTCTCAAAGGCGGAGAGATTGACGTTTACGGAAAGCGACATCGTTTTGAATTGCCGCATAGTTCGCTTAATGTTTTCCAACTGGTCGATCAGAATATCGAGCGTGATATCCGGAAAGGTCAGGATGGAGTAATGGACCTGTTTTATGCCGCGGCGGTCGAGAGCCTGCATCAGTTTTTCCGCCATCTCAAAGGTGTAGCCTCCCTTGCCTAAATATTTTAAGACGGCGGGATGGAAGCCGTCGGTCCCGATCTTGACGCTCAATGGCTTAACGGCGGCCAGCAGATCGAGCAGTTGTTTATCCAGTTTGCCGCGCCGGAAAAAAGAGCCGACGCCTCCCTGGAAATCGAAGCGGAAAGAGTGCGACAGGGCCGGGTCGGCGGCGACCGCCCGCAGGAAAGAGACCGCCCGGGCGCGGTCCTGGAAGAAATCGTCGTCGTCGAAGGTCACCTCTCTGGCGGCGGGCGGGAGGATCCCTTTTTTAACCATCAGGTCGATCCGTTTGAGTTCCTGGACGATCCGCTCCGCCGTCCAGGCGATCGGCTGGAGGTGATACTTGTGCGAGCAGAATACGCAGCGGTAGCGGCAGCCGCGCCTGGTGTTGAGCCGCAGGGCGCCGACCATTTTTATTTCAGCGACCAGTTCCGGATAGCCGACTAGCGCTGGCTGGGCATTGAGCTCCTCGACGCTCAATATGTTTGGCCGTTCGTCCCAATGCTCGAAATTCCCGGCTTTGACGTAGGTGCCGCGCAGTTCCATGATCGCCGCTTGGTCGACAGTTTGGCCGATCAGGGCGGAGACCAAAATGGGGAGCGCTTTTTCGCCGTCCCCTTTGACCAGGGCAGTCCCTGCCGGAAAAAATGTCGCCAGGTCTTTTAAGTTGGCGCAGGTGTTGACCGCCGGGCCCCCGACAATGATCTTGGCCTCGGGGAGCAATTTCCTGATCCAATGGGCTTACTTGAGAGTCTCTCCAAACAGGTCGTCATATAATGATAAGGCGAAGACGAGTGGGCGCCCTTCGCCGGCCAGCCGGCCGGACAACGCTTTCTTTTCGCCTTCACCCATTTTAATAAAGGGGAGCCGCTGAAACTCGACTCTTCCCGCGCCGGCTTCCCTTACGGCCAGGGCCAAGGCGAGGGCGGCATTGGTGATCGAGGAGTATTCTTTGTCCGGGATGGAGCTTTTGTCGATAAAACGCATATCGAAGACAACAATTGGCTTTCCGCTCCGACGGACGGCCCGGACAGCTGACGGAAAGACCGGCAGGAATTTTCTGATAGCTAGTTCCATATAATTGCTTATCTGGTCCTGGCGGTGGTAATTTCAACCGAAAATTACCCCTTGACAAAATATAGTGAAATACCATATAATCCCTATCGATATAGTAGAGTATAGGGAGGTGGGCGATGAAGATAACGTTTAAAGGTGATTACGCGCTAAAGGCGGTCCTGGACTTGAGCGCCCATTTTGGTACGGCCCAGCGGATCGAGGAGATCGCCAAGCGGCAGGATATCCCGGTGAAATTTCTGGAGCAGATCCTCCTTTCATTAAAGAAGGGGGGCTTTGTCCGTAGCCTCCGGGGGCGGAGCGGCGGGTATGAACTAGCCCGTTCGCCGGAGAAGATCACCCTCGGGCAGGTTATTCGTTACGTGGAGGGACCGATCGAGCCGATCAGCTGTGTTTTGAAAAAGGGTAGGACCCGCTGTGACTTTGCCGACCGCTGCGCCCTGTACGATGTCTTTGACGAGATCGGCGTCTATCTGGCCAAGAAGGTCGATTCGCTGACCTTCGCCGAACTGCGCGACCGGCAAAAGAAGAAAGAGATCCAGGGGAAGAAGTACCTGGATTATTCAATATAATTAAGGAGGAAAAGAAAATGACTAAGATTGCAAATAGTATCGTTGAGTTGGTTGGCGGGACCCCATTATTGAAGTTGAACAGGTTCGCGGCCGATGTCCCGGCGACGATCCTGGCCAAGCTGGAGTTCTTTAATCCGGCAAGTTCGGTGAAGGACCGGATCGGCGCGGCGATGATCGAAGCGGGGGAGAAGGCCGGTAAGATCAAAAAGGGGACGGTGATCATCGAGCCGACTTCCGGCAACACCGGGATCGCTTTAGCCTGGGTCTGCGCCGCGAAAGGATACAAACTGATCTTAACGATGCCCGAAACGATGAGCGTGGAGCGCCGCAGTCTCCTTAAATTCCTCGGCGCCGAGATCGTCCTGACCGAAGGAGCCAAAGGGATGAAAGGGGCGATCGAGAAAGCCCAGGAGCTGGCCAAAGAACATAAGAACGCCTATATTCCCCAGCAGTTCGAAAATCCGGCCAATCCGGAAATCCACCGGAAGACAACGGCGGAAGAGATCTGGCGCGACAGCGGCGGCCAAGTCGATATTTTTGTGGCCGGGGTCGGGACCGGCGGGACGATCACCGGAGTCGGTGAATTTTTAAAAAAGAAGAATAAAAATATTAAAGTGATCGCGGTCGAGCCGTCCGATTCGCCGGTCTTAAGCGGCGGCCAGCCCGGTCCCCACAAGATCCAGGGGATTGGCGCCGGTTTTGTCCCGAGTGTCCTTAACCGGTCGATTATTGACGAGATCGTTAAAGTGACCAATGACGAAGCCTTTGAGGCTTCCCGGACGATCGCCAGGACCGATGGAATCCTCGTCGGGATCTCCAGCGGCGCCGCTTTGCACGCCGCTAAAACCATGGCCGCCAGGCCAGAGAATAAAGGAAAGACTATTATTGCTCTGCTCCCTGACGCGGCCGAAAGATACATTAGCACGTTACTGTTCCCGAAAGAATAAAACAGGAGGAAAATAAAATGACGCATAAAGACGAGACCATCTTATTGCACGCCGGACAGGTCGTTGATTCCGACACCGGGTCGCGGGCGGTCCCAATTTATCAGACGACTTCGTATGTTTTCAAGGACAGCGAACATGCGGCCAATCTTTTTGGGCTGAAGGAGTTCGGCAACATTTATACCCGGCTGATGAACCCGACGACCGACGTTCTGGAAAAACGGATCGCGGCGCTTGACGGCGGCGTGGCCGCGCTAGCCGTCGCTTCCGGCCAGTCGGCGATCACTCTCTCGATCCTGAACATCGCCAAAGCGGGGGACGAAATCGTTTCGGCCGACAATCTTTACGGCGGGACCTACACTTTGTTCGCCCACACCTTTGCCAAATTCGGGATCAAGGTGACCTTTGTCGATTCGTCCGACCCGGAGAATTTCCGGAAAGCGATCACTCCGAAGACTAAGGCGATCTACGCCGAAACGATCGGCAACCCGAAGCTGAACGTGACCGATCTGGAGAAACTGGCCAAAGTTGCCCACGACAACGGGATCCCGCTGATCGTTGACAACACCGCGACTCCGTACCTGGTAAAACCAATCGCTTATGGGGCCGACATCGTCGTTTATTCGGCGACCAAGTTTATCGGCGGACACGGGACCTCGCTCGGCGGTTTGATCGTCGACTCCGGCAAGTTCAATTGGGAGAACGGAAAGTTCCCGCTGATCACCGAGCCCGACCCGAGCTACCACGGTTTGAAGTTTGTCGATGCTCTCCGGCCGCTGGGGAATATCGCTTACATTATTAAGGCGCGGGTGACCTTGCTCCGCGATCTTGGACCGGCCCTCTCGCCGTTCAATTCTTTCCTCTTGATCCAAGGGTTGGAGACTTTGCATTTACGGATCGAACGCCATTCCCAGAACGCCTTAGCGGTCGCGAAATTTCTGGAAAAACACCCGAAAGTGGATTGGGTCAATTATCCCGGTCTTGATTCCAGCAAGGACAAGCCGCTGGCCGACAAATATTTGCGCCGGGGGGCGGGGGCAATCATTGGTTTCGGCATCAAGGGGGGGCTGGAAGCCGGGAAAAAGTTCATTAATAATGTGAAGCTTCTTTCGCACTTAGCTAACATTGGCGATGCCAAGTCGCTGGTCATCCATCCCGCTTCGACGACCCATTCCCAGTTGAGCGAGAAAGAACAGCTCGCGACCGGCGTGACGCCCGACTTTATCCGCTTATCGATCGGCATTGAGAATGTTGATGATATAATAGCGGATATCGACCAGGCCCTGAACCAAGCGTAGGAGGGGTCCTTATTTTACTGGTAGAGACCAAATATTTTGAGTTCCCGGAGCTGTCACTGGAGAGCGGCGAGAAGCTCGGGCCGGTTACGGTCGCTTACGAGGCCTATGGTTCTCTAAACGACGATAAAAGTAACGCGATCCTGATCTTTCACGCCCTCTCCGGTGACGCCCACGTTGCCGGCCGCCATTCGCCCGAAGATAAAAAGCCGGGCTGGTGGGATAACATGGTCGGTTCCGGTAAAGCTTTTGACACGGATAAATATTTCGTGCTTTGCGCCAATGTCCTGGGGGGATGCACCGGTTCGACCGGCCCTTCGTCGGTTAATTCAAAGACTAGCAAGCCCTACGGTCTTGCTTTTCCTTTAATCACCGTCAAAGACATGGTCAATTGCCAGCTTAAACTGCTCGATTACCTGGGGATCAGAACGCTCCTGGCGGCGACCGGCGGCTCAATGGGGGGGATGCTCGCGCTGCAATTGGCGGTCAGTGCTCCGGACCGGGTCAAGAACATTATCGGCGTGGCGACCTCGGCTCACGTCTCGGCGCAGAACATCGCTTTCAATGAAGTTGGCCGGCGGGCAATTATTAGCGATCCTCACTGGTACGGCGGTTCATATTATGATAAAACGCCGCCAAACGATGGCTTGACCATCGCCCGGATGATCGGGCACATTACCTATCTAAGCGATAAGACGATGCGCGAGAAGTTCGGCCGTAAAGTCCAGCCGGGGAAGGGTTTCGCCGCCAAGTTTGGCGATCCCCAGTTCGAGGTTGAAAGCTATCTCAAGTACAAGGGGACGACCTTTACCGAACGGTTCGACGCCAACAGCTATCTTTACATCACCAAAGCGATCGACCTTTTTAACCTGGAAGACGAAGGCGGGGGCTCGCTGGTTGAAGCTTTCAAGAAGGCGACCAGCCGGTTCCTGCTTATTCATTTTACTTCCGACTGGCTCTTTCCGGAATACCAGGCGCTGGAAGTTGTCGACGCGCTGAAAGAGACGGCTAACGTTTCTTACCGGGTGATCGATTCCAGCTACGGGCACGACGCCTTCCTGCTGGAAGAAGAAGCCTTGACCAAGACGATCGTCAGTTTTCTTGAAGGAGCGAAATAATGGGTTACCGGACCAAGATCAAACCCGATTACAATATCATCGAAAGCCTGATCCCGGCCGGGGCCAAGGTCCTCGATTTGGGGTGCGGCGACGGGACCCTTCTTTCCCTGCTGACCGAACGCAAAAAAGTGCAGGGGATGGGGGTCGATATTTACGCCGATGGTTTGAATGCCTGTCTTAAAAAGGGACTGCCGGTCCTCCAGCTCGACTTGAACAAGGGGCTCTCTATCTTTAAGGCCGGATCGTTCGATTATGTCGTCTTGAACATGACCTTGCAGGCAACTTATAATCCGTTGCAGTTGATCCAGGAGATGGTCCGGGTCGGCCGCAAAGCGATCGTCGGCTTTCCGAATTTCGGGCATTGGAAGCTGGTCCTGAATCTTTTGCTTAGCGAGCGGATGCCGAAAAACAAAACGCTCCCTTACGAGTGGTACAACACGCCCAACATTCGCCTGATGACGATCAAGGATTTCCGGGTCCTTTGCCGGGATAACGGGATCAAGATCATCGGCGAAACCTATCTGGGCGAAGATGGTGAAAAGATCGGCGGCCGCCTGACCAGTTGGCGCGCCTCCGAAGGGATTTTCCTCCTTTCCCAATAGCCGGATTTTAGTTATAATAACTCCATCATGCCAAAAAGAGAGAGCGGAGTTCTGCTCCATATCACGTCGCTCCCGTCCGCCTACGGAATAGGGGACTTAGGCCCCAGCGCCCGCGAATTCGTCGATTTTCTGGCCGAGAGCAAACAGCGTTACTGGCAGGTCCTGCCGCTTAACCCGACCAATTCCGCTTGCGGCAATTCGCCGTACAGCAGTTTTTCCTCGTACGCGGCGAATCCGTATCTAATTAGCCCCGGGCTCCTCTTGCGCGACGGTTTGATCACCCGCGAAGATATTGTCCCGTTTCCCCGGCACGCCGAGGATAAGGTCGATTTTGAAGCGGTCCGGCTCTATAAGAACCGGATCTTCAAGCTGGCTTTTGAACGTTTTAAGGTTGGCCGCGATAAATGGACCTATGACCTTTTCTGTTCCAACAACAAGCATTGGCTTGATGATTTTGCTCTGTTCGTCGTCTTGAAAGATCATTTCCAGGGTAAAATGTGGAACACCTGGCCGAAAGAACTGCGCGACCGGGACCATCAGGCTTTAGCCGAAGCGCGGCGCAACTTCCAGGAAGAGATCGAGCGGGAAAAATTCCAACAATATCTCTTCTTTACCCAATGGGAAGAGTTGAAAAAGTACTGCGCGGAAAAAGGGGTCAAGATCTTCGGCGATATCCCGATCTACGTCAGCTTTGACAGCGCCGATGTCTGGACCAACCCCCAACTCTTCAAGCTTGATGACGATAAAAATCCGACCTTTGTAGCGGGCGTGCCGCCGGATTATTTCAGCCAGACCGGCCAACGCTGGGGAAACCCGGTCTATGATTGGGATAAGCTTCGGCAGACCGGTTATGAGTGGTGGATCAAGCGCTTAACGCATAATCTAGCCTTGTTTGACCTGATCCGGATCGATCACTTTCGCGGGCTGGTCGGTTTCTGGCAGATCCCGGCGGCCGAAGAGACCGCCGTCAACGGTTCCTGGGTGAGCGTTCCGGCCGAGGACTTTTTCTTCCGCCTGACCAAACATTTCAAACACCTGCCGGTCGTGGCCGAAGACCTGGGGATCATTACCGATGATGTTCGGGAGACGATGCGCCGCTTCGGTTTCTGGGGGATGAAGGTCCTCCTCTTTGCTTTTGGCGAAGAGAACTCCCATCATCCGTATCTCCCTCATAACTTTACGCCGGAGTGCGTTGTTTATACTGGGACTCATGATAACAACACTACGCGCGGCTGGTTCGACCACGAGGCGCGGCATGACGAAAAGGAGCGTCTGGCCCGTTATTTGGGCCGGGCGGTACACGGTCACGAGGTTAACTGGGATATGATCCGGCTGGCGCTGGAATCGGTCGCCGCGCTGGCAATCTTGCCGATGCAGGATCTTCTGGGATTAGGGGAGAAAGCGCGGATGAACAAGCCGGGGACCCCGAAGGGGAATTGGGATTGGCGGATGATCCCGCACCAAATCACCCCGCAATTAACCTTGAAGCTCTGGAAAATGACCGACGAATACGGCCGGGGCTAATTAGCGGTAGTTGTTGAATTGAAGGGCGATCGGTAAATTAGCGGCGTTGACCTTCTGCATGACAGCTTGCAAATCATCGATTTTCTTGGCAATCACCCTAACGCTGTCCCCCTGAATTTGCGCTTGAACTTTTAACCCTGAAGCTTTGATTAATTTAGTGATCTCTTTGGCCTGCTCCTGCTCGATCCCGTTTTTGATCTTGATCGTTTGTTTGACTGTCCCGCCGAGAGCCGTCTCAATTTTACCAAACTCAAAAAACTTGAGGGAGAGCTGACGGCGGGCCAGTTTTTCCTGCAAAATATTGACGACGTTCTTCAATTTGAACTCGTCTTCCGAGATTAAAACGATCTTGTCGTCCCCTTGTTTCTCGATGGAGCTGACGCTCCCTTTGAAATCGAAACGGTTGGCCAATTCCTTGACCGCCATTTGCACGGCGTTATCGAGCTCCTGCAGGTTCGGTTTGGAGACGATGTCAAAGGTATGGTCTTGTGCCATGATTACTCCTGAAGGGCCGTGATGACCGCTTGGGCGAACTCTTCGGCCGCTTCAGCTCCGCTGCCGGTTACAACCTTGCCATCAGTTTCGACCGCCCGGCCGGTAACGTTAACGCCGACACCTTTAAGCGCCCGCTTGCCGTAAAGCGAAACCGCCGCTTTCTTCCCTTTACCGAGCGCGCCGCCGTTCACCAAGGCGATGGGGGCGAGGGAGAGGCCGCCGATGACCTTATCTTCTTTGACCGCTTTAGCGATCAGGCCGGTCGCTGTTTCGCTATGGTTATAAACGGTTACCCCTGGTCCGCCGATGAAAATAAGGGCGTCATAATCGGCCGCTTTGGCGTTCTTCAGGAGCCCGCAATTGACTTTAGCGCCAAACACGCCGTAAGCGGTTTTCGTGGTTGAGGCAACGGAGACCAGCAGGCCGGCCTCTTCAAAGGTCTTTTTAACCGCGGCAAATTCTTTATCGTCAAATTTACTGGGAGCGACAACGAGCAGGACCTTTTTCCCTTCAACGGACGAACCCGCTTCCGCGGTCGCTTCTCCGGAGACGAGCTCAACTTTTAAGATCTCGAGCTTATAGTCATCCTTGGGAGCGGGACCGCCCATCGCGGAGACCGGACCGGCAATCAACAAAGCACAGAAACAAAGAGACAGCGCAGCAATTCTTTTCATTTTACTTCATTCCTCCCGTTTACTTTTACTATCTTGGCCTTCAAGGCCTTTGCTTCCTTTAGCGTTGCCAGGGCGTAGGCGATAATGACGACTTTTTCCCCCTTATGTCCGAGCTTGGCGGCCGGACCGCGGAGCGAGATCTCGCCCGGCCGGCCTTCGATCACGTAAGTCTCGAAGCGGTGGCTGTTGTCGAAATTAAGGACGTGGACCTTTTCCCCCGGGACCAGGCCGGCCGCTTTGATCAGCTTTTTGTCGATGGCGATGCTCCCCTCGTAATAGGGGTGAGTGTCGGTCACGGTCGCCATATGAATCTTTGATTTTAAAACGGAAATCAGCATCTCTTTGAGTATAGCGAAAAAGCCTTGATATTTCAAGGAATAAGCTGAAAGCTTAAAGCAATAAGCGGAAACCGTCCTCTTGGAAGCCAGCGACAGTATCGTCGCGGCTTCCAAAAAATATCGTGATATAATTTAGATGGACATGAGATTAATAACGATTGGCCTGATATGTTTGCTTGCGATTTCTCCAGTCTTGGCGACTACGGCTGAAGTGGCCGCTGCCGTGCCGGCTCCTGTCGTGGCCAGCACTGAAGCCAAGCCGGCCAATTTTTTGACCGAATTTGATATTGTTTTTTGGCAAACTGCTCCTTTTGCCGCTCTCTGGACCTATGTGTTCGATCGGCTCATTTTTTCTTCTCAACCGGTTCATTGGGACGCGATCGGTATTTTAGGGACGGTGATCTCGGTCGGCAACGCTTCTATCCGGGCGAATAAGGCAACGCATGATCGAAATTGGCGAAGTTATTAAGCTTGATGGCGGGCAAGCTGAAGTCCTTTTTCAGCGGAATCCGGCTTGCGGGAACTGCACCGCCTGCCGGGCCCAGGCGGACGGCACGCTAAAAACAATGGCCGACAACGCGATCGGCGCCAAACTTGGCGAGCGGGTCGAAGTGGAGTTTTCCAGCCGCTCCTTTGCCCGGGCGGCCCTAATCGTTTTTGGCCTGCCGGTGGTTTTGTTGTTCCTCGGATATTATCTGGGGGGGGTTCTTGGCGCGCTGCTTTTTCTCCTGGCCAGTTTTGGCCTGATCCTGATCCTGGACCGCTTTTTTTCGAAAAATAACGCACCGAGGATAATTGCCTTATGCACGAAGCGACCGTAGCTGAAGCGATTTTGAGTCTGGTCCTCCGCTCGATCCCGGAAGAGGTTGTTCGGGTCAAGCGGGTCAATCTGGTCGTTGGCGCTTTCGGCGGGGTGGAGAAAGAATCGCTCGACCTTTACTTTAACGCTTTAAGCCAGGGAACGAAAGCCGAAGGGGCGACGTTGGTTATGACGGTCAAGCCGGCCAAACTGACCTGCCGGAGCTGCGGGGAGCTCTCCTTCTACGATGGCCGGGAAAAACTCCGGGAGACCTGCCTTAAATGCGGCGGACCGAACCGGGTGGAAAAAGAAAAGCTGTTCTATATCGATAATATTGAGGTAGAAAATGAAAATTGAAATTAAAAGATCTATCTTCGCGACCAACGATCAAGAAGCCGAAGCGGTCAGAAAGAAGCTGGCCGGGTTAGAATTGGCGGCGGTTAACCTCCTTGCTTCGCCGGGAGCGGGGAAGACCAGCCTCCTCCTTCGTCTGCTTGCTCTTCTCGCGCCGAAGATGGCGGTAGGGGTGATCGAAGGGGATGTTGCTTCGTCGATCGACGCTGAAAAGATCAAGGCGGCCGGTTACCCGGTCGTTCAGCTTAATACCGACGGCGGCTGTCACTTGAGCGCCGCCATGATCGGTCCCGCCCTCGACCAATTGGGGCTCAAAGGACCGGGGATCGTCTTTATCGAGAATATCGGTAACCTGATCTGTCCGGCCGAGTTCGACCTGGGGGAGAGCCTCCGGCTGGTCGAAGCGAGCGTCCCGGAAGGGGACGATAAGCCGGTGAAGTACCCGGGGATTTTCCAGACCGCCGACGCGATCGTCGTTAACAAGATCGACCTCTTGGGGCAGGTCGAGTTCGATCCGGAGCTTTTTAACTCCCGGGTGAAGGTCTTAAACGACCGGGCACCGGTTTTTTCCGTCTCCTGCCGGGCCAATACCGGGCTCGAACCGCTGGCCGACTGGCTGATAAAGCAATTGACAAGAGGGCTCTAAATGTTAATATGGCCTCGTGAGAAGCTTTAATGGCGGCCTCCATCTTTCATATTATAAAGAGCTGACCAAAGAACGGCCGATCAAAGAAGCGGTCGCTCCGCGCCGGGTCATTCTCCCTTTGCAACAGAATTTAGGCTGTCCCTGCGATCCGCTGGTCGCGGTCGGCGACCTCGTTACCGAAGGTCAAAAGATCGCCGATTCCAAGCTCCTGATCTCCGCGCCGATCCACGCGCCGATCTCCGGCCGGATCGCGGCCATTCAATACTATCCTAACGCCTGCGATTACGACGTGCCGTCGATTGTGATCGAAGCGACCGACTCGATCGACAAGGTAACCCGTCCCGGGAGCCGCTGGACCTTTGACGAACTTTCCCCCGAACAGATCAAGAAGATCGTCCGCGAAGCCGGGATCGTCGGGCTTGGCGGCGCCGCTTTTCCGACCCACGTGAAGCTGACCCCCCCGGTCGGCAAGGCGATCGACGTGGTAATTATAAACGGCTGCGAATGCGAGCCCTATATTACCGCCGATTACCGGCTGATGGTCGAAAAAGCTTCGACCTTGATCCTGGGGGCTAAGGCGATCGCCAAAGCGGTCGGCGCCCGCCGGATCGTTTTCGGGATTGAGAACAATAAACCGGAGGCTCTCAAAGCGATCGACTTCGAGCGGTTGAAAACGCGGCAGATCTTCGCGATCACCGTTGCCGCTCTCCAGACGAAATATCCCCAGGGGGGCGAGAAAATGCTGATCAAAGCCCTTCTTAATCGAGAAGTTCCGACTGGCGGCTTGCCGTCCGATGTCGGCGCGGTCGTCAGCAATGTCGCCACCGCGATCGCCGTGGCCGAAGCGGTGACCCAAGGGGTCCCGCTGACCCGCCGGGTGGTGACCGTGACCGGTTCCGGCATTAAAGATCCGCAAAATCTGCTGGTCCGTTTGGGGACGACCTTTGCCGAAGTGATCGAGCAATGCCGCGGCTTGAACGATAACGTTGAAAAAGTCCTCATGGGAGGGCCGATGATGGGGCTGACCGTCCCGACCTTGGAGGTTCCCGTCGTTAAAGCGACGACCTGCATCCTGGCTTTAACCGATCAAGACATTTGCCGTTATCCGGAAGGGAACTGTATTCGCTGCGGCCGCTGCATCAAGGCCTGTCCGGTTGGGCTGACCCCGAACTTCCTGGCGGAGTTTGCCAAGACCGGAAATTGGTCGGAAGCCAACAACTACAATATCAGCGACTGTATCGAATGCGGTTGCTGTTCTTACATTTGTCCCAGCCGGATCCCGCTGGTCCAATATTTTAAGTTAGCCAAGAACGCCGTCCGATTGTTAAAATTAGCGGAGAAAAAAGCGGTATGCCGATAAACAAATTGATCGTCCAGGTTGGTCCTCATATCAGGAGTAAAGAGGGGACCGATTACTTGATGCGGGCCTTTGCCTTTTCTTTGCTTTTCCCAACTATTGCCGGGACCTATTTCTTTGGCCTCAACGCCTTGGCCTTAGTCCTCTTTACCGGTTTCATGGCGGTCGCGGCGGAAGCCGTTTTCCAGCGGCTGGCCAAGCAACCGATCACGGTCCGGGACGGGAGCGCTTTTATTACCGGCGTTCTTTTAGGCCTGGTCCTGCCGCCTGGTTTTCCTTTCTGGATGGCCGGGATCGGCGCCATCTTTTCGATTGTCGTTGTCAAATGCTTGTTCGGCGGTTTGGGCTTTAATATTTTTAATCCCGCTTTGGCCGGCCGGGCCTTTCTGATGGCCTCCTGGCCGGTCGCCATGACCAGCTGGCTCCGGCCATTTGATGCTGTGACGACCGCGTCGCCGTTGTACCTGGCGAAGATCGGCGAGGCGGTCCCCGACTATTGGGCTCTTTTCCTGGGAAATCGGGCCGGTTCGATCGGGGAGACCTCGATTTTAATGATCCTGATCGCCGCCGCGTTTCTTTTCTGGAAAAAGATCATCGACTGGCCGGCTCCTGTCGCTTTTGTTGGAACCGTTTTTGTTTTATCCTATTTCCTCGGTCAGGACCCGCTCTTTCAGATCCTGACCGGCGGGCTTTTCTTCGGCGCGGTCTTTATGGCGACCGATTACGTGACCGGTCCGGTCACGCCGAAAGGTCGTTTTATTTTTGGTCTGGGTTGCGGTGTTTTTACGGTTTTGATCCGGTTTTACGGCGGGTTTCCTGAAGGGGTTAACTACGCGATCCTGCTGATGAATATTCTAACCCCGGTGATCGACAAATATAGCCTGCCTAAAATATATGGCAGCTTGCCTGCCGGGAGGCAGGCGAAAAAAAATGAAAAAAAACATTAAAATGGCGGCGGTCCTGGCCCTCTTCTGCGTTATTTCCGCCGGGTTGCTGGCCTACGTTTATAACGTGACCCAGCCATTGATCGTCCAAAATGCCAAGCGATCGTTTGATCTTTCATTAAAGAGGTTGATCCCGGCCGAGTCGTTCAAGCAAGAAAAAAATGCTTTTGTCGCGACCAAAGGGAAAGAGGTCGTCGGCTACGCTTTTGCCGTTAAACCGCAAGGTTACGGCGGCCCGGTCGAAATGCTGGTCGGTTTGGATAAAGAAGGGCGGGTCCTGGCCGTTAAGGTCTTAAGCCATAAAGAGACTGCCGGACTCGGCTCCAACATTGAAAATCAGAAGTTTCTCCAACAATTCGTCGGTAAAACGGCACAAGATAAGATCGAGCCCAAACAAGATATTGATGCTTTGACCGGAGCGACGATCTCCACCCGGGCGGTCTGCTACGGCGTTCGGGAAGCGATCGACCAATGCTGGGAAATAATTAAATGAGCTTTTGGCAGGATTTTAATCGCGGGATAGTTTCGGAAAACCCGGTCCTCCGGCTGATGATCGGGCTTTGCCCGACTCTTGCCGTTTCGACCAGCGCCGTTAACGCCCTTGGGATGGCGGCGGCGACCTCCTTTGTCCTGATCTTTTCTAATTTAGTCGTCGCCCTGATCCGCAAGATCGTTCCCGACCAGATCCGGATCCCAATCTTTATTATCGTCATCTCGACCTTTGTAACGATCATCGATTACGTCATGCAAGCTTATACCCCCGACCTGCACCATGCTCTCGGGGTCTTCATTCCGCTGATTGTCGTCAATTGCATTATCCTCGGCCGAGCGGAGGCCTTTGCCTACAAAAACCCGGTCCTCGCTTCGACCCTTGACGGGATCGGCATGAGCCTTGGTTTTACCCTGGCCCTTTTGGCAATCGGTTTGATCCGGGAATTATTGGGAGCGGGAGCTGTTTTTGGCGTCTCGCTGTATAATCCGGCGGTCGCGGCGACGATCATGATTTTGCCGCCCGGCGCCTTCATAACCATCGGTTTCCTGATGGCCTTACTTAATAAACTGGAGAACAAAGTCCAATGAGAAAATTTTACTGGAAACCTGCGGCAATATCGCCGCGGTTTCCAAGTTTTAAAGAGAAGGAGAGGATAACCGCGACGTTTAGTCGCAGGTTATCCGTCAGCCAATGAGTCAACTCTTAGGCATATTTTTTGCCGCTTTCCTGATCAACAACATTCTGCTGATCAGGTTCATTGCCTTATGTTCGTTCTTTGGGGTTTCGACCAAGCTGGAAACTTCACTGGGAATGAGCTCGGCGGTGATCTTTGTCATGACGATCTCCTCTGCCGTTTCCTGGGTTGCGTACCATTCGGTCCTGGTTCCGTTCCACCTGGAATTTCTCCGGACGGCGGTCTTTATCCTGACGATCGCTTCGCTCGTCCAGCTGGAAGAGCTTTACCTGAAAAAGATGATCCCGTCGCTTTATCGGGCGATGGGGATCTATCTCCCGCTCATTACTACTAATTGCGCCATTTTGGCGGTCGCTTTTCTGGCGATCGATTACCGTTACACTTTTATCCAGTCGCTGGTTTATTCGCTCGGGGTTTCCGGTGGTTATTCACTGGCGATAATTTTATTCGCTTATCTCCGGGAGCGGACCGCCCTGGCGCCGGTCCCGAAATGGTTCCAGGGGTATCCGATCGCTTTTCTGACGGCGGCGCTGATGTCGCTCGCCTTCCTGGGCTTTACGAGGATGTTCGGGCTATGACGATATTTTTAACTTCAATCATAATTTTAGGCGTTTTGGGATTTATCTTTGCCGCACTGCTGGCCCTGGCGGCCGATTATTTCCAGGTCAAGACCGATCCGAAGATCGAAGCGATCTTGGCGATCCTGCCGGGGGCCAATTGCGGCGCCTGCGGCGCGGCCGGCTGTCATAATTTCGCGGAAAAAGTCGTGAACGGCGAGATCGCCGTCAGCGGTTGCGTGGTAGGGGGAAAAGATGTCGCCGAAAAGGTCGGCGCGATCATGGGAATTGCGCTCCCGACCGACTATCGGAAAACGATCGCCGCCGTCCATTGCGGCGCCACGGAAAAAATCCGCCGGCGGGTCAACCGCTATGAAGGGGTCGCCAAGTGCGCCGCCGCTAATTTGGTGAACGGGGGAGGCTTAGCTTGCTCTTACGGCTGCCTCGGCTTCGGCGATTGCGACTGCATTTGTCCCTTTGACGCGATCAAGATGATTGACGGGTTGCCGCAGATCGATCCTGACAAATGCACCTCTTGCGGTAAGTGCGTGGCTGTTTGCCCGCGCCGGATCATCTCCATTATTCCTCATGATTTTGGCGCGGTGATCGCCTGTTCCTCAAAGGATCCTGGAGCGGTCGTCCGTAAGATCTGTCCGGTCGGTTGTATCGCTTGTAAGATCTGCGAAAAGGCGGTTCCCGAGGTTTATAAGGTCGTCGACAATTTGGCGGTCATCGATTATACGGTCAAGGGGGTTGATCCGGCTCCGGCGATCGAAAAATGTCCGACGAAGTGTATTAAATAGGAGGGGTTAATTATGAAGTGTGACAATGGCGCGGTTTATGGATTGGGTGTCATCGGGGCTTTGGTCTATTATATTCAGCATTCGACCAGTTTTTGGGGTGGGGTCATCGGAATATTAAAGGCGATCGTCTGGCCGGCGATGCTGATCTATCGTCTCCTTGAATCGTTGAAGATGTAGTGGCGATTTGCTTAGACTAGGAAACCTGCGGCAATATCGCCGCGGTTTCCTAGTTTTATTTTAACCGCCCCGATCGGATCGGGGCGGTTAAATTGGAAGCCAAAACGATCTTTCCCTCAAAGTAGTAGAATATTATATGAAAACAACTTGCCCCTTATGCTCTTCAACTGCCGAAACATTCCAAGAACACCGCGGGACCATATTCTATAAATGTAGCGGCTGTCGGTCCGTCTTCCGTGATCCGGGAAATGACCTCTCACCAGCCGAAGAGAAAAAACGTTATGAAGCCCACCACAACGACCCAGCCGACCCTGGTTATCAGGCGTATGTCTCGCCGATTGTGAAGGCGGTGACCCAACGCTTTAAGCCGGGCGATCAGGGACTTGATTTTGGGGCCGGTCCCGGTGCGATCATTACTACTTTATTGCGTGAACAAGGGTATCAGGTGGAGTCGTATGATCCGTTTTTTCACGACAATCGAGAGAGTTTAAAGCAAGCCTACGATTATATCGTTTGTTCCGAGGTGGTTGAGCATTTTCGCTCCCCGGCCAAAGAGTTTGCCCTGCTTCGTTCGCGGCTTAAACCGGGCAGCGCCCTTTTTTGTCTGACGAGATTGTACGAAGAGGGGCTGGATTTTTCGACCTGGTTTTACAAGAATGACCCGACCCATCGGTTTTTTTATAGCCGCCAGGCGTTGGAGTGGATCAAAACAAAATTTGATTTTTCTTCATTGGAGATCGAAGGGCGGCTGATCAGTCTTGCCGTTCTTTAATTCTCATTCCCCAGCCCCCAGTCCATCCATGACCTTATAATCTTTGCCCAAATATTTTTCCATGATGAAACCGATGACGATAAAAACCGGTATCGAAATGATGGTGCGGAGGAGGGAAAATTTTAAACCGAGAAAACCGATCTCAAAAGTGAGCAGGGGGATCTTCAGTCCGCTGAAGGCTCCAAGATAGATAAAAACATTGCGCGGGCTGGCCCCTTTTTTGCTCAAGATATACGCGACCGGAAAAGCGCCGTAGAGCGGGCCGGCCTGAAGGGTCGCCAGGAGAATTATCCAAAAAGTGCCGATCAAGCCGCTTTCCGTCCCGATATGCCGTTCGATCTTTTCTTTGGGGACCCAGACGTCAAACAGGCCGATCAGCAGGAACATCAGCGGCAGGAAAGAGGCCATTTCCCAAAAAAATTGTTGGAAATTACCGTAGATCTGTTCTCCGGGCTTATAACCGATAAACAGCGAGCCGCCGATGAAAATGGCGAAGAGAATTGTCCAAAAGTAAGCTTTGAGGTTTTTTTTCATAGGAATAATCCCATCAGCAGGCCGATCGCGAAAGCGCCGATGAAGCTTAGCCCGTTTCTCATGAAAGCCGCTTTCCGGCCGAAGAACTTGATTTCCAGCGGCAAGGTCAGGATCCCGACCATCATTAGTGTCGTGATGAAGACCGCGACCGTGATTACCGGGACGCCGAGGCTTAAAAATATTCTGGCCAGCGGGAAGGCGATAAATCCCGGGATAAGGGCGATCGAGCCGAGAAGCGCGGCAATGATTACCCCCAGGAACCCGCTGCGCGCTCCAAGGATTGCCGATAAAGCCTCTCCCGGGGTCAGATAAAGAAAAATGCTGATCAGGGCGATGATCAGCAAAAGGGTCGGCAAGAGAGTTAAGAACATTTTTAGTCCTCGCTGGCAGCCGTCATAGGTCTTTTGGCGGTCGACCGCCAGAGATAAAAGCAAACATAAGAGCGTGGCAACAACAAGAATAATCATTTTTTTCCTTAAAACACAAAATTAAACAAGTAACCGATAACAACTATCCCAATAGTCACGATGCCAAAATAAGTATACAGCAATCTCGGCTTTAAAACTGTGCGCAGGATCAAAAATTCCGGGAGCGATAAGCCCGAGACTGCCATCAGGAAGGCGAGGGATGTCCCCAGGGGGAGGCCTTTATCCATCAAGGCTTGCGCGACCGGGATCGCGCCCGCCGCGTTCGCGTAAAGAGGGACCCCGATCAAGACCGCGACGATCACCGCGATTGGATTCGTTTTCCCCGCGTATTGGATCAATAAGTCACCGGGGATATAGCCGTGGATCAGGGCGCCGAGCCCGACCCCGACCATGACGTATGGCCAGACATATTTGAAGACCTCAAACGAATATTTCCAGGAATAACCGAGCCTTTCTTTTAAGTTCGTGCTCTTGGCGATCGCCTGACTGTTGAATTTCGAGGCGGCGATATATTCCGAGACATATTTTTCCATCTTCAACCGGCCGATCAAGTAACCGGAAAAGGTGGCGATAATTAGGCCGCTGGTTATATAAATTAATGATACCTGCCAGCCAAAAAGTCCCCAGAGCATGACGACCGCTATTTCGTTGATCATTGGGGAGGAGACCAAAAACGACATCGTTACACCCAGCGGGATACCCGATTGGACCATTCCCATGAACATCGGGATGGCGGAGCAGGTGCAAAACGGCATGAAGATCCCGAATATCGAGGCCAAAATGTTGCCCATAAATTCGGACTTGCCCGAGACTATCGCCCTGATCTTTTCAGGCGGCAGATAGGTCCTGATGAAGGCCACGGCAAAAATAATAATGATCAATAAGAAATATATTTTTGGAACATCATAAAGGAAAAAATTCAAGCTGTCGGAGAAATGGGTTCCCCTGGTCAGTTTCAACAAGTCGTAAGTAATAAGGTCGGCAAACCATTTAAACATTTTCAATCTCTTTAACCCAGGATTCGATCTTCCGCTTTATTTCATCCCTGACCACTCTGGTTTGCGCCAGGCGCTCGGCCTGGTCTCCTTTAAATGACGAAGGGTCGGCAAAGCTCCAGCCAAGCTGGGCTCTGGCCCCGGGAAAGATCGGGCACTTTTCACTGCCGGCCGCGTCGCAGACGGTAATGACGTAATGGTATTTTTTCCCCTGTTTATAAAAATCAAAGGCGCTCTTAGTTTGATTGCGTGAAATATCGATTCCGATCTCTTTCATTACATCAACGGCTAAAGGGTTTAGCGTTCCCGGTTCCAGTCCGGCGCTTTCCACCTCGAACCGGTCGCCGCCGATCTTTTTTAGGAACGCTTCGGCTATTTGGCTCCTGGCGGAATTGTGGACGCAGATAAAGAGAACTTTTATTTTTTCCATTTCTATCCTTCCTGGGCGGCGACCAGCGCCGCTTTGATTATCAGCTCGGCCGGGATCGTTTCGTAAACCCGGTCGGCATATTCGATCGTCCGGCATTCCGCGTCGCCGCAGGCGTCACAGCAACAACTTTTTCCGGTTTTAGCCGTTAGCCAAGATTCGATCGTCCGACCGTTAATCAGCAAGCGGTTCGATTCCTGGGGGAGCTGATCGAACTCCGCTTTACTAAGTTCTTTCTTGATCAGCGCGACCGATAACCCGTCTTCGGCCAGTTTTTTTATCGCTTGCTCGATCTCTTGCTCCGTGCTGCCGCACCGGGGACAAGTTTCATTATCAACGACTAGTCTTTGCCATTCTATTATTAGCTCTTTCATTTTTCTCTTCCTCCTTTTAAGCGTCGCATGACGTTGACCAGGCCGATCATGACCGGGACTTCGATCAAGGGACCAATGACCGCCGCAAAAGCCTGGCCGGAGCCAAGGCCGAAGACCGAGATGGCGACGGCGATCGCCAGTTCAAAGTTGTTACTGGCGGCGGTGAAGGAGAGGGTGGTCGATTTTTTGAAAGAGGCGCCGACCACCCGGCTTAAATAGAAGCTGATGAAGAACATTAGCACAAAGTAAATGACCAGCGGGATAGCGATCCTAAATACGTCGGTTGGAATCTGGAGGATCAGTTCCCCCTTTAAGCTAAACATGGCCAGGATGGTGAACAGCAGGGCGATCAGAGTGAGCGGGCTGATCCGCGGGATAAATATCTGATTATACCAAGCTTCGCCTTTCAACCTGACCAGAGAGAACCGGGTCATGATCCCGGCCAGGAAGGGGATTCCGAGATAAATAAAGACGCTTTGCGCGACCGAGGCGATCGAAATATTAACGGCAAGCCCTTTTAAACCAAAAAGAGGCGGGAGGTAAGTAATGAAGACCCAGGCATAAAAGCCGTAGAAGAAGAGCTGGAAGAGACTGTTGAAAGCTACGAGTCCGGCGGCGTATTCGGTGTCCCCATCGGCCAGGTCGTTCCAGACGATCACCATGGCGATACAGCGGGCCAGGCCGATTAGGATCAGCCCGATCATGTATTCCGGAAAGTTTTGGAGAAAGATCAGAGCGAGGCCAAACATCAGAAGCGGACCGATCAGCCAGTTTTGGATCAGGGAAAGAAGCAGAACTTTGGTATCCTTGAAGACCCGCAATTCTTCATATTTAACTTTGGCCAGGGGCGGGTACATCATCAGGATCAGACCGATGGCAATCGGGATGGAGGTCGATCCAACCTGCCAGCCGGCGACCAGTTTCGTGAAGCCGGGCTGCAAGTAGCCGATGATGACGCCGATCGCCATGGCCAGAAAGATCCAAAGGGTCAGGTAACGGTCGAGAAAAGGGAGCTTCATTTTTCTCCTTCAAACAATAGCGCTAATTGTTTTTTGAATTTGGTGAAAACCGGCTTATTTAAACTATAATATGAATATTTTCCGGCAGATCTTTTTATTATCAGCCTTCTTTCAGTCAGAGCTTTTAAGTGATGGAGGAGGAGATTGTGCGGCAGGCCGAGCGCTTCGGTCAGTTCGCAAACGCACAGTTCGTTCTTTAACAGTAAGCAGATGATGCGGAGACGGGTGTCTTCGGCGATAGTCTTAAGCGTCACCGCGACCGTTTTTAACTTCTTTTTGACGCAGGGGCAGGCCTTCTTCATAGCGCGATTATAACCCGACCGGCTTTACATGTCAACGACGATTGACATGGGGAGGGTGTTTTCCTGTTGACAGCAGGGAAAAATTAAAGGATTGCATTTTCCAGATACTATGTTAAACTGGCCGCCAAAGGAGGTGAAATGAATGAAGAAAGTAATCGTATTTATTATTACAGCGGTGTTTATCGTCTCTGCCGCAGGCCTAGTCTTGGCCCAGCGTTCTCTGGAAGAAGAAAGGGACGCGGTCAGGGCCTACCTGAAAGTTGTTGACGCGAAGATCATCAATTACCGGAAGGCCGGCAACAAAAGTAAGGTTAGCCTCCTGCAGACCGAAAAACAGGCGACTTTGGCGCGCTGGTACAAATTGAAAAATTTGATGGAAAAACCGGCGGTCGTTACACCGACTCCGCCCCCACCTGTTGTTGTTAATCAGCCTGCTCCGGTCGTGAATATTCCGCCACCGCCACCCGGGCTGTTTGGCATCGGGGTTCCCACGGCGTTGACCGGATTGTACATCAACACCGGTAAAGGAAATTATAGCGGCACAGGCGGCGTCAAAGGTGAGGTCATCTTGGATGATTTTACCGGTCTGGACAATCTGCTTGGGCTCTCCCCCAAGGCGATCAAATATAAGATCGGGGTTGGGGTAGTTTACGGTGGCGGGGGGATGAAGGGTATTCCTGTTTACGGTGGGGGGACAATCACCCTGCCGATGATGGGAGGGGTTGAGCCCTACCTGGTCGGCGGACTGAACTATGTCGTTTACGGAAACGGCAAGACGAGCGGCAAGATCGGCGGCGATGCCGGCATTGGGTTCAAAGTCGATTTCGGCTTTGGCCTCGGCAAAACCGGCCTCGAACTGGGTTGGGGTGTGGTCAGGTCCGATACCGTTACATCTAAAGGCTTTATGTTCTCCGTTTCTCAACCGATCATGTTGTAAAAAGCGGGGGCCGTATCAGACGCGCGATCGGCCCCGCTTTTCTTGGGAGTGAATTAACAATGAAAATTAATGCCATGTTGATCGTTTTTTGTCTGCTTTTTTCTTCCTCGGTCTTTGCCCTTTCGCCGGCTGTTATAGGCGGGGTGCGGGGCGGAGTGGCGTTGGGGATGATGGCCGATGAGGAGGTCGGGCAGAAGGTCGGCTTAAGGTTCGGCGCCGAGGCCAACACGGGGAAAAAACCTCTCATTCTCTTTTTTGGCGGTAAATTCTATCTGACAAATATTTCCGGCCGCTATCCACTCTCCTTTGGTCTAGGTCTGGTTGTCTATTCCGGCGGTGACGGCAACGCCGCTTTCGGCCCGTCGGTCTCGCTCATTTTTGACCGGCCTTTCGACATCAGCCGGTTATTCTTTGAAGCGGGGATCGATGTCGCCGACTCCGGCAAGCTCCAGCTCCAGGCCGGTTATAGGCTTTAGCCGCTGGGTTAAAAGCCGAACAATCTTCTGGCGTTTTTGGTTGTGGCGATGGCGACGTCGGCGAGGGGGAGTCCTTTGATCTCGGCGATCTTTTCGGCGACCTTAACGACATACGCCGGTTCGTTCCTTTTGCCGCGGCTGACCTGCGGCGCCAGGAAGGGACAATCGGTCTCGATCAGAAGCCTCTCCAATGGGACCCGGGCGGCCGATTCTCTAATGATCGTCGCTTTCGGGTAAGTGATATTAGCGGTATAGCCTATGAAGAGCCCGGCTTCAAGAGCGGTTTGTTCCAACTGCGGATCACCGGCGAAACAGTGAAGGACCCCTTTAAGCTTCCCTTGGTTTTCCTCGCGGATGATCGTGATCGTCTCCTGGACCGCGTCACGGGAGTGAATGATCGCCGGGAGATCAAGCTCCTGCGCGAGCTGGAGCTGGCGGCGGAAAACCGCTTGCTGTTTCTCGGGCGGGGAGAGCTTGTAATGGTAGTCCAGCCCCATTTCACCGAACCCGACCAGCTTGTGTTCCTTGGCGTAGGCTAACAGGTCGGCTTCCGTCTGGTCGGTCCATTCGGAGGCTTCGTGGGGATGGATCCCGACGGCGGTGAAAACATAGCCGGGATAGTCGGCGGCGATCAGCTTGGCTTTCCGCCTGGCATCCGCGTCGAGGGCGATGTTGACGATCGCTTCCAGCCCGGCTTCTTTCGCCCGGGCGATGACTTCGCTGATATCGATGTCGAATTCCGGGAAGGTCAGGTGGGCGTGGGTGTCGATAAACATTATTCTTTGAAGGCGCCGATCAGTTCGCGGTAGTCGCCGAGCTCATGCTTTTTCAGGTAGTCGTTGATCTCTCCCCAAATCCGCAGGGGAGCGGCGGTGTCGACGAAGTTGGCGGTCCCGACTTCAATGGCCGAGGCGCCCGCCAGGAAAAACTCGACTGCGTCAGAGCCGGTCATGATCCCGCCGATCCCGATGACCGGGATCTTAACGGCGTGGCTTGCTTCATAGACCATCCGGACCGCGATCGGTCTGATCGCCGGGCCAGAGAGTCCGCCGGTTTTGCGGCCGATCCGGGAGCGCCGGGTCTCGATATCGATCGCCATGGCGACGACGGTGTTGATCAGGGAGATTGCGTTCGCGCCGGCGCTTTCCGCCGCTTTCGCGGTCAGAGTGATATCGGTAACATTAGGTGAGAGTTTGGCAATGACTGGCAGTGTTGTTGCTTTCCGGACAGCGGCAATCACTTCTTTCGTCGCGGCTGGGTCGATCCCGAAAGCCATGCCGCCTTTTTTGACGTTGGGACAGGAGATGTTTACTTCTAGTCCCTTGACCGTTTTTTCTTTGCTAAGCTGTTTGGCCAGTTCGGCGTATTCGTCGATGGTCTCGCCGGCGATGTTGACGATGACCGGGATCTCGAGCTTGGCCAGGAAGGGGATGGCGTTTTTTAAGAAAGCTTCCAGCCCTTCGTTCTGCAGGCCGATCGAGCTTATCATCCCGGAAGGGGTTTCGACTATCCGGGGCGGGGGATTTCCTTCTTTGGCTTTCAGAGTGACGCTTTTGGTGATGATCCCGCCTAGCTTATTTAGGTCGAGATAATCGGCGAATTCTTTCCCGTAGCCAAAGGTCCCGGAGGCGACCAGGATCGGGTTTTTCAGCTTTATGCCTGCGAGATCAGTGTTCATATAACCCTCACCCCAGTTTGATTTTGATAACAGTTGGTGCTTACTACCCTCTCCCAGGGGGAGAGGGAGTGGTTCTTTTCCGGTAAGCAATAAGTCCCTCTCCCTTTGGGAGAGGGCTGAAAAGTATAACTAAGCAAGTGGCTCGAGCTTGGGTGAGGGTTATTAATGCTTACCATGATATCTCCTTAGCGTCGAAGACCGGTCCGTCTTTGCAAACCATCTTGTAGCCGCTGCGGGTCGCGACGGCACAGCCGAGACAGGCGCCGATCCCGCAGGCCATCTTTTCTTCCATGGAGACCTGGCAGTCGATCTGCCGCTCCTGGGCGATCTCGGCGACCGCTTTAAGCATCCCCTTCGGGCCGCAGGCGTAGATCGCCGTTTCCGGATAGTGGCGCGTCTCCAGCGTGTTGTTTAGCAGGTTGAGGAGGAGGTCGGAGACGTAACCTTTGCGGCCATAACTTCCGTCGTCGGTGGCGATGACTTTTTCATTGGCCAGGTCGGCGAAGTCGGTTTCGCAGAGGAGAGAGCTTTTATCGCGGGCGCCGGCCAGGGCGTAGACCGCCCGTCCGCCGAGTGTTTTTAATTGTTGGGCGAGGGAGAGGAGTGGGGCGACCCCCATCCCGCCGCCGACCAGGACGGCGATCTTTTTCTCCGGGTCGAGCTTAAAGCCGCTGCCGAGCGGCCCCAGGATATCGAGCTTGGCGCCGACGGTGACTTTGGAGAGGAGTTCTGTCCCCTGGCCGAGGACTTCGTAAAGAAGTTCAAAGGTCTGGTGTTCCCGGTTGATCTTGTGGAGGCTGATCGGCCGTCGCAGCAGCGGTTCAGTCCCGCTATCAACCCGGACATTGACGAATTGGCCCGGTTCGGCGTTAGTGGTTATGTATAGGGATTTGATCGTCAGCTTGTAATATCGAGGGCCAACTTGCTTATGGTCGAGGACTTGGCACTGTTCTTGTGTCGCCATTACTATTATTATAGCAAAAAAGTAGCGACAGAGGTAGCTGTTTTGTGTGCCAGGAAACCGGCGAATAAACTTCGCGGTTTCCTGGCAAAAGGAGAGAATAAACGGTAACCGCGACGTTTAGTCGCAGGTTACCGTTAGCAATGAATGGCTTTCCTGGCATTATTTTGCTAAAATAACTTTTAACCGCTGAATTTATTCGCGGGATATGGAGGAAATCCGATGACAGATAGAAAGATCCTACTAAGTGAAAAAGATATCCCGACACGCTGGTACAACATTGCTCCTGATCTAAAAACCCCATTAGCGCCGCCTCTCCATCCCGGAACTCATCAGCCGCTGGGACCGCAGGATTTGGCGCCGCTTTTTCCGATGGAGATCATCAAGCAGGAAGTTTCCATGGATCCCTGGATCGATATTCCGCAAGAAGTTCTCGATATCCTCAAGATTTGGCGGCCGACGCCGCTGGTTCGGGCTTTGAGCCTGGAAAAAGCGTTGGGGACCAAAGCCAGAATCTATTACAAAAACGAAAGCGTCTCCCCGGCCGGTTCGCATAAGACCAATACTTCGGTCGCGCAGGCTTATTACAACAAAAAAGAGGGGGTCAAACGGATCGCCACCGAGACTGGCGCCGGTCAGTGGGGCTCGGCCCTTTCCTTTGCTTGCGCTCTTTTTAATATTGAATGTCAGGTTTATATGGTCCGGGTCAGTTACGACCAGAAACCTTACCGCCGACTGTTAATGCAGACCTGGGGTGGGAAGGTTGTCGCTTCGCCCAGCAATTTAACGGAATACGGCCGGTCGGTCCTGGCCAAAGACCCGGATAATAAGGGGAGCTTAGGGCTGGCGATCTCCGAAGCGGTCGAGGATACGGTGAAGCATGATGATACCAAATACTCGCTCGGATCGGTCTTAAATCATGTGCTACTTCACCAGACGATCATCGGCCTGGAAGCGATCGAGCAGTTGAAGTCGATCGGTGAGAAAATGCCGGATGTGGTCATTGGCTGCGTTGGCGGCGGGAGCAACTTTGGCGGGATCGCTTTCCCATTCCTTAAGGACAAGCTGAAGGGGAAGACCAACCCGAAAGCGATCGCGGTTGAGCCGATGTGTTGCCCGACCTTGACCAAAGGGGAGTTCCGCTACGACTATGGCGATACCGCCGGGATGGCGCCGATCGTTCAGATGTACACTTTAGGCCATGATTTTATGCCTCCCGGTATCCACGCGGGCGGTTTGCGTTACCACGGGATGTCGCCGTTGGTCAGCAATCTAGCGAAAGATAAAGTTATTGAAGCCCGGGCTTACCATCAAACCGAATGTTTTGCTTCAGCCGTTCTTTTTGCCCGGACCGAAGGGATCTTGCCGGCGCCGGAAAGCTCCCACGCTATTCATTGCGCGGTCGACGAAGCGAAGAAGGCGAAAGAAGGGGATGTGATCATTTTCAATTTGAGCGGTCATGGTCATTTTGACTTAACGTCTTACGATTCTTATTTGTCCGGCAAACTGGAAGATTACGAATATCCGGTCGAGCTGGTCAAAGAAGCGCTGAAAAAAGTACCTAAGATTTAAAATGGAGCCGAGGGGGATCGAACCCCTGACCTCTAGAATGCAAATCTAGCGTTCTCCCAGCTGAACTACGGCCCCATATTAAAATTAAAAAGATCGAACTTTTCGAATTGATCTAAACATTCTCCCAGTCCCGACGATCCACCGCAGGTGGATGTCGGGATCCCGATGATTCCATAATTATTAAAAATAATGATCATCGGGACTGAACTACGGCCCCATTTGAGAATTGATTATAGCTTATTTTTAGAGTCAGAGGCAAGAATGGTGGCGAATCCAACCATTTATTATCTTTCCACGATCGGGATTTCCTGGGCGGTAGAATAGAGCGTTGCCAGTCGGGAATAGAGCTCGGAGATCGGCGGCCGGGCTTCCGGTTTCTTATTAGTTGCCACCGCGATCGCTTTTCCCAACCCTTCATGTAATAAGTTGAGCTCGTCGCTATACCTCTCTCGGTTTTTTGGGGCCAAATGCCTGGCGATCGCTTCCTTTTTTAAAGGTGGAATTTCCCAAGCCAGTTGGCGGCGGCGGATTTCTCCTGGTTCACAGCAATTATCAGGCGTAAAAGGGTTTTTTCTGGCTAAAAGCTCGTGGAGGACGATCCCCCAGGAATAAATATCACTGCTTGGAAAGATCCTGCCGTTTTTAATCTGTTCCGGAGACATATACCCCGGCGTTCCGGCGATCATTCCCGCGTTTTCACTGAAGCCGATCGGGCAGACCAGGCCGAAATCAAACATCCGTAGGCCGGTAAGATTGTTGATCAGGTTGGTTGGTTTAACGTCCCGATGGACGACCTCGGCCTGCTGATGGAGCTTTTCCAGCCCGTAAAGGACCTGCATGCCGATCTCGATTATCTCGTGTAATGAAAAGAGCTTCCCGCCATCAACTAGGGCGGCCAGGGTGTATCCGGCGATCATTTCCATGGCGATGTACCTGGTCCCGTGGAAAGTGCTGTATTCAACAAAATGCGGGAAGATCGGGTCGATCTGTCTTCTTAAAATGTCGGCCTCGCGGTCAAAGAACGGGAAGATCGATTCGGTGATCGTTGTCTTAAGGGCCAAGGGGGTGGGATCATGCCGGTCGGTCGCTTCAAAGATGGTCGTGTAAGTTGTTGCGGCCCGGACCGCGGTCAAATAGAAGCGGTCGCTGATGGTTAGTCCAGGAGCGAAGCAGGTCGGTATTTTTTGGTTGCTGATATGCTGCGGTTCCGTGCTGGGGAGTTCGTCGTCCCCGGCTAAACGCGGTTTTTTTATCGCCAGGAAATTAAGATTGCTTAATTTTCGGTGCGGGGGTTTGATCGGCTCCACATTTAATCTTTCTTATGCCGGTCCCGCTCGTTTTCGGTGAGATATTTTTTTCGCAAGCGGATGTGTTTCGGCGTAATTTCCACCAGTTCGTCGTCATCAATGAACTCGAGCGCTTGTTCCAGCGTCAGGATGATCGGCGGGGTCAGCCGGATTGCTTCGTCGGCGCTGGCCGCCCGGATGTTGGTCTGTTTTTTCTCTTTGCACGGATTGACCGTCATGTCCATCGCGCGGGAATTTTCCCCGATGATCATTCCTTCGTACACTTCGATCCCGGGACTTAGGAAAAGTTTGGCGCGCGCTTGTAAGTTGTCGAGGGCGTAAGAAGCGGTCTTGCCGGTGTTGCCGGAGATCAGCACCCCATTCTGCCGCTTGGAAATTTCACCTTTGAAACGTTCGTATTTGGCGAAAGCGTGGTTCAGGATCCCTTCGCCTTTGGTGTCCATGATGAACTCGGCCCGGAAGCCGAGGAGCCCGCGGGTCGGGACCATGTAGGTCAGGGTGGTTGTCCCGTTCTTGTTCGACATGTCGAGCATTTCCCCCCGGCGTTTGCCGAGTTTTTCAATTACCGCGCCGGCATGCTGTTCCGGGACCGCAACGATCGCTTGTTCAATCGGTTCCATCTTTTCGTTGTTGATGGTTTTGAAGATTACTTTCGGCTGGGAGACCTGGATCTCGTAGCTTTCCCGCCGCATCTCTTCCAGCAGGATCGAAAGATGGAGCTCGCCGCGGCCGGAAACCTTGAACCCTTCGCCGTTCTCGAGCGGTTCGAGCCGCAGGCCGACATTAGTTTCCAGTTCCCGTTCCAGCCGTTCCTTGATCTGGCGGGTGGTGACGTATTTTCCTTCCCGGCCGGCAAAAGGAGAGTTATTGACGATGAATTCCATCGTCATGGTCGGTTCGTCGATGACCAGCAGCGGCAGGGGCTGGGGATTATCGGCGGTCGAGATCGTTTCGCCAATCGTGATATCGGGCATTCCGGCGACGGAGACGATATCGCCGCAGTCGGCTTCGTCGACTTCGATTTGCTTAAGCCCTTCGAAAATATTTAGTTTAGCGATCTTACCCGGCTTGACCGTGCCATCCCGTTTACAGACGACGATATTAGCCCCTTTATTGAGCTTGCCGCTTAAAACCCGGCCGATGGCGATCCGGCCGACGTAATCGTCATAAGCCAGATTGGTAACCTGCATCTGAAGCGGTTCGGCGCTCTTGTCAGGGTAGGGCTTAACGTGTTTAAGGATGGTTTCAAAAAGCGGAGTCAGGTCGGCGCTCTTATCTTCCAGGTTGTATTTAGCCAACCCTTCGCGGGAGATAGTATAGACGATCGGGAAGTCGAGCTGTTCGTCGGTCGCGTCGAGCTTGACGAAGAGATCAAAAATATCGTCAACGACCTTATGCGCCTGGTGCCCCTTTTTATCGATTTTGTTAATGATGACGATCGGCCGCAGACCGAGCTTCAGCGATTTGGAAAGGACGAACTTGGTCTGGGGCATGGGGCCTTCGCGGGCGTCGACCAGGAGCAAGACGCTGTCGACCATCTTCAGGACCCGTTCGACTTCGGAACCGAAGTCGGCGTGGCCGGGAGTGTCGACGATGTTGATTTTAAAATCTTTGTAGTGGATCGAGCAATTTTTGGAAAAAATGGTGATTCCGCGCTCTTTTTCGAGATCGTTGGAATCCATGACGAGCTCGGTCACCACGTCCCGTTCGCCGTACGCTCCTCCCTGGCGGAGCAAGTGGTCGGTCAACGTCGTTTTGCCGTGATCGACGTGAGCAATGATCGCGATATTAATTATTTTTCTCATTATTACTCTATTATAGCAGATTGATTGCCGGGGTCGTGATGTGGAATCCGACGAAAGCGGATGAACATCTCTTATCTATCGGGCCGGCGCGAAGTTAATTTCACTCAATTATTTACAATTTGGAGTATAATTAAAGCATGTTGTTGCCTTTAACTAAAATGAAGAATGGGGAAGAGGGGTATGTTCAGGAGATAACCGGCGGGGATGAGTTGAAAAACCGTCTGGCCGCGCTTGGTTTACGGATCAGTCTGAAAGTCGCTAAAGTCAGCGGCCTGTTCCTCGGTCCGATCACCGTCCGGGTCGGCCAGACCCAGATCGCTATCGGCCACGGGATGGCGGGCAAGATAATCCTGGAGGTTCAGCGGTGAGAAAGATCCTGTTGATCGGCAATCCCAATGTCGGGAAAAGCGCGGTTTTCTCCCGTTTGACCGGCCTGCAAGTCGTGACCTCCAATTACCCCGGGACCACGGTTGAGTTTCGCAAAGGGTACATGCTGCTGGGGACCGAGAAGGTCGAAGTGATCGACGTTCCCGGGACCTACACCTTGGAGCCGACCTGCAAAGCGGAAGAAGTGACCTGCGATATCCTCAAAGCGGCGACCAAAGAAGCGCTCAAGACCGGAGATGTGGTCATCAACGTGGTGGACGCGACCAACCTGGAGCGGAACCTCTACCTGACTCTGGAATTAATGGAACTGAAGATCCCGGTCATTGTCGCGCTGAACATGTGGGACGATACCAAACACCGGGGGATCCATCTCGATCTCAACCAACTTGCCGAGTGGCTTGGCGTGCCGGTGGTGCCGACGGTGGCGGTGACCGGGGAAGGTTTTGCCCGTTTGATCGGGCAGATCTATAAGGCCAAGCCGCCGAAAGTTCGAAAACATACTCGTGACGAGCGCTGGGAAGATATCGGCCGGATTATCGGCCTGGCCCAACGGTTGGAACACCGCCATCATACTTTCCTGGAATGGCTGCAAGACCTGACTATTAAACCGGAGACCGGGCTCCCCTTCGCGGGGTTGATCGCCCTGGTTGCCTTTTTCGTGATCCGTTTTATTGGTGAAAGCCTGATCGGTTATTTGGCCGATCCCTTTTTCGATTATTTATGGGCGCCGGTCCTGCATTCGCTTAGTAATTTGATGGGGAACGGCGGCTTGCTTCACGACATCCTTATTGGCAATCTGATCGCCGGCCGGATCGACTATGTCCAATCTTTCGGGGTCTTAAGCACCGCTTTATACGTTGAGTTCGCCATGGTCCTCCCATATATCATCGCTTTTTACCTGGTCATCGGGCTTTTGGAGGATTCCGGCTATCTGCCGCGTTTGGCGGTCCTGATGGATAATTTGATGCACAACATCGGTTTGCATGGATTCGCCATCGTGCCGACTTTGCTTTCTTTTGGCTGCAACGTTCCCGGCATCCTGGCGACCAGGGTCTTAGAGAGCAAGCGGGAGCGGTTTATTGCTTCGACCCTGATCTCGATCGGGATCCCTTGTGCCGCTCTGCAGGCGATGATCATCGGTCTTTTGGGAAAGCATGGAATTTTTCCTTTGTTGATCGTTTACGGGACGTTGGCTTTGACCTGGCTGGCCCTCGGCATGATCCTGAACCGGCTGACCCCCGGTTTTAGCCCCGAGCTATTGCTGGAGATCCCGCCGTATCGCTTTCCGCCGGCGCCGATTCTCCTGCGAAAAACCTGGTGGCGGATCAGGGAATTCATTACCGAAGCGCTGCCGTTGATAATTATCGGGGTGCTGGTCGTTAATTTGCTTTATCGCTTGAATATTTTTGACGCGATCGCCAATGTGACGGCGCCGGTCGTCAGCGGTCTGTTTGGTCTTCCCAAAGAAGCGATCGTGGCGATCGTGATCGGTTTTCTGCGTAAAGATGTCGCGGTCGGCATGCTTGTGCCGCTGGCGTTAAGCGTTAAACAGCTGATCGTCGCTTCGGTGGTCCTGGCGACTTTTTTCCCCTGTATCGCGACCTTTGTCATATTCATTAGGGAATTAGGGATAGTCGATATGCTTAAGGCGACCGCGATCATGCTGGCGACTTCTTTGACCGTCGGCGGCTTGCTGAATTTTATTTTAAGCCGCTTTTGATCGATTTTTTCTGAGATTTGCTATACTATAATGGTAAGCAGAAATAGAAGGGAGTATGTTATGGGAGAACTAATAACTAAAGAGAATTTTGAGAAGTTACAGCAGAAACTGGACGAGCTGAAAAAACGCCGGGTCAAGATCTCGAAAACGATCGGCGAAGCCCGCGAACACGGCGATCTCCGCGAAAATTCCGCTTATCATGCTGCCAAGGACGAGCAGGGGCTCAACGAAATGCGGATCCGAGAACTCGAAGCCCGGGTCGCCAACGTGACCGTCGTTGATAAGAACGACCTGCCGAAAGGGGATGGCGTCACCTTGGGTTCGACCGTCAAGGTCAAAGCGCTCGATAACGGAAGCGAATTCGAATTTACCCTAGTTTCCGATATGGAAGCCGATCCGCTGGAGAGCAAAATATCGACCGATTCCCCGCTCGGCGGGGCGGTTTTTAACCACAAGATCGGCGACGAGGTCGAGGTTGAACTGCCGCGCGGCCAAGTCACCTACAAGATCATCGAGGTTCAATAATTTGTTAAGATCCGAGCTTAATGTCGCTTTTGTTGGTAATTATTCCCCGCGTATTTGCGGGATTGCTACTTTTACGACCGATCTTTGCGAGGCGACCGCTAAACTTCTTTCTCCCCGCTCAAATGTCTTTGCGCTTGCCGTCAACGACACCGAGCGGGGGTATTCTTATCCGCGCCGGGTGGAATTTACCCTGCAAAGAAACCAGCAGAGCGATTATTACGAAGCGGCAAATTTTATCAATGCCAGTAATGCCGATGTGGCCTGCGTTCAGCATGAATACGGGATTTATGGGGGCTGGGATGGGATCTATATCCTTTCACTGATCTCCAGCTTGAGCGTGCCGGTGGTTGTGGTCCTGCACACGGTGCTTAAAAATCCCACACCCAACCAGAAAAAGATCGTCCAGGAGATGGCCCAGCGGGCCAATCAGCTGGTGGTGATGAGCGAGCTGGCCGTGACCTTGTTGCAGGAAGTTTATGCTGTCCCGGCCGATAAGATCAGGCTGCTCTATCACGGGACTCCCGATTTTACCTCGCTGGATAATGGCCACTACAAAAAACGGTTTCAGGTGGAAGGGAAGCAGACGCTCTTGACCTTTGGCTTGCTTAGCCCAAATAAGGGGATTGAAACGGTCATTAAATCGTTGCCCGCCATTGTCAAAGAATTTCCCAAGCTGATCTATGTGGTTTTGGGAAAAACCCATCCTAATGTCATCAAGGAATACGGCGAAAAATATCGGGCCGGCCTGGTCGCGCTGGTCGATGAGCTGGGATTGGCAGAGCAGGTGATTTTTGAGGACCGCTTTGTCAGTCTGGAAGAGCTCTACGCCTGGTTGATGGCGGCGGATATCTATATTACTCCCTATTTGAATGAGGCGCAGATCGTCAGCGGGACCCTGTCTTACGCGATCGGGGCGGGGAATGCTATTATTTCCACTCCTTACTGGTATGCGAAAGAAATGCTGGCTGAAGGCCGGGGACGGCTGATTGATTTTGCCGACTCCGACGCTTTGGCCGGTACATTGCGCGAGCTTTTGTCGGACAAAGCCAAATTAAAGCAGCTGCGCGCCAAGACTTATGAATTTGGCCGACAGATGCGCTGGAGCAAAGTCGCGGAAAAGTACCTGGAAATGTTCCGGCAGACAAAAACGATCGCGACCAGGACTTTGGCGCTGAAAACTCCCGCGCTCCTGCGCGAGCCGATGTTTGACCTGGCGCACTTAAAGCGGTTGACCGACGACACCGGTCTGATCCAGCACGCCAAATATATTGTTCCCGATCGGCATACCGGTTATTGCCTGGACGACAACTCCCGGGCGCTGATGTTATGCGCCTGGGCGTTTTTTCTGGTGCAGAGCGACGAGGCCAAGGCGCTGATCTCCACTTATTTCAGCTTTACCCATTTTATGCAGAACCCTGACGGGAGCTTCCGGAATTTTATCGATTACCAGCGTCACTTTCTGGATGAGACCGGCTCGGACGATGCTTGCGGCCGGGCGCTCTGGGCGCTTGGCTATCTTATCTGGCGGCCGCCGCGTAACGCCTATCGCTCCCTGGCCTGCGAATGTTTCCGCAAAGCTTTGCCCCAGGTGCGCAAGTTAAACCTGCGCGGGAAGGCCTTGGCGATGCTCGGTTTGGCTTCTTATTTGCGCTGCTATCAGGGGGATGAAAGCGCCGCCGCCTTGTTGCGCGAATGCGCCGACCATCTTTTAGCTTTATATCAAGAGGTGGCGACCGATGATTGGCGCTGGTTTGAAAATATCCTTTGTTATGACAACGGGATCCTGCCGATGGCTCTCTTTCAGTCTTATTCCATTCTTCGCGATGAGAAATATTTGAAGGTTGCCAGGGAAACGCTGGGATTTTTAGAGAAAACCACCAGCCAAAACGGGCGGCTTTCTATTGTCGGAAGCCGTGGCTGGTATAAAAGAGGCGGGGAGAAAGCCCAGTATGACCAGCAGCCGATCGATGCCACGGCGATGGTTCTGGCATATCAGTCCGCCTACCGGGTGACCCGGGAGAAAGAATATCTTAAGAAGATGCGCTGGGCGTTCGGTTGGTTTCTCGGCGAGAACGACATGGGGATGTCTTTGTACGATCACGAGACCAAAGGCTGTGCCGACGGCCTGTTGCCGGAAGGGGTCAGTTTGAACCAGGGCGGGGAGAGCACCGTTTCTTTCCTGATGGCGCTTTTGGCGATGATCGAAGAGTATGAGATCGAAGGGGCTTAGCCCTTTTTCAACAGTTTTTCGAGCAGTTCGTTGACCGGAATGCTGGCCACGTGCGATTCCGAGTCGGAAATAGCGTAAGGGATGATCAGTTCGCCGTTGAGGATTATCGCGCCGCAACTGTAGACGACGTTCGGCACGTAACCGGCGCGTTCTTCTTCCCGCGGCGCCAGCAGCGGCTCGGCCAGCCGCCCGATCACTTTTGCCGGGTCTTTCAGGTTGAGCAGCGAAACTCCGATGCAGTATTTGCGCATCGGCCCCACGCCGTGGGTCAGCAGGAGCCACCCTTTTTTGGTTTCGAGCGGCGAGCCGCAGTTGCCGATCTGGACCAGTTCCCAGCTATTGGCCGGCTCTTCTATTTTAACCCCGTCGAACCAAAAATGAATATTATCGGAATAGCTTAGGTAGAGGCTTTCCCCGTCGATCCGGGTGATCATGGCGTAGCGGCCGTTGATCTTGCGGGGGAAAAGGGCCATCCCCTTATTGCGCGCCATCGGTCCGTTCAGGGTGGAGATCTTGAAATGGTGGAAATCTTTTGTCTCGATCAGTTGCGGCAGTATTTCCCGGCCGTTATAAGCGGTATAGGTTGCGTAGTAGGTGACACTGCCGTCGTCGTCGACAAAACGGACAAAGCGGGCGTCTTCCACCCCGTTGCTTTCGTTCTGCGAGATGGGGAAAATGACCCGTTCCGAGATCAGCTGGCCTTGCGGGAAAAAGATCTCATAGTTTGATTCGGCCAGCCACCGGATGTGGACAATTGTGTCGTCCAGGTCGGCCGGCGTAAAAAGATTGCCGTCGCGCACAACGCCGATCGCCTGGTCCAGGTCGGCGGGCGTAAAACTGGCCGGCAGGCGCTGGTCGATCGCCTTGGCCGCTTCGCTAAAGTAGCCCAGCTCCTCGAGTTTGGCCTTGAACAGTTCCCGGTCGTAGGTCGCGTTCAAAACGATCTCGGGGGTGCCCAAAAAAGGGCTGATCGGCTCCAAAAAGATCGAGTTGTCCTGGTCGATTATGGCGCTGCGAAAAACGATCGACGAAATGTGTCCCTCGCCGGTCGCGCGAAAGCTGAAAATAACGCGGGTCTGTCCCTTCTTCATCTGGTTTTGCTTGGGATAGATAACGACCGAGGGGTTGAAGAGGGCGGCCGATTCGATGGAATATTCCATGGTAAAACAGGCGCCGAGCAAAAGGCGTCTCTCTTCCGACAGCGCTGCCGGATCCGGGGCGTATTTGACGATCCGCTGGTAATTGTTTTTCAAGACGGGGAGAATATCCTTGTGGCGATGCGCGAAATCCTGAAGCGTTTGCTTTAAGACGATTTTGACTCTTGTCTCATCCAGCGCCAAAATCCGGTTGACGATATTGGCGATATGGGACTCGCTGGCGGGGCGGAAAGGGCGGGTAATGATCCGGCGCTGGTCCGGGCGGATATTCTTCAAGGTTTTATTAGTGATCCGCTTGAACAAGCGTGAAATAACGACCGGGTCATGGAGGGCGGGTTTGCCCAGGTGCTTGTTGGCGATCAAAACCTCGGTGTTTCTCCCGAAAGGTGTTTTTTGTTTAGCCACGATGCCTAATCCTAATCTTTATGCGACAAAAAAGCAATGAGATTGATCTCGCCGCTTCCAGGGTCATCGAAGTGCGATTGCCGGTTGATTTTTCCCGTCCGATATAGTAATCTTCACCTGTCCGCTCCGCCAGAAAAGCGGCCGCAAGGGCGGGGAACAACAATTACTTTTACGATTCCGAAATAAAGAGGAGGGTTTTTAATGAAAAACAGGTTCTTGGTCGGATCGATTGTCGTTCTAGCATTGGCTTTTGAGGTTTTTAGTATTCCTAATTTGCTTTCATTTGAAGGCCGGTTGACCGATACTGCCGGCACCCCGGTAACCGCTTCAACCACCGTGCAAATATCGCTTTATGATTCTTTGTCGGGCGGAAGTCTGATCTGGGGACCAGAGAGCCATACTGTAACCCCGGACAACCAGGGAGTATTCAGTGTTTTACTTGGAGAAACTACGGCCTTAGCCGCAACTGTTTTTGACAGTTCCTCAAGATACGCGCAAATCGTTGTCGGCAGTGAGATTTTAAGTCCCAGGGTCAGGATCGTTTCGGTTGGTTATGCTTATAAAGCCGCATCCGCGCAAGGGGTCGAGGCCGGCTCGATTTCCAGAAGCAGTGTCGCTACCGGCCAGTTCGTTAAGCAAATCGTTGCCGGCTCCGGGATCGGCGTTTCCGGCGATGAGGGGAGCGGGACCGGGGTCGTGACTTTAACGGCAACCGGGACCGGCGGGGGAACCGTCACTTCGGTTAACAGCGGAACCGGTTTAACCGGCGGGCCGATAACAGAGACGGGGACAATCTCTCTGGCAATCCCGGTTGTTGAAATTAACGGCGGCACCAGCCAATCGACCTACACGACCGGCGATATTCTTTATTCTTCGGCCTCCAACACGCTTTCCAAATTGCCGATCGGCTCCGCCGGACAAATCCTGAAGGTGAGCGGCGGGATCCCTTCGTGGGGAGCGGCCGGCGGGACCGGCACGGTGACGGAGGTCAATACCGGAACCGGTCTGACCGGCGGGCCGATAACCGGGATAGGGACAATTTCCGTTGACTCTTCCGTTGTGACTTTGACCGGGGTTCAGACGCTGACCAACAAGACCTTCACCGATACACTAACAACATTCCAAAACAATGCCGACAACACTAAAAAAGTAGCGCTTGACGCGTCGGGGGTTACGACCGCGCAAACCAGGAGCTGGACCGTCGGCTCCGGTATCCCGCAGAATATTCAGGTCTTTACGTCAGGCGGAACCTGGGTAAAACCGGCGGGAGTGTCGGTTGTTTATGTGGAGATTTGGGGGGGGGGCGGCGGCGCCAGGAACGCTTCAAATAACCAATCCGGCGGCGGCGGTGGTGGTGGTGGATATTGCGCGGGATTGGTTTCCGTTTCGGGCAACGTGACGGTAACGGTCGGCTCCGGCGGCGCAAACGGCAATCCGGCTTCTGCCGGCGGCGCCAGCAGTTTCGCGGGCGATATCACGCTGACCGCTAATGGCGGCTCGGACGGCTCTACCCTTGGCGGCGCCGGAGGGACCGCTACCGGCGGAACCATTAATCTTACGGGCGCCACCGGGGTGAGCGGTAAAAATTCCGATGGAGCTGGCGGCGGCGGTGGTGGCGGCAGTCCGAGAGGAGGAAGCGGCGGTGCGGGTGGGGTAGGGGCAAATGCGGCTAATCCCAGCGTGAATGGAGGAGAAGGCACCCAGCCCGGCGGTGGTGGCGGCGGTGGAAGCGAAAATGGTGGAACTGGCGGAAATGGCGGGGCCGGACTGGTTATTGTAAGTTATTAAAGAAATATGGCAAAGTTAGCGATATTAATTATTCTTATACTGATTGGAGGGACCGCGCAGGGGGCAAGCTCCAGCGCGAATTATAGGTTGACCGCCGAAGTATTTGATTCCGGCGGATCCGTGGCAGGATCGTCATCATACGCTTTGCGGGGGAAAATTCGTGAAAGGGCGCTGCCCGTCAATATTGGGACTTCTTTTGCATTTAACGGAGGTTTTTTAAGGAGCGTTTATTTTTCCGCGCCGACCCCCCCCGCGCTGGCGCCGATCGTAATCTCAATTGCCCCGTCCAGTGGACTAAACAGCGGTCCGGTCAATATAACCGGCCTGGTCGGCGCCAATTTCCGATCGGGAGCGGCGGTTAAATTATCAAAGAGCGGGGAGTCCGACATAAATGCCGTTAATGTCGTAGTCGTGAATTCCGGGCAGATCACCTGCTCGTTTGATATTGCCGGCGCCGCCGCCGGCTTATGGAACGTATCCGTGATAAATCCTGACGGCGGATCAGGCTCGCTCCCTTCGGCGTTCACGATCGGTTTCCCCGCGCCGACCGTTGCTTCCATAACCCCTGCCCGCGGGACCAATGACGGGGTCGTTGAGATCATCGATCTGGCCGGCGGGAACTTCCGTTCAGGGGCGACGGTCAGCTTGTCGAAAGCGGGTCAAAGCGCGATCGCGGGTGAAAATGTCGTCGTTATTTCTTCCGCGAAGATAAACTGCCGGTTCAATCTTGCGGGAAAGGAGATCGGTATTTGGGACCTCTCCGTTACCAACGACGACGGTCAATTTGCCTCATTGCCTCTCGGGTTTAAAGTGGAAGCCGCGTCGATCGGCGTGGTCGGCACGGTCGTCAGTACCTCCAATCCTTTCAATCCCGCCGCCGGCCCGACCACTTTGAAGTATACTTTAACTAAAGACGCGGATATTACTTTGTATATTTACAATATCAGGGGCGAGCGGGTTTGGCAGCGGTTTTTTTCAGCCGGCACGGCTGGCGGCCAGGTCGGCGTCAACGAGATCAACTGGGACGGACTGACCGACTTTAAGAGCCTGGTCAGTTTCGGTGTTTACATTCTGGACGTGACTACGAAGGAGGATGGCAAGATCAAGGGGTTGAGCCGGACGAAAATTGCCATAGTTAAATGAAAAAAACAATTGTTTTATTGGCCATCTTATTTGTCGGCGGTCAATTTTCCCAGGCCGCGGTGATCGGCACCACGGACGATGCCTTGACCATCGGCGGCGGAGCCAGACCGATCGGGATGGGCCGCGCTTTTACCGCGATCGTTGACGATGCCGATGCTCCTTTCATCAATCCGGCCGGTTTGGCCGGTATCAAAGGGCCGCAGGCGATGTCGATGTACACTAAATTATTGGGGGAGGTTTATTATCAAGAGTTCAGCGGCGCGGTCCCGACGCCGAACGGCACTGTGGGGCTCGGTTATATTACGACCGGCGTGAACAATATTCCGACGACGCCGATCCCGACTGATTATTACGATTCGCTTTTTCTGGTTTCTTACTCGGTTCCCATCGCCAGGTTCTTTGATTACGGCAAAAATGTTTTTATCGGACTGAATTATAAAATATTCAACCGGGGATATACCGGCGGGATCGGCCAGTTCGCGACCGGGACCAGCGCCGATGCCGGACTGCTTGTGATCGTCAATCCCAATCTTTCCTTGGGGCTGTGCCGGCAGAATATTTTGCCGGTTTCGATGGGCGGGGTGCTCCGTTTGGACGGCGGCGCCGAAGAGGCCCTGGCCGGAATAACCAAAGCGGGCGTCGCGATCAAACCAATCCCCCAGCCGAAGCTGACAGTGGCGGTGGATGTCGATCTGCCGGCCCAAAGCGCCAGGCCTTTAACCTCGCATCTTGGCCTGGAATGGAAAGAGAATAATTATCTGATGCTTCGGGCCGGGATCGATCAAAGCGTCGATCCGGGGACCGCGACCCAGACGAGCTGGAACCCATCCTTCGGCACTTCGTTGACCGTCGGAAATTTCCGTGTTGACTATGCCTATCACCAATACTATAATGACCCCGGCTTGGCGACAACCTACGTATCGATGTCATATACCGGCGAACCATGGTTCGCCCTTAAGGGGAGGGCCGAATAATTGAGGTGTAACCGGTCGATTTTTATTGCGCTTATTTTTTGCCTGCTTATTTTTGGGGTCAGCGCCCAAGTTTCAACGTCGGTCGACCAAAAAGTTTATCTCCCGGGCGATTTTGTCCATGTGATTGTCGACGCGCCGGTCGATACGACCCAGATTTCAGCCGTTATGCCCGATGGGACCATCGTCAATCTGATCCAGGGACGGCGGGCCAATCTTTGGCGCGGCATTTGGCAGGTCCCGGTCGATTTCGGGAAGGGGACTTACCGGGCAAAATTAAGCGCCGTCGATGTCAGGGGGAATATTTTTGACGGCGAAACCAATCCCTTCGCCATCGGAGAATTAGCGGTAATTGCCATCACCAGAAGAGTGACCCCGGAGATCGTTGAAAGACCGCCGCTGCGTGAAAAGATCGAGGTCAAAACCCAGCCGGCCGCCAAACAGCCCGGCGTGGAAGAGATCGTCAGTCGAATATTGAAGGTTATCCCGATTGTCTCCGCCGAGCCGGCCCCCTCGCTGGAAAAAGAACAAAAAAAACAATTGATCGCAAAGAACCTGGGAACAGGCCGAGAATTGTTCGATCAGGGAAAATATCTTGAAGCCTCGGCGTATTTTAAGATCGTTCTTTATCTTGATCCCAAAAACGGCGAAGCGAACTTATATTTATTGCAAACAAAAGAATTCATGAAAACGCAGCAAACCGGCGCCGCCAGATTTTATATTTTGCTGGCTGTTATCGTTTCGATCGGCGGCGCGCTGATCGCTGCTATTGTTTACTATTTCGGGCGCATGTTGTGGTGCCGTTTTCCCCGTTGGGCCGCCAAGCCGGCCGCGCCGGCCGCGGTTTCGGATCAAGAAACGATCCCTCTTTCGTTCGGCAAGCTCGGCTGGACAAAAAATCCGTTTACGCCCGGCGCTTCCAGTCAAATGTTTAATGAAAACAATGCCCTGGCCAGGCCGGGGTTGATTGGGTTTATCAAGGCTCGAATTGAAGAAGCCGGAGGAAAAGGGCTTACTCCTTTTACCGATTCGGCGTTGGATAAGATATTTGAGCTCTCCAAAGGAAGGCCGAAAGAAGCGTTGAAGATTTGCGAATGGACGGTTGACCTGGCGATCCGGCGGAATAGCGGGCAGGTCACGGCCGAATCGGTCAAAGAATATGAAAAGATCGGCTTGAAAAGGATCTTGATCGCCGATGACGATGAGATAGTGCGGATCAGCCTTGACGCGATTTTGAGATCGGGCGGCGGTTATGAGACCGACTTTGCCGTTGACGGCGAAGAAGCCGTAAAAAAGATAAAAAGCAGCCTTTACGGACTGGTTTTGCTGGATATCGACATGCCGAAAATGAACGGCTATGAAGTCTTGGAGCAGATCAGGCCAATATTGCCGACCTTGCCGGTCATTTTTGTTACGGGCAAAGGGACCCCGGCCCGAACGCTGGAAAGCCTTACAAAACAAAACCTGACCGGCTATATTGAAAAGCCTTTTACCCCGGAAAAAATACTCGATATTATTGCCAGGAATTTAAAAACCTAAAAGTGTTTTTTCAGCCTTTGCCGGTTTCGTTGATTTGTCGCCGCGGACGAATCAAGGGGAGGACGAAATGAGAAAAAAAATTATTATTTTATTGGTTTTGGCGATTACCGGCCAGGCTTCCTGGGCGATACATACCGCGGTCCTGGGCGGGGTGCGCGGCGGCGCGGCCTTTGGCCTGCAGCTGGAAGAAAATTTAACGAGGAACTTAAAATACCGCCTGGGGCTTGAGGCGACTACCGGCAATAATCCGCTGATCTTTTTTGGCGGCGGTAAAATCGGCCTGACCGAGATCGACCGTATGCCGCTTTCTCTAAGTTTGGGCTTGGTGGCCTATGCCGGGCAAAATTCCAGCCTGGGAGCGGCCGTTGCGCTTGTGCTGGATAGGGTTTTCTCGGTTGATCCTTTATTTATTGAAGTCGGGAGCGATGTTGGGGGGGAGGCCAGGTTGGTGGCTCAAATCGGCTACCGGATCCTGACGCCGCGTACCGAGAGCCTTCATTAACCACCAGACTATTTTAACAACAGGGGTGAAAGCAATGGAAAAGATCAGTTTCTCTATCTCCGGGATGACGTGTGCGTCCTGCGTCAGCGCGATCGAGAACGGATTAAGAAGCTTTAAAGGGGTTGTTTCCGCGAATGTTAACTACGCTTCCGAAAAAGCCTGGGTGGAATATGATCCGGCGGTAACGGACATCGCGGCGATTGAAAAAGTTATTGCGGCGACCGGTTACTCGGTTATAAAACCAAGCGCGGCGGCGGCGCCGGCGTCCGCAGGGAAAATCCTCCTGAAAGTGGTTGGGATGGACAATCCGCACTGTGTGGGAACGATTGGCGGGGCGGTGGGCAGTTTGCCGGGTATCTTATCAAAAGATTTGCGGGTAAATGAAAAAGCCGTTATTCAGTATGACCCGGCCAAGGTTTCTGTCCAACAGATAAAAGCGGTCATTACGGAGGCCGGCTATATCCCGATCGAAGAGGCGGACGTTACGGAAGATGTCGAGAAGCAAGCGCGGGAAAAAGAGATCAGAAATGTTTGGACCCGCTTTCTCGGCTCCCTGATCTTAAGCCTCCCCTTGTTTTACTACATGCTGATGGTTGCGGGCTTCCCAATGCCGGAATTCTTTATGAAGAACGGTCCCGCGATCGAACTTTTACTGACCACCCCGATCATGTTTTTTGGCAGCCTATTTTTCACGCGGGGCATTCTCTCCCTGGTAAAAACCAGGACCGCCAATATGGATACGCTGGTGGCAATCGGCGTCGGAGCGGCCTATCTCTACAGCTTATATGTCACAGTCGCGATCTGGCTGGGGAATAGCGCTTTCGGCGTCGCCGACCTTTATTACGAAGTGGCCGGCATACTGATCACCTTTATTCTGTTGGGCAAATACCTTGAAGCAGTGGCCAAAGGGAGAACTTCCGAAGCGATCAAAAAGTTGATCGGTTTGCAGGCCAAGACCGCCCTGGTAATCAGGGCCGGAAAAGAGGTCGAGATCAGGATCGAAGAGGTCCAGGTCGGCGACATAATTGTGGTCAAGCCAGGTGGGAAGATCCCTGTTGACGGAACGGTGACCGACGGCCATTCGAGTGTCGATGAGTCGATGGTGACGGGAGAAAGCCTCCCGGTCGAAAAAAAGGCCGGCGATAAAGTTGTCGGGGCGACGATCAACAAAACCGGCTCCTTCAAGTTCAAGGCCGAGAAGATCGGGAAAGACACTTTCCTGGCCCAGGTAATAAAATTTGTCGAAGAAGCACAGGGGAGCAAGGCTCCGATCGAAGAGCTGGCCGACCGAATTTCCGCTTATTTTGTCCCGACGGTTGTTTTGATCGGCGCGGCTTCTTTTATTGTTTGGCTTTTGGCGGGGTTGGGGTTTGCCTTTGCCTTGACTACCTTTATTACCGTTCTGATAATCGCCTGTCCCTGCGCTCTTGGCCTGGCCACCCCGACGGCTGTCATGGTCGCTACCGGTCTGGGTGCGGAGCACGGCATCCTGATAAAAAATGCGGCCGCTCTGCAGAAAGCGGGTGGGTTAAAATGCGTCGTTTTTGACAAAACGGGAACCTTAACTAAGGGTGAGCCGGAAGTGACGGACACGGTGCTTGCCGGCGGGGGGACCGAAAAGGAGATACTTTTTTACGCCGGTGTTGCTGAAAAGAAGTCGGAACATCCGTTGGCGGAAGCGATCCTGAAAAAAGCAAAAGAAAAGGGGGTCGAACTCCCCGATCCGCAAAAATTCAGTTCAATCTCCGGCAAAGGGGTTGAGATAACGCTTAATAACGAGATCATTTTACTCGGCAATCGCAAGCTTTTGACCGATAAGAATATCGCGGTCGCCGACCTTGAGCCTAAAATACAGGAACTGGAATCCCAAGGGAAAACAGTAATGATCGTCGCTAAAAACAATTCGGTCGTCGGCCTGATCGCTGTCGCGGATACCCTGAAGGAGCATTCAAAGGCGGCGGTCAAAGAATTGCGTCGGAGCGGCATTGAGGTCGTGATGATGACCGGCGACAATAAAAGAACGGGTGAAGCGATCGCCAGGCAGGTGGGTATCGATAGGGTTTTGGCCGAGGTCCTGCCTCAAGATAAAGCGGAGAATATAAAAAAATTGCAGGCCGAAGGCAAGAAGGTGGCAATGGTCGGCGACGGCATTAATGACGCTCCCGCGCTCGCGCAGGCCGATATTGGGATCGCTCTTGGATCGGGGACTGATGTCGCCATCGAAACGGGGGAGATCGTGCTGGTGAAAGAAGACCTGCGCGATGTGGTCATGGCGATTGACTTAAGCGCCTATTCAATGAAAAAGATCAGGCAGAACCTTTTCTGGGCGTTCATTTATAACGTGCTGGGCTTACCCATCGCGGCCGGGATCTTGTATCCTTTTACCGGTTTTCTTTTGAATCCGATAATCGCCGGCGCGGCCATGGCCTTCAGCTCGGTTTCAGTGGTGACAAACTCGCTTTTGATGCGGCGGTTTAAACCGAGGATCAATTAAAAGAAGCTGCGCAAACCAAGTTGATCGGTCAGACTTAGCAATTACCCCTTTTTTCTGGTTGCTTTAATGACCACATCCAGCACCTCGTTCGGAGTAAAAGGCTTTTCGATAAAACCGCTCAACCCGTTTTTGGCGATCGACGCGACGACCTTCTTAACGTCGGCTTTGCCGGTAATAAAGATTACCGGCAGGTCGGGATGGATCACTCTGGCTTGGGCCAGCACGTCGTAGCCGCTGATCTTGGGCATCTCGAGATCGAGCAGGACGGCGTCGTAAAAGGCGGTTTTAATTTTATTGACGGCTTCTTCCCCGTCATAAGCGAAATCGGCCTCGAAACCACCGGCTTTTTTCAGGATTTCCTCAAGCGATGTCCTCACGATCTCCTCGTCGTCGGCAATTAATATTTTCATAAGCCACCTCTTTATCCAATATTTTATATGTTTATTGCTATTGAGGCAAGCCCTGCCTGCCGGCAGGCAGGGAGTAATAGAATCGGGCGCCTTCGACGCCGATCCGGCCGCCCTGTGCCCCCAGGGCAAGTTTGCAAAAATAGAGGCCCAGGCCGGCGCTGGTTTTTAATTTTAATTCCGGATGTTCGGCCCGAAAGTCCTTGTCAAATACTTTTGACGCGTAGGCCTGCGGGATGCCGTCGCCGGCGGTCGTTATTTCGAACAGCGCGCCGTCCTTTTCTTTTTTAATGTTAAACGATACCTGTCCTCCGCGATCGACTTGCTTGACGGCGTTTAGCAGCAGGTCCTCTATTGCCATCAAGGTGAGCTCTTTGTCGGCCCTCACGGTCAGATTGTTATCGATAGCGACGGCAATTGTCTTGTCCTCTTTTCCCGCCAGTTGCCGGATCCAGACCAGTTCTTTCTCGAATTCCCGGGCCGGGAATGAAGTTTTGTTAATGATAAGCTCGCCCTGCTCCGCGTTGTTAATAGAGCTTAGTTCCATCAGGAGCAGGGCGAGCTTTCTTGCGCTGAAATCGATATTGATCAGATATTTTTGCTGTTCCTCGCTGATTGGCCCGAGCGTGCCGTCCAGGAACAGTCCGATCGAGCCGGTGATGCCGGAGAGAGGATTTTTAAGGTCGTGCAGGATCAGATCGTCAAGCATTTTTTTTCTCTAGGGCGGCCTTGATCTTGGCCATCATGACGGTAGGCTCGAACGGCTTCAGGATATAATCGGCGGCGCCGGCCGCTTTGATCTTGGCCAGGGTCTGGGGCAGGGTGCTGGCGGTGAGAATGATCACCGGAATGAGGGCGGTTCCCTCCGAACTTTTCAATTCCTTGATGACCTGGTAGCCGTCTTTTTTTGGCATCCAGATGTCAAGGATGATCAGGTCGGGATGTCCGGCGCGGGCTTTCTGCAGGCCCTCTTCGCCGTCGTAGGCCGACTCCACCTCGTAGCCGCCGGCTTTGGCCAGCCGGAAGGCGAGCATTTCGACAAATTCTGTTTCGTCGTCAACGAGCAGTATTTTAGCCATTTTGCCTCTCCTTTTAAGCGGGATTTTTCGGGAGCGTGAAAGTGAATTTTGACCCGACGTTCTCCTGCGATTCGACCTGGATCCGCCCGCCATGGAGCTCGATCAGCGACTTGACGATCGCCAGTCCCAGGCCGTCCCTTTCTCCCCGCCGCCCGCGACCCGGCCGAATTGCGTGAATTTTTCAAATAATTTGGGCAGATTGGCAGCGGCAATGCCCCGGCCGGTATCGGCGACGCTACATCCGACCTCCTTGTCGTTTTCCTCGCAGGATATTTCGATCCGGCCTTTGTCCGTGAATTTCAACGCGTTGCCGATCAGGTTGGTCAAGACTTCGGTGATCTCGTCGCGGTCGGCGTTCAAGATGACCGGAGCGGCGGGCAGCCGTTCGATCAGTTCCAGCCCTTTCTTCTCCGCCTGCGGACGGAAAGCCGCTAAGGTCTCCCTCATCAGTTGTGCAATATCAAGCGGCTCCTTTTTGGCTTCCATCCGGCCCGATTCCAGGCGGGAAATATCGAGCAGATCGTTGACGATACGGGCCAGGCGGTCAATGCTCCGAAGGGTCGTCGATAGAAATCTGGTTTGCCCTTCATTGATCGGCCCATGAATTCCCTCCAGCACTTGCGCCACTCCTTCGTGGATGATCGCCATCGGGGTGCGTAGTTCGTGTGAAACGGTATTGACGAAATCGTCTCTGATGTTGACCAGCCGCTTGAAATCGGTGATGTCGACAACGGCGCCGATGCAGCGGACGGCCTTGCCCTGTTTATCAGACTGCAGTTCGGCTTTCTCCCGGACCCATTTGACCCGGCCATCGACAATGATCCGGTGTTCTATGTCATATTGCTTGCTGACCAGCGCGGCTTGCCAGGCACTGATTACGGCGGCCCTGTCGTCAGGATGAACAAAACCGACGAATTTATCGTAACTTACCGGCGCGCCGGCCGGAACGTTAAAAATCTTATAAGTTTCATCGGTCCAGGTCAGAATGTCGTTTGTGATATCGAAGTCCCAGCTCCCGACCAGGGCCAGTTCCTGCGATTTTTGAAGGCGGTAGCTCTCGATTGCCAGTTTTTCTTCAGCCTGTTTGCGCTGGGTTATATCGTCGTAAACGGCGACGACCTCGCCGGTCGGCAATTTATAGATATAATTTTCCCGCCAGCCGCTGATCCGCTGATCTTGATAAAGACCGATCGGGAAATGTTCCGGCTGTCCCGTCCGCCAGACCCGCAGCAGGATATCGAACAAACCGAATGACTTGACTCCCGGGAAGACTTCCAGCACGCCCCGGCCGACCACCGCTTGCCTGTTAACTTTTTCGATCTGCTCTGCCGCCCGGTTAATGTCCGAAATGATAAAATCTTCGCTGCCGTTTTGTCGGTAGAGATAAATGACGACGCCGCTGCTCATATTGTCAAAAAGCGACTGGAATTTTACGGCGCTGTCTTTAACGATGCGCTCCAAGGCTTTTTTATAAGTGATATCGTTGACCGTTATAATGACGCCCTGGGGTTTTTCAGTGGCGTTTTTGGTAAGGGCCGCGTTGATCGAACCGACAAATTGACTGCCGTCCCGGCGCAGCAGCGAGTATTCGAGTTCCTTGATCAGGCCGGTCTCCACCGTTTGCTGAAAACTCTTGCGCGCGGCGTTCCGTTGCTCCGGCGTGACCAACTCGAAAATGTTTCGGCCGATCATCTCTTCAAGATTTTTTATTCCGTTCATTTTAAGCGCTTCAGCGGATGCGTAGGTGATCTTGCCTTCGAGATCGGCCGCGACAACAGCGTCGGGGGAAGCGCTGACCAGCCGTTCGAAATTTTCCTTACTTTCTATCAATTCTATCTCGCCCTGGCGCCTGATGATCAAATAAAACCCGAAGCCGAGCAGTCCCAAGCTTAACAGCCCGATCGCGGCGGCGCGCAGCCCGATCCAAAGCATGGGCGAATAAATTTCCCGGGCGTCGACTTTTGAAATAATGAACCAGCTTGTGCCGGGAATAGGACGGCCGACCGCCAGGACCGGCACGCCCCGGTAATCGATACCGGTCAGCAGGCGGCTGACGCCTCTGACGGCCATGGCAGCGGGCAGATATTTCGTGCCGACCGGGAAATGAAGATTGAGAGCGGCGTCCTTTTTGTGGCGAAGTTCGTTCAAAAACACGACCTCGCCGCTTTGTTGCCTGACGAGCAGGGTTTCGGCGGAATCGCTCGGCACCGGCCAGATCTGGATCAGGGGAAAGAGGAAAAGCTCGGGATCGATGCGCAGGATCAACACCCCGGCTGCGTCCCCGTCGTTCATGATCGGCACGCCAATATCCAGCTTGATCCTGCCGTTAGCGCCCCGATGAAAGTCGCAGAGCGTCGATTGTTTTGACCGCAATGTATCCAAAATCAATTTTTGTTCATCAACGATATTGATCGGACTATTTTTGTTCTCCGACAGCAGGACAAGGCCGGCCCGGTTGACCAGGCACAGGTTCTCGTATTTATGGTGTTTCTTCAATATCCTCATCCAGGTCAAGACTTCCTGCTTTAATTCAGCTGAGCGGCCGCCCTCGAGCCACAACAAAAACGGTTTCGTGACTAAGGGAATTTCATTAATGAACGCGGCGTCTTCCATTTGTTTCTGATGCCAATTCTCGATCTGATCGACTTTCAGGTTGGTTATGGCGGTCAGGTTATTGCGGGCCAATATCTTTAATTGGTCGCGCTGGTTATTAAAATAAGTAAGTCCGATCAGGCAAACTGCCAGCAGGGTAAGCACGACAAAAATGAAAAACCAAAGGCCGCCGGCGATCCCGGACTTTGACCGCGTCATTGGTTTATTTTCCCTCCCCGGCGCTCCAGTTCGATTAGGAGCGAATCGATCTCTTTTTCCTGATCGATCATTTTAAGTTCCCGGCCGATCGCCGCCTCTTTGAAGAGTTCCAGTTCTCCGAGCTTTTTCTTCAGATCGGCTTCCGTTTGCCGCTGGGCGGAAATATCGGTAATGACGCCGAGGATGGCGCGGTCATTCTCGTAATCGATCAGTTTTGTCGAGATGATAGCGGCGAACTTTTCGCCGTTTTTCTTGACCAGCTCGCATTCATAAGGTTCGACGTCTTCGCCCTGGAGATGCTTTTTGAGCGCCGCTTCGAACACGGACAGCGAAGTCGGGGCGGTTAGCGAACGGAAATCGAAATCCGGCGAAAGGAGCTCTCCCGGAGAATAGCCGGTGACCTCCGAACAGCATTGATTGGCGTAAACGATCTTGCCCCGATAGTTGATAAAGATCATGTTCGGCGACTGTTCGGAGAGGGTCCGGAACCTGGCCTCGGACTTTTGTCGGTCCTGGTGGAACCTGGTTTCCGATTCAATGGCCAAAGCCTGGGTCCGGTCAAGCTCGGAACCGATCAGCCGGGAAATATAAGTTACGCCGGCGGCCAGCACGGCTATGATCAATAAGGCCAGAATAAATGAATTGAGCGCGAAATTGATCGTCCCGAAAGGGAGACGCGTATAAAGGTAACCTTGCAGAATGACGGTGAAAAAAAGGATCGGCGCGAACCAGCGCAGGACGAGAGGCCGCGCGCCGGTGCCGGCCAGATAGCTTAGGGGGAAATCGGCCGGACCGATCGCCAGGATCGCGGCTGATGCGAGACAGATCAAAGCCAGCGCGGTGTTAAGGGCCATCGGAATAGAGGCCCCTCCGTAAAAGAAGGGGAGGCCGTACAGGTAACCGGTCAGGACGGCGGCGTTGATCAGGAAGCCCGAAACAAACAGCACCCCTTCGGCCCGGCGATTTTTTCTTTTCAGGCCGAACAAGAAAAGCCCGAGGCCGAGCAGGATGAAATTTAGTTCGGTCAGCGGCGCCAGCCGGCCGACGGGAGCGGCGCCCAGCATTTCCGGACTGGACACCAGAAACCGTTCCAGGTCGAATAGCCGGTTCAGCGCCAAAAAAAGCAGGACCGCGGTCGAGGCTGATATTTTGACGGCCGCCCCGATCTTGGTCCGCTCGAATAGCAAAGCCGCGGAAAAAATGATAAGTATGACCGCTGTGGACGGTGCCATCGGGATGTAGGCGGAATCAAAGCGCGCGAGTATCTGAAAGCCGGAGAGCCAGCCGAAGAGCGCCAGAACGGCCAGGGCCATTGCCGCCAGAGAAAGCGGCGCCACCAATCTGTTCAAGTGTTTTCTCCTTTGGTCGGCAGCGTGAAGTAAAATTTCGATCCCTTGCCGACCGCACTCTCGACTCCAATTTTTCCCCCGTGGGCCTCGACCGCCATTTTGCAGAAATAGAGCCCGAGTCCGGTATCGATTTTGGTCTTTAAATTTTGGGTTTCAACTTTGAAAAAGCGGTTAAAGAGCTTGTTCAGATATTCTTGGGGGATGCCTTCGCCGGTATCGGAGGCTTCAAACAAAATTTCGTTGTGTAATGTGTCATGTGTTATGCGTAACGCGATCCGGCCGCCGGCGGGGGTGTGTTTTACGGCATTTGAAACAAGGTTTTCGATCACCCGGACCAGTAGCCTCCGGTCGGCGGAGATAGCCAATCCTTTATCAATCTGCAAAGTGAACGACTTTTTTCCCTGATCGGCCAGCAGTTCCAGCCAGGCGAGCTCTTGGGCAAGCTCATCAAGCTTGAATGAAGACCGATTCAAGGTCATTTTGTCCTCTTCCATCTTCCGGGTTTCCAGCAGATCCATGATCAGGTTAAGCAGCTGTTTAGATCCGGTCCGTGATAGCTCCAGGGATTTCTTTTGGTCGCCGGTCAGCGGGCCGAGCAGCCCGGCCAGCATCAGCTCGGTCGAAGAAACAATGCCGGTCAGCGGATTCTTCAGGTCGTGGACGATCAGGTTGGTCAGATCGTCGCGCAGCTTTTCCAGGTTGACTATCCGCTCGCGGTTTTTTTCGATCTGGGCCATGGTTTGGGAGAGGAGCGATTCTTTGGTGCGGGCGAGGTGTTTAAGCTGAAAGTTCTCTAAATTACGTTCGATCAGCTCTTTATCCATTTTACAATAGCTTTAGGTATGTCCCGCATTCGAGTCCTTTCAGGAAATCGATCGCGGGCTTAACCTGCTCTTTTTTGATGATCGAGCCGTGCTGGGAGGCGATCATCTCGATATCGTATTGTTCTATTTTTTCCAGCACCAGCTTCATGATCTCGCGGGAAGGCATGTAGGGCTTATGGAACAGGCTCATCTGGTCATGATAGTTGGCTTTCGCGAACAGGTCCCAATCGTCGGAAAATGCGCCGAAGAGGTCGCCGGAAAAAAATATTTTTGACTTAGTGTCGTAGGTGGCGAAAGCTCCGGGCGTATGCAGGTAGGGGGTGGGCTGAAAGACCAGTTCCCGGCCGCTTTTCAATTTGAGCCGATTGTTGTTTTTTTCAAAGAAATAAAAAGGTGAGCGCACCCCGTAATGCAAAATGAGAAACGACACCCGCTCAAAGGTGGCGATCTTCAGCTCCGGATTATTGATCAGGTCTTCAAACACGGGCAGGGAACCGGCAAGATCGGGGTCCTGGTGGCTGACGATGATGGTCGAGATCTTTTTCGGATCGATCAGTGAAATGACTTTGCGCGCGACGATCGGGAAATGGGGAGCGGAGCCGGGGTCGATCAGGACCGCCTCATCGCCGTCAACGATCAAATATGGATTGCAATGAAAATTGGCGACCTGGTCGTAAAAGCCGACCCAGTAGATGCCTTCCGCGATTTCGATCGCTTCATCGTAATTCACTATGCGGAAATTATAACGTATAAAATTCGCGGATTCAACAAAATATTTCTGGACAAGTAATCAGCGCGAGCCTATAATTTTGCATAGAATATCATGGGACCAGGCGTTTATATCGTTATAATATCTTTGGCGCTCGGCATTTTATCGATCCCCATCGACTTGCTCTTCCATGCCGTCTTTTTGCATGAAGCCCCGTCGCTAGCCGCCCTTACCGAGCCGGAAAATATTTTCCACTGGTCCATGCTGCTCTTCTCGTTCGTCGTTTTCGGGCTGGTGATGGCGTCGATCTCAAGGCGCCGTGAAGCGGCGGCACAAGAGCACCGGCGGCTGATCGACGAAATGACCAAGCTCAAGCTGGGGGTCGAGCGCTCATACGAGGCGATCTTTATTACGGATACCGACGGGAAAATAAATTATGTCAATCCCGGATTTGAAAAATTGTACGGCTTTTCCCGCGCTGAAGCGATCGGCCAAACGCCCAGGCTGATCAAGTCCGGGACGCTTTCGCCCGACGTTTACAATGATTTTTGGAAAACGCTGTTAAGTAAAAAGGTCATAAGCGGTGAAATTGTCAACAAAACAAAAGCGGGAAAGCTGCTCAATATTGACGGCACGGCGCTCTCAATCCTGAACGATCGGGGCGAGATCATCGGATTTATGGGCATTCAGCATGATATTACCGAACATAAGCAGCTGGATGAAGCCCTGCGCCGGTCCAAGGAAGACTGCGAAAAAGAAGTTATCGCGCGGACTGCCGAACTGGAACAGCTGCGGCGGCGGTACGAACTGGTCTTGAATTCCGCGGCCGAAGGGATCTTTGGCCTGGATCTCAATGGCAATCACACTTTTGTCAATCCGGCGGGGGCAAAACTGCTCGGCTACGAAGTGACGGAGCTGATCGGCCGGCCCAGCCATTCAACCTGGCATTACAAGCGGCTCGACGGCCGCCCGTATCCCAAAGAAGAATGCCCGATCTACGCTGCTTTCATGGAGGGGAAGGTACACCATGGCTCCGATGAAGTCTTCTGGAAAAAAGACGGCGCCAGCTTCCCGGTCGAATATATGAGCGTGCCGATCCTGGAGTCGGGCAAGATTGTCGGCGCGGTCGTGACTTTCAGCGATATTACCGAACGCAAGCAGGCGGAAGAGGAAAAGATAAAAGACGTGGAGCTGCACGAACGCGACCGGATGAAGACGGAGTTCCTCTCGATGGTCTCTCACGAGATGCGGACACCGATCACGCCGATCAACGGCTACCTACAACTGCTATTGTCCGGCAAAATTGGTCCGTTAACGCCCGAACAAAAACAGACGATGCTGCTGATGCAGAGACAGTCAAAACATTTGTTAATCCTGATCGACAGCATTATCGATGTTTCACGGATCGAAACCGGCCGGACGCTGGTGCTTTCGAAAACGCCGGTGTTCCTGGACGATTTGTTGAAGCGGGTGATCGAGGCCATGGGCGACCAGTTCGAGGAAAAAGGGATCGAGCTTAAGGCAGAGCTATCCGCGCACCTGCCGATCCTGGCCGATGAGGCCAAACTGGAGCGGGTGATCACGAATATACTGGGCAACGCGCTCAAATTTGTCCCCCGCGGCGGCTCGGTCGCGGTCGGCGCCCGGGTCGAAGCTGGGGCCGCCCGGGTCTCGTTCGCCGACAACGGCATCGGGATCGATCGGGAAAACCTCGAGAAAATATTTGAAAAGTTCTATCAGGTCGACAGCTCCAACACCCGGGCGGCCGGCGGGATCGGCATGGGGCTGACGATCGCCAGGGAGATCGTCGAAGCGCACGGCGGCAAGATTTGGGCCGAATCGGACGGTCTGGGCAAGGGTGCCGCCTTGATCTTCACGCTACCGGAGGAATAAGCCATAAAGCGCGCCTATTTCATCAAGACTTACGGCTGGCCA
>Ga0172379_10000507_pt1 | contig 95711 bp, 87 predicted proteins | sample GrowelOW334metaG_FD_119756 | JGI IMG/M metagenome (GOLD analysis project Ga0172379, IMG submission 119756) | Groundwater microbial communities from an aquifer near a municipal landfill in Southern Ontario, Canada - Groundwater well OW334 metaG | ecosystem: Environmental > Aquatic > Deep...
CAAACAAGAAGCTTACGATAATGGTATCTTCTGGTGGTCACATAATGAACATGCTACCTTAATCATAGTCAGAATTACTCAAGGTAATAAACTCACCAGACAAGCTAAACGTGTCATCATCACTAATTACAAACCGCCACTCTATATTAGAGTCAGACAAGGTGAACACAATGTGGGTGTAAAGATTGGTAAATTCATCAACCGCAAACACACCTTCCACTGGCATCTAAAAAGAGATGGGGGAGTGGAGGTTGTGTCGAATAATTAGTGGAGCATGAAGTTATTTTTTCGAATTAGAAGACGCAAAGTTAGAAGACAAATGCGGCGCGGTTATTTAGCCGGGGCGGTAACAGAATATGTACAACAAAAAAGTCAGGCATTACAGTTTGTTCAGAATCGTTTGGTACATTTAAATCAAACTTATGGTTTTGTTTATCAGCGTGTGTCTGTGAAAAATCAGGCGACGCGTTGGGGGAGTTGTTCTAAACACGGCAATTTAAATTTTCATTATCGGATCATTCAGTTACCACCGCATTTGGCTGATTATATTATCGTGCATGAATTATGCCACTTACGTGAACTCAATCATTCCCATAAATTTTGGGAGCTAGTCGCACAAAGTATTCCGGATTATAAAATGAGACGAAAACAATTAAGAACAATTTTTGTACGATCTACTTAAGTTGTCGTTATTAGGTAATAATGTTATAATAGTTTCTTAATGAACATGTTTATTAAGAAACAAATAACACTTCATTCAAAAAAATCTCAACAGTCTTTTATCTCAAAGATTGTTTTGTTGTTTTTGCATATCTGGTTAGGTTTCTACCATGTTTTAGTCTTATTATTTTATCCAGTTCAAAAAAGTTTTCAAACCTTTTACGATTTAACCGATCAAGGTTACGCCGCATCATATACCCAACATGCCCTCTATAAACGGCAGATGCGTTTAAGAACCTTAACTTACTCGGTTTTGTTGGTTAGCTGTGTCACCATGTTTGATGTGACGGCTTCAATAATGTTTCCAGATGTCTTTGGACGACCAGTTTATGCGGTAACAAGAACTTGGGATAATGGCGGAGGTGATGGGCTGTGGAGCACCTGCACGAACTGGGATTCGAATGCGTGTCCAGGCGGAGGTGATGTAGTCACTTTTGATCCGGCTGTATCGGATACTTCTTCTACCATAGATTCCGGTGCCGGATTTAGTGGTACGGTGGCTGGAGTAAATATTCTAGCCGGCTTTACCGGAACCATCACTCAAGCCAGAACCTTAACGGTGAACGGTGCCTGGACACAAGCCGGAGGAGTCTACGCTGGAGATACGTCATTTCTGGATCTCAATAGCACATTTACTCTGAGTGGCGGTACTTTCACACCCACTTCCGGAACATGGACTGTGCAGAATACGTTTACCTTTAGCGGTGGAACCTTGCATGGATCTGGAAGAACTTTGATCACCGGTTGTTGGGCTTGTGGTGGCAACTCTATCGTACATACAGGAAACTTTAATACTGACGCGGAAGGTTTGGTGGTTGCGATTAACACCGGTGCTAGTAACCACACGGTGCCTAACGGGCAAACGCTCACCGCTAGTTTTTTGCAAAGTGATGGCGGCATAACCGTTGAGGCGGGCGCAACCTTTACTTCAACGGGAAATGTAAATATGGGTACATTGAGTAATTCCGGTTCATTTACGGCGGGCGCCGGTACTTTTCAAGTAAACGGCCACGCCACATTTGACGGTGCAACAAACAACTTAAATGCGGTTACTTCTTTTGATATTCGAGGGAATCTTACGGTCGGTACCGGAGACACGTTGACGGTAAACGCGGCGGTAACCAACATTCAAATCATGCAAATATTTACCAATAATGGTACCTTTGATATTTCCGGCAGAACTTTGACCATGGGCCGGTGGGCCGGTGGAAATTCCTATATTACAGGGACTAGCTATTCGGTTCCTGTTAATCTTAATACCGCCACCGGAGCTACGATCGTGATTGGTGTCGGGGCTTCAAATAGTTTTACGGTTCTCACTGATCAAACGATAACCGCCAGTCAAACCAGTGACGTCTATTTAGTTATACAGGCGGGTGGCACATTGGTTACAACGGGAAATATTGCGATCAATAGTATCAATAATCTCGGCTCATTTACGGCCGGGGTCGGTACTTTTCAAGTTAATGGCGCTGCTACGTTCGGCGGGACGACTAATGATTTTAGAAATGCCACGTCGCTCCATATAGACGGAACAGCTACGATTAGCAGTGAAAAGACGCTCCAGCTTGGCGCTATTGACATGACCATCTCGAGTACGTTTGCGAATAGTGGCACTATTACGGCGAGTGGCGGTACACCAACCTTTATTTTTGACAGCACGCCAACAACTACACTGAGCACTACGTCATTGCCGGGTAACGTGACGTTCAATCGAACAGGTGGAGTGACGACTTTTGGTTCCAATATTACTATCACGGGAAATTTCACTCGTACGGATGGTGAGATAGGTAACCCCGCTTCAGCCTACACACTTTACGTGGGTGGTAATTTTAGTATGAGTACCACGGATGCGTTCAGTGGCGCCAACCTCACAGTGGAACTCAATGGTACCGGAACACAGACTATAGCGCAGAACGCTGCCAATACGTTCAACCCTGGCAGCTTCAAGATAAATAAGGCTTCCGGAGAAGCACAGCTCACAACCAATCTTACTCATTCAACCGGAACGTGTGATGTTGTTGAGGGAACTTTTAGTTTAGGCAGCTTTAATTTTACTTGTGGAGGCACCTTCACAGTTCAAGATGGTGGTACATTGAAATTAAGAGGGAGCGAGACGGTCACGGCACCAACTTTAAGCTCAGGTTCCACCGTGACGTATACAGGCGATGGCGACAGCGCAGCTGATACTTATACCATAACGTCGCTCACCCCTAACTATCATCATTTGACCATTAATAGTACCGACGGCGCTACGGATATTTTTCAACTCGGGCAAGCCCTGGATGTTAACGGTAATCTTACAGTGACGGCTGGAACGTTTGATGTTTCGGCTACTAATCATCAAGTGACCGTCGCGGGGAATTGGTCAAACAGTGGTACATTCAATGGTAGGACAGGTCTGGTTGTTCTAGACACTACCGGAACCTCAATTATTTCAGGAACTAATACTTTTAATAATTTATCGGTCACTACCTCTGACAAGACGGTTAATATTACGGCCGGTACCATTCAAACCGTTTCCGGTCTCCTAACGTTAACTGGGACAAGCGGTCACAATGTTATTATTGGCAGTACAACAGGTGGACAACTGACCGGTCTTGCGGCTAACGGAACATTTAATGTTAATTATGTGACTGTCAGCGATTCCAATGCTTGTTTAGGTTCGGATGTAACCAACACCAATTCTACTAACGGGGGGAACACCTATTGTTGGTTTACTGATTCAGGTGCTTCCGCTTCTACGTGGGACTTCAGTACCGCCGGTGACTATACCTACAATGACGCAGAAATTTCAGTGTCCGGTGGTTATGCGACGGGCGTTCCAACCGTACCCGACTCAGATTTCGCGGCTTGGCTCTATAAAAGGACGTTGACTATCACCAACGCCAACAGTCTTTTGACGAATTTTCAGGTTAAAGTAACGCTCACCGCGGGTAATTTTGCCAGTTTTGCTTCTGTTAATGCTGACTGCAGCGATCTTAGATTTAGACGAGGTTCTGGTAATGTTTTGAGCTATTGGATAGAGACCTGTTCGCCCGGCACTTCAAGCATTGAGGTCTGGGTAAAAGTGGATAGTCTGGCTGCTTCCGGGGACACGGATATCACTATGTTTTATGGGAATGCGGCGGCTATGACTACGAGTAGCGGAGCCAACACGTTCGTATTTTTTGACGATTTTTCGGGTGTAGCGGTAGACACCGGCATATGGACGGTAACTGACGGTACCGGGTTTACCGTAACCGGAGGTGAATTAAAGGGGACAAGTACTACGGGACGTTTAACTTCAATTGCCACCTTTAGTAATGACACCATCTTAGAGATGAAATCGCGCTACATCTCCGCGCCTGGTAATGGTTTTACGCCTGCGGGCTTTTACCTGTCCGTGTCTAATGGTATTGGTCTAATGAGAGAGCCGGGCACGGTTTATTACCGGAATGACGGAGGGTGGAGTGCTATTGGGGGAACATATCCCGCGGCTACAACTTTACTGACTACAATTACCGCAAAACCTTCTAGTAAAGTTGATATCTCGGTGGTTAATTATTCTACTCCGGCCACATCGTATTTATCCGTTCCTAATATTTCTAATGCCGTTTCTTCTGAACCGATCGTTTTAGGCGAACGATACGATAATTCATTTACCGGTCAGGCCTATGAGGCTTATTGGGATTGGATTCGTGATCGTCAATACGCCGCCACGGAGCCTACGGTGGCCATCGGCTCTTCTACCTCGGCTTTGCTTTACGCCACTTCGTCTATTGCAACGAATGTCGCGAAGAAGTTTGACAGTATCGATAGTATCACCGTTACTTACGGTCCAAGTGATATCGATGGTGCTGAATATCAGGTTTCAAATGACAACGGTACTACCTGGAAATATTTTGATGGCAGCAGCTGGACCGCGGTTAGCTCGGATGCCAATCGGAATAGTCTAACCGTTCTACGGCTCAACATTGTTTCATTATCCGCCGGATCGCTAAAAGTTAAGGCCTTTTTATTAGGCCCGGCTCTGGCACAAATAGATACAATTACTCTGAATTCAGCTAACAATGATCCCAACCTTCCCGCGTCCCTTGGTCCGGCAGGTTTTATTAACGGTTCAACAACCGGTGACAACACCCCTACACTCGAGTTTACCATCACGGACACTAACGCGTACGATACGGTTGGCTACCATATTCAGATAGACAATAACAATACCTTCGCTTCACCTGAAGTAGACTACACGTCCGCGCTTGGGGCTCAAGGTGCCACTTCTTATACCAGCAGCGCTTTGGCCGATGGTAATTACTATTGGCAGGTCTTGGCCATAGATAGCGCCAGTAATAGTTCAGCGTATGTGGTGGCAAGAGGCGGTGGCCTGGTGGCTTTTGTGGTAGATACGGCCGTACGTACAGTTGAATTTTCCGCTACTACCTCAAGTGGTTCTGAAGCAACCGCCGCTCCTACTATAACCATCTCGTTATCTCCGGCTCATTTCCAAGATGTTACCGTAAACTATGCGGTCACCGGTGGTACGGCGACGGGTAGTGGAACCGATTACACACTGGCGAGTGGCACGGCTACGATCACGGCCGGTAATACGTCTACCACCATCTCGCCAACTATAGTGAATGATCAGATAGATGACGACAATGAAACCATTATTGTTACGTTGTCCGCGCCCACCAATGCCACCTTGGGTGCCAATACGGAGCATACTTTCACCATTACAGATAATGATGTTGCTGGAGTAACCGTTGGAGCTATTTCCGGAAATACCACCGAAGCTAATGGTACAGCTACTTACACGGTTGTTCTAAATACTCAACCAACCGGAAATGTTGAAGTAGACTCCACCTCAAATGATTCTACTGAAGGTACTGTTACTACTGGGTCTACTTTAACTTTTACCTCAGTGAATTGGGCCACACCACAAACTGTTACAGTGACCGGAGTTAATGACGATGTGGATGATGGCAATATTTCTTACCAGAGTTTAGTTACAGTAAATGCCGGCAATACACTTGATTCTGTTTATGATGCGATTAATCCAGCAGATGTATCCGTGACTAATACTGATAACGATACAGCCGGCGTTACTATCACTGAAACCAGTGGTTCAACCGGTGTCACTGAAGGTGGAGCAACAGACACTTATGCCGTAGTCTTAAATACCGAACCCACTGCCAATGTCACTATCACTGCCACTGGCAATGCAGATGTGTCAGTGAGTGATCCTTTAGTTTTCACCTCAGCCAATTGGTCTACATCACAAAATATTACCGTTACAGCCGCAAATGACAGTTTAGATGAAACTAGTCCAGAAACAGCTACTATTACTCATGTGGCTACTTCATCAGATGGAAATTATACTGGCATAACGGTGGCCGATGTCACAGCTAATGTCACAGATAACGACACGGCCGGAATAACCGTTGGAACTATTTCCGGAAACACATCCGAATCAGGCACAACTGCTACTTTCACTGTAGTACTAACATCTGAACCGACTGCTGATATGACCATGCCACTCTCTTCCTCAGATACCACTGAAGGAACAGTCTCTGCAGCTACTCTTACTTTCACCGCACTCAACTGGTCTGTACCACAGACTGTGACAGTAACCGGAGTTGATGATGAGGTTGATGATGGAAATATAACCTACTCTATAATATTAGACGCCACTACTTCAAGTGATACTAACTACAATAATCTGAACCCAGACAATGTTTCAGTAATTAATACAGACAATGACACAGCGACAGTGTTGCCTACCGCCGGCCTCACCATCACCGCACCAACTGGTGGCATCACTCTCACTGAAGGAGGCGACTCAGCTACTTACACCGTTGTCCTAGATTCTCAACCGACTGGTGATGTCATGGTCATCATCACTGATGGTACGGAGGTGTCCATAGATCCAACTACTCTAATCTTTACCCCAGACAATTGGTCAACTCCGCAAACTGTCACCATCGCAGCTGTGACGGATACCAACGTTGATCCAGACATGGAAGTAACCCTAGCCTATGAAGTTAGTTCAACAGACATCATCTACAATGATCTCGTCGTAGTAGGTAACACCGTCACAGTGATAGACACCCCAGTCGAAGATACTACTCCACCAGTCGATCCTGATGCTCATATTACCGTAGACACCATGACTAAAACCAAATCCGGTAAGCTGCATATCACCTACCAAGATGGTACCAGTGTCATCATTGATCCATTCAATGGTAATACCGCCTTCAGATACAAACTATCACCCGATAGTACACGTATTCTAGTAACAGACGGTAAGTACATGCAGCTCTATGTCGGTGGAATAAAAACCGATCAAATAAGGATCAGTAACCACAGACAAGTGCGTAGTACCTATCGTCTCAGACAAGAATCTCTCTACAAACAAGAAGCTTACGATAATGGTATCTTCTGGTGGTCACATAATGAACATGCCACCTTAATCATAGTCAGAATTACTCAGGGCAACAAACTCACCCGCCAAGCCAAACGTGTCATCATCACTAATTACAAACCGCCACTCTACATTAGAGTCAGACAAGGTGAACACAATGTGGGTGTAAAGATTGGTAAATTCATCAACCGCAAACACACCTTCCACTGGCATCTAAAAAGAGATGGGGGAGTAGAGGTTGTGTCGAATTCAAGTAATTGACTTTCAAAAACTATAGTGTTATAGTCCACGTGCAATTATTAAATTAATTTCACCAAAGGAGGTGAAAATTTTATGCCAGCAATAAGAGTAGCTCGTAACGAGTCAGAATCAAACGAAAGTTTGGTGCGCCGCTTTGTGCGTAAGGTGCAAGCCAGCGGTAATATGATACTAATCAAGCAGAAACAGCATCGGCAACGGCCGGTGAGTAAGCGTCTAAAACGGCGTAGTGCAATTTTGCGTAGCGCATCACATGCTAAACGTGAACATCTGCGTAAAATTGGTAAGCTTGATTTAACGCAAGACCGCAAACGTAAACCACGCCGATAAAAAACACAAAATACATGAGCGTTTATACAACTATTCAGACCGATATGGTGGTGGCCTTAAAAGGTAAGGATGATGCTCGTGTGTTGGCGCTCCGTGGTATAAAAGCGGCCATGCAAAAATCTGCGATCGACAACCAGAGCTCGACTGATGATGATCAGCGGGCTCTGCTTGTTTTAAAACAAGAAGCGAAAAAAATAGCCGATAGTATCACCACCTATCAAGGTGCCGGGCGAGTTGATTTAGCGAATAAAGAACAAGCTGAATTAGAAATTATTAAACATTATTTGCCAACTCAACTTGACGCTGCTCAAGTAAAAGAAAAACTGCAAGCCCTAGTGGTCAAGAGTCCGGATAAAAATTTTAGTGTGGTTATGAAACAAGCCATGAGTGAATTAGGGCAACAGGCCGATGGTAAAGTGGTATCAGCGGTGTTGAAAGAATTATTAGCCAAATCATGAATACAGACTTGGGGTTGATTTTAGGTACAGCCTCACCGATTGATATTATCATCGCAATTATCAATTGGTCTTTAGGTTTACTGGCTTTAGCGGCTGTAATTCTAATAATTTATGGTGGTTTTGTTTGGATGTTTGCGGGTGGGGAAGAAGAAAAGATCAATAAAGCAAAAACGATTTTACGTAATGCCTTGATTGGTTTAGTAATTGTCTTGTCGGCCTGGGGAATAGCTACTTATGTGATCAATCAATTATTAGCGGCGAGTGATGCCCAAAATTCAACTTATGCCACGCCATTTGCACCTTATGCACCAGGGACTGGTTCGCCCTTTTATATTGATCATTCTAATCCACGCAATGAAGAAACTGATGTCCCATTATGCCATGTAATTGCGGTGACATTTTCTTATCCTTTGAATGATCCAACTGTAACGGCGAGTAGTTTTAAAGTAACTGTACCGAGTGATGGTAGCGTGGTAGATGGTTCATATGCCTTTTCTGAAGATAAAACTGCAGCGGTGTTTTATCCAGCCAGTGATTATCAGGCTGATACTACTTATAAGGTAGAATTAACCAGTGCCATCGAAGGGATTAACCCAGATACCGGCGCGGTCTATAATTTATCCTCCAGTGATTCAAAACGGATTTTTACTTTCAGCACCGGTACCACCACCGATGATATTCCACCAACTGTTAATGTGGCCGAACTGGCACCATTTCCAGCTGACGGTGATGTGGATATTTGTTTGAACCCAACACTGCAGGTATCATTTTCGGAAAGCCTTGATCCGGCATCGCCATCTGATAATAATTTTTGGTTATTCAAAGCCGCTGACGTTGTAGCCGATACATTAGATATTGGTAACATTCGGTTAACCAGTATTGGTGGGGAATCGGATGATACTATTGTTACCTCTCCGCAAGACCAATTAGATAGTAACACTGAGTATGGCATTAGTTTGTATAGTGGTGACCCAGCGACCGATCAGTTTACTGGCGCCATTTATGATACATGCGGCAACCCGTTGAGTGGTAATTTTGATGTTCTGATGACAGGTAGCCCAACGGATGATTATATCGATTCGGCTGCCACCACCTATCCCTGGACATTTACGACCGGCGATCAACCATATTGTGTACCGAATATTGATAGTGTCAGCCAAGAAGATTCTTACTACAGTGAAGATCAAGCACCAATCGGTACCAGTGGAGATGAAGATACTGGTGTTACCACTTTAACCGGTGATTATCTTTATCCATTTTATGATGTTAATTTTAACGATAATATCTCGGCAGCTGGAATAAATTGTTTTGATACTGGGCACGATACTACATTAGGTTGTTTTGTTAGCCATACTGGTAGTTCCAGTATTTCTTTGCGCTTACCGGTGGCCAGTCAAACCGGGGTAGTGAGTGTGGAAAATAATAATGGTGCCGATGATTCACCGCAAGTGGCGGTAGTAGCTTCACCTTATCTGCGTAGTACTTCACCAGCCACTGGGCCAGTTGGACAGTATATTACCATTCGCGGAAAGCATTTCGGTGATTATGATCCAGCTGTATCTGGCAGTGAGCGTGGTCAAGTGTGGTTTGGTGATGTGGCCGGTGAATTCGTTTGTGCGGATGGTTGGGACGATACCAGTATTATTGTGCGTGTACCAGTGGGGTTAAATGTTGATGATACACCAACCATTCAAGTTATTACAGCCGCCGGTAAATATAGTAATCAATTAAGCTTTACCGTAACCGACGGTACACCTGGCCCTGGTTTGTGTGAGTTAGTACCAAAGTGTAGTGATACTGGAGCCGATAGTGTCACGGCCTTAGGAGAAAATTTTGGAGATGATGGTGCCGTTTATTTTCAATCATCTTCTGGTGAGGTTAATATTGGCACGGTGACTAGTTGGAATGTGTATAATGAAACCTATCTTAGTCAGACCGTTGTCACGGATGGCACGCCGGTAACTGCTCTAGATACGTATAGTTTTTCAGTTGGGTCTACTGGTATTAGTAATAGTTTAGATTTTAAAATTTCCTGTGCCGAACCGCCTAGTTTATTTGAGTCTTATAGTTGTGATCTCAGTGCCGGCACCTATTATCTACCAAATCCAACCAGTTCGAGTGATAATGCCTGTGTTAATAGTGTGATTGATTTTGCTTTCACCACGACTATGGATGATACTGCGGTTGAATCTGGCGTGGCGATTTATAAGTGTAATAATACAGAACCATTCGATGATACAACTTGTACGCCAATTACTGGTGAGTATATTAGCGGTTTTCTCGATTCAGCTTATGGTGCCGGCAGTACGGCTAGTGAATATTCCTTCACTCCGAGCGGTGGTTTTTCGGCTGGTTACTACTATAAAGTAACTATACCATCAAGTGTGACTGACAGCACTGGTGTGGGCTTAGATAGTGATTACGCCTGGAATTTTAAAGTGCGAGATGATACTAGTGCCTGTAAAGTAGATTCTTTATCAGTTTCACCAGCCACGGAACGTGTCACGGGTTATGACGCGGTGGATGCGTGTCTGGATAATCATAATTATAAAGACACAAGCTATTCATTGCGCGCTCGTCCGGCCACGGCTGATTGTTTGATGCTTGATGCGGTGGGGGATTACACTTGGGATATAAGTGAACCTGCTATATTAACTTTTGGTAGCAATAGCACCACCGGTAGCGATGTCGTTGGTAGTAGTCTGACTCATACTACAACTAATGGTTATGATACTGTTTGTTTACAGGGAGCCGGCGAAACCAATGATGGTTTATCTACTGTCTCTGCCTCCATCGAAGGTGTGTCAGATTCAGCTGATATTGAGGTTGATTTTGGTTATTGTACGCAAGATAGTGATTGCTATACGGCCGATTGTCGTGATACCTATTGTGATGCCACCACGTCACATTGTGCTCCAGATGTAATTGGATTTACCCCAGCTACGGTTGGAGCCGGTGGTTGTTTAACTTTAAATGGTTGCTATTTTGGTAGTGATCAAACTCAATCGGGTTATTGTACGTGTACCAGTTTAAAAGCAGACGGTGAAACCTGCACGATTGATGAAGGTGATGTGGCCTGTTTGTTATCTGGTGGTATTTCCAGTTGTACTTTAAATGAGGAATATTGTGAGTTAGGTAGCACTTGTACCACTGAATCAGCCGAGGCTAATTATGATTTAGGTTATTTTAGGGGTTGTGACTGTATCATGACTGATGGTACTAGCCGCACTTGTCGTGTGGAAGATGGTGCTACCCAATGTGTGGTAGCTGGTTCTGAAACTTGTTCAGCTACTTCAAGTACATTTACCGCCGGTGGTGCTGGCAGTATCAGTTTTGGTAGTACTACCGCCTCAACTCCAGCTTCAACCTACTGTGGTGACGTTTGGAATACCGATCAAGTAGTGGTACAAGTTCCAGAAGATGGTTCAGTTACCCCGGGCACCTACGATGTAACATTACAGAGTTACTACGGATTGTCTGACACCATTGAGGGTTGTGCGGTGGGTAGTGACCCAACAGCTTGTTTATGTAGAATAGAGCCAGCTCGTGGCCAAGAAGGTACCATCGCCGATTTATTTGGTGACCACTTTGATCTTTTCACCACCAATCGGCGAGTCACTTTTGCTGGTTCAATCAGTCGTGTTCAGACTGATGGCACTGAAACTTGGACTAGTGCCAATGAAATTAACAACTCTATCGTACCAGAAGGGGCTGTTAGTAGTTCTGAAGGTGTGCAATTGGAGGACGATACTTCTACCAGTAACGCTTTGAATTTTAATGTGAGTTGTAGTTCCGATTTTGATTGTGCCACCGGTTGTTGTAACGCCGGGCAGTGTGCAGCGGCCGAGCAGTGCAATATTTGTACCACTGACAGTGATTGTTCTTCCAGTGCTTGTACTTCCACTTGTGTGGCCAGTACTTGTGCGCCGGTTATTACTAAGCTTAGTCCAGATCATGGTGCCGTCGGGCAACCGGTAACTATTCAGGGTTGTCATTTTGGGTCTTATTATGATCCCGCCAGTTCCACTCCGGGAAGTACCGTTACCATGGATGGTATTCAAGCCGAGTTAGCCTGTTCAGAAACGCAAGAGTGGAGTAACCGCCAGATTATTGTCACAGCACCAGATGGTATATTTACTGATGCCACCACTGATTTAGCTAGTGTGCAAGTGCAACAGGTTAGTACAGTGAATGCGGAGTTGATCGCTCAAACCAGCAATGCCGTTGATTTTACTATGGATAATAGCTGCTCTGAAGTTGATTTGCCAGTGTTGTGTAATGCTAATCCCGTCTACAGCCCAGTGGCTAATGATGTTACTTTAACCGGTGAGAATTTCCGCGCTGAAGCTGATGGTTATTGCGCTTGTACTACTAGTTTAGGTGACTGCAAAATCACGGCGGGTGATACCTCTTGTACTCTCACAGAAAGTAACACGTATTATGTCAATCCGACTGATACCAGTGAAGTTTGTGCTAATGGCAGTTCCGGTCCGGCCACCTCCAATGCCAATACTTTTTACGATGCCACCGTTGGTGCTTGTGTGTATACCGATACCACTGATACAACTATTACTTGTCAGATTACAACTGGGTCGGCCAGTTGTGTAGTAACAAATTCAGACACGTGTTATGCCGATCGGATTGATACCAGTTTGAAATGTTCAAAAGATGTTACCGGTTTTGTATCATTAGATGGTTCTGCTCAATACTATTCAGATCAAGCAGCAATCATAGATTGGACGACATATTCCAGTACAAAATACGATACAACTGTGCCGAGTGATAGTGAAACTGGAGATGTCAACGTAATTTCTACCACTCAAAATAATACTCAGTGCGTCAGTAATGGTCTTGAATTTCCAATTTCTTGTGCCTCGTGTGGGGAATGTAACAGTACCGCCGATCATGCATTGAATTGTGATCTCACCTATGATGCCGCCTTTGGTAGTTGTACCACCTCAAGTACTGGGTTTTGCCGCGCTCAACCGGATTCATGCTGTAATGTCTCCAGTTGTATCTACGATGATACTGCCACTACTGCCGTCGATGGTGGTACTTGTGTTGGTCAGCCAGTAGTAGCCTTTACTGATCCGGTTATGGCTGTTCAACCAGGTGATACAAATATTTGCGCCAATGTGCAGCTACATGTGAAATTTAGTGAAGGCATGACTACCAGTGCCGCCACTGATACGAGCGATAACTTTGATAAATATATTTTCTTACGCCCATCTTCAGCTGATGACACAGCTAGTGATGAAACAGTGTTGAGCACAATTACTCCAACCAAAACCGGCAGTGAGTTAACTTTAGATCTGACAAAATTATTGGATTATGACACTGACTATGAATTGATCATTCGTAGTCAGGATACAATTGTGTCAGGCACAAAGCATCAATCGGGTGTAATTTCAGCCACGACCGGTGCCGCTATTGGCTGTGATGCGACCATGAGTGCACTCGGTGTGTGTCATGATGGTTATATCAAATACACTTTTACCACTGCATCAGCGGCTGATTATTCGACCCAGTGTGGTCCGGCCAGCGTAGTATTAGAGGCGGATAGTAGTGACTTTATTGACCATGATTATACCTTTAATGAATCAGGGCAAACGGAAGATATCACCGCTACCACCTATTCCGGTGATAGTCAGGCGATTAGTAGAATTGATGATGGTACAGAACCTGGTTTTTCTTGGAGTTATGACTGGACACCAACCTATACCACCTTAGCCGATTTAGAAGCCGATATCTGTCCGATTGCTGGCATTATTGGTGCCAGTACGGATGTGCCTAATCAAACTCTCACCGCTGATACACCAGATGCTGAAGGTGAACATACTGATACAGTAAAAGTTTCCATCACTGGAGATGGTTCCGTTGAACAAGGTTGGAATAATTCTTTTACCGATAGTTTATTATACGATTTTCAATACTGTGATCCAGATAAATTAGTCACTTATAGTAACAGTGATTACAACTTATATTGGTCATACTGTCAGGGTGATATGGCTGAGTTTGATGAGGTGTTTAGTAGAGATAGCGCTAAAATTACTGAAGAATATGGTCACACGGAAGATTTTATTTATGAAATCGGTTTTAAAGATACTGCTGCGACTACCAATGATGCCACTACTAATAATAACTTGATTGTGTTACGGGTTTATCCAAACGATATTGACGGTTCACCAGCTTCACCTTGGGATAGTATCAATCCAGATTTATGGTATATGCTAAATACCAATAACCCTTCGGCTACCGCTACTCCAACCACAGTGAATGGTTATGATGCTGTCACAGTCGGTAATACTGTTTATGTGGCGGCCAATAATTTGGATGATCACGATGATTCTATAGAGGTTGAGGGGGAGGAAGAAGAAGATCTTAATTATGGTACTTTATCATCTTACATGTTTGTAGTGGCTTACAGTGCCGATGCCTCCAGTGCCACGACTGATGTAGTCACGGCTATTTTAGATGGTTTCAAATTTAATCGTAATGAGACATTATCAACCGATTGTGCCTTAGAAAAAGCTAAATTAGTCATCGATACCAACCGGGTGACCGACTTAGGTACGATCGCTTATTTATTAAGTAGTTATTATTATCATGATAGTGACGGTAATGGTGTAAATGATTTTCCAGATTTAACCAGTGGTTCATATATTACCGGTTTAACCACGTCAGTTTGGCCATCTTGGGATGCAGTGTTAGGCGATGCGCTGGGGCAGACGTTGTTTACGGATCCGGTTAATACTTTTGCCGATGCAACCACACAGTGCCCATACGCGCCGGACGATAATAAATACTATGATGCCTCTGGCTCATGTTGGGATCCGGTAAACAAAAAATTCTTCGGGCCAACTGATTCTCATGTTTATCTTTATGAATATCAATCGGCTGATCAATTTGCTTTATATTCCAAGCTAGATTATACCGGTTTAGGTAGTTGGGGACAGAGTTACTCGTATGATCCATGCACGACATATTCTGATGGTACCACAGCTGTGTCTACTAAAATCAGTGGTTTTTCCGGAGGGTGTTCGACCTTTAACTACCTGGTCAATAATACATTGACGACAGATAATACCCTGTATGCCAAACTCTTTGCCGATTGACCCTAATGTTGAAGATATCTTCGCTGAATCTGTTAATGCCGCAGCGGGAGCGGAACCAGAGCCAGTTGCGCAACCATATGAACCGGTAGTTTATCCCCGATCACATCGTAAGCTATGGATTATTGCCATAGTGCTAGTAGGTTTGCTACTATTAGGTGGTCTAGTGGTTGGTGGTTATTTATATTGGCAGACATTGCCTAAACCACAATCACCCGTTCCTACCAATATCAATACCAACACAAACATCAATACTAATATACCAGTCACGGTTCCTATCAATACCAACACAAACATCAATACTAATACCAATATTAATGTTACTAGTGTGGATACCGATCATGATGGATTATCAGATGAGGAAGAATTGGTGTTAAATACCAATCCAAAAAAGAAGGATACCGATGAAGATGGATTATCCGACCGTGAGGAAGTACGGGTTTATGATACTGACCCGCGTAATCCTGATACGGACGGTGATGGCTACACTGACGGTGATGAAGTAACCCACTTCTATGACCCTAATAATCCTGATTCAACTAAACGTTTGTTCGATTTACCAAAATAAATAACTTAAATTACATTATGGATTTTCCACAACCACCCCAAGGCGCAGCTACTCCATTTCCAGCCGCGCCACAACCCACTCCTACTACACCACCGTCTTTTCCGGCCACTCCACCAACCTCACCATTGCCCGCCCCATCATTTCCACCACAACCTGTGCAAATTCCAGTGCAAGGGGTAAGCGACGAGCAGGTTTATGCTATGCCAGAAAAATTTTTATCGACTAATCCGGCCGGTAGCAGCCCGAGTAGTGAAAAACCGCCGCGAAAAAAACTGACCATTGTGTTAATTGTGCTAATAATATTAATGGTGCTCGCTACGATTGGTGGAGTAGCCTATTATTTCTTAGTATTGGCTAAAGCTCCAGTCACAACCACTACATCAACCACTTCTTCCAAAACAACTTCTACTAGTACTACTAACACAAGTAACAATAATGTTAATGCTGTGAATGCCAGCAATGCAAACAGTAACACGAATAAAATTAATAGTAATGTCAGTAATGTTAATAATGCCAACACTAATAGTAATACAAATTCAAATACCAATGCTGTTGTTAACACAAATACCAACGTTAATACTAATGTAAATGCTCCGGTAAATACCAACACGAATATTAGTGTCCCGGCCAAAGACACTGACGGTGATGGTTTAACCAATGACGAAGAAAAAATTTGGGGAACTAAAGCCGATTTACCTGATACGGATGGTGATGGTTATAAAGACGGTGTTGAAGTAGTCGCCGGTTATGATCCAACTAATGCTACGAGTGCTGGTAAAATATCTGATAATGCAGCTTTAGTCGATACTTATACAAATAGTATGTATAGTTACACTGTGTTACATCCAAACAAGTGGATTGCCGATGCCTTAACGGAGGGTGATAATACTGAAATATTATTTACGCCAAATACCCTTGAATTAGCGGGACAGTTCGTGGCGATTAGTGTCACTAGTAATCCATCTGGGTTAACTGCCTTAGATTGGTACGTTGAAACCAACAAAGTAGCCGAAACTAGTGTAAAACCGGTGACAACATTTTCCGGTTTAAAGGGTGTCTGGAGTGCTGACGGTAGTACCGCTTACTTTGTTGATAATGATTATGTCTATGCTGTCAGTTATCGTTATGGCACCAGTGCTGAATTGTTCTTCCCTGATACCTTTCAGTTAATGGTGAAAAGCTTTTCCTTGAATTAATCATGCAACTTGAGTTATCCAAGCGTGTATCTGCTCAGCTGGTGACGGAATCATTCATAAAGACTATATTTTCAGCTCTGCAGCGTTATGTAAAAATTCCAGACAGTTATGACTTTATCAGTGTAGATGTAGTCGGTGATACGTCAATGCAGGCTTTAAATAAGACATACCGTCAGCAAAACTACATTCCAGATGTACTCTCGTTTCCGTATGGGCCAGAAGGTGGTGAAATTGTACTGTGTTATCCACAAGCCAAGCGGCAAGCCAAAGCCAAACAAGTCCCACTACGTTCAGAATTAGCTTGGTTATTAATACATGGATTTTTACACATCCTTGGATATGATCATGAACAAGCCACGGCTGCTAAAATTATGCGCCCACTCGAACAACGTATTTTACAGGCAATAAAATTATGATTAGTGTACGACAACTCCATAACAGTTTCTACTATGCTGTTCAAGGCCTACAGTATGTTTGGCGCAATGAACAGAATTTTCGCTTACAGTGCGGTATAGCTGTGTTAGTGGTGCTGGCGATGGTATTCTTTCGTGTTACTTTACCAGAAGCTATTGTGCTCACTATGATGATAGTGTGTGTCTTAGTGTTAGAAGTGATTAATACCATTTTTGAGAAGCTGGTTGATATCCTAAAACCGCGCATGCACACTTATGTTGGCATTATTAAAGATATGATGGCAGCGACAGTGCTGTTAGCTTCGGTAGGGGCGGCTTTGATTGCTGCGATGGTGTTCATACCTTATTGCCTTGAATTGGTGCAATTGCTACAATAGTACCATGGCGCGCGCTGACATCATTACTGGATTAGATATAGGCTCAACGACTATTCGTGTTGCGGTTGGGCAGGTCAATCAGCACGATGGTGATTTACATATTATTGGTGCTGCTGAGCATCCCGCTGAAGGTATCAACAAAGGAGTTGTGACCAGCATCGAAGATGCGGTGTCGAGTATTTCTGGTGCTCTAGATAAAGCTGAGCGCATGACCGGCATTCCCATCGAGCGAGCTTATGTGAGTGTTAATGGTAGTCATATTGTGGCGCAAGATAGTCATGGCGTAGTGGCGGTGTCTAAAGCCGATGGTGAAATTCGTGAAGATGATGTGCAACGCGCCATTGAAGCCGCGCAGACCGTAGCCACCCCACCGAACTATGAAATTTTACATGTGATTCCACATCAGTTTCAGGTGGATAATCAATCTGGCGTAAAAGATCCAATTGGCATGACCGGCATAAAGTTAGAAGTTGATGCTCAGATTATTTTGGGTTTAACCGCGCAAATCAAAAATTTAACCAAGTGTGTTTATCGTACCGGAACAGATATTCAAGATCTCGTGCTGGGTGTATTAGCAGTCGGTGAAGCAGTTTTAACTAAAAGACAAAAAGAATTAGGTGTGGCTTTAGTGAGTATGGGTGGATTAACCACCAGCATAATGGTATTTGAAGAAGGGGATATGATTCATACCAAAGTTATCCCAGTCGGTTCTGGTCACATCACTAATGATATTGCCATTGGCTTACGCACGTCTGTTGATGTGGCTGAAGCCATCAAGGCTCGCTTTGGCACAGCTGTTCCGGATGAAGTGGGTAAGCATGAAGAAATTGATTTACGTGAAATTGATCCAAATGAAAATAGTCGTGTCTCACGCCGCGAAGTAGCCGAAATTATTGAAGCGCGTTTAGAGGAATTATTTACCTTAGTGAATAAAGAATTAAAAGTCATTAATCGTCATGGCATGTTACCAGCTGGTATAGTTTTAACCGGTGGTGGTGCTAAGTTGACCGGCATTACAGAGGTGGCTAAAAAACAATTCTCATTACCAGCCTCAGTTGGTACACCCCGTCAGTTCAAAACAGCTATTGATAAGATAGAAGATCCGGTCTTTGCGACTGCATTAGGCCTGGTTTTGTGGGGAGAAAATATGAATGAACAACCGCACGCTGGTGGTTTAGCCTCACTAGCTCGTTTTTCTGTAGTGGGCGATGCCACGACAAAAATGAAGAAGTGGTTTAAGAGTTTACTACCATAAATTTGTGTGGACACAAAAAGTGTTCAGAACTATTGACGTAATATACTATTGCTAGTATCATTGGCAATTGTATAACTTAGCATTGAACAAAAAAAGTGTTATATGGCTAATGGTAAATATGTAGAAGTTAAACCTGATGTAGAAACATTCGCAAAGATTCTTGTGGTGGGCGTTGGTGGCTCCGGTGGCTCTGCCGTTTCCCGCATGATTGACAGTGGTTTAAAAGGGGTTGAATTTGTCGCTATTAACACCGATGCCCAGGCTTTACACCATAATCCAGCTAAGAACAAAATCCATATTGGTAAGAGTACAACTCGCGGTTTAGGTGCCGGTATGGATCCTGCCATTGGAGCGAAAGCCGCTGAAGAAACTAATGAAGAATTAACCGCCATGCTCAAGGGAGCGGATATGGTGTTTGTGACCTGTGGTTTAGGTGGTGGTACTGGGTCTGGGGCTGGTCCTATTATTGCTCGTTTAGCGCGTGATGCCGGTGCGTTAACAGTAGCCGTTGTAACCAAACCATTTCAATTTGAAGGAGCGCAACGTAACCAAATTGCCGATGCCGCTTATAATGAAATGGCCGATGCGGTGGATACAATTATCACCATTCCAAATGATCGCTTGTTACAAATTATTGATAAGAAAACATCTTTACTTGATGCCTTTAAAACTGTCGACAATGTTTTATTTCAAGGTGTGCAAGGAATCTCTGATTTGATTACTGTACCAGGTTTAATTAACGTTGACTTTGCTGATGTAAAATCGGTTATGGCCAACGCCGGTTCGGCCTTGATGGGGATCGGTAAAGCCACGGGTGAGAATCGAGCTGTAGAGGCAGCTAAATCAGCCGTTGATAGTCCATTATTAGAATTGAGTATTGATGGAGCTAAGGGTATCTTGTTTACCATCACTGGTGGACCAAATTTGAGTATGTACGAAGTCAATGAAGCCGCTCGGGTGATTACTGAATCGGCTGATCCATCCGCCAAGATTATTTTTGGATCCAATGTTGATGAATCTTTAGGTGATGAAGTTAAAGTAACGGTCGTAGCGACTGGTTTTGGTCAACCAGCCAAAGCCGCCAAAAAAATTCAAGCTGTGCGCCAAACGCCATTTAGCAAACGCGAAGATAAAGATATGCCCGTTGCAACCAGTAATACTTTCCGCAACAAAAATATCATGGACGAAGCTCCCGTAGATAATTCCTCCGATGAAGATTTAGAGGTACCGGCCTTCATTCGGAAGAAGATGATGTAAGGAACAACAATTAACATAAAACTGGTAGAGACATGCCATGGCATGTCTCTACCAGTTTTATGTGTGTCAATATGTTTTTTATTATGGTTTATTTATGGCAGATGATCTATACTAACTGACGAACTATGATCTGCCCAGCCTGTTTATTTACGGATACAAAAGTGGTCGATTCGCGTGACATGGATGATGGCATGGCGATTCGACGGCGACGGGAGTGTCCGAAATGTGAGTTTCGTTTTTCCACCAAAGAACAAGTCGAAATTCTTAACTTGACGGTAAAAAAGCGGGCTGGTCGAATGGAACCGTATTCTACAGAAAAAATTACCCGTGGTTTACACATTGCCTTAGAAAAACGTCTTAAAGATGACGAACGGTTTAAGAAACTTGTAGCGGGGATTGAGCGGGATATTCAAATTGCCGCCACTAGCGAAGATGTGATTGAATCAAAGGCGATTGGGGATATCGTGATGCGTCATTTGAAAAAAATTGATAAAATAGCCTATATCCGATTTGCTTCAGTGTATCAAGATTTTGAAGATTTATTATCCTTTCAGGAAGAAGTTGAGCGCCTAATGAACAAACATAAGAAAAAAACTTAAAAACCACTATGCATATTCATCCTAAGCCAACCAAGTCACATCAGCCAAAGAAAAAATTAGGTTATCTTCATCTCTATACCGGCGCGGGTAAAGGTAAAACCTCAGCGGCTTTGGGTGTTTTGTTACGCGCGGCTGGGCAAGGCCATCGTGTCTTGATGATTCAATTTTTAAAGGGGCACAAAGATGCCGGTGAGTTTCTAGCCTTTCAGAAATTAGGGTCTAATATCGAAATTGTTCAATTTGGTCGAGCTGATTTATTGTCACTCGATGCACTTCAAGCCGCTGATGCTTATTTTACGAAACAAGGTTTAGATTATGCTCGCCAGGCGATGCGCAGTAAACAACGCCCGGATGTTCTAATCTTAGATGAAATTACCTCAGCGGTGCACTATGGTCTATTGCCAATTGAAGAACTGGTTGATTTTCTTGATAATCGTCACCGTGAAACTGAAGTAGTTCTAACCGGCGCTGAAGCGCACCCGGCGCTCTTTAATCTGGCCGATTTAGTGACCGTGATGCAACCGGCTAAGCATTATTTCAATTACGTCAACTTTGCCCCTAGGCTTGGTATTGAACATTAGAGCGCTACTAGGTTATCCACAGTGACAACACAATATATTGTGGTATACTTTGTTTCTAACCACTATATATAGATAAATCAACATAATCTTATGTACAATCTGCAGGGCTTAGCCAAAGACGTCTTTTTCGATCGCTATACTTTAAAGGACGACCAAGGCAAGCGCATCGAAGACACTCCCGAACAAATGTGGCAGCGGGTAGCTAAAGCCATTGCGACTGTTGAAAAAACTGATAGCAAAAAACAAGAGTGGGAAGAAAAATTCTATAGTATATTAAATGGTTTCGATTTTGTTCCAGGTGGCCGAATATTATCCGGCGCGGGCTCTGGCGTACCTTTAACGTTATATAACTGCTTTGTTATCCCATCACCCGATGATAGTCGAGGTGGCATTTTGGATAGTGTTAAACTGATGGTGGAAATTATGAGCCGAGGCGGTGGTGTGGGAGTGAATCTTTCCAGTGTGCGTCCGCGCGGGGCTTATGTGAAAGGGGTCAATGGCACCGCTTCCGGGGCGGTCTCGTTTGGGGCATTGTATTCCTTTGCCACCGGCTTGATTATTCAAGGTGGGTCAAGACGAGGCGCATTAATGCTCATGTTGGATATTGATCATCCTGATGTAATGGAATTCATCACGGTTAAACGTACCATGGGTCAAATTACTAACGCCAATTTGTCGGTGTGTGTGTCGGATAGTTTCATGCAAGCAGTCAAAGCCAATGCCGATTGGAATCTACAATGGCGCGGTAAAGTTTACAAAACAGTCAAAGCTAGAGATTTATGGAATCTTGTCTGTGAATCCGCTTGGGCATCTGGTGAGCCAGGTTTAATGTTCAAAGAACGTTACAATAAAGAATCCAATGCTTGGTACTTTGAAGAAATTATCGCCACTAATCCATGTGGTGAGCAAGGTTTACCGGCTTGGGGTGTATGTAATTTAGGATCAATCAACGTAGCTAACTGTGTGCGCGCCGATAATACTTTTGATTATGATCGTTTGGGAAAGGTAGCCCGGATTGCTATTCGGTTCTTAGATAATGTAGTCGATACCACTGAGTATTTCTTCCCAGAAAATGAAGCGGCCCAACGGCGCATTAGACGCACTGGTTTAGGCACTATGGGGTTAGCCGATGCTTTGATAAAAATGAACGTGCGTTATGGTAGCCCAGAATCACTAGAGATTGTTGAAAAGATGCATCAGACCATTCGCGATGAAGCCTATGCCGCTAGCAGTGAATTAGCGGTAGAAAAAGGTCCGTTTCCGGCTTTTGACAAGGATAAATTCATGCAAGGAGTTTTCATTAAACGTTTACCTCAGGCTTTGCAAGATACCATCGCGCGGCAAGGTTTACGCAATGGTGTGTTATTAACTCAAGCTCCCACTGGCACCACCAGTATTCTGGCTGGCGTTAGTTCTGGTATTGAACCAGTCTATGATTTTGCTTTCCAACGCAAAGATCGTTTAGGTGTACATACGGTGTATCACCCCTTATATAAAGCCTGGAAGGATGCACACCCTGATGTTAATGACATGCCTGATTATTTTGTTAGTGCCAAAGTGTTAACACCAGAAGAACACGTGCGCATGCAAGCTTCGATTCAGCGCTATGTTGATTCTAGTATCAGTAAAACGGTTAATGCTCCACATACACACACGCAAGAACAAGTACAAGAGCTTTATATCAAGGCGTATGATTTAGGTTGTAAAGGAGTAACATATTTCCGAGATGGTTCACGCAGTGAAGCCGTGTTGACCAGTTTAACCGACACTAAAAAAGACTCAGCCGCTAAACCTGACAAAACCGAGACCAAAGATGCGATTATTTCACCTCGTTTGCGTCCAGAAAAAGTGGCTGGCATCACGTATAAGATTAAAACTGGTTACGGTACCATGTTTGTAACAGTTAATCATGATGAAGACGGTAAACCATTTGAAGTGTTCGCCACGATTGGTAAAGCCGGTGGAGTGTTTGCGGAAGAATCTGAGGCGATCTGTCGGTTGGTGTCGCTCGCCTTACGCGCTCGTATCCCATTGCCAACTGTGGTTGAGCAAATTAAAGGGATTCGTGGACCAATGCCGATCTTTGGTAAGAACGGTATGATTTTATCTATTCCCGATGCTATCGCGCAGGTGCTCAGCCAACACATGCAAGACCTTGAATTAAAACCAGCCCCGGCGCAACAACAAGCTGAAGTTGAACAAATGGTGGAAGACACTATGACAACCACGGTGAAAAAAGCCGAAGGCAAATATAAACTAATTTCCGCCAGTTCGTCGGTAGCCAACACCGGTTTCTCCCCAGAGTGTCCGGAATGTAGTAGTATCATGGCCATGGCCGAAGGCTGCCTAACTTGCTTTAACTGTGGGTATTCTAAGTGTAGTTAACCAACAACACACCTCCCCAACCCTCCTATCGTAGGAGGGGGTAAGAAAAATTATCTTGCTCCCTTCCTAGAATAGGAAGGGCGGGGGGATGGTGCAGTACGATTCAAAATGAAACATTTTACAAAAAAGAATTTAATAATCGCAATAAGTTTAATTGTCTTGGGTGGATTAGGTAGATTGTTATTACTTGAGTATCCAAATGTTGAAACTTTAACTAGTGTATCGATTATAGCGGGGGCGTTACTGGGGCCGTATCTGGGATTACTAGTTAGTTTGTGTAGTGTCGTTGGTACGGATATGGTAATAGGTAATACCAATATTATGCTCTACACCTGGAGTGCCTGGGCGATAATTGGTTTAGCTAGTTCTTTGTTAAAAAGACGACAGCGTAAAACTATTCAAGTTTGGCAGGATAGTTTAAAGTTCACCGGGTTTGGTATGATAACAACACTATTCTTTTATTTGTGGACGAATTTTGGTGTCTGGCAGCTTAGTGGTATGTACGCCCACACGTCGGCCGGTTTAATGCTATCATATATTAATGGGTTGCCGTTTTTACGCAATCAACTATTAGGGAATTTATTTCTAGTACCAGTGTTATCGGTTATTTCCTTAACCGTCGTTAAATATCTAGTTTACTCTCATGCCTACAATCACCAAAGAATCTCTCATCGGCGAAGTATTGTTAGAGCATCCTGAAGCCCAGGAGATTATGCTCAAGTATTTTGGCGAGCAGGTGGCCTGTGTGTTTTGTCCTGGGCAAGCTTTTGATACTTTTGCCATGATCGCTGAGCTGCATGGCGTGGAGGATAGTGTGGTTGAAGAAATGCTGGCGGAGATAAATCAAAGCATTGGCAAATAAGTTTCGATTTCGTAGTGGTGCACTTGACGGCGGTAATTATTCCATTCCATTTCTTTATTCATGATTAGTTTAGCGTGCACATCCTCACCTAAAGTGTCTTTCAGTAAAACACTGTTTTTGGCTAAATTAATCGCTTCTTTTAAGCTACCGGGCAGAGCGGTGATATTGGCTTTAGCCATCGCTTCATCAGACATTTCGAAAATATCATTTTCCGTGGCTGGGCTTAATTGATAATTTTCCATAATACCTTTTAGACCGGCGCGTAACATTACGGCAAAAGTTAAGTAAGGGTTAGCGGCTGGGTCTGGGCAACGTAATTCAATGCGGGTAGCATTAGCTTCACCACGGGTTAGAGGGATACGCACCAACGTAGAGCGGTTACGGCGACCCCAGGCTAGGTAAGCGGGTGCTTCGTAACCTGGCACGAGTCTTTTATATGAGTTTACATACTGATTAGTTACTAAGACTATTTCCGGCATGTGTTTTAAAATTCCAGCCACATAGGATTTAGCTAAACTGGATAAACCATATTCATCGCGACTATCATGAAACATATTTTCCCCATTTTTCCATAAACTTTGGTGCACATGCATGCCGCTGCCATTTTGGCCAAAAATCGGTTTGGGCATGAATGTAGCATAGGCGCCATGTTCACGAGCAATTTCTTTCACCACATATTTATATGTCATGACAATATCTCCCATCGATAGAGAATCACTGTATTTCATGTTGATCTCCTGTTGTGATGGAGCCACTTCATGATGGCCACGTTCAACGCTATAACCGAGTCGTTCTAGAGCCTCCACCGTGCGTTCACGCAAAATGGTACCTTGTTCCAGAGTAATCTGATCAAAATAACCGGCTTTGTCTAAACCAACTGTGGCGGTATTATCTTTAAAATAAAAGTATTCTAGTTCAGGTCCAACAAAATAATCATAACCCTGTTGTTTAGCAAAAGCGACGTTGCGGGCTAAAACATTACGTGGGTCTGAGCCATACGGTAAACCATGAGCATCATATACCGAGCACATGAAGCGAGCGATTTTATGGACATCCGCCTCAATTGGTAAAATGGCGAACGAATCTAAAATTGGTTTGAGCACTAAATCGCTTTCTTCGATGCGGGAGAAACCATCAATCGATGAACCATCAAAAAAGGTGCCCTCTTCTAAATAGCGCTCGAGTCTTTCTACCGGAAAAGTAATTCCCTTTAGTTGGCCGAGTACATCGGTAAACCAAAATCCTACCATGGTCACGTGTTCGGCTTTCACTTTGGCTAATATTTCCGCTGTCGTCATAAGATATTAAATTATTACTAATAAAGAAAAAATCTTCGCCCCCTTATATACATTGTATACAAGTGAGGTGAAGACAGCATTGTCTTAATTGGTGTACGACATTGTACTAGCAAAGTATAGCGTCTTGGAAAAAACTGTCAACTGCGGAGTTTTTGTTCTATCGCAGCTGGTGCCAAGGCTTTGAGCAAAAGAGTCCGATCATGTATATAAGACAGACCAATGCCGGCAAATATTCGGTATGGTTCAAAATTAATACGATCTGCCGGTGTAGTTTCTAAATAATGTTTTGTAGTTATCAAGGCCTCGTAGGCGGCTTGCTGCACGGCTGGGTCGTCTATCAAAGATTGCGGGCAATTACAAAACAAAAGTGTATAAGCTAAATCCAATTGGCGAAAAATATCATAGCGGGTAAAGCGTCTTTGTAAGACTTCATGATTTTGGCGATCATTTAACTTTTTTCTCAGTCTATCACGATCAATAATCTCAACTTCTATAAATGTACCATGACTAGCCTGACCAGGAATAAAATTAAATTGGGGTCGCACTGGAGCGATACCATGTTCCAGCATTTGTACTACAACACTATCAGGATTGATCTCGCGCGCTAACTTTAATGCCCGATCAATGGTGGCTGCTGGTGATTGATCGGTGGCTCTGGCACTAGTTTCTCTTACCGTGTCACGCAAATCACTCCCAAAATGTTTTACTACGGCTCGATCAGCTTTTTGAGTGGCTCGTTTTTTTTGCTCAATTGTTTGAGTTTGATCCAATAATGTTTCATAGGCTTTATCAATTATGGCATCATACTCAGCTTGTTGTGTAGGATCACCGCTCACTCGTTTCATCACAGTAACGGGGTAGCCAGCACCATCAGCGGCACTATCCAAACGGGGATCGGCGGCACCAGTAACACCGATAGTGTGTTCCGGAAAAAGTTCGTAGATTAAAGACATTTCATAATATTTGGTTTTATGATGAAAGGGTGATATGGGAATTTTTTTACCGGTGGTTCGTTCAATTTGTCCATGCCAATGAGTTTGATACCATTCTTTTAAAACCTGGGGATCGTCTGGTGTTCCAAAAAAATAGACACGTCCTTCCTCACCAGTTTTATCGGGTAAATGTTTTTTAAGTTCAAGTAATCCTTCACGATTAAGCATAGTTTACAGCGATAAAGCAATAATAATCGCTTCGGCGATTTCTTTCATAGTCTTTTTTGTATCCATCGATTTTTTTTGAATCAAACCATAAGCTTGCTCTTCGGTGAGTTGTTGTTTCTTCATTAAAATACCCTTAGCTTTTTCCACCACTTTACGCGTTTCTAGCGCCGCTTTGAGAGTTTGCGTTTCAGAAATCAGTTTAGCGTTATAAATGGCTCCACCAACTTGAGTGGCAATTAACCGTAATAATCTTAACTCGGTTTCTGGATGTTGTTTTTTGCGGCGGTGTTGCACATTAATTACTCCCACAATTTCATCCTGATAAATAATTGGTACTGATACAAAGGCTTCCCAGCGATCCTCATCTAAATAGGGTACTACTTTAAAACGTTTATCGGCATAAGATTGCTCCGTAAGAGCTACTAACTGGCGATGTTCAGCTACCCAACCGGTGATACCTTCACCAAATTTCATGGCCACTTGGTTAATCATTTTTGGGTGTGGTATCTTGGACGCTTTCAAAATTAAGTGATCATCCTGCACTAGATAGATCAAACAAGAGTCGGCTTTCATGGTATCTGAGACTAATTCAACCACTTCCTTCAATACTTCATCCAAATCAAGCTTATAGCTAATTGTATCCATGATGCGCTCTAATAAGGCTAATTGTCGTTTTAACATGGCAGTATCGTATAGTATTAGAAGTGAGCGTGCAATAGGCTAGTATTATCAGTCATTTTACCCTGATCGAGTATAATTAAGTGCTGGCTCATGAACTGTGCCTCTTTAATATCGTGAGTAACGTATATGACAGTAATGTTTTTTTGCGTTATTAGTTGTTTAAACCAGCGCGCCAGCTCTACCCGAGTAATAGCATCAAGCGCGGCGAAAGGTTCGTCACACAATAATACCGTTGGTTCATAAACTAAACTTCTGGCTAACATTACACGCCTAATTTCACCACCACTAATTTCATGGGGGTAACGGGTAGTTAATTGTGCGACACCACAATCATTCATAATCTCAGTACTTGATTTTTTTAGGTGTCGAACATGTAAGGGATAATTTATATTTTCTTCGACAGTAAGATGTGGAAAGAGGGTATTGTGTTGTTCAATATATCCAAGTCGTTTTGGATGGAAACCTGTTATATTACCAGTATAATCTTGTAAGCCGGCGATACAGCGTAATAATGTAGTTTTACCCGAACCGGATTTTCCCAGCACAGTTAAAATATCACCAGTGGGTACAGTAATGTGAATATCTCTAAGGATTAACGCCTGAGTAATCTGGAGGTTGAGCATATGGTTATAAAAATTATCCCTAATATACACACAAGCGCTAAACTACCAACTTGAAAATGATAACTAGATAACAAGCCAAAGGCTACTTGCATGCTAGTTGGAGCATTGTTGGGGGCAAGTAAACTAGCCAAGGCAATATCGCCAAACACAAAGGCGATGCCTAAACTTATCACCTGGCTAATAGTCGGTTTTAACCAGTTAATTTCTAACAGATATTGTTGTAAGTAATTAGCACCTAATATTTTGGCTGTGTTATGAAAATATTCCGGTAGTTGCCGATAACTTTGGGCGATGAAATAATTTGTGATCGGTACTAATCCGATTACCAGAGCTAACCAGAGGCTTAATTTACTTTGGCCTAATATCAGTAACCAGATAAAACCCAGTGTTACTGGTGATAAGGTTAATAATAAAACACTGATTTTAAAGGAAGATTTTAATAATAGACTGATAAATAAAGTTGTTATAATAACAGAACTGGCTAACATTGTTGTCCAAAGAATACTTAGAAAAAAATGGCTGTGAGTTAATAAGGTCAGTGTTTTAAGATTGGTTTGACTAATTGTTTTAAAAACAAAGAATGCAAGAGGAGTTAGTACTATTATTGCTAAACAGGCATGAATAAAATGAATGAAGAATGAAGAATGATGAATGATGGTGGGGGGCGTAAAAGATAGTTGGGGTTTAAGATTGGGACGAATTATTAATAAAATAACCAGACTGAAAATCACAGTCTGCAAGCCGGTGATCCAACCAACTAGGTTATAATCATGATAGAGGATAATGCGTTGATACAGCCACACTTCGAGAGTTTGGGCATGGATACCACCTAGTTGTAAGGGTAGTGCAAAACTAGTGATACAGTACAAAAAGATGATACCGGCTACACCTAGGATAGTTGGTTTGAGTTGTGGCCACCACAGGGTAAGAAACAGTTGTTTATTGTTCGCTCCTAACACCCGAGCCGACTCTTCGGTATGAAATGAGATAGCCTGCAAAGCAGAATGAATCGCAAGATAAGCCAGAGGGATATTGTAGTAGAGGTGGGCCAGTACCACCATGGTTGGTGTATAGAGCAGTGACGAGCCCGAAAAGAGCTGAATAAAACTGGTACTCACTAGGATAGGGGGAAGAAAAACAGGTAGATAGAAAATAGGAAATAGGAAAGTTGGGGGATGGGCACGAGTAGCACGCTCAAACAGGGCTAGACTACCACCTAGAAAAATTGCCAATAGGGTAGTTAAACTAGCTTGCCAGAGAGTAAACCAAATTACAGACCAAAGCTGGTATGCCATTGTTCTAGGTAAGGTGTGTAATTATTTTGTATAGTAATTTCATCAAGTGGTAAGCTGGTTTTTAAATTCGGTGTGATAATTTGTGAATAGGCATCAGGCAGTGTTACCTCATTTTTCAAAACAGGGAACATCCATTGGGTAGTAGGGATAGCTTGTTGGACAGGTTGACTCAACATGTAATCAATAAACTGTTGTCCTAGAGTTGTGGCTGCACTACCATGCACCAAGCCGACACCTTCAACTTGTGGTAAATAACCATCTGTTATGGGAATTGTTTTGTAACGGTCGGTTTGTTCTTGATCAATGTGGTACGCCGGACTGGTAACATAACTTAATACAATCGGAGCTTGATCATTTAAAAACATTGAGTAGTAAGCCGTGTTCCAATCTGGCGCTACTGTTAGAACTTGATTGGATAGTTTATCAAAAAATTCTTTGGCTTGGTCATCGCCTAAAGCCTGATGTGCCCAAAACAATAATTGTGTACCGGGGGAGGACAAACCGGGTTGTTCGATAATAATTTTTTTATTGTAAGCTGAATTATTTACTAATTCCATCAAGCTAATCGGTTCAGAAAAGGTTAGTGCCTGACTATCATAGACGAAACTAACATAACCATAATCAAACGGGGTCATAGTAAAATCATTATCAAACCGGAGTCGTTTTGGAATAGCACTAGCTCTGGTTGGTTTATATGGATCTAGTAGATTATTAGTTTTTAAATCAGGTAGGTTAATGTTATCTAACCCTAACACTACGTCGGCCTTAGGATTATTTTTCTCCGCGATTAATTGATTTAACATCGCCCCAGTATCAGTAAAACTAACAATATTTAAAGTGATTTGATGATCCTGTTCAAATTGATCTTTAATGGCTGGGAGTAATCCATAGTCGGCCGATAAGCTGTCGTATGTGTAAACTGTTAATGTAGTCGGTTCGGTGGCCACTGGTGTTGATTTTACACAACCAGTACCAAAAAGAAATACGGTGAGTAGTATATATATTTTTTTCACAAAATATGTTTATTAAAAATAAAATTCCCAATTTATAGGGAATACAGCCTGTATTCCCTACGCTGGCATAACCCAGATCAGGTAATGTAAGGATACTTCTCAGTCCATAAGGACGCTCCTATACAGTGCTATCATATTACCAGTTGAGTTATTTTTGGCAACTCGAGAGACCTCCCCTCCCCAACCCTCCTCTCCTTCCTCAGGAGAGGAGGGAGTAAGAAAGAAAAGATTTATAAAAAGCTCCCCTCTCCTTCTGAAGGAGAGGGGCAGGGGGAGAGGTCTGTTTATTTTTGGCAACCCGAACAATAACACGTGCCTCGGCCAGCACATCTGGTTTTTTTGATAATCGAACCGCATCTCAAACATGGTTCGCCCACCCGTTGATAAACTTTACGGTGATTCCAGTAAGAACCTTGTTTACCAGTGACCGAATAAAAATGGCTAAAAGATGTACCGCCAAGTTTGATCGCTTCTTGCAAAATGGTTCGAGCCGCTACGTGAATGGCTTTACGCTCAGACAGTGTCAAGGTTTTTACGCGCCGCATTGGTTTTACTTTAGCTTGCCAGCAAATATCATCACTATAAATATTACCAATGCCGCCAATTAATTGTTGGTTTAATAAAACTGCCTTAAGTGATGTGTTACCGTGACTTTTTAATTGTTGATTAAAGTACGCAAAAGTAAAAGTCGGTTGAATGGGTTCTATTCCTGGACGTTTTTTTATAAAATACTCGGCTAAACCAGTTGGGCTATAAAGCTCTACATAACCAAACTTACGCATATCTTGAAAAAATAATTGGGTTTTATCGCTGAACATGAATTGTACTCGGGTATGGTTGTTCGGTAACGGCAGGGGTTCTTTTTTTTGATAAAGTAACTGCCCGGTCATTTTGAGATGAATGACAAAACTATAACCTGAAGACAGCTTTAAAACCAACCATTTGGCTTTTCTGTCTACAGCAGAGACGGTTCTTTTCAGAACATATTTACGTAATTCTACTGGTGTGCCCTTAAACTTTTTGGCTTCATGAACAATAACCTTGGTGATAGTTTTACCAACAATATGTGTTCGTAAGCCTCGCGCTAATGTTTCAACTTCAGGTAATTCCGGCATATTGGTATTATACAACATTTTACACTTGTGCTACTATAATCTCTGACTATGCCACAACCCAAGACAGATAAAATCACCCGCAAAGAGGGTGCACAAAAACCCAGCCGGTCAATTAGTACGGTGCAGTTTATTAATGTTAAAAAGGTCGAAGAAAAAACCGACTTAATGCGTTTATTAACAAATATTGTTCAGCGCTACACTAAAGATAAAACAGTATTAGTACAAGCTAAAACTACCGTCAACACTATTGAGTATAAAGTGTTAAACAGAAAAGTGGCTCTGGCTTTAGCCACCAAAGCGCAAGCGGCTTTTAAACAACATCATCCCACTGTTACAATCCATTCGCCCAACGATGATGCCTACTGCCAAATTGTCGTCCAATTTAATTGACGTTCAGTATCAGTTATTAAACCCGGAACAGGTTCGGGCGGTTGATCATGTCGATGGCCCGATGTTGGTTTTGGCTGGAGCCGGTACGGGTAAAACTCAGATTATCGCTCTCAGGATAGCCCGTTTGTTGCAAACCCAGGATCTTAAACCCAGTAATATACTGTGCTTAACCTTCACTGAAAGTGGAGTCCAGGCTATGCGGCAACGTTTAGTTAGCCTACTGGGTTCAATTGGCTATCAAGTGCGAGTGCATACCTTTCATAGTTTTTGTAACGAAGTGATTATTGATCATCCGGAGTTATTTGTCGCCCAAGCGGCTTTACAACAAATCACCGATTTGGATCATATTACTTTAATTCAGGAGATCATCGAAACGCTTCCAGCTGATAGTTTATTAAAACCATTCGGCGCACCGGATTTTTATATTTCTGAAATTGTCCACGCCATTCAAACCCTAAAACGTGAACATGTCTCACCGGATGATTTAGCCAAATTTGAACTAACCGAAAAGCAGCAAGCTTTAGTAGAAGTGTATCGCGCCTATCAGGTAAAATTGCAAGATCAACAACTCTATGATTATGAAGATATGTTGTTGCACGTTATCGCTGTTTTTAAAAAAGACCCAGATTTGTTAGCTGAGTATAGAGAACAGTATTTGCATTTATTAGTGGATGAATATCAAGATACCAATAATGCGCAAAATGAAATTATTAACTTATTGGCAGGGAATGATCCGGCGCCTAATGTATTTGTGGTGGGGGATGATAAACAATCGATTTACCGATTTCAAGGCGCGGCCTTAGAAAATATTTTATCGTTCCAACACCGCTATGGCAAAGCCGCTAAATTAATCAGTTTACAGCAAAATTATCGCAGCCAACAATGGATACTGGATGCCGCCAGTGCCGTGATTGATCACAATGAACAAAGTTTAGCCAAATATATTCCAGAATTAAAATCTCACTTAAAGTCGGCGCGTGATTTACCAACTGTTCCACTAGAAATAGCTACGTTAAGCTCGCCCAGTACAGAACTATTTTGGGTTGGGAAACGCATTCAGGCGCTATTAGCTAACGGTGTGGCTCCGGAAGAAATCGCTGTGTTGTATCGAACTAATAGTGACGGTGAAGCCATCTTAGAAACGCTCAGACAATTAAATATACCAGTGCATAGTGTGTCGGGACGAAATATTTTATCCGATCCATTAATTCAACAATTATTGCGGTTATTTCAATATATTTCTTACGGTGATAGCGACGCGAATTTATTTAGCTTAGTGCATGCTCGTTGGCTGGGATTACACAATGATAAACTTCTCCAATTAACCGATCCGGTAATTACAGAATTTAAGCAGCGTGTGGTTCATTGGCGCAGTGCAATGCATAATGATTTGTGTACGGAGTGGTTTACTCAGATAGTGAACGAATCTAGTTGGTTACGCTATGTGCTGCAACACGATCATGCGATTGAGCATCTAAACCGATTAAGTAGTTTGTATCATGCCGTCGTCAATTTAACACGCCGTGAACCAACTATTACTATTAAGAATGTGTTAGATTATTTTCAGTTATTACAACACCATGATCTAACTTTAGAAGAAGAACCGTTATCCACTCAGGCCAATGCTGTACAACTTATGACCGCGCATCGAGCCAAAGGGTTAGAGTTTAAACATGTGTTTATGATTCATTGTCGCGATAAACACTGGGGTAACGTACCGGATCGCAGCAAATTAAAACTACCCGAAGGCATTATTCAATTAAGCGCTGAGTTGGCCAAGCATGAACGCAATGAAGATGAGCGGCGCTTATTTTATGTGGCCATGACGCGCGCTAAAGAACATTTATATTTAAGTGTGGCTAAACAATCCGCTACCGGCCGTGCCCTGATGCCAAGCCAGTTTTTAAATGAATTACCGAGTGATATTGTAAAACCGGCTGATGGTGTAGCCGAGGTTGAAGCTGAACCGATCGAGCGTTTGCAACTGACTCTTAGCCAGCCTAAAGTTGTTATAGAAACCAATCAAGTTTATCTTAAGAGTTTGCTAGAGAATTATCGAATGAGTGCCACGCACTTGAATGATTATTTGGAGTGTCCGATCAAGTTTTTGTATCAAGATTTATTACGTGTACCGCAAACCATGTCACGCGCCGTTGGGTTTGGAGTAGCCATGCATAACACTTTAAAGGAGCTGCCGAGCCAAGCGGATGTGTTTTTAATATTTAAAAGAGAACTTGAAAAACAATTAATGAGTAAAAAAGATTTTAAAGATAGTTTAGATTTTGGTGAAAAGTTGCTAGACAAATATTACCCGGTGCATTATGAGTTTTTGCAAAAAAACAAGTTTATGGAGAAAGACTTTAAACCGTATAATTGTCTGGTCGGGGAAGTGCCCATTGTCGGAAAAATTGATGCGATTCAAGTGGTTGATGAAGCCAGTAAACAAATACATGTGATCGATTATAAAACCGGCAATCCGGATAATAAAAGTGCCAATTTGGCCGTGGGTGGATCTTATTACCGTCAATTAGTGTTTTATAAATTACTCTGTGACGCCGCTGGTGATTTTGGTTATACCCCTGTGTCAGGCGAAATTCACTTTATTCAGCCGAGTAAAAAGAAACAACAATTTGTGCATCGGCGGTATGAGTTTAGTGACGACGATGTGAAACAGGTGACCACTGAATTAGTGGAGACTTATCAACACATTCAAAATCTAGAATTCTCAACTGGTTGTAATGACTGCGAATGGTGCAAGTTATTATAGTGTGCTAATATAAATTTATTAATTAAGTTAATTTTTAATTGGGGAGGACAATTATGAAAAAAATTACAAAAATGCTATTCGTTGTTAGTTCGTTGTTCGCTGTTACTAGTTGGTTTATGCCAATGTCAGCCTATGCTTTTGTACCGTCTAATTTGGAGGGTCGATACAATGGTGATTGGGAATTGCTTGATGGCGGGTTGTGCTATACAGCCGGTGCCACGGGCAATATTGTCATTAGAATTGTGGACATGGACGCTAATGGAACAATTAATGATGCGCGAGTAAAATTTTCCGATGAAGCGCAAACTCCAGCGGAACTTGGTACGGGTCGTATTTTTATGCGTAACGGAGTACGGCGCATTCGTTTAAATTATGATATTGCCGGTTATGACCGATATATTAAAGGTAGATTAACCAGAACCAGAAAGATTAAAGGTAATTATTATCATGCCGCCTCAGATGATAGTTGCATTTGGTCAGGATCAGTTAGCGCCAGTCATATCTAAAAATTGTTTATGAGCAGCCACATCGTGCACCCGTAACCAGGCGGCACCATGTTGGACGGCTATAAAATGGGCTGCCAGCGTACCTGGTAGCCTGTTTTGTATATCAGCGCCGGTTAATTTACCGATAAATGATTTGCGTGATGCCCCCACCATGACGGGTTTTTTTCCGAACACAGCAATGTTTTTAATCAATGCCAAATTATGTGAGACAGTTTTTCCAAACCCAATGCCAGGGTCTAAAATAATCTTATCTGGTTTAATACCAGATGCAAGACACAGTTTGATTTGTTGTTTAAAAAAATTATTTACCTCAAAAACGACATTTTTATAACGTGGGTGTTTTTGCATGGTTTGTGGTTCACCTAGCATGTGCATTATTATCACGGTACAGTGGTGTTGAGCGGCTAACTGGCGCATGGCCGGATCACGCAGGCCGGTAATATCATTTATCCAGGTAGCACCAGCTTGAATGGCCTGTTTGGCTACCTCTACTTTGTAAGTATCAATCGAAATGGGTGTGTTGGTTTTTTTATGTAAAGCCTTAATTGCTGGAATAACCCGGTGTAGTTCTTCTTGCAGTGAGACAGGTTTAGCACCCGGCCGGCTAGATTCACCGCCAATATCAATCACCGCAGCGCCTTCACGCACGAGTTGCAGAGCATGCTGGACAGCTGCGCGAGTGGTTTTTAATTGACCACCATCCGAGAATGAATCCGGTGTGACGTTAACGATACCCATTAAATTAACTCTACTTTTTTTCATACTCAAACAACTTTATTAATTCTTTAGTAATCTGACCTGGTTTACCAACCGGTACAATCCCCGTAGATGTTTGGGTGATGAAACATTCCGCACTATGTTGGATATCCTGCCAGGTGATTTTCTTAAACACAACGCGATAACGGTTTTTGCACAAATTCAAAACAACTTGTCTAGTGACACCATACAGAATATCTCGATTGGGAGTAATGATAGTATTATTTTTTATGATAAATATATTTGCACAGGCACATTCATTACCCAGATAGGCATCAAAACAGCCTTGTTTTAGAGCTAATTCATGTGCTTGATATTCAAATATTCTGGCTAAAGATTTTATTTTTGGCACAGCTGGTTGATAGGGATAGTTTAATAATTTCACCCCAGTTTTATATATTTTAGAATCTATTTTTAATTCCTCAGACAACACATAAATTCTATTTGGTGCCCCAATTACTTTTATTCTTAATTCTTTATTCTTTATTCTTTCATCAGTATGTTTTGAAATATATTGAGTAATCGTTTTCTGAGAAGCCATTTTTAACCCAATCACCTTAGCTGATTCTTGTAATCTTTTTAAATGAGCCGATAACTGAAACGGTTTACCACCATAGGTTCTAATCGTTTCAAACACACCATAAGCACACATAAACTCAGGTTCTTTCCCAGATAAAGAGATTTTTTTTACAAACTGACCGTTTATGGAAATTTTCATGGTAATAATAATCTGGCTTTAGTTAGGGTTTCTTGATACTCTTTGGCTGGAGTAGATGCCAACGTAATACCACCCCCAACGTAATAATGCAATTGATTGTCTCGCAGAGTAGCCGTGCGAATCGCGATATTAAATTCAGCTTGATTACGCCCGGCGATATAACCCATCGCGCCACAATACACATCGCGGGGTTGAGTTTCTAAATCTTGTAATATTTCTACCGCCCGTTGTTTAGGCGCCCCCGTCACTGAACCAAATGGTAACATCACTTTTAATACATCGAGTATATTGTAGTGTTTGTCTTTCATACCTTGAATCACCGCTTGAGCTTGATAAACCGTTTTGTATTTAATAATTTCCCGTCGTTTTTTTACCACCACACTTCCCGGCAGACACACTCGATTCAAATCATTGCGGTGCACATCAATAATCATATCCAACTCGGCTTTTTCTTTGGCACTGGAAAGTAGCTGTGATCTTGGTGAAGACACCGACGCAGTTCCTTTCATTGGTTTTGTCTCCAATAAATTATTATTTAGTCTTATCCCTAATTCCGGAGAGTTACAAACTATTTGGTGATCGGGAGTAGTAATGATAGCCGCATAAGGGGTTGGTTGATTGTGTAATAAACGGTAAGCAATTTGCTCAAGACTAGCCCGTGTTTTACCAGATAATCTATAGCAGTAATTAGCTTGATAAATATCCCCAATACTTAAATGGTGAATAATTTTATTAATGGCTTTTTTATATTGAGAATAATTTGGGTAAGATAGTTTTATCTTAAATGGTGTTGGATTCAACAGGGTCTGTAAAGATACTGGTTTGAAACGATCAAATATTCCAAAATACACTTGATCCTGTTCATAGTTGATAAAGCCAATAACTAGTTGATGTCTAGCCGCACCAGAACAATACCATTTTTTTAATTGTAGCCACGAGGTGATTAGACCATGATAACCATCACCTTGATATGCACGTGTCTTATCGATCAAGACAAAGCGATAAGAATTCATGTCTCGTATTTTGGTTGATTTTAAATAAGCCGCGAAATGATGATGTCGTAACAATGGTGTTTTGTTTTTCCACGCCACGCGCTTGCATGCATAAATGAGTGGCTTCTAGCACCACACCAATCCCTTTGGCTTGTAAGGCGTGATCTAAAAACTCAGTTATTTGTGAGGTTAAACGTTCTTGATTTTGTAATCGGCGCGCAAATACTTCCACTATTCTGGGCAATTTTGATAAACCAATAATCTTAGATTGTGGGATATAACCAATGTGTGCCTTGCCGTAAAACGGTAATAAATGATGTTCACAAGTTGAATAGAAATCAATCGCTTTGCACGTCACCATTTCATCGTAGTGTTCACTATCAAAAAAAGTTAACAACGAGGCCGGATCAATATCGTATCCAGCAAATAATTTGTGATAACTTTTAGCTACTCGGGCTGGAGTGTCTTTTAACCCTTCCCGCGCTGGTGCTGGATCTATCTCTTTTAGAAGTTGGGCAATCAGAGTTTCAATTTTAGTTTGGTTCATATAGTTTTACTTGGAGTGTATCCGGACAGTTATCTAATAATTGTTTAATAGTTTTACCAGACCGGGGTTCTATTATTAATTGTGCGACATCTGATAGTGGTTGAAGAAAAAAATTTCTATCAGCCAAAGCCCGATGAGGGATAATTAACTCATCCGACGCTAGTACTGTATCGTTATATAGTAAGATGTCAATATCAATTTCACGATCAGTGTAGCCGGGGTATGGTTTGCGGCCTAAAGCCTGTTCGATTTGTTTACAGCTCGCTAACAAAATATCTGGTTCCAGTGAAGTATCTAACACCACCACTTGGTTTAAGTGCCAACCGTGGGCACTAGCCCCAAGTGGCTCGGTTTCATAAATGGGTGATAATTCTATAACTCGGCCACACTGTTCTAAGGCGGTGATAGCGCGATCCAAATAATCAAGGCGCGGTTCGATGTTACTGCCGATGCCCAGGTAAGCCCGCATTAGCCGGTGTAGGTTACTGATGATGTGTCTGTTTCCCAAAGCTGAATGGTTGTTACTGGTATATATTTCTTTAATTCAGTAAATATCCATTCAGCCACTAGCTCACAAGTTGGATTAGAAAATCTGTCATTTAAATTTGTATGATCCAAAATATCTAGTATGTGTTTTTTTACCAGATTTTTTAATTCCGTAAAATCTATCACTAGATCATCATTGTTTAATGGCCCAGTGACAGTAACAGCCAGACGATAATTGTGACCATGTAAATTTTCACATTTACCATGATATTTTGTCAAGAAATGTGCAGCCGAAAAAGTAAACTCTTTAGTAACACTAATTGTTGTCATAAAAACTCAGGCTGTCGGCCATAGATTGTAAATCGGTTTTATCGGTTTCTTTCAAACCAGCATCGCGTTGCACAGTAAATAAATAAACCGTGTTGTTATGTAAAAGAGCCGCTTCAGCGTTGATAGAATTAGTAATCATACCATCGGGGCGATTTACACTTAACCATTGGTTGAGTGTTATACCGGGTGCGCTGTACGGTTTAAGCGTGATACTGTAGCCAGTCCAGGCGGTACTGGAGAGAAAGGTAGTTTCGGTAGAATAAAATACTATAGTGCCGTCCGGTAAAATTTTACCAGTGAGATTACTTGGGTGTAAAACCGTAAATAGATCGGTGCTAAAAAATTTCCGCGTGGGTTGAATAGCACCCAGTTTGGCCAGTTGTATATAATTATTACCTTGATCGGTGAGATTAGTCTTAATGGCATTATCAACGCGCCAAATTACATTACCGGTATCATCTTTTATTACCAGTGTTACCGTTGGCACATCAGGAAATGTAGCAAAGATGGTTTTTAGGGTATCCAAGAATGTGGTTTCAACCGGTGGTTTATAAACGAATTCAACATACAAACCTTGATCAGTGGTCGTGAAACGATATGTCTTAAGATCGATCTTTAACTTAGCCACGATGTTTCTTATTGTATTATTGTAGTTATCCCATTCATCAGCGGTGGTAGTAAATGTACCGGTTGTGGTTGGAGTGCTTGGAATATCTGGTTCAATTGTAACTGGTAGTGAGCTATAACTGGGTTGATAGGCAAAGGCCGTTAACTTACCAGCGGTTTTGGCTGGGACTTCCTGAGTAATTTGATTGAAGCGATTATAAGCTAACCAAGTATTGCGCCAGGGGTGAAAAAATAACCATTGACTACCATCCGTTGACCAAACCACTACTGGTACACCAACCCGATCTAATATTTTATGTTCTTCGGCTTTTGTCCCATCGCGTTGTAACACCAAAACATAGGGTGAAAACGGTTCAGGATTTTGCGTTGCACTAGTTACTACTAATCCAAACTCATTAGCTGTAATCCAACTTAATGAATGAAACTCATAAAACGGTAAACTAATCGAGTTATATAACTCCGCGCCAGCTAAATCAACCGAAATAATTTTTTGACTATTTTCCACAAAAGCCATTTCACTACCGTCAGGTGCAAACACTAGTTGATCATACAGTGCTCCAGTTGTGCCGGTATAAATAATTTTATCTTCGGCTGTAGCAATAGTATATAAATGTAATTGTTCGTTACTAAACCAAGCTACATACAATTCTGCTGAATCAACCGCTATAGCTTGAGGTTGAATGGACAGTTGACCAATTGTTCTTGTACCGGATGATTCGTGTAGAGACATTACACCATTGGTCACACCATACCAATGATTAGTCGCGAGCAGATAATTGCTCAGTAATTCTTGGCTTTGATCAGATAAAGCCAGACTGGCCGTACTGGCAGTATCGGTCGCGTAAACCGTTTTACCGGTCTCACTGGTACTAAGAAAAACCACTAGGCCGGCACTAATATCCAAAAAAGTTTTTTGGTCGATCGGCTCTACTGCTGCGTTTACCGCGGGGGGTGGTGTGGTAGTGGAATGTGGCCATAACCACCAAATAATCCCGGCAATTACAAGCAAACCAGAGGCAAGCACGATAAATATTAACACCCGTTGGCGATCCATGGCAGCAATTATATCATTATGCTAATGTACTGTCATGCAAAATATGTTAGAGCGCATTAGTACGATTGGTGAGCAATTAAACATTGCCGGCATGCGGGCTAAAGTAGCCACCCTTGAAGCGGAAATGGCGCAGCCCGAGTTTTGGCAAAATCAATCTCATGCCCAAACGGTTAGCCGAACCGTGAATGATTTGCGTAAAGAAATTCAAACCTGGGATGACTTGAAAGTGAGTTTGAAAAATCTCCAAGAGATGGCTGATTTAAATCAAACCGAGCCGGATCCTGAAATTACCGCCGAACTAGAACTCCAACGCACCGCACTCACCAAACAGTTTACCGAATTAGAGTTTCATTTACTCTTCGGTAAAAAATATGATGATGCTTCGGCCGTGGTGGCCATTCACGCTGGCGCTGGTGGAGTAGATGCACAAGATTGGGCCGAAATGTTGATGCGTATGATGTTGCGTTATTGTGAACAAAAAGGTTTTGCCGTGTCTGTGCTTGAAGTGGCACGTGGTAATGAAGCTGGCATAAAATCGGCGACACTGGAAGTAACCGGGCGCTATGCTTATGGTTATTTAAAAAGTGAACACGGTGTGCATCGCCTCGTGCGGCAATCACCGTTTAACGCTGATGCTTTGCGCCAAACCTCTTTTGCTTTGATTGAAGTGTTACCTGAACTGGGGGAATCATCGCCCGTGGAGATTAAAGATGAAGATTTGCGCATCGATGTGTATCGAGCTGGTGGCAAAGGCGGCCAAGGTGTTAATACCACCGATTCTGCCGTACGCATTACCCATTTAGCCACCAACATCGTGGTCACTTGCCAAAATGAACGCTCGCAACATCAGAACAAAGCCACCGCCATGAAAATCCTGCGCGCGAAATTACACCAGTTACAACTCCAAGCTGAACAAGCCGAAAAATTAAAACTCAGAGGCGAATACACGTCCGCCGAATGGGGGAATCAAATTCGCTCGTATGTGTTACATCCTTATAAGATGGTAAAAGATCATCGTACCGATTATGAAGAATCCGACCCCGACGCAGTGTTAAATGGAAAACTGGAAGGGTTTGTTGAGGCGTATTTACGTAAGACGGTAGATGCGCGGGTGACGAATGAGGTTTAGAGACTTGGTCGAATTGATCGCTGAGGCACTGAAAAAAACTGAAGACCCGCCTACGCTCAGAGCTTCGGCGGGCAGGCACTGAAAAAGATTGTAATATGAATCTAGAAGAGATGTGTCACCGGCACGTCTCTTCTAGGCTAAACCACACGTTTACTGACTATGATTACAAATGTAATTCTTGAAAATTAATTCCTTGTTTTAAATTGTTATTTCCCGGTTTGTAAAATTCAAAACTTTAAAATTATTTTTTTGCAGATATTCTTCTGTCACGTCATAAAGTACGGGTACGAAATTTGTGGTAATATTATTTATTTTTATCACCTTATCATTGATTTTTGTTTCTATGCAAATTTCATTATATCTAAAATATTTTTTACCTCTTTTGATAAAACAATGATTTTTTTCTAAGACATGAAATTTTTCTTGTATCTGGTGAGGGGATACTATTTGTCCTTTCAAATGATTATCGGTAAGCCATATTCTTAATTGTAATGGAGATGTAGATATGTTTTTTACTTTCAGATCTATGAAGTTGTATAAAATAGTTGCTCCACTGCCAAACGGCAAAGTTCTGCCTGAATCAGGAAAAACATCCATAGAATGATGATACCTTTCTACTGTTTCAATTGGTGCATGTAAGAAAATCCAGTAAAGAAAATTTGATAGTTGGCAGAGTCCGCCACCAATTCCCTCAATAACTTTACCGTTTGATAAAAGCATCCCATCAACATATCCATTTTCATATTTTAGTTCACCTATAATCTTCCAAATCGAAAAAATATGATTAGGTTCTATTATTATTCCGTTTAATTGCTGAATCGCTTGTTTTAGATTTACAATTTTTTGTTCTTGCAGTTTTGGATTACTATCTCCGAGTCTTCGTCTTAAAACTGATTGATGTCTTGCTACCACACAATCAAAAAAAACATCGTTTTTTTTGTACTTGATCCTAAAATCGAAGAAATTTTGAACATCTCTCAACTTATGGCGCAAGAAAATAATTGGTTTTATTAGAAAAGGATATTTTTTTGAAAGGGGAATCCTTTTGGGGTTTTCGTAATTATAGATATATTCCTCGATCTCTTTCTCTATATTTATCATAGCTATTCAATACTCATAAGTTAATCATGACTAAAGGAAAAAAATGCTAATATAATATTCGCAGATAAACTGATAAAAGTTTCGCTCATATATAGTTAGTGCATTTATGTGTCCAAGAAGGAGGACTTAATACGTACATTAGTACGTTCAAATCGCCAACGCGGATGAGTGTTTCACATTATAGTAGGTTTGTCAATCCGTACGATATTTTCCAGGGATACGCAATCAACCGGTAGGCTCATGGTGAGGAGCCTGGAGAGGTTGACTAACCCCACCAAATCCTTCATCCTTACGGCATTATGTGTGGCATCATTGGATATATCGGTAAACAACCAGCTAGCCCAATCATTATTGATGGACTAAAACGCATGGAGTATCGTGGTTACGATTCTTCGGGTTTGGCGGTGATAGAAAATGCTGGAGTGGCTTGCCATAAGAAGGTAGGCAAGCTGGGTAATTTACAAAGAGAGTTAACTAAATATAAATTAGCTGGCACAGTTGGTATTGGGCACACACGCTGGGCGACCCATGGTAAACCAAGTGACAATAATGCTCATCCCCACCGCGATTGTCGGGAAGAAATTTATTTGATTCATAATGGCATTATCGAAAATTATCACGATATCAAATCAGCTCTGCAAGCTAAAGGGCATGCTTTCTATTCCGATACCGACACCGAAGCCCTGGTACATTTAATTGAGGAGTACCATAAAACTTTATCGTTTGAAGAGGCTTTTATAGCGGCGTTGAACGATGTGGTGGGTACCTATGGGGTAGTAGCGTTATCGAACAAAGAACCGCGCAAGATTATGGCAGCGCGATTAGGCAGCCCGATGATTTTAGGCATTATTGGCGAAGGTGAATACATGGTGGCGTCTGATGTGGCGGCGATTATGAAACACACGCGCGAAGTAATTTATTTAAACGACGGGGAAGTGTGTGTGTTAACTGATACTGGTTACACCATGAAGGATCTGAAGGCACAAACCATTGATGCCAAAATTCAACGAGTCGATTGGGATATTAACCAGGCGCAAAAGCAAGGCTACAAACATTTCATGTTAAAAGAAATTCATGAACAACCGGATGTAATCATGAATGCCTTACGTGGCCGTTTAAAACTGGAAGAGGGTTTAGCGCACATGAGTGGGTTTATTGAACAGGCCGATCGTTTACAAAATACTAATCGCATTATTATTGTCGCGATGGGTACGGCTTTGTATGCTGGGCTAGTGGGCGAGTATATGATCGAAGAGTATGCCGGTATTCCGGTCGAGGTCGAATCGGCCGCGGAGTTTCGCTATCGTAAACCGATTATCGATGAGCACACTACTGTAATTGCCGTTACCCAAAGTGGTGAAACGGCTGACTTAATTGCCGCTGTTAAAGAAGCTAAATTAAAAGGGGCTTTAGTACTTGGTTTAGTTAACGTAGTTGGTAGCACTATTGCCCGCGAGGTGCATGCTGGAGCGTATTGTCATGCTGGCCCGGAAATTGGTGTGGCTTCAACCAAAGCGTTTATGGCGCAACTAACTATGCTTGCCTTAGTGGCTTTATTTGTTGGTCGCCAACGTGGGTTAAGCGTAGTGATGGGTAATCGCATTGCCAAAGAATTATTAACCCTACCAGAAAAAGTAGAGATTATTTTTGCTCAAGAAAAAACCATTGCCAAATTGGCGAAAAAATACAGCAAGTATCATGATCTATTTTTCTTAGGGCGAAAATATAATTATCCCATTGCTTATGAGGGGGCGCTGAAACTAAAAGAGATTTCGTATTTACATGCCGAAGGTTATGGGGCGGGGGATTTAAAACATGGTCCAATTGCTTTGATTGATAAAAACTTTCCATCGATTGTATTGGCACCGCAAGATAGTGTCTATGAAAAAGTATTGAGTAACATTCAAGAAGTTAAAGCGCGTAGTGGGCGAGTATTGGCCATTGCCACAGTTGGAGATAAACATATTGCTGAAGTCGCTGATGATGTGATTTATATTCCCAAAACCTTAGAAATGCTCACACCATTATTAGCCATCGTGCCATTACAATTATTGGCTTATTATATCGCCGATACATTAAAGCGAGATATTGATCAGCCGCGCAACCTTGCTAAATCAGTCACAGTGGAGTAATATACTTTTAAAGAGCGCTGCCGAAGTATTGGGGCGCTTTTTGTGCATAGATCAACGCTTGTTTGGTTGTCATGGTTAATCTTTATGGCCGGGGTGTGGCATATACCCCAACTAATTATCTTTTTAGTAGGTTGTGGTTTTGTCACCAGCTTAATTGGCTGGAAACGTTATGTGTTGTTGGGTTGGTTAATGGGATGTGCCGCCATCGGGGTGGCTTATTATGATCAGTTTTTTGTTGACCCAATATATTTAGACGGAGCGAAATTTAATGACACAGTGTTAGTGGATCGTTTACCGGTTTTGCATGAAGGTAGTCAGCGTTTGGTAGTTGTTACCAAAGAACAACAACATCTGCAACTCGATGCTGACTTGTATCCGGAATATCGTTATGGTGATGTGATAAATCTTAGATGCACCATTCGGTTACCTAAACAAATCGAGGGATTTGCTTATGATAAATATTTAGCTCGGTTTCATATTCAAGCTTTATGTGATTATCCAACCACCGCGTTCGTTGCTACCAACCAAGGTAACAAAATAATTACTAGCATTTATGAGTTTAGAAATAATTTAAGGAAACGGGTTGAGAGTTTATGGCACGAACCGGCCGCGTCATTATTATTAGGTGTGTTGATTGGCGAACAAGATACGATTCCTATTTCTATTTATACTAGTTTTCAGCGGGCTGGGGTGGTGCACATTTTAGTTGTGTCCGGCATGCACGTGTTGTTGTTGGTGCAATTATTAACCAGTTTTACTAAATGGTTGCCAAAATTTTATCAAACATTAGTGATAGTTTTAGCCTTAACGGCTTTTTGTGTGCTAACCGGTTTTTCCGCCACCGTCATTCGCGCCACGGTGATGGGATCAATTCCGTTATTAGGTAGATTTATTGGTCGACCACATCGCATTCATCTGACGTTAACCTGGGCGGCTGGAGTAATTACTCTGGTGAATCCATATATCTTAGTACACGATGTTGGTTTTCAATTATCGTTTTTAGCCACTTTAGGTTTGGTGTATATGACGCCGTTTGTTAAACCATTTACCAAATGGTTACCGGAAAAATTTGAATTACGCGATACCGTCACCACTACCTTAGCCGCCACTACCACCACAGCACCGTGGATTGGTTATACTTTTGGTACTTGGTCTAATGTGGCCATGCTATCAAACATCGTGGTGCTGCCAACGTCGAATCTCATGTTATTTGCCGGCGGTGTCATCACAGCCCTGTCTGTATTATTTCCAAATCTAGCGCAAATGTTAGCGACATTATTGGAAGTGATTATAAATTTACTTGTGCAATATGTTGATTGGTGTGCCGCATTGCCTTATGCCTATATTAAGTGGTAAAAAATATGTTTACAAAAATAAATAAATTGGTCATTTTAATCTGTGTTGGAGTGGCGCTGTATTATTTTTATCAGCAATCTTTACCGGGTAATCTGACTGGTTCGTTTGTAGCATTTTTAGATGTTGGACAAGGCGATGCCATTTATATTCGTACCAGTAATGGGAGCGATGTGTTGATTGACGGTGGACCGGATCGTAAAATTCTCGAGCAGTTACCCAAAGTGTTAGCGCCACAAGACAATACCATTGAACTGATGTTACTCACTCATCCGGATGCCGATCATATCGATGGTCTGATTGAAGTGGTGAAGCGGTATAGTGTGAAACAAATTATCACCACAGCCTTGCCAGCCGAAAAATCAGACTATAAAGAATTATTAAACTTAATCGAAACAAAAAATATTCAACACACCGTAGTACAACAGGGGAATAAAATTGTGTTGGGTGAGCAAGATGATATCGATATTTTATACCCTGAAGCGGATACACCTTTGACCACTTTAAGTACCAATAATACTTCATTGGTCGCTGAATATCATTATAAAAATCAAACTACGGAAAAAACGATCTTATTGGTGGGTGATGCCGAAACTCCAGTGGAGGATGAATTACTCAAACAAAATTTATTGCATGACGTCGATATTTTAAAAGTTGGTCATCATGGTAGCAAAACGTCATCCTCAGAAGCATTCTTACAAAAAATTACACCGGAGTTGTGTATCATCGAAGTGGGAAAAGATAATTCGTATGGTCATCCGCACGCTGAGGTGGTACATAGGTTACAACAGTATTGTGAGATTAAAAGAACTGATGACTGGGGGAATATCGTGATTAACAATTGACCCCCACAATAATATTATATATACTGTCTTGAAGTGCTTGTTAGTTTTTGAGATTAACGGTTATTATCCTGTTATATAAAGGATTACTATTAGCCTCAAAAACTAAGCACCAACTTAGTAATTAATTACAAAAATATGCGTAAAGTCTTCACATCTGAGTCAGTCACCGAGGGTCATCCCGATAAAATGGCTGATCAAATTTCCGATGCGGTGCTCGATGCCATTTTAGCCCTTGATCCAAAGGGGCGAGTGGCTTGCGAAACTTATTTAACCAATGGTGTGTGTTTGGTGGGTGGAGAGGTAACTACCTCTGCCAAGATTGATGTCCCAAACTTAGTGCGCGCCGTCATTAAAGATATTGGTTATGCCAAATCCGATTATGGGTTTCATTGGGAAACGTCTGGTTTGATGGTAACAATAAAAGAGCAATCGCCTGACATTGCCATGGGTGTGGATAGTATTAAAGACCAACAAGAAGATCTGGCTAATTTAGGGGCAGGTGACCAAGGCCTGATGTTTGGTTATGCCTGTAATGAAACGAAAGAATTAATGCCATTACCAATTGTTTTGGCGCATAAATTAGCCAAACGCTTAGCAGAAGTGCGCAAAAAAAATATTATTAAAGGTTTGCGCCCAGATGGTAAAAGTCAGGTTACGGTAGAATATGACGAAAATGATCAACCGGTGCGGGTTCGGTCAGTGTTAATTTCAGCACAGCATAATCCAGAATTATCGGTTAAAAAACTCAAGCCGCAGATTATTAAACAGGTAATCAAAGCAGTTATTCCAAAAAACTTGTTAGATAAAGATACGCTATATTATGTTAATCCAACTGGTCGATTTGTGATTGGTGGGCCACAAGGCGATACTGGTTTAACCGGCCGCAAGATTATTGTGGATACCTATGGTGGTTATGCCCGCCATGGTGGCGGTGCTTTTTCTGGCAAAGATCCCAGTAAAGTTGATCGCACCGGCAGTTACGCCGCGCGCTGGATTGCAAAAAATATTGTGGCGGCTAAATTAGCCTCACGCGCTGAAGTGCAAGTAGCCTATGCCATCGGTATGGCCGAACCGTTATCGGTGCGCGTTGATACGTTTGGTACCGGCGTAGTTGGAGACGATATTCTAGCTGACGCTGTACAACAAGTGTTTGATTTACGTCCCGGCATGATTATTAAAGCACTAAATTTACGTCAGCCAATTTATAAACAAACCGCGGCCTATGGTCATTTTGGTCGAAACGATTTAAAACTACCTTGGGAACAAACCAATCGTATTATCCAACTTAAACAAGCCGTGAAGAAATTACAATAATGTCGGTTATCGTGTCAGGCTCAATTGCGTTCGATCGCATCATGGATTTTCCTGGAAAATTTTCTGACCATATTCTGCCTAATAAAATTCATAATCTCAATGTCAGTTTTGGTCTAGATAAATTATCCATCGAGTTTGGTGGTACCGCCGGTAATATCGCTTATACACTATCATTATTTGGAGAAAAACCCAGTATTGTTGGTAGTGTCGGTCATGATTTTGCTCCCTACAAAAAGCATCTTATCAAACACCATATCAATCTTCGGGACATTCGTGTAATTCCAAAAGAAACCTGTGCCACCGCTCACATTATTACCGACCAAGGTGATAATCAAATAGCTGGTTTTCATTTCGGTGCCATTAGTTATCCGGCCGTGTCAGCACAGATCGTAACAAAACAAACCAAATTAGGTATTATAGCGGCTGGTAATCTTGCTGATATGATGAAACTATCCGAGCAATATCGCCATAATCATGTTCCGTTTATTGTCGATCCAGGACAACAACTTACCTGGCTAACCGGAGCACAATTAACCTATTTATTAAATGGTGCTCACACCTTGGTGGTAAATGATTATGAACTGGCTGTGGTTCAAAAAAAATTAATGTCTGTAGAGACACGCCATGGCGTGTCTCTACAGAATAAATCGTCTCTACAAAATTTGACCCAATTGGTTGTCACCAAAGGTGAAAAAGGCGCCGATTGGTTTGTGGGTGGAAAACGCTATGTTTTGCCGGTGGCTAAACCCACCCGGGTATTAGATCCAACCGGGGCAGGTGATGCCTACCGCAGTGGCATAATTCTTGGTATACTCCGCCAGTGGTCACCCGAGCAAGCTGGTCGTGTGGCCGCTTTATGTGCGACGTATGCCATCGAACAATACGGCACACAAAACCACACGTTTACAAAAACACAATTTAAAAAACGCTATTATAAAAATTTTAAACATAATATAATTATTTAATCGATAGGTAGAGACGTGCCGCCGGCACGTTTCTACCGAGTGTATCAATTAACCATCATATGAAAAATTACGACGTCAAGGATCTCAAATTAGCCGATGGTGGTAAACAACGCATTGAATGGGCCGACCATGATATGCCCGTCTTACGCGCCATTCGTGACCGATTTTCTAAACAACAACCACTCAAAGGCATGACGATGTCGTGTTGTCTACACGTCACAGCCGAAACTGCGAATTTAATGCGCACCCTGCAAGCCAGTGGCGCCGATGTGGTGCTCTGTGCTTCAAATCCTTTATCCACTCAAGATGATGTGGCAGCTGCGTTAGTGAAACACTACAACATTCCAGTGTTTGCTATTACTGGTGAAAATAACGCCTCATATTATAAGCACTTACAAGCAGCCGTCGCGCATAAACCCAATGTCACTATGGATGATGGCGCCGATTTAGTGAGTGCGATCCTAAAAGATCACCCTGAGTTGCATAATAAAATCGTCGCTTCCATGGAAGAAACCACCACTGGTGTTATTCGCTTACGCGCCATGGAAAAAGATGGTGTCTTGAAATTTCCTGTTGTGGCCGTAAATGATGCCGCCTGCAAACATTTTTTTGATAATAGATATGGTACTGGTCAATCAACCATTGATGGTATCGTGCGTGCCACCGATGTGTTGTTAGCCGGTTCAACTTTTGTGGTAGCCGGTTATGGCTGGTGTGGCCGCGGTTTAGCCGATCGTGCCCGTGGTATGGGAGCTAACGTGATTGTGACAGAAGTGGATCCAATTAAAGCGTTAGAAGCGGTGATGGATGGTTTCCGCGTCATGCCGATGTTAGAAGCTGTGAAACAAGCCGATATTATTTGTACCGTGACTGGTAATATTAATGTATTAGACACTAAACATTTTCAAGCCATGAAGGATGGTGTGTTAGTAGCCAATTCAGGGCACTTCAATGTTGAGATCAATCTTGATAATCTAAAAAAACTTAGTAAATCGGTAGAACGGGTGCGTGAGTTTGTAGAAGCCTACACTTTAAAAACCGGTAAAATTGTTCATGTGCTGGGTGAAGGCCGCTTAGTAAATTTGGCCGCCGCCGAAGGTCATCCCGCTTCTGTGATGGATATGAGTTTTGCCGTGCAAGCTCTCACTACCGAATGGGCGATTAAGAATCATAAAACCCTCACGGCTCAAGTCTATAACGTACCGGAACAAATCGATGATAGTGTCTCCCGCTTAAAACTTAAAACCATGGGCGTTAAATTAGAACAACTTACTCCAGAACAAAAAAAGTATCTGTCTTCCTGGGAAATGGGGACATAGGGTGAGGAAGTGACATGCATAATCACCTTATTTCATAAGGGTATTATAGTCATACTTGCAAATTGCTCTTTCATGAGCAATTTGTTTGAAGGTAGTCATAGTCTGTCCGAATCGTTCGCCTCTTGACATCAATTTCATGTACTAGTACACTAGGACAGATATGAACGATACGCAGCGGTACAAGAAAAATTTAATTCACTTTCTCACCAAGATTGATCGGCCTGAATTTATGGCCGCCGTGCTTAATGATCTGTTGACTCCTGGTGAGTTAGCCGAAATTGCTAAACGCTTAGAAATTATTACATTATTAAAACGCGGCGTCAGTCAACGAGCCATCAGCCAACAACTGGGTGTTGGTATTGCCACCGTCACGCGCGGTGCACGTCTTTTGGCCACATCAAAACACTGGCAGTGATTTGTTTGTTGGCCAGAGGGAGACACACATGTCACATGTGCATCAATTCATCCTCGTCGTCGATCAGAACACCTCCACCGCTGTTATGCGTTGTGATGACTGTGGTGAGGAACGTCCGGTTGATGTCGTGGTGCCGGAGGAGACTGATTCTCAGGAAACTGATAGCGCTGAAGATGATGATTTCGGTGTGCTCTGCTGGTAGTGGCTCCTTCATTCAAGTCCTGGAGTAGGTGATGCATTCATCTACTCCAGGCACTATACCCCTCTGATAATAATTGACTAAATCAAAAAAAACTGATATTTTTTCATTATGAATGTACAGCTAAACGATCCAACTTTTGATGAATTGTGCGAAAAAATTGCTCAGGGCAAAGCCACACCTAGTGACATGGAAGCGGCGTTTAAATCTTTGAATAGTGACATTGATGCCTTTTCAGCAGATGTCCAAGATCAGCTTTATAAGAATAAAAAATGAGCCACGAAAAAACTCGTCCACCGTTACCACGACGAAGTGAGCCAAGGCAAGATACACCAAGGACAGGTGAGGCTACACCTGAAACGTTGCGGGCTTATCTTGATCATCTGGCTGAATCCAGCCGCCGTTTTGACAGTGCTTTGACGCATTATCACACTTTATTGCAAGAACAAGATCAAGCCGAAGGAAATTTAATAACGCTGGAGCAACAATATCAAAATGAACAACGATTTGCGTTACTTAAAGCTAAGGCAACAAAGCTAGCCTGGGCGACAATACGTTATGTCACCTCTAGTACCATTGTAGGAGCAGGCAGTGGTGCAGCAGCCCATATGTTAAGTGGCGATCCGTCTTTCACTATTTTAGCTAGTGCTGGTGGAGCCATGGTTGGATCAGCGCTAGAGTTTGGTTTATCACATCTGGAAGAAACTAATGATTACTCAGATAAATTTTTTGAGTTATATGAGCCGACGCAAGCATATATGCAAGATAAAAAACGGCGTGAACAAAATAAAGACGATAACCCTACCAACCGTGAGGCCGAAATTAAATTGTTAGTAGAACAACTATCTGCTTTACAAACAGACATCGCTAACCTTGAAAAAGAAATTGATGATATCGGCAGTAGCGGCCAGGCCTTATTCAAAGACCCACGAGCACCGCTTCCCACTGCAGATCCAGCACGGTCAGAAGCTGAGGCGGCGGTGCGAGCTTTGGCGGAACATTTACGCACAGCTGGCCAACGTTTAAATGAACTCTTAGCACAGTATTTTGAAATGACCGTGGTGGCCGAGAGTGCTGAACATTATTTGGCGGCACGTCAACAAATTTATGATCGTAGTAAGGCAGCCGTGCAAATACGAGTGACTGCGCGCCAAGCTTGGGAGATGTTGAAAACAGCTCATATGACTCTCAGTGCAGCTGGTATTTTAGGGATGGCTGGCTATATCTATAATGCAGGTCAACCAGGTTCTAATGTACCTATGGCGGTATTAGGTGGAGCGGTCGGATCAGCCATAGGTTGGTTTCAAATTTCTCGTTTGGAGAAAAAAGTTTGGCATAAAAATATACCCCATGGTCAATACGAGATTAGTGATCAATTAGCGGTGCGAGAAGATTATCAGTTGGCCACTGATCCAGCCTTACAAGAGGCCGAAGCACTGTTAACTGAGGCACAATTACACCGGCAGCAAATGCAAGCTGAACAAGCTAAATTATCTGCCGAGCTTGAGGCCTTCATGGCTAAGTATCCAATGAAGTGACATATTTAAATTTCATTTGACAGCACTAATTTTTTGTAGTATCATCATCAATGATAGCGCCAACCAGAGCGCTTTTTATTTATAAACAATCCTATGTCACCATCTAAAATTGCCTTATTTAAAGGTAAACAAATCAGAAAAACGTTCTATCACAAGGAATGGTGGTTTGTTATTAATGATGTAATCGAGTCTCTGACAGACTCCAGTGATCCGGCTCAGTACTTTAAACGTTTAAAATCTAGAGATGAGGAGCTAGCGGATCTGATCAACAAAGGAGGGGTACAATTTGTACCACCCCTTATGCTGGCCATAGATACTACAGGAGGTAAACAAAAAATGTATTGTTGGCATACAGAAGGCCTCTTTCGTCTGGTTCAATCTATATCGTCACCAAAAGCTGAACCCTTTAAACGATGGTTAGCTAGAGTAGGTTATGAGCGCATTCAAGAAGTAGAAAATCCAGAATTGGCGACTAAACGAACTCGGATGTTGTACAAACTTAAGGGCTATAGTTCAGCCTGGATCGAAAAACGCCTTCGTGGTATGGCCATCCGTGAAGAATTAACCGATGAATGGAAAAATCGCGGTGCTTCCGAGCAGCAAGATTATGAAATCTTAACAGCAGAAATTTCTAAGTCTACCTTTGGAGTAACACCACATGAGTACAAAAAACTCAAAGGTTTGAAACGTCAAAATCTACGTGATCATATGAATGACTTTGAACTGATTTTTAATATGCTTGGTGAACGCACAACCACAGAAATTCATCGTCTAGAAAATTCACAAGGTGTTCCAAAACTACGTAAAGACGCGAGAGCTGGTGGAGACGTTGCTGGTAATGCTCGACAACACTTAGAAAAACGCTTGGGTCGATCGATTGTGTCAAAAAATAACTTTTTAAAATAATGTGATTCGTGATACATTCCTTCTATGAATACTCTTACAACAACAAAAATTTGTCTGGCCTGTCGGCATGTATCCACCAATACTACCGACACCGCCTGCATGCAATGTGGTATGATGCTGGAAGAACAGTGTCCAAATTGTAAATTACCTAAATCGGAATGTGTATGCCCAGAGAACCAGAACTAAAACGGTTGCCACCTACTCATACTGAAAGAACTCCCCGTGAAGAATCAGGACAAATACAACCACGTGAGGTTGAAGCGCGGTCTTGGTGGAAAAAATTAATTGAACGTCATGTTAGCGAAGCATCAATTCCGGGTGTGGCCAATGGTATTGAACGTAGTACTTATGTGGCACCTAATAAACCGGAAGATGAAGCTGTAATTATTCGTGAACGCATACTGTCAGGTAAATTAGTCGGTGTCACTCAAGTTCAGTTTAATCCAAAATCTGGTAGCGTTAGTGAGTATCGTCGCGAAACACCACAGGGGCAACCTTTGCGTGTGGTAGAAACCAATGACGCTGGTTGGTTGGATCAAGTCTATTCATATCAGGCACCCGGCAGAATTGCTCTGCAACAATATGATCATGAGCATAATGTGGTCTGGGATGGCACAATTACTCAAAGAGATGGGAGAGAAGTTGAAACCAGGCAAGCTACAGCCAACACTTTTGGTCAGATAGCAAGTGGTGTATTAGCAGATTGTAAAAGTATGGTGATTCAACGTGTGGGCACACGAGTTGATGGTGAAATCATAGAAGATATTATGGGTTTTAAACCGAACCAAGTTAAATTTACTGATGCCAGTAAGGGGCATGTCAATGTACACCGTGAAACTGTTATTATAGGAGGCAAACTTAGAAAAGAAAAAGTCACTGAATCAGTTGGTTCGGAAAGAAAAAGATATGTTACTTATACGAAACGACATGAGAGTGAATTAGATAGGCAAGTTGATGAAACCAGTGGTAATGTTATGAGATCTTATGAAATTAAAAAGCGCTACGATGATAGAGGCTCCATGGTCGAAACCAGAGAAACTACTGAGACGTTTACCGCCTCTGGTAAATTAGATCATAAAGAACTAAAGTTTAGTATAGGCGGCCGTGACTCTGTAGCACAGACCAACTATCAATATGACCAAAACTATCAATTGGTACTCATTGAAGAAATCGGTTTTGATGGTGTCACTAAACGCTATCATCGTGCCCCAAGAGGTACAAAAATACCAGAAGAAAAAGAACATTCTAGTGAATCTGGTTTTATATTGGTTGAATAATAATCAATCTGTGTTATACTGTTTTTCATGTTAACACCAGGTAAAATCATTTTAGATCACGCTTTGCAAAACCATTATGCGGTTGGCGCGTTTAACGCCAATAATATGGAGCAAGTGCAAGCCATTATCGATGCGGCAGCGGAAACGCAATCGCCCGTGTTTATTCAAGTGTCGCGCGGGGCATTAAAATATTCCCGCTTAACTTATTTACGCAATATCATTTTAGCCGCCGCCGAAGAACATCCGGAAATACCTTTGGCTATGCACTTAGATCATGGCAACGGTTTGGAAGTAGTTAAAACCGCTATTGGTTTGGGTTTTACCTCTGTGATGATCGATGGTTCTTTAGATGAATCCGGGAAAAAGGCCTTGAGTTTTGAAGAAAATTTAGCAGTCACTAAAGCGGTGGTTGAATATGCTCATCCGTTTGGGGTGAGTGTAGAAGCAGAATTAGGTACAATTGGTGGAGTCGAAGATGGCGCTGGTGTGAAAAGAATTTTAGTAACCGATCCAGCTCAAGCGGAAGATTTTGTCAAACAAACCTCGGTTGATTCTCTAGCCATCGCCATTGGTACTTCGCACGGGGCTTACAAATTTAAAGAGGCTTGTGTGTTGCAACATGAAGTAGTGGAAGAAATTCATCGACGCTTACCAAACTTACCTTTAGTGATGCACGGGTCATCGAGTGTGCCAGCAGAATTAGTGGCGATTGTGAATAAATACGGTGGCAATATGCCTAATAGTAAAGGTGTGGATATACCGCAGCTACAACAAACTATTAAGTTTGGTGTGAGTAAAGTAAATGTTGATACCGATGGTCGCATCGTGGTAACTGGCGCCATTCGTAAACAGTTCGCTGAACATCCCGAACAGTTTGACCCACGGGAATATTTAGCTCCAGCGCGTGATGCCTTGCGGGACATGGTCAAAGGGCGCATGATCGCTTTTGGTTGTGCTAATCAAGCTCCAAAAATTAACCAAATTACTTTAGAACAAGCTAAACAATTTTATGCGCGTTAAAATTATTACCGTTATTTGTGTGCTGGCCATCATGGTTGGGTTAATTGCTTTAATTCAATGGAAAGCGTCAACTTCATCACCGGTACAAGGATCAACCGCTGATCCGGTGCGCGGCGACGACACCGCTAAAGTTTCCATTCAGGAATACAGTGATTTTCAATGCCCGGCGTGTAAGGCCTTAGAGCCAAACTTAAAAAAAGTCTTACAGGAATATCCCGGTCAGGTAAAGTTATCTTATAATGATTTTCCGTTACGTCAGGTACACCCGTCTGGTGCTTTAGCCGCCGAAGCTGGCCAATGTGCATATGCGCAAAATCGATTCTGGGATTACCATGATTTATTATTCCAACGCCAAAGTGAGTGGCCGATAGCGGATAATGTTGAAACCACTTTAGCTGATTATGCGGCTGAGTTGGGGCTTGATCGAGATAAATTTCAACAGTGTTTAAATGACGATTCGACTCTGGCTAGTATTTCTGAAGATGAAACTGAAGGTAATAATGCCAAAATTACTTCCACACCAACCGTCTTTGTAAACGGAACTCGTTTAGTTGGACCAACCTATGATCAACTCCATGCGGAAGTGGCAAAACAACTCGGTCAATAAGTATCTAGTATTTGGCCTACGGGTTGTCATTGGTTTGATTTTTGTGATCGCCGGTTTAAGTAAAACAACCGCGCCAATTGCAGAGTTTATTGGTTTAGCCAGACAGTGGAATATTTTACCAGAACCGTATGTCACCATTTACGCATTTTTATTGCCCTGGGTAGAACTAGTGTTTGGTTTAACTTTATTATTCGGTGCTTGGTCTCGATTAAGTGCCTTTATTGTGTTGTTAATGTTGCTGTCTTTTTTAATCGCTATTGGCATCAACATTTCTCGAGGAACGTTATTGCAAGACTGTGGTTGTTTTGGCGGTTGGTTTGAATTAGGTGCAACCTTCCAAGAATTATTCTGGCGAGATGCAGCTATGTTTGTTGGTACCCTATGGATAATGTTTATGCCAAAGCCATTGTGGTTATCGGTGGATCAATGGTTGACATCATAAAATAATCATTTATACTACATACAGTAGTAATTAACTAACGCACGCGTTTTATGAAAAAAATTATGGTCGGTGAAGGCTGTGACTGCGGCGGAAAATGCGGTTCTTGCTAAAAGCCTATAACAGGGGTGATTAATCACCCCTGTTCTATTATGTTACATACCTTAAAACCATTAGGTGAACTAGAACAACATATCATGGATGTGATGTGGGGTAATGATTTTAATACCGTGCGGGCTGTTTATGAATCTATGCAAAACCACCGGGATATTGCTTACACTACAGTGATGACAACGATGGATCGGCTCACCAAAAAAGGTGTCTTACAACGCGTTAAAGTGGGTAAGGCTTATCAATACAAAACAGCGCAAACCGAAACTGAATTGTGTTTACATACCACTAAAGTTATGATTGACATGTTGGTCAGTAGATATGGTGATTTAGCCATTGCGCAATTTGTTGATACAGTTGATCAAATTGATCCGAAAAAATTCGCCGCTTTAAAAAAAATCGTCAATGAACATCGCTAAGGCCATACACCGTTTTCTCATCTCAAATTGCATTTTAGTGCTGACTACTATTTGGTTAACACTTAGTTTGGGTAATGTACTTAAACCATTTTTGCAAAACATGGTGGATCGATGGTTGGGCTATAAACAAATGTGTGGTTGTGCTAATTACGCTTTGTTTCCAACCGATACCGCCGGACGGTTTGTTCTAGGAGTATTTATCATCGCCGTCATTGGTTTAATTATTTTTAGTCTTAATGCGATCATTGCTTTTATTCGCACAAAACTTTATCAAACAAAACTATCATCTAATCATAAACGTCATACTTTTTATCAAGGTATACAGATAAATTATATTGATAGTAATGAAACGCTAGCCGTTTGTGTTGGTTACATCCGGCCACAGGTTTATATTAGTCGCGGATTAATTGCGCGTTTAGATGGTTTTGAATTGTTAGCCGTCATTCAACATGAAGTGGCGCATGCTAAATCGTTTGATCCTTTAAAACGATTATTTATTGGAGCGGTACCAATTTGGTATAAACAATATCAACGTTATGTGACCGCCCAAGAAGTGTTGGCGGATAATGCCGTGGTTAATACTACATCGATTCGGTCGGCGTTTGTTAAAGTAGTCGAAGAACTGTGTGTCACACCAGGTGTGTCGGCGTCATTTTTTTCCACCAGTCAGGCACGCATCAATGTTTGGTTGGGCGAACGGCTTACTTTGCCGAGTAGTCGCAGCGTTGTCATTGGGTTAAGTATCATCATTACCATGTTGTTGTTTAGTTATCGCACGTTTGCGGCCGAGCCGGAGATGCAGGCTTTTGGGCAATGTTTAACGGAACAAAATATGTGTCGAACCATCATGACCTATGTGGTATCATAGTTTTGGAAAAGTATTAGCCTTAGTTATACTGGTGTTTATTTTACTGACTGGTTTATTATTTGGTTTATTGGTGTTTGCGCAATATCGAAATTTACAAAAACCAGTGACTCAAAATACCAACACTATTACCAATAATAATTTATATGTCGCTCCCGATGCCGATGATGATCCGTCGCTCGGTAGTCCAGCGGCTAAAGTAACCATCATTGCTTTTGAGGATTTTCAATGTCCCTTTTGTAAAGAAGCTGAAGCCGCTCTCACAACTACCTTAAACAAATATTCTAACGATATCTATTTTGTCTATCGTGACTTTCCACTTTATACCATTCATTTACAAGGTCGAGCTGCGGCGCAGGCGGGGGAATGTGCCGATGAGCAAGGTCAGTTTTGGGTTTGGCACGACATAGCCTATGCTAATCAATCGGCTCTGACGCAAGCGCCATTAATATTTTCCACATGGGCACAGCAAGCTGGATTAGACGTTACCAAATTTAATACCTGTATCACTAACGATACATATAAAAATGAGGTGCAGAAGGATATTGATGAAGGTTTTCTGGCTGGCGTTAGCGCTACTCCCACTTGGTTTGTGAATGGTAAAAAATATGAAGGCGTGTTAACCGAGCAGCAGTGGTCGGATATTATTGAGGCTGCTATAATCCAACCATGATATATTTAGGTGCCGATCACGGCGGTTTTGCTCTTAAAGAACACCTCAAAACTGTTCTGAAAAAAAACAATTTAGAGTATGTTGATTTAGGTGCTACAGTGTTTGATCCGGAAGATGATTATCCGGATTATGCTTTTTTAGTAGCCAAAGCCGTCGCACAAGCACCGGGTGAGCGTAGAGGTGTGTTATGTTGTCGGTCAGCGGCTGGGGTAGTGATTGCGGCTAACAAAGTAATCGGTATCAGGGCAGTAGCACCACTTAGTGTTGAAGCAGCTCAACATGCGCGCGAGCATAACGATGCTAATGTGATCGGTTTATCCGGTGACTGGTTGAACGAATCACAAGCATCGGCTATTATGGATAAGTTCCTCGCCACACCATTTTCGAATGAGGCACGGCACATTAGACGTTTACAAAAAATTACTCAATTTGAACAACAAGTATGATTACAGTTTTACCAGCCATTTTAGAAAAAGATGTCGCCACGATTCAACAACGGGTTAATGCCGTGGTGGGCTTAGCTCCAGAAATTCATTTAGATATTATGGATGGTGAATTTGTTCCTAATGTGACTGTTAATGATCCGGCTATACTGGAACAAATAGATTGGAAAGGTTTACGTGTCTCGTTACATTTAATGATCCGTCATCCGGAATTGTCGATTCGGCGATGGGCGCAATCGATGGTATCTAGCATTGTGGTGCACCGTGAAGCAGTTAATAATATGGATAATATTATTGAGTTGATTCATGGTTTAGATAAACAATGTGGAGTAGCTCTTAACCCCCATACTCCTAGTTATGATGTAATTGATTATCTTGAGAAGCTTGATTTAGTGATGATTATGGGTGTAGAACCGGGTTTTGCCGCCCAAGGTTTTAACAGTGATGTTTTAGAAAAAATCAAATATCTACACACCCAAAAACCGAATTTACCAATTGCCGTGGATGGTGGTGTGAATGATCAATCGAAACCCAGTATAGTCAAAGCCGGAGCTAATATTTTATGTGCTAATAGTTATTTATTTAAAGCTAACGATATCGCAACCGCCTATGCATCCCTTAGATAAAACCGCCAAACTCATTCGTCAAGACATTTTAAAATCTTTAAATGCCGCCGGTTCTGGCCATTCAGCTGGGCCGCTCGGCATGGCTGATGTTTTTACAGCTTTGTTTTTTAAAGTCGCTAATATTCGTCCAACTGAAACAGACTGGCCGGAGCGTGATCGTATCTTGTTATCCAACGGCCATATTTGCCCCGTACTATATGCCACCATGGCACACGCCGGATATTTTCCGGTGGAAGAATTGATGACGCTGCGTAAATTGGGTAGTAGATTACAAGGGCATCCCCATCGCACAGATTTACCGGGTTTGGATTCCACTAGTGGTCCATTAGGTTCAGGCACATCGCAAGCCGCCGGTATGGCGTTAGGTTTTAAAATGAATAAAACCCCGCAACATGTGTGGTGTTTAACCAGTGATGGCGAGCAACAAGAAGGCAACACCTGGGAGGGAGTGATGTTTGCCGCGGCCAAAAAACTTGATAATCTCACTGTCATCATGGATCGAAATTATATTCAGATTGATGGTAATACCGAAGATGTTATGCCGCTTGATCCATTGGCCGATAAGTATCGCGCGTTTAATTGGAATGTATTGGAAGTTGATGGCCACGATATTGAGGCGGTAATTTCCATCATGGAGCAAAGTAAACACCTAAATCAAGCCCCGACTTTAATAATTGCTAATGTCATACCAGGTAAAGGAGTTAGCTTTATTGAAAATGATTATATTTGGCATGGTAAAGCCCCATCCAATGATGAATTAACTCGCGCTCTAAAAGAATTAGCCTAAATTTATGCCAATTGTATCTTCAGCTCATTTAGTAGAAAACATTTTTGATCCTAAAGCTATTAAATATACCGGGACGCGGGATGGTTACGGTTCGGCGTTAGTAGAGTTAGGTAAACAAGATGATCGGGTAGTGGTATTGTGTGCTGATTTAAGTGAATCCACTCGCTCACATTTATTTCAACAAGCTTACCCAGAGCGTTATGTGCAAATCGGTGTGGCTGAACAGAATTTGATAACAGTGGGCGCGGGTTTAGCGGCTGTTGGTAAAGTGCCGTACATGGCGTCTTATGCCGCGTTTTCACCGGGCCGCTGTTGGGAACAAATTCGTACCACCTTTGGTTATAATAATTTACATGGCATTGTAGCTGGAGCACATGCTGGTGTGTCTGTTGGGCCAGATGGGGCTACTCATCAAGCGGTTGAGGATATTGCCACGATGCGTACCATTGCGCGCGCCACTGTGTTAGTACCCAGCGATAGTATTAGAGCTCATCAAGCGACCATGGCTACTATTACTGAACCGCATTTATGGTATATCCGTTTCGGACGTGATAAATACCCAATTTTTACTACTAATCAAACCCCTTTTACGGTGGGTAAAGCCGAAGTGTTTTATACCGGTGATGATGTGACCGTGATAGCCTGTGGACCGTTAGTATATGAAGCGTTGTTAGCAGCTAAAGAATTAGAAGCTCAAGGGATTGGCGTAGAAGTGATCGATGCTACTACAGTGAAACCACTGGATGTTGAAACAATTGTAAAATCTGTTAGAAAAACTCGGGCTGTTGTCACCGCCGAAGAGGCTAGTGTGATTGGTGGGCTAGGCGGCGCTGTGGCGGAAACATTAGCCAAACATTATCCCGCGCCGATTGAGTTTATTGGTATGCAAGATCGTTACGGTGAATCCGGTACGGCCGACGAATTAATGACCATCTGTCACATGAAACAAGCCGATATCGTGGCCGCTATTCACACTGTGCTGAAACGTAAATGACGCAGCTTGATCGTTTTATAAAACAAATAATATTTCAAGCCGGTAAAAGTGTTCGGAAAAATTATGGTGTCATCACAACCGGCACGGCCAAAACTTCACAACATGACATTGTCACTGAGGCGGATTATGCATCAGAAAGAATTTTGATTTCAGCGATTCGAAAAAAATTTCCCTATCATAATATTCTCAGTGAAGAGAGTGGTGAGTTACGGGGTAAAAGTCAGTACACTTGGATTATTGATCCAATTGATGGCACCAGTAATTTTGCACGCCAAATACCTTTGTTTGGTATTATTGTGGCTTTAGTAAAAAATAATACCGTGACACACGGCGCGATTTACGACCCAATTCACGATGAGTACTATTATGCTAAACGAAAACACGGAAGTTACTGTAATGGTCGAAAAATTCATGTCAGCCAAGTAACCAGATTAGAAGATATGGTAGTAACCATTAGTAATGTGCGCCTGCGGAGTTCGTTGGAACAATTTGCCCATTGGCGTTCGTTGCTCGCTTTACATACCACCTATTACAAATCATTTGGCTCGGCGGCACAAACTTTCATGGCTTTAGCGTCAGGTAAAATTGACGCTTATATGATCGGTGGAGCTTACCCATGGGATATAGCCGCCGGTGGGTTGTTGGTGCAAGAAGCTGGTGGTATTATTACTCAACTAGATGGACGCACCTGGGATTGGCGTGACAATAATCAACATATTTTAGCTACCAATAAATCATTACATAAACAACTAGTCAATATTTTATGAAAATATTTATCACCCGCCCGATTCCCGGTAGTGCTCTCAACATCATCAATACATTGGGGACAGTAAAATTAAGAAACAAAGATAGTGTGATTTCACGTCGTGAGCTTGAAGCCGGCGTGAAAGATTGTGATATTCTCGTACCTATCCTCACCGATAAAATTGATGATGCCTTATTATCTCAAGCACCCCGTTTAAAATTGATCGCCAATTATGGCGCTGGGTATAATAATATTGATATCGTGGCAGCTAAGAAACATGGTGTGGCTGTGACTAATACACCCGGTGTCCTCACAGAAACAACCGCCGAACTGACAGTGGCCTTAATGTTGGCAGTGTCTCGCCGCTTGGTAGAAACTGATGGCATTATGCGGGCAGGTAAGTATCCGGGTTGGGGACCAATGATGTATTTAGGACACGGCATTTCTGGTAAGACATTAGGTGTGATTGGCATGGGTCGAGTTGGTACCCGTGTGGCTGAAATTGCGCATCACGGTTTTGGTATGCATGTGTTGTATTACACCAAACGAAAAGAGCGGGAAGTAGAATTATCATTGGGGGCAAAAAAAGTTAGTTTAAATACACTCTTAAAAAAATCCGACGTGGTGTCTTTACATGTCCCGTTATTGCCCAATACGCAACATTTGATCGGTAAAAAACAGTTAGCCCTAATGAAATCATCAGCGTATTTAATAAACACGTCACGTGGTCCCGTAGTAGATGAAGTGGCTTTAGTACAAGCCTTAAAATCGAAACAGATCGCTGGTGCTGGTTTGGATGTTTATGAAAAAGAACCAGCTATGGTACCCGGTTTAGCCAAATTATCTAACGCTGTTTTATTACCGCATATCGGTTCGGCCACCATTGATACCCGCACTGCTATGGCCATGGTAGTAGCAAAAAATATTAAGGCGTTTGTCCGTGGAAAAAAATTACCCAATCAAGTTGCTTAAACAGTTAGCTCAAGCAACTTTACGAGCTTTGCAGCCTGAGCAAATGGTTAAGGTTAATTTACCAAAATTAGGTGTTTATAAACATATTTATGTCATTGGTGCCGGTAAGGCCACTTTTGGCATGGCGGTACAAATTAATAAAATGCTCGGCAAAAAGATTACCGCCGGTTATATAAATGTACCAGGCAATAGCCAACAGGCAATAGGGAAAATTATTGTACAGACGGGGTCACATCCGTTTCCAGATCAAAATACAGTACAAGCTAGTAACAATATATTGAAATTAGTACGATCTGCTGGAAAAAATGATTTAGTAATTGGCTTGTGGAGTGGGGGAGGGTCGAGTTTGTTTACTATTCCGCGGGCAGGTATCACTTTGCCACAACAAGTTGAACTCACTAAAAAATTAATGAGAGCCGGGGCGGATATTATTGAGTTGAACACTGTGCGTAAACATATTTCACAGGTTAAAGGTGGGCAATTAGCCGCAGTGTGTTCTGCAGCGATGTTGAATTTGATTATTTCTGACGTGATTGGTGACCCGCTAGATGTTATCGCCTCAGGCCCTACCGTGGCGGATGCATCTACCACTAAACAAGCCAGGCAAATTCTAAAAAAATATCATATCTATAATAAACCGTTAGAAAAAATTATCTTATTAGAAACTCCTAAAAAGATAAATTCAAAAAAAGTAAAGAATATCCTAATCGGTTCAAATAAAATTGCTTTAAATTATTTAGTTAAACTAGCCAAACAGAAACAGATCACACCGGTTATTATAACCGATCGTTTATCTGGAGAAGCTAGAATTGTAGCTAAGAGATTGTGTCGTTATGCTAAAAAGATTCAAGCTATTAAACAGTTACCGGTTTTATTATTAGCCGGTGGTGAAACTACAGTGACGGTAAAAGGCAACGGTTATGGTGGGCGTAATCAAGAATTAGTATTGGCGGCTTTACCGCATTTGGCACCCGGTATCAGCCTATTATCATTGGCCACCGACGGGGTTGATGGTTTTACACCTAAACCGGTCGCTGCCGCCTTTGGGACGTTTATTGGTGGTAAAGACGCGATTAATCGCGTCTTTACCACCAATAAATTTTTGGATAATCACGATTCCTATACAATCTTAAACAAATTGCACCAATTATTGTTTACCGGACCAACTGGTACCAATGTGGGGGATATCGTGCTGTTGTTGGTTGAAAAACCCCCAGTCCTGTGATACCATAGACACATAATAAATTATTTACATATATGAATTTTGCCAATCGAATTTCACGTTTAGGTACAGAACAGGCGTTTCACGTTTTAGCTCGCGCTAAAGACGCTGAGCGTCAAGGCAGGGATATGATCCACATGGAAATTGGTGATACCGATTTTCCCACACCCCAACCAATTGTTGAGGCAGCCATTCAGGCGTTGCGCGATAATAAAACGAAATATCTACCGTCAGCTGGTTTAATGGAGTTGCGGGAGGTGCTGGCCGAACAAATGTCAGCCTCGCGTAATATTTCCGCCAAACCGGAAGAGATGGTGGTTACACCTGGTGGTAAACCGATGATTTTTTATACCCTGTTAGCCATGGTAAATGAAGGCGACGAAGTAATTTATCCCAACCCAGGTTTTCCCACCTATGAGTCAGTGATCAATTTTATTGGAGCTAAACCAGTGGCGTTAGAAATGAAAGGGGAGAACGGTTTCAATTTTGATGTGGAAGAATTACGCAGAGTTGCCAATAAAAATACTAAATTGATTATTGTTAACTCACCGCAAAACCCCACTGGTGGCATTTTAACGCATGAATCACTCCAAGCCATTGTCGATGTAGCCAAACAATATGATGCCATGATTTTTGCCGATGAAGTTTATTCAGAATTAGTCTTTGAAGGTAAATTTGAAAGTATTCTCAGTATTCCCGGTGCCCGTGAGCGTACCATTGTGTTGGATGCTTACACTAAAACTTTTTCCATGAGTGGCTGGCGCTGCGGTTATGGTTTATGCCCAAATAAGGCCACCGCTGATGTGATTGCTAATTTGATAAACAATACCGTATCTTGTTCAGCCAACTTTGTGCAATGGGCCGGTATTGCTGCCTGGAAAGATCCTAGTATGCCAGAAGCGGTAGCCAAAATGCGCGAGGAATTAAAGAAACGCCGTGATGTGCTCTACGCTGGTTTAGAAAACCTTGATGGTGTGTCGTGCCATTTACCACAAGGCGCCATTTATTTATTCCCGGATATTACCGGTACCGGGCGTAGTAGCCAAGATGTGTATAACTTTATGTTTGATGAAGCCAATATTGCTGTGTTACCCGGCACATCCTTTGGCCGGTTTGGTGAGGGATACATTAGATTATCGTTTGCCAACAATGCCGTACCCAGAATTGAACAAGCCATTGCTCGCTTAGAAAAGGTCTGGCCAAAACTCATCGGCTAAATATATGCCCGAAGAGCATTTTTTTACCGCCCACACTAGTGCCCGTTTAACCTTTATTGTTGGCATTGTGATTGGTATGGTGATAATGACGGCTACCGGGTTTGGTTTTTTTGCCTATGTGTTTTCGGGTGGTGAAATAACAAGTTATGCTATTGCGCCGTTAGATACGGAGAGTCAAATTCTCACCGAACCAATCACTCAAGTAATTGAACAAACCTCGACAGACATTTCTGGTGCTGACAACCAAATTTTTGGTGCCAAAGAAAATTACACTATCACGCTGGTACAATATGTTGATTATGAATGTCGCTTCTGTAAAAAGTTTTTTCCGGATGTCGTGGCTTTAACCAATGACCATAGTGATTCAGTCCGGTTAATAATAAAACAGTATCCACTGGTACAAATTCATCCTCGAGCCAAAGCGGCTAGTAGTGCAGCCACCTGTGCCGCTGCCCAAAATAAACTACTTGAGTACAGTACCGCCCTGTATGAACACCAAGCTGATTTATCCAGTGATGTTTTATTATCTTTAGCTAAAGACCAACAGTTAGATGAAAGTCAATTTAAAACTTGTCTCACTAGTAGTGCTACACTAAAACAATTAGAATCCGATGCTCAGGAGGCAAAAATTTTGGGTATTAAAACCCAACCGAATTTATTGATTATTAATAATAATGGCGATAAACAATTAATTGATGGTTACGTCAATAAAGATTATTTAGTGGGTGTGTTAGGCTTGTAAATATGTTACCGAATTTACATTGGGCAACGATTACGCTTGGACCAATCGTGATTCAAGTGTGGGGTTTGTTTGTGGCACTTGGTATTATCGTAGCGGTATTGGTCGTTAAACAGTTTGCTAAACAGCGGCAATTAAATGACACCGCCGTAGTGGACGCCAGTTTTTGGATAATGGTGGCGGCCATGTTGATGGGTCGAGTGTGGTTTGTGTTTGATGAATGGTCTTTATTTAGCGGACATGTGTTAGATGCTTTAAAAATTTGGGAAGGAGGGATGTCAATCAGCGGTGGTTTCTTTGGGGCTTTAGTAGCCGGAGTGATTTATTTTAAATATAAAAAATTACCGTTTCTACCTTATGCGGAAGTAATGGTGTACGCTTTACCGTTAGGTATTGCCATCGGCCGGTTGGGTTGTTTCTTTATTTTTGACCATCCCGGAACGGTGACAAATTTCTTCTTAGGTGAGGTTTATTTTGTGGATGGCCTCGTGCGCCATAATCATGGGTTATATCTAGTGATAGATGGAGCAGTGTTATTTAGTTTATTTACTTATCTACGGTACAAAACCAAAGCCTTACCACCATATTTTGTGACGATATTTTTACTGTGGGAAGGTTTGGTGCGAATTATTTTAGACAATTGGCGCATCGCCGATAACCACTGGTACGGCTTTACCGCCGCCCAATGGTGGGGAGTTGTGATGGTATTAGGTGGTTTAACTGTGTTTGGCACGAGGCAGATTATAAGGAAGAAATACACACACGTCCTGTAGAGACGCGATTAATCGCGTCTCTACAGGACAGGGCATTGTAATTCCGCCGGTTTTTGTTGGGTTTGACAAAACTCAAAAAATGTGATAATGTGTTCTGTTTTTGAGGCGCTTTTTTGTGCCTTAAAAACAAGCTATTTGTCACGGTTTTTCGAGTCCTTTGACAATTTATCAATGTAAAGAATTAAAAAAACCATATATTTCTGTTTGGTTTGAAATATACGGTGCAGGTAGATCGAAATGAATAACCGAACCATCCCACCCCCTGTCCTGGTAGAGACGCGATTAATCGCGTCTCTACCAGGACAGGGGGTACCGGGACGTCGGTTATTAATCTCGGTCTATCTGTGAGCCTTATCCAGGGGACGGTTGGGGCAATGATGCTCTGATCACACTGGGTGGGGTTTGGTCACAAAAACCGAAAGGAGAGGCCATGACCGGCTTCTTTTCTGATCTGAATGACGTCATGGAAAACCTCCTGTCCGGGCTGTCGGCCCGGCTGGTGGCTATCCTCGGGTTTTTGCTCGCCGTGCTCGGGGGTGGGGGCGCGTTCGCGTTCCTCGGTCCCGAAAACGAGTGGGTGACCCCCCTGTTCGGGGCGGGGGCGACGTTGGTCGTCCTCTCCCTGTTTGTGCGGGGGAGGCACGGGAATATCGGGGTGGAAGCCCCGGTTCCTGTGCAGGTTGTTCTCTGGGGACTGGCGATGTTTTTGTTGTGCCACGTCCCTATTGATAGGTCGGTCTGGATCTACCCCTGGATGCAGGGGGCGACCGTCCTGATCGTGGCACTCGGACTCGCCACGATCTTCATCCTCTCACCCGGGAGGGCGTTCCCGTCAGGGTCGTTCTTCTGGGGAGTGCTCTGTGCCTGGGGCGCAAGCCTCTTGCACTGGGGGCTCGTGGGGATGAAATGGGCGGCGACCGAGATCGCCCCGCAGGGTCCCATCGCCCAGGCCTCAGTGGCCGTGGCGTGGGTACTCGGCACCGTCTGCCTGATTGTGGCAACGGTGGCGTGGGCGATCATCCAGACCCACCGGTGGTCCAAGCGGGACCAGGTGTTCTTCCGCTTGGACAGGCCGGGAAAGTTCAAGGCCGTGCGCACGGGGCCCACGGTCTACACCTTCGTCGGGGATCTCACGGGTGTCCCCCCGGCGAAGGAGTCGGTACCAAGCGACGTTCTCTCCCAAGGGCCACAGGCGGTCTGGGAGTGGATGTGTGCGTGGCGGCCGACCCCCGCATTGGTGGCACACGGAGCCCACCATGCGGATCCAACCATCCTGGACAATCCCAGGATGGATCCACGCCCGTTCCTCAACGACGCCCAGTGGATTCTCCCTGGTGCGTTCTTTGGGGGAGTTCCGGGGTTCGCCATCCCGGAACTGATGGTGGCAGAGATCTTCAATCGGAACCATGGCAACGGCGGCAACGGACACGCTGCCGGCGGTCATGGTGATCACAAGCAGCCCGACGCCCCGCGCCCCGGGGAGTACGGGACCTTGCAGGTCATTCCGGATGTGGACATGATCGTTGGGTTCGTGCCCACGAGCATGGCCGGTCCGGAAATCCGGCTGAAGATCGGCGTGTCCCTGCGGGCCGTCGGTCTGCCTTATCTTTTCCACGTGGACTCGCTGGATCACCAGCTTGAACACGCGGCGGAGATTCTCGGGCAGGCCCTCGCCGGTTCGGTGGGGACGTGGCTGTATGGCTTGACGGGGCACCTCTACGAGTTCGCTCGTCGTGGTGCTCCGCGTCGTCCTCGTACCCCGCTCGCCCCGGGGGATGAGCCCATCTCGGACATCCCGGCCGAGGTGGGGAATCACTTGGACCACTTCGTGCACCACATGCACGAAGTTGGTATCCACGTTATTGAGTTGCGGCTCAAGGACGTGGATCTGCCGGACAACATCCGGCAGGTGAGTGATGAGAGGCTCACGGTCTTCATCCAGCAGACCGTGGCCAAGGCTAAGGCCGACATTCTCCGCCAGACTCGAATGGCGGAAATGGAAGCCTTCCTTGACACCGCCAAACTCTCTGACGAAAAGGTCAGAGGTGACGTGGTCAAGGAGCTGGCGAAGTTTTACTTCATTCAGGGGACGGATATGGCCGCCCTGCTTGGAGTAGCTTCCGCTGTCGGGTTCGCGCCCGGTATCGGTGGTGGCAAGAAGTCCACCTAGCCAGCCCGAGCCATTAGCGTGTGGCTCGTAAAAGATATCACGCCAGTTTCTCGTCGGTTTGAGCCATAGTCATTACTGTGGTTCGCCGACATTCGTGTTTCAACAAACAACAATTCAAACAACAAATTGTAGAGACGTCCCGCCGGGACGTCTCTACAGGGAGATTTCATGAGTCTCACTACGGCTCTTGCGATTCTGGTTCCGTTCTTGATGACTATTATCGGGGTCGCGATCGTGCGCTCAATTATGTACAGTGGAACTGACGACCCCGCCGCCCACGCCGGTGGGAAGGAGGAGGCTCATCACGAGCCCTTCCTCCCCAACTGGCTCACCCTGGGGTACCACCCCAAGGTGTGGGTCGCGGCCGCCGCGCTCGTGGCGGTCGTCTGGCTCGGGCCGTGGGTGTGGGAGTGGGGATACGGGACCCCACTCGCCGACCCAGAGGTGGTCGAGCGACTCCAGTGGCCAGGCACCGTCCTGGCAATCCTGGTGGTGTTGATCATCAACGCCGCCAGGAAAAAGTACCCGGATGCCCACTCCCACGGGCCGGAGGACGCGGATGTCCTCTTCATGCTCGTGGTCACCGCCGTCATGGTGCTGATGGCGACCGGGGGCATCGGGTTCCTCCACCTGTTGGGGAACAACTGGGTGAAGGTCGGGGATACCTGTTGGCGGCTGTATCACTGCCCCGCCAGCTGGATCCTGATCTTCCTCTTTCCCCACATGGGTGAGAGGTCGTTTGGGAAGGGAACCGGGCCGGCCACCGTGTCGACGGTGATCGTGGTCGGCCTGTGGGCGTTCTTCGTCGGACCGTACGTGTCCGACGGATGGAACGCAGTGTGGTTCGACCACATGGTGCTGCACGCCATGGGGTTGAATCACGCGTGGGAAATGCCAGACTGGTTCCTCTGGCTTTTCCCGGTTGACGATCACCTGCCACCGGAGTGGCGCTGGTGATCAAAGAGTAGTAAGGCTCGATTTGGATAGGTGTGGTAGGCTTGACGCGTTGTCGTCGCCGCCACCCATACATCCATCTCGAGCCTTTTTTCGTATACAAAATAACTGTACCAACACAGGTAGAGACGCGATTAATCGCGTCTCTACCTGTGTTGGTACAGTTCAATTTGACAACAACAAAAAAATACCTTATTATCACCAGCATAAAGCGTTGCCAAAGTGATTGGGGACGCTTTTATTATCAGATTATGAAAAACAACAAGCAGATTATTAAACAAAACACCTTTTCGAAGTTTTTATTATACACTACGCCAAATGGCAAAGTTAAGGTGGAGATATTTTTGCATGATGAGAATATCTGGCTGACACAAATGAAGATAGCCAAGTTATTCGGAGTAGAAAGAAGTGTTATTACTAAGCATCTACAAAATATATTTAAGGAGGGTGAGCTTAATAAAGTAGCAACCTGTGCAAAAATTGCACAGGTTCAAAATGAAGGCAAAAGACAAGTAACAAGGGATGTTGAGTTTTATAATTTAGATGCGATTATATCTGTTGGATACAGAGTAAACAGTGTCATGGCCACTAATTTTAGAATTTGGGCGACTGAACGTCTCAAAGAATATATCATCAAGGGTTTTACCATGGACGATGAACGATTAAAAAACCCAAATACTATTTTTGGTCAAGATTATTTTGAAGAACAACTGGCTCGCATCAGAGATATTAGAAGTAGTGAAAGACGATTTAATGAAAGGAATATTTTAGAAGACAATGGAAAAATTAGTCATGAAGTAGCAGTAGTTTCTGCAGAAAGCGAATACGAAAAATATCGTAAAAAACAAGACAAAAATTATATATCTGATTTTGATCGAGCAGCGAAGAAACTTATGAACAATAAATTTAATAACAAAAATAACAGGTAAGAACACCCGGTAGAGACGTTGTATGCAACGTCTCTACTTGATTTCAGGGTTTAATTTCAGCGTTTTCATCTCCTTCATCTTTTCAGCGATCCATTTGACCTACCTGGTATTATAAAATATGTTATACTCCCTGCATGTTTAAATTCTTCATTCTTACTTCATTATTCTTAATTCTTTATTCTTTTCCTCTCCCCACCCAGGCGGCTTTCGGTGATACCACCACTTATGCTGGTAAACTAATCTCCGGTGATGGCAGTTTCCGTACGGACGCTTATTTTGATTTTCCGGAAGATATCCTTAGTGATGGCGCCGGCAATTTTTATATCGCCGATACTTTTAATGGAGTTGTTAGAAAAATTGATTCATCCGGTATTGTCAGTACGGTAGTTGGCGCTGGTGGTTATGGTGATACCGTGGGCAGTGCCAGTCAAACAAAATTTGGTCATCCAGCGGCCATCGCTCGCGATACCTCAGGAAATTTGTATATCGCTGATGCCGGCAACGGCAAGATTAAGAAATTTTCGAATGGCACTACCACAACCATTGCCAGTGATTTGAATCGGCCGGAAGGGTTGATGGTGCGGGGGACTAAATTGTATGTTACCGACTATGCCGCTGATAAATTTATCAGCATGAACCTAGATGGTTCCAGTCAACGTACCATCACGAGTAGTTTAAATGGGCCAAAAAAATTCTATGTTAGAACGAGTGGTGATTACGCTTATATCGCTAATAGTTTGGATTATACTTTGGTGCGAGTAGAGTTATCTTCTGGTAGCCAAACAATCATAGCCGGGCAAAAAGGCAGTTCAGGAAAAAATAATAGCACCTGTTTGTCATCCGGTTTTGAAAACTTATGGGGGTTAACAGTGGTGGAGGGTGATAGCCTCAGTGCGGATGATATTTATGTAACTGACGGTACGGGTGATCCGGGTAATACCTATGATCGCGATTTGCCGATTCAAAATACCGGTGATGCTGGTAAAATTCGTCTGGTTGATCAAAATGATTCAACCGGGTCAACGGGAACTTGTACCATTTATTTAGAGTTTAAAGATTCTTTTGAATTTGCTTTTAACTATCCCACCAGTTTAACACGCTACGGTGACTATTTATTTATTGCCGCCACCGGTACCAGTGAAATTGTGCGCTTATCGTTGAGTAATTTTACTGACGTGGTACATTTTGCCGGTAAAGATCGGTTTCATAACAAAAATGGTACCAACGGTTTACCGGGTCGGCCAAAAGATATTATTATCACCAAAGATAAAACCAAATTGTATTATACGGAAAACAATAAGGTAAAATATATCACCACGGCCGATAAAGCCATTCGTCCCTTAGTGGGTAGCACCATTGATAATTATCCACCCAACGATGATACGGCTTTCGTTGGTGAAAACGGTCGTTTGTCTGACGCCTTATCTTTAGCGGTTTCTCCAGATGGAACAAAACTTTATGTGATTGATCGCAATAATAATCGGTTGCGTGAGGTAAATATTGCCGATAAAAGTGTGTCATATTTAACCGGTGCCGGTGATGTTAATGCCACCGGTAGTGATAATAATGGTTACCAAGAAGGGGTAGCGTGCCCGAATGAATTTGATGTGGGGAAGAAATTTTGTGCCTATTTTTCTCGACCGGGCGGCATAGTAATAGATAGTAATGGTAAATACGCTTATGTGGCCGATACCGGTAATCAAGTCATTCGACGGGTGACATTATATGGTAGAAATAAAGGCCACACCAAATTAGTGGCCGGTAAAGCCCAAACCTATGGTTATAAAGATGGTACCGGTAGTAGCGCTTTATTTAATGTGCCGATTAGTTTAACCATCGATAACGGTGATAATTATCTCTATGTGGCTGATAGAAACAATGATGCCATTCGTAAAATTCGTCTAAGCGATGGGCAAGTTACGACCCTAACCGGTAGTCCAACTCGACCGGGATATCTGGATGGCAAATTTGCTGAGGCGTATTTAAACTTACCAGTGGAGGTGTATTATAATCGTGGACACATCTTTTTTTCCGAAGCCGGCACGCACATGATACGCGTGGCTGATCTAGCGGATGGGGTTACTAAACTGGTAGCGGGTGACGGTAACCGTGGCTATATAAATGGTGATCGGGTGCATGCCCAATTTGATAATCCGGTTGGTTTAGTGCGCAAGGGGAATAATTTATTAGTGGCCGATAGTATGAATGATTTGATTCGGAAAATTGATTTAGGTGACGGCATAGATCTTCCGTACACGTTACCGGCTCCGGCCGTTGCCAGTGTAGCACCATCATCAAATAGTGCAGCCACCAGTAGTGGTGAAACTAAAGCCTTGCGGATCACTGGTATTAATTTTAGACATGGCGCCACGGCGTATTTTGGTGATTACAAAGCCAATGCTACTTATGTAAACTCGGCTACAGAAATTAGTGTGGTCATACCATTTGGCAAAATGCCCCGCGGCTCTTATAATGTCACCATCGAAAATTCCGACGGCCAACGCGGCACAAAAGATGGAGCGTATACAATTAATTAATTAGACCTCTCCCCCCGTCCCCCTCTCCTTCAGAAGGAGAGGGGGTGCCCTGAGCGAGCCCGGCGAGTTGAAGGGTGGGGGCGAGGTCTCAACCATTATGAATACACTAAACAACCTAGATCTCCAAAACAAAATCGTCTTACTGCGGGTGGATTACAACGTACCAGTCGATGAGACGGGTAAAGTGGCCGACACGGCGCGCATTACAGAAACCATTCCGACGGTAAATTATTTACGTGAGCATGGTGCCAAAATTGTACTCATGGCTCATTTTGGTCGGCCGAAAGGGCAGGTGGTAGAAACTATGCGCTTCACTCCGATTGTGGAAACAATCAGCCAAGTGTTAGGCGTACAAGTGCTGTATACACCAGAGTTGATTAGTCCAATCGTCAAATCGGCCATTACGGCTATGTCAGCTGGTGAAGTGATGCTCTTAGAAAATATTCGCTTTTATCCAGGAGAGGAAACCAATGATCCGGTGTTTGCTAAACAATTGGCTAGTTTAGGCGAAGTGTATGTGAACGATGCTTTCGGTGCCGCTCATCGCGCGCATGCCTCCACGGCTGGTGTGGCTCAATATCTACCTCATGCCGCCGGTTTATTGATGCAACGTGAGGTGGAAGAATTATCCAAAGTTTTAAATACACCAGAGCATCCAGTGATTGCCATTATTGGTGGCGCCAAGATTTCTACCAAGTTAGCTTTAATTAAAAACCTTTTACCCAAAGTTGATAAACTATTATTAGGTGGGGCACTGGCTAACACTATGATGTTAGCCCAAGGTTATGATGTTAAAAAATCATTAGTTGAACCAGATTTAATAAATACAGTTAAAAGTTTAATCTCTGACAAGATCATGTTACCCAGTGATGTGGTGTGGGATAAACAAGACCGTATTTTGGATATCGGACCGAACACAGTGCAGGCTTACACTCAAGCCCTGTCGGGTGCTAAAACCATTATCTGGAATGGCCCGATGGGTATGTTTGAGCAACCCGAGTTTGCCGCTGGCACTTTAGGTATGGCCAAAGCGGTAGTAGCCAGTGGTGCCTATTCTGTATTAGGTGGCGGTGAAACCGTCAGTGCTGTCCACCAAGCCGGCTTAGCCGATAAAGTCTCCTTTATTTCTACCGGCGGAGGTGCTATGTTAGAGTTCTTAGAAGGTAAACAACTACCAGGAATTATATGTCTAAACTAATTATCAAATCGATTCAGGCTCGTGAAGTACTAGATTCACGGGGTAATCCAACTGTAGCAGCGCGAGTCACACTAAGAAATGGTTATTCCGCTGAGGCGATGGTGCCATCCGGTGCGTCGACTGGTGTACATGAAGCGGTCGAATTACGCGATGGTAATAAAAAACGGTACGGTGGTAATGGTGTGTTAAAAGCCGTAAAAAATGTTAATACGATTATTGCTAAGAAATTAGTGGGACAAGATGTTTTGCAACATCGGGCGTTAGATGAGATGATGTTAAAGTTAGATGGTACTAAAAATAAAAAAAAGTTGGGAGCCAATGCCATATTAGCCGTGTCACTAGCCGCGGCACGAGTAGGTGCCGATGCTACTGGTACACCCTTTTATAAACATATTCGTAAACTTTATCGTTTGCCACTTAAGGGTTGGTCATTACCTCACCCAATGATGAACATTTTAAATGGTGGTAAGCATTCAGATAACGGTTTGGAGTTTCAAGAATTCATGATTGTGCCCCAAGCCAAGCTATTTTCGGAAAGAATTCGGCAAGGTTCAGAAGTGTTTCATGCCCTAAAAAAGTATTTACATGAACAGAAATTATCAACCAGTGTGGGTGATGAAGGTGGTTTTGCCCCATACTTAAAAAGTAACGAATCTGCCTTACAAGCCATTGCGGCGGCGACTAAATTAGCCGGTTACACTTTTGGTAAGGATATTAAAATCGCCCTTGATCCTGCCTCGTCAGAATTTTATGATTCTAAAGGTACTTACACCGTTGATAAAAAATCACTCAGTCCTGCTGCACTCATGCAACTTTACCAAACCTGGGTAAACCAATATCATATTATTTCCATAGAGGATGGTTTAGCGGAAGATGATTGGTCGAACTGGCAAGACTTAACTAAAAAATTAGGTAAAACTATTTTGTTAGTGGGGGATGATTTATTCGTCACTAATGTGGAGAGATTACAACTGGGTATCGAGCGTCAAGTTGGTAATGCCATTTTAATTAAAGTAAACCAAATTGGCAGTTTATCCGAAACCATTGATACGATTCGCTTGGCGCAAACTCATGGTTACACTGTAGTGGTATCGCATCGCTCCGGTGAAACCGAAGATACCACCATTGCCGATTTAGCCGTCGCGGTAAATGCTGAGTATATCAAAACCGGTTCGTTATCACGGAGTGATCGTGTCGCTAAATATAATCGTCTCTTGGCTATTGCCGAGCAGGAGCAGGCTTAATTCCATCCACTGATACAGTTGGTTTTGGCTCCGGTGGTTTAGGTGTAACCAGGGCAGGGTCTTTTAAATATTCTTGTTGTTTATGCAGTTCTTTTAATAAACCCTGTTGATCTAATTCAGCTTGTTGTTCAATATTTGTATGAACAGCCTGGGCAGCTTTAGTAACTTCACCGGTTTGATCCGATCGACCAATTGCATCTAATAATGGTTTAGCTGGTTCATCAATTTCTTGCTTAATGGCGGCTCCACTGGCATTCCAAACTTTCACTAAGAATTCTTGAGTGTCTTTAACTGGATCAATTTTTGGTTCACTTCTACCTTTTTCTAGTTGATGACCTGGTTTTTCCAATGCTTGTCCCATAATATATTATTTATGTTTATGATTGATCAATTTGTTTCTGAATGGCGGCTAATTTTTCTTGTTCTAGTTTAGTAATCATGTCGTGCAGTTGTTTTTTTTGTTCACTGCCTAATTGTTGGATTAGGGCATGATATTTTTTATAAGCCTCGAGGGCTTGTTGTTTTATATCCGAGATCATAGCCGGAAAGATACGATATTTTTTAGGTTTTGTCAACCAATAGTCTTGAACCTCAGAACACCATCCCGCCTTCGAAGACTCAGGCACCCTTCCTATTGTAGGAAGGGTTAAATAAAGAAACAGATTATTTCTTACTCCCTCCTAGAATAGGACCTGCCACGCCGGCAAGGCGGGGGGTTGGGGAGGTGTACTCTGGCCAGTGCCAGGTAACGTAATGGATAGCAGCACCCAGCGCGCGGTGTTTTTTCTCATACCGCGTTATGATATCCAAATCCGGCCCGGTGTAGCCATCAATTACGCCGCCTGATGCTACAATACTGTCTTGTGAATAATTAAATAATTGATCAGAATCAGTTTTAAGATGACAGCGACCACCCGGGACTAGCAGTTGTTTATAAAATTCTAAAAAACGAGGATTAGTCAAACGTTTTCTGGTGCCACCTTTTTTAGGGTGCGGATCAGGAAAGGTTAACCAAATTTCAGTAATAGTTTGTGGAGCAAAATATTGTGGTAAGTGATCCACAAAGCCGCGTAACCACCAGACATTGTTTAAATGCAAAGTTTCACTGGCGGTCGCACCACGCCATAAGCGTTCCCCTTGAATATCCATACCCACATAATGGTTAACCGGATAACGCTGAGCCAGGGCTAGAGTATACTCACCGTAACCACAGCCTAATTCAACAATTAAAGGAGTTGGCCAGGTCGGCATCTGATCTGGTTTCTCAAAAACATGAGGAAAATTAGATAATTCAGCGAATTTAGCTAGCTTTTTTCGCGACATTTCATTAGTATAGCATGATGGAGACAGTCTTAAATCAAATCAGTCAGTATTTAGTTGATCAGGCACAACCGCGCTACCGCATTGATCAAGTGCGTTTGGCTTGGTTTACGCAACCGGATTGGGAACATGTCACTACTTTATCAAAAACTTTACGTGAAGAATTGGCTCATACTTTTCCCTGGTCATCATTAACAACCATAAAAGTATTTTCTTCAGATCAAGATGATACTAAAAAAGCGATCATTACTTTACACGATGGGCAAAAAATTGAATCGGTGTATATGCAGAACTCTCGTGGTACGCGCACCGTGTGTGTATCTTCACAAGTGGGTTGTGGCATGGGTTGTACGTTTTGTGCCACCGGTACGATGGGGTTAAAACGCAACTTAACCACCGATGAAATTATTGACCAAGTACGTTATTGGAAATTCAACTTCACTGAACCAATTACCAATGTCGTGTTTATGGGTATGGGTGAACCATTGGCTAATATCACGGCTGTGCAAGAAGCGATCAATATCTTGCTGCAAGATTTTTGCATTGGTAAAACCAGAATTGTAATTTCTACCGTAGCTTTTCCTGGTTCGTTAAAACAATTATTAGCTGACCCAGATTTTCCTGATGTGCGTTTGGCTGTATCTTTGCACGCTGGCACGGATGCGACGCGCGCTAAAATTGTGCCCAGTCATAAACACCAAACTATTAAACAAATCAAAACTGGGATTGAGGAATACTTAGCCGCCAAACATAATCGTCGTCATCATGTCACACTGGAATATGTCATGCTGTTAAATGTAAATGATATGCCGAGTGAAGCCAAAGCCCTAGTAAAAATGTTTGTGCCTTTAAAACATCAAATAAAAGTGAATCTGATTCCTTGGAACCAAACTACTGCCTCACTCCAACGTTCCTCCCAAGAACATCTCGAGCAATTCCAACACATCCTGCAATCTTCCGACATTTCTACGACCATCCGGTATTCCCGTGGGTTAGATATTGCCGCCGCCTGTGGCCAATTAGTGACACAAATATGACAGAAAAATTTGAAAGACAGATTGATACCAATCATGAGCAGTTATTAGCGCATGCCAAAGACTTAGTGTGGCAACTAGCTGAGCGTCAGCGTTTGCTCCGGGCAGCCCCTGATACCTGGCAAGCTCGCTTTGAACGCGCGCGACAGTGGATATTAAAAGAAAAAAGTCAGCCGGATAAATTACTGCAAGCCCAACAGTTACTCGAACAGTTAACCGATCAATTAGAACATTTCAGTGCAGAGCGCATCACTGCCGAATTAACTGGGCGTATTACCGAAGTTGTTAGTGAAGCAGATCAAATGTTAAGCCGATTACCCCAAGTTGAACTAAAACAACCGCTGGAAACATTTACCATTGAGACAGCCGGGTTAGCAAAATCCAGACGTGATCCGGAATGGAATAAATACTTATTGGGCAAATTTGGCCAGGATGTAATTCGAGCCGATCGAGTACATGGCAGTTTAACGCTAGCTGACGGTGTGTCTACGCCGAGGAATAATTCTTTCGAAGCCGCGCGACTGGTGAGCTTAACCGCTGAGCAAGTTTTAGCCTCGCTGCCAGATACATTAACTACGGCGCAAGCTGTAGCAGAGTACGTGACAGCGCAGGTGTCGAGCGCTATAGCAACTTGTTTGAACACGATGGAAGGTCAAGGATCTACTACTGTATTGGCCACGCGGTATTTGCCTAAGTTGGATAGTTTAGTAACAATTGATATTGGTGATGGTCAGCAGGTGATAGTGGCAGACGATCAAGTGTATAATTTGCGGCCACCCGTTATAGGCCGGGAGCAACCAGATATTGTAGTAAAGACTGACTGGACTAGAGGGATTTTTCGTCGGACAGCACATGGCCAGCAACATGAAGTGATGGTTACCTCATTAGCAGACATTAGACAACAACACCCGGGCGCACCATTGTATTTGGTACAGTCCAGTGATGGCATAAAAAACAATATTGGTAAAAACTTACACGAGTTACCGCCGACAGTTTTATCAGGCGATTTATCTAGCAACCTTAAAAAATGGGGAAAAAATAGAGACGATATTACTATTGGTAGATTATGGATACCCTCTTTACCCACAACACAAAGTTAAACCAACCCTTAGCCGAACGGTTGCGGCCACAGACTCTGGCTAATTTTTTAGGTCAGCCAAAATTAGTCGGGCCGAATGGCATGATTCGACGCATGATCGAACAAGATCATTTGGTGTCCTTAATCTTTTGGGGTCCATCGGGCACCGGTAAAACGACTTTAGCGCACATTATTGCCGAAGCATCCAAAGCTAAGTTTATTTCGTTATCGGCGGTCACGTCTGGGGTGAAAGATTTACGTGACGTGATTGCTCAAGCCAAGACGGATCAATTATTGCATGCTCAAAAAACCATTTTGTTTGTAGATGAAATTCATCGTTGGAACAAAAGCCAACAAGATGCTTTGTTGCCACACATTGAGCAGGGGACAGTAACCTTGATTGGTGCCACCACGGAGAATCCATCATTTGAATTAAATTCGGCGTTGTTATCGCGGTGTCAGGTGGTGGTGTTTGAAAAATTAAACAACGTTGATTTAATAAAAATGGTACAACATGCCGTTGTAGAGACATGCCATGGCATGTCTCTACAACCGGACATTATTAAATTGATCGTGAATATTTCCGACGGTGATGGACGGGTGGCGTTGAATACTATTGAATTATTACAACAATCATTTCCGGATGTGGCTAAAATTACAACCCTAGATGTAAAAGGGATTCTCGAAAAAATTGCCCTGCGCTACGATAAAACCGGCGAGGAACATTACAATATTATTTCGGCTCTCCATAAAACCATGCGGGCTAATGATGTGAATGCCGCGTTGTATTGGTGTGGGCGCATGGTGTTTGCCGGGGAAGATCCGCTATACATTATGCGGCGCGTGGTAGAGTTTGCCTCGGAGGATATTGGTAATGCCGACCCCCAGGCTTTAGTGGTGTGTCAGTCTGCCTACCAAACAGTGCATGCGTTGGGTATACCGGAAGGGCAGTATGCCATTTTTCAAGCCGTGGCCTATTGTGCCCAGGCGAAAAAATCCCGGGCTGTTTACCAAGCCGCTAAAATGATTGAAACAGATATTAAAGATACACCTAATTCCCCGGTGCCCATGCATTTACGTAATGCCCCAACCGCTTTAATGAAACAATTTGGTTATGGTCAAGCCTCTGGTGAAGCAAATTTGCCGACACATTTGCAGGGTAAAAAATATTTTAAGACTGAACCGACACAATAACTGTATTATCATACCCGGGACAGGGGATAACGGTGTGTTTTAAATGGGTTGGAATTGGATCAGATGTGCCTTTCATGGCTTCTAATGTACCAGCTGGTTTTAATAAAGGTTGAGCATAGCGCCAAAGAGTGGCTAATGGTGCCACGGCTCGGGCGGTGACATGATCGTATTTATGCTTAAATTCACTGGGCATGCTTTCTACCCGACCATGATACACAGTGACATTTTTTAAATTAAGTTTTTCAACACACAGCTGTAAAAAATCAGTTTTCTTTTTAATACTGTCAGTCAGTGTTACCTGAATGGTTGAATCTAACAAAGCAATTATCATGCCAGGAAAACCACCCCCACTACCAATATCTAGAATGTTATCGCCAGATTGAACCCGTTTTAAATCTATGAATAATTTACTCGGCAACACATGATGGGCGTAAAGATTATTAATATCTTTACGGGATATTAAATTAATGTGTTGATTAGCGGTGGTGACGAGTTGGCAGTAGTGCGCGATCGTAGATAGCATATAACCAATAAGTAATAATAATTGCTAAACCAGCCAAAGGAATGCCGACCATTAAATCTGTCCAATAATGAAATTTGGTATAAGTGGCTTCCAAGAAAATGAACACCGTTAATGGAATATACACAATACTCAGTGGCCTAATATAATGATAAATGAAAAAAGAAAAAATTAAAATGTTAGCAATATGTAAACTGGGCATAGCCGCTAAACCATTGATTAAATAATCGGGAGAATAAACCTGGCCATGACTCGAGACATAGGCATAATATTGTTGATACATCGCACTCAAGACAGCGCGCATATGAGGTGAAGCCGGTGTGTCGTATAAAAATGGTCCAACCGCCGGAAACAACACATAACCCAGGCTACCAAGTAATAAAACAATGATGGTAGAGCAAAACATTAAGTGAAAGCCGCGTTTACTTTTTAAACTTAAAACTAAAAATGTACCCAAGAAGCAAAACTCAAATAATGTGGCATACCAGGGGGCAGTGTCAAACACCTTATCAACTAACGGGTGCCAAGATTCTAAAATACTACTAATTGGTGTCATCCATAAATCAACTTGATGAAACCAAGCATCATATAAAATATTCTGCCAAATACTAACATTGATTTTTAGATTAAAATGAATCACCAAGGTCAGATAAAACACTAACCACACACGCAAACTGAAGATAAAACTTTTATGAAGTGATGTCGTACGGTAGTACCACAGATAGTAAACTATAGCGAAAACGAATGAAGCAAACACAAAGCGTTCAAAAAAAATAAACTTTAAACCATCATCCCACCACCGTAGCGGCAAAGGGGATAGGGCAAAAACAATAGCCACCACCGTAAAGGTGATGGCTACGACCCACTCTTCTGGATATAAGTGGTGGAGAAACTTTTTTAGAGTCAGAGTGATTGCACTAACTTCTCAAATACGGCCGGGAAGCGCTTGGCTAATTCACTCATACTTTTACGATCTAACTCAATTTTTTGTTCGCGTAATTTAGCGCGGAGTCGGCTATAGGTGATACCGAGTGGACGACTACCGGCATTAATACTCACGGCCCAATTGGCTTTCATTAAACGTTTTTTCTGACGGCGTCCACGATAGGCATTAACACCAGCTCGAGTAACAGCGGTTTTAGCTAAACGAATGCGGTTTTTTCGACCCCATTTAAAACCCTTAGCTCTTTTTAATAGATTGTGGCGGCGTTTGACATGAGCAACACCTCTTTTTACGCGTGGCATATTGATTCAAATATAAATTAATTATTGAGTGAGAGACCGGCGAATAGTGCGGTGGAACACCTTGGAGATTTCAAAATCACGACGTTTATTGCGGGTGGTTTTGCCACTTTCGCGTGAATTAAAGTGATCTTGCCCCGGGGTGCGTAAAATCAGGCGTTTCTTTTTACCCCCACTGACTTTGATCCGTTTGCTGATACTTTTGATGGTCTTAAGTTTCTTCATACATTAACTAAATTATAAACGTGTGATTCAATTATTTCTTCGGCATGAGGATAGCAGATACTTTACCACCTTGCAAGCTGACATTACTTTCTATTGTGGCGACATCGAGTAAATGGTTCATGAATTTGAGAATAACATCTTTACCGATATCAGGATGAGCTTTCTGCCGACCGCGCAAGAGCAACTCAATTTGGACTTTATTGCCTTCAGCCAGAAACTTTTTGGCTTGATTCACTCGCACCGAGACGTCATGTTCGCCAATGGTAGTCGATAAACGAATACCTTTCACCTCAGTTTTCTTCTGTTTAACCCGTTGTTTACGTTCTTTCTTGTTGGCCTCGTAACGTAATTGTCCATAATTGACTATCTTACAGACAGGTGGATTAGCCACTGGAGAGACTTCAACTAAATCTAGTTCTCGTTCATGAGCTAAACGGATCGCTTCAGCTGCACTCATAACACCAAGGACGGTACCGGCTTGATCAATGACGCGGACTTGTGGTGCGCGGATTTGTTCATTGATACGAAATTCTTTTTTTGAAATACAGGTTTTTTGTTACTAATTAGTTTGGCTTGTGGAGATGGCGGGAATTACACCCGCGTCTAATCTTACCGCGATACATCGTCTACTAGCCTAGCACAATGGTTTGGTTTAGAGTGGCAGTTCAGCACCGTGCACAACCCTGCTGCTCGATCTGATCTTTAGTACGGCCGGCACCGGTCAGCCGGTGCGGCTATGCCTCATGAGTTTGCATCCGTTCAGCCCTATGAGGTATCAAACTGGCGGACGGCTACTGTTTTTAGGCAATAGCAGGAGCAAAAGCAGGCATGAAAGCCGCTTTTACTTTTTGTATGAAGTTTGCACTTATACGATGGATGTATTAGATGACATCCGACATCACTAGCTAATGTACGTTGGTAAAATTATCGAATATAAGCATCCCCTCCTACGCTCTACGCTGCGCTCCGAGCTTCGGAGGGCAGGCCCTCCTACTAAACCTGGCGGTTTAGTTTAAGTGTTTAGAGAGTGAGAGTGAAGGCTTATATCTTTTGTCGAAGAGCACGGGCGATTTGGCGATTAACGTCTCGTTTTTTGATGTCAGCGCGCTTGTCGTACTTCTTTTTTCCGCGGGCTAAAACCATTTTTAATTTTACGAGATGCCTCGTAGTATACAAACTTTCCGGCAGCAATGTCAAGCCTGGCTTGGCCACTTGGCCAATTAAAGACTTCATTTGGTGACGATGCAGCAATACTTGGCGTGACCGCATCGGATCGTAACCACGTTGGTTAAGAATCTGGTAAGGGCTAATCAGAGCCTTTTTTAGCCAAAAGCCGCCGTTTTCATAAGCAATGTAAGCACCTTGTAGTTTGACATGACCCAATTTACAGCTTTTTACCTCAGCGCCAGTTAATACTAAACCAACCTCGTAATCTTCCAAAACGTTGAAATTTGATCGTAAATGTGCTGTGCTAGCAAGAGTTGGCATAGGTCTACATAATAGGCTATACTAGGCGGAATGAAAAGCGTGATTATAGATAAGATGCAAAAGGCGATTGCTACTTTGGGGGTAAACGATTTTGTAATTGAAGTAGTGTATCCCACCCATGCGAGCCAGGGTGATTACTCGAGCAACGTGGCGATGAAATTAGCCAAGGTGTTAAAGCGTAGCCCAATGGAAATCGGCCAGGAATTATGTGACGTCATTGATCGTGACGGGATTGATAAAATCGAAGTCGTCCAGCCCGGTTTTATAAACTTTTTTGTAAATAATACTTTTCTAGCTGGAGGATTGCGGTTAATTTTGGAACAAGGTGAAAAATTCGGCACCAACACTAGTGGTGTGGTAAACGGCCATCCGAAAAAAATCATGGTGGAGTTTTTATCGGCGAACCCAACCGGCCCAATTCATCTCGGTAATGGTCGCGCTGGTTTTACTGGTGATGCCTTAGTGCAGGTGTTGCGCGCTTGCAGTTATGATGTCACCTCTGAATACTACATCAATGATTTCGGTAAACAACTCGATAACTTAGCTGAATCAGTTTTACGCCGGTATATGCAACTGCAGGGTTTGAACGTTGATTATCCAGATGAACTCTATAAAGGTGAATATGTTAAAGAGTTAGCGGGGCGAATAAAATTGACCAACAAACCAATGGCGGAAATGCGCCAAGAAGTAAGAGAATGGGCACTGGCCGAAATGGTTAAGCAAATAAAAACTTTTGTCACCGATAAATTACACATTCATTATGATGTCTGGAAATCAGAACGGAGTTTATATGATGATAAAAAAATAGCCGCCGCTAAACAATTATTAGACCAATTGGGAATCTTGTATGTGTCTGATGGCGCCACCTTTATTGCTACGACTAAATTTGGGGATGATAAAGATCGAGTAATATTTAAAGCCAATGGTGAGACCACTTACTTTTTTTCTGATATTTTATATTTAATCGACAAATTCAAAGACCGGCAATTTGAACAGGCCATTTGGTATTTAGGCGCTGATCATCATGGCTATGAAGGTCGCATTCAGGCCGTGCTGGCCGCGTTGGGTTACGCCGGCAAATTGGATGTTATTTTTGTGCAGCTGGTGCGCTTAATGTTTAATGGTAAAGAAATGCGCATGTCCAAACGGCAAGGTACATTTGTTACTTTAGAAGAATTAGTTGAGGAGATCGGTCTAGATGTAACACGTTGGTTTTTCTTAATGTACGATTCCAACACGCATATGGATTTTGATTTAAACTTAGCGCGGGAACGCTCCGATAATAACCCCGTGTTTTATGTGCAATATGCGCATGCTCGGTTGTGTAGTTTATTAGCCAAGGCTGGTCAGCATCAGCCCGCACCTATTACCTTAACCAGTGCTGCCGAAGAAACTTTAACCAAATTGTTATTTCAATGGCCGGAACTAGTTGAAGATATTAGCCACACCTATTATATACATAAATTACCCCAGTACGCCTTAGAATTGGCCCGGGCTTTTCATAGATTTTACAGTGTTGGTCGCGTGATTGAAGAAGACGGTACGGTTAATCTGAGCCGTTATCAGTTGGCTCAAGCCACTAAAATTATTTTAAATAATGCTTTAAAATTAATGGGTATTACCGCGCCGGAACACATGTAAAATAATATTAGGGGGATATGAGAATTGGGATTGATTGTCGGACAATATTAAATCCGGGAATTGGCGAACAAGCCGGCGTTGGTCACTATACTTATTATTTAGTGAAGTACTTGTTGAAATTGGATAAAACCAATCAGTATGTGTTGTTTTATGATCACCGCTCAACTTCTGTGTTGGAGTTTAAACGTAAAAATGTTCAACTCATACAATTTCCATTGTCTGAATATAAAAAATATCTCCCTTTAGCCTATTCTCATGTGTTAGTAACACGCATTATTAATCAAGCTAAATTAGATGTCTTTCATTCACCGGCCAATGTTTTGCCATTACAATACAATAAACCGGCGGTTGTGACGGTGCATGATTTAGCCATTTACCAACATCCCGAATGGTTTCCTGACAAACAAGATTTTTCGGTAAAAGTTTTGGTGCCGCGCAGTTTACGTAAAGCCAAACAGATTATTGCTGTGTCGCAATCCACCGCGCATGATGTTATTAAACAATTCCAGATTTCTCAGGAAAAAATTATAGTCGTTCCAGAAGGGTATGAAACAGTAAAGTCACCTAGCAAATTAACCATCCATGCGGTGCGTAAATCTTTTCATTTAAAAGAAAAATACTTTTTTTATGTTGGCACACTCGAACCACGGAAAAATATCGCCGGTATGATTCAAGCCTTCGATGCCTTAGTGCGGCGTAAACCAAAACGTTATAAAGATGTGCAATTAGTGTTAGCCGGTGGCAAGGGCCATCAGTTTACAGATACTTATGCCGCCATTCAAGCGGTGCGGGCGGGGAGCGTGCGGTATATCGGATACATCTCAGCCCAAGATAAAAGAGCCTTATTACATGGTGCGATTACTTTCGTGTTTCCATCTTTATATGAAGGCTTTGGTTTACCGGTAGTGGAAGCCATGGCATCTGGTACTCCAGTAATTACTTCAAAGGTTTCATCATTACCGGAAGTGGCTGGTCGAGCCGCTGTGTTGATAGATCCAAGTTCGTCATTAGCTATACAAAATGCTCTAGATAAAGTAATGTCTAAAGCCACCAGAACGCGCTTAATAAAAAAAGGCAAAATCCAAGCTAAGCAATTTAGCTGGGAAAAGTGCGCTCAGCAGACATTAGAGGTGTATAAAAAAATAAAATCCGGTTGACAAAACCGGTTTTTTTGTGTTAAAATAGTTCCATTACATATGAATGAATTGTTAGATCAATTATTAAATGAAGCTCACCCTGGTGCAACATTACCACCAGTATTGCGTGAGAAAATGATCATGGATTTGACCATTCAATTGGAGCAGCGTTTATTTGAACGGCTGGAGCCTTTTTTAGTAGAAGAACAAGTGATTCAGTTACAGCAAGCTTTAACGCCACCAGAAAATACCGGAAAAGTGGCCGCCATTTTGCAAACTGTGCCAAATTACGAAGAGATTATGTTGCAGGTGTACCAACAATTCAGAGAAGATTATCTTAACATCAAATAAGTTTTATGATTGAGCGGCAACAATTTAGACAAAAAATTCATGAAACTGTCATTCCAGTAACACCAACTATCTTAGATAATGAGTATAAAACATCTTTACAGGAATTATATAGAGAAACCGACGTTGATGTTGATAAATTTGTCACGCGGTTTGAAACCGAAGGATTAGATGATGCTGCTGTTAAAAAAATAGTTAATCAAGTTAAACAACATTTATCTGTTAGTGCTCATGCTACAGTGATTGAAACAAAGGCGGTTGAACGTCATAAAATGCCTATCGGTTTAGATACCGATTTAACCGATCAAGTAATAGATAAACAAACTGAGTTATTTAGAAAAGATAACTATGTTAGTGAGTTAATTACTGCAGCCATGGAGGTGGCTATTATGTGCCGCAGATTGCAACGGTATACCGAAGTAGGTGATACCGGCGATACAGAAAAGAAGTTTTCAGCAATATTAGATGGCTTTCAGCGTGGATCAATTTCATATAATCAGTTAAAGAGCCATGAACATTTTACAACGGGTTTAGATAGAATTATTGGCCAAATTGATTTAGAAGTAGGAAAAAAATTCACTGTCTGGGGTGTTGGAGAAATTGATATTGATACCCCTGAAACTAAACAAGCCATTGAACATCATTTAAAGTTTGTTTTACAAACTGAACTTGCTCAATTAGCTGAAGTAAAAAACTTAGGCGTGTTAAGTTCGGCGCCATATGATATCACTAAACCAAAATCAGCTTTTACGAAGTTTGTTCAAGGTGCCAAAACTATTATTACCTCTGGTTCATTTTGGGGTGTAACTACCACGGCTGGTGCCCATTTTGCCATGGGTAGTGAAGCTAGCGCTGTGGGAGTAATTGCGGCGACCGCAGTCGGGGCAGGAGTAATTGGAGCCGCGGCTGGAAATTATTGGGAAAAATGGAATCAAGCCGATCGCTTAAAGTTGCGTAAATTTGAAGCCGCCGTTGGATTAATTGAACATCCCGCAGCTAAATCAGCGGAAATGTTGGAAGGGGCTTTAGTACCGGTGATAACTGCCTTACAAGCTGATCCAAGTGAAGCAAATATTATTGATGCCTACACGGTTGTAGCCGATATTCAGGAGCGTCTCCATAGTAGTAAAAAAGACAAACAGGATTATATCTCATTTGGAAAAGACAATCGTTTTAAAGCACAAACTGACTTGCTCGATAACCTAGAAAAAGCCTTGGCAGCGATAGAATTAGCCCTAGATGGATTAACTGAAAGTGAACGTAAAAGAGTGCAGTCTAAATTAAACCAAGTGCATGAGCAGACAGGTACGGCTTTAAAGAAACAATTAGATAGAAAAATTACTGCTGATCAAAAAGCCCGCCGTACTAGATCAACCGTGATTGGAGGCCTAAGTGGTATTGCTGGATCAGTTGTTACGCACCTAATGTATGGTTACGCCGGTAGTACTGAACACATTAACGCGTTAACCGGTAGTATTTTAGGTGGTGCCGGAGTAGAAGTTGGTTTATCGGCCGGTACTGCCTTTGATGACATGAATGCGAAAATAGGTTTATTAAAAAAAGCCGGGTCGGTTGGACCAACTGAAACAACAGTAGCAGAAACTGAATTACCTGATATTAACGAACAAGTCGAACAAACCAAAGCGCAGGAATTACGAGGTACAATTGCTTCACGTAAAGTAGAGGCAAGAGTATTGATGAATAATACAATCAAACACGTTGATAGAATATTGGCAGCAACACCAGATTTGAAAAAAATCGGTGAAGCCATTACCAATAAAACACCAGTGACTGATGATATGGTTCTGAAAGTTATGTCTAAACTTGATAAAGTCACAGAAGTTTTTTCACTTTTGAAAAATATTGATGAAAAGCAATTGGTTGATGCCGATTTTCAATATGAGGATGTCGATCGAGATACAAATAGAGGGAGTTTTAATACTTGGTCGAAGGTCAATAAATGGCTGTTTCATTTACCGGATACACTTTCAAATGGTATACAAACCGCTCTAGCTACATTACCTGACCAAATTGTTCAAGCTAGAACTGACAAAAACAAGTTAGAAGCATTAAAAGCCAAATTAGCACCCTTTGCTGCAGCTGCTGATTATATGTCGGATGAGGCTAAAAATGATTATGAACTTGCTGTTCAAGCGATAGATATCGCCTTAGAAACAGTCGAGTTTGTAGAAACACATCGAGATATATTTGAAAGAATTCCAAGAATTATTCCTGATACGATCAATAACAATGGTACTATTAATCCTGACTTCATTGCTGAAGTAAAGAAAATAAAAGATGATTTAGTTATTTTAAGACAAGCTGTTGTTACTTATCAATCAACCCATGCTGGCGCTTTACAAGAGTTTACTTGGTTAGTGCGGTTACCAGATAAGTTAATCATTGGCGTTAGTGATGCATTGGTGCAGCTAAAAAGAGAGGCTGACGCAGAACGTAAAAAAACCACTGCCGCTTCAGCTCGTAAGGCGCAACTCGATAGATTACGGGACAACGTTTTTGACTTGTCGGTGGTAAGCTTGGAGCCTATTGTTGAACATGACTTTGCAAATGCAATAGAGCTGCGCTGTAAAATAATTGTTAGTGAAATTAATCGTGCTGTTATGGTAATTAATTTTTGGGAAAAATTTGGTGACAAAGATGAAGTAAAAGAAGCTATTATGGCAGGATTTAAGAAAGCAGGTTGTTTTGATGATGCAGATCCATCATTACCAAAATCTGGAAAAGAAAAGTACTTTCAAGCACTACTAGCCGGTGGCACATTACAAGACATGGGTTTTGTTGAAGGAAAAGTTAAAAAGACTGTTAATACAGTACGTATCACAGAAGTGCTGGATAGATTATTTAAAGATGAATCTGATATTTTTAAAAAACCATAATTTATGCCAGAAAAATTTGAACCAAGTATTAAAAACAATATCCCAAATGGTGAAAGAAGACAAAAGCGTGGGGATAAACAGAGTCGGCGCGAGATAAACCCTAAATTCGAAAAAGCTAAGCAGGATATTTACGCTGTGACTTTCGATATGGCTACCGAGCGGCCGGCCGCTGAGGGTGATGCCATGGTTGAATTAAAAGAGGAGGAACTAAGCTATTATCAATTTTCTCGATTAGTATCTGAGGAGATATTGGGGTTTAAGTATTCTGATACTAAACGTCGTTTTAGAAATGGTCGTTTAGAACGGCAACGTCCTAGTGAAATTAAAGACGAACAAACTTTGGCAGCTCATGCCGAAGCGAGGGATATTATCGCCGATTTGGTTGATACACGGGTTGAAGCAGATAAAGAACGTTTAGTAGCTATATATCAAGAGGTGAATCCGAGCGAAGGTAGTTCTTTGGCTGAGCAAATGGATGGCAATATGGATGGTGCAGCCGCGGCGCTGGAAGACATGCGTTTCTTTGCGTTGCAAGATGCCGTTGATTGGTTTGGAGCCAGAGTCAATCAAGTGGAAACATTGATGAGCAACCTAACTATTCGTACCCCTAGAGGTGGCTCAGTTAAACAGCGCATCGAAGCCCTGCAAACTAATTCTGAATTCAATCAGCAAATTACTGAATTAAAAGCCGATATAGAATTATTTAATAATTGTCTGGATTTAGAACCTTACGGTCAAGATGACAAAGCCATCGATAGGAAAAAAGCGCGTCTTAAACGGCAAGTTGATCGTGCCAAACGCCTCTTACAACGTTTTGAAAAACAACAAGCCGATTTGAAAAAATTAATTAATCAGAATGATAAGTTTAGTGTACTAGAATACGAAGTGCCAAAAAAAATTGCGGCTATAGCCTTGGATACTAGAGCCGGAACTATTACAGACACTTTTTTACGGGAATGTGAAGGACGGTTAGATGGATTTAATCCGGATGAAGAAAAAGCCTTTTGGAGTGCCATGGTTGAGTTGTTTGATCAAATTGCACCACGTGAAGACAATAAAGATACTAAAAAACGAGCAGATTTATTACGTACTGGATTGCATTTATTTAATCATACTAAGGAAGCGGATAATTTAAATGAACCTGGAGATATTACTTTAATCGACGAAGGAACGGTACCTCAGAATGTTGGACAATTAATTGAGCGTTGCAAAGTTGATGCAAAAACCTTGGTAGAGGTGCGTGAGGCTATGCGTATAACCTTTGCCATCATGGGACGTCAATTTGAACGTTCGGCTAGAACTTGTTTAGTAGGGTTTGCCAACGCGGATAAAGTAGGTATGGTTGAGCAACTTAATAAAATCTTGAAAGACACTCAAAGTAAGGCTTTAGTTGCATTGACAAAAGATCCATCTTTTAAGGCCTTAATGGGTGACAGACAAGCCAAAGACTTAAAATGGAAAAAAGCAGACGATCAAGTATTGATTACACAAATTCGTGAGCGCATGCACGGTTTAATCGGGATCGGTACAATGGATAAAATTGACTTAACTAAACTGACAGAATTAATGACACCAGCTGAACCAGTTGATGCAGCAGCTCAATCAGTTGAAGGAATTGCTCCAAGTGTACCAGTTACAGAAATTGCGGCGATCACTCTGGAACAAGTTGCAGAGATCGAAAAAATATTTTTTTCAATTGGTCAAAGCACATCAGCTAAATTTCGTGAAGTAGTACGCAATGGAACTAGTTTATTGATAGAAGGTAATAGCGAACCTGATACCTGGAATACTATGAAAGTTCGTTTAGAAAATATTGCCGTGGTTTGTCGCGCAATGCGTGCTAGCTATGAGCAAGACTGGTTTATAAAATGTGGTCTGATGGATGACGACAATAAGTTAATTTATCAGGCTATGGCCAATATGCAGGAAACTACTAATTTGATAGAAGCTTTAGCCCTGGATGAAAATAAAAAAGCCGTTAATAGTTTATTTGACTACTTAAAGGAAAAAAACAAAACGGAATCTGGTGATCATAAAAATAATGTATTTGATGAACTAGATAGATTTAAGATATCTAAACAAGATTTAGTTGCCATGTTACTTATAGTTATTCCTAATTTCAAAGAACTAGCTGTGGTTAAACCATTCGAGGCATTGTTAAATCTTAAAGATTATTTATACACCAGCGGTACAGAAAAAGTTGGCAGACAGGCTTTAGTTGATGCCGGTTTGGTTACAATTAAAAAGGATAGCAATAATGATGATATTGTAATATTTGAAGCAGAGAAGATTCGTGCCATCATGGCAAGTGAAAAGCCCGCGGCTGTCTAGGGGCTTGACAAAATGACTCATTTCGTGATTATATGAGGGCTAAATTTTAGTATATAAGCCATTAATATTGAATATGAATCACATAAAATTCATCTCGTTGTTTACCCTGGTATTTGGTGCAAGTATAGTATTAGCGGCACCGGTGCAGGCGGAAACGTATACTGTAACCAGAACAGACGACCCCACACCAGGTACGTGTGATATTGGAGATTGTTCACTACGAGAAGCGGTGATGGACGCTAATGACAATGTTGGCGCCGATATTATTGTATTAGGTAGTGATACATATACTTTAAGTATTCCACAAGGTGTCGGCAGTGATGAAGATTTATCAGAGATTGGGGATTTAGACATAACCGATCCCAATGGAGTAACTATTCAGGGTAATGGTATTAATAATACAACCATAACAACAGATGCAGCATTTGATAGTCGTGTGTTTGAGGTGATCGATAATGCAACTATTACTGGTGTAACCATTTCTGGTGGCAAGTTTGTAAAAACTACCTCAGACCAAGGTGGTGGTGTTTATGTATGGAATGGCACGGTGTCTTTTTCAGATTGTAAAATCAGTGACAATTCAATTGTAGTAGATGCTAATGCTGTTCCCTACACTGCTTCTGGTGGAGGTATTTCTATTATTGGTGCAGCAACTAATGTTTCCATGACAAACTGTATAATTTCTGGTAATAGCGTAACTCGTACTGGCACCGGTACAACCGGTGGAGCTAAAGGTGGCGGTTTATATTTTGGTGGAGCAAATCTAACATTGAATGCAGTAACCATTGATAATAACATTGTAAGTAGTGCCAGTCAGAGGGCAGTTGGAGGCGGCATGACTTTAGCTAGCACAGGCACAGTAACGGCTACTAATGTTACAGTTAGTGGTAATTCAGTTACATCCAGCACCGGCGATAGCTATGGTGGTGGCATTTTCATGTCTGGTGGTAGCATAGCAAATGTAGCTTTTGCATCTATTAGCAACAATACAGTTACAAGTAGTGCATCGAGTGGTGGCGGGGTGTTAGTAGACAGTTCAGGTTTAACTATAAAGAATTCTTTAGTGGTGAATAATTCTGCCACAGCAAATGCAAATTGTCTTGTTCTTGGCCCAGGAATTATTGCGTCGGGTGGTTATAATATTGATAATGGTACCAGTTGTTTACCTTACTTTACAGATCTTACCGATAAAACTAGTACTGATCCCTTACTTAGTGCTTTAGCGGATAATGGTGGGTCTATACAAACTCATGCCCTTAGTGATTTATCACCAGCTGTAAATATTATCCCGTCGGCTAATTGTACAGATAATACTTCTACCTTAGTTACAACTGATGCTCGTGGTATAAGTCGACCTCAAGGTTCAAACTGTGATAGTGGTGCTTATGAATTAGTCGATATTATTGCTCCAGTTATTACTGTGCTCGGGTCTAATCCAGTCACAGTTGATTATAATGCTTCTTACACTGATGCTGGTGCTACGGCGACAGATAATTTTGATGGTACGGTGTCAGTAATTCCTACCGGAAGTATTTCTACCACAACACCCGGTACTCAAACTATCACTTATACGGCAACTGATTCTTCTGGTAATACCAGTACGGCTACTCGAACAGTGACTGTGTCAGCTGCTCCTGTTACTCCCACTCCAGAACCGACTCCTACACACACGCCAACTCCAGAACCTACACCGACACCTACACCGACACCAGAACCGACTCCAACTCCAACTCCCGAACCTACACCAGAAACTTCAGTTGTAAAGGACACGGCCAGCAGTGTATCAACTGCCACTAATGGAAGTATCATTGTAACCTACACTGACGGCTCAACTATTACTTTTCAGGTGTTTTCTGAACCGGGTACACCACTTGCGGCATTAGTTAGTAATGGTCAGTATGTTATTGTCTTAAACAGTAAAGGTACCACTGTAAAACTAGTGAGTGTAACG